>Ga0256833_1000473_pt1 | contig 31588 bp, 24 predicted proteins | sample 356284metaG_FD_190535 | JGI IMG/M metagenome (GOLD analysis project Ga0256833, IMG submission 190535) | Hydrothermal vent microbial communities from Mid Atlantic Ridge, Atlantic Ocean - 356-284 | ecosystem: Environmental > Aquatic > Marine > Hydrothermal vents | place: Atlantic Ocean: Mid... | reverse complement strand
GTATGTATGAAAAGCCTGTATGTTCATAGAAATTTAATTTTGGTATTGAGTGCTATTATAGCACTTTTTCTTCTGTCTTATTGGTTTGAAGTATTATTCCCTATTGCGTGGATACTTGTGATAATCACGGTTATATTAATCATTTATGATATTTATTTATTGTATTCAAATAAAAAAGGAATGTATGCGGAACGGGAGTTGCCGGTAAAATTTTCCAATTCCGATTACAATGAAGTATTTGTTACCTTGAAAAACAATTACACTTTTCCTGTTGAATGTGAGATAATAGAGGAATTGCCGGTACAGTTCCAGAAAAGAGATTTTAAATACTTGATTATATTAAAAGCTTTTCAAAAATATAAATTTGAATATAATTTAAAACCTGTTGAGAGAGGAGAATATTATTTTGGAAGATTACTTGTTTTTGTATCGTCTCCATTGAGGATTATTAGTAGAAGATATAGTTTTTATAAAGAAAAGACAATGATAAAAACATATCCTTCTTATTTGCAAATGAAAAAATACAGTTTTTTGGTATTGAATGATAAATTGAATGAATACGGTGTAAAAAAAATAAGAAGGCTGGGACATACCATGGAGTTTGAACAGATAAAAAAATATGTTACAGGTGATGATGTCAGGTCTATAAACTGGAAAGCCACTGCAAAGCATGGCAAATTGATGGTCAATCAATACCAAGATGAAAAATCTCAACCGATATATTCCGTTATTGATACTGGTAGAGTGATGAGAATGCCATTTGAGGGATTAAAATTATTGGATTATGCCATTAATTCTGCATTGGCTTTTTCCAATATAGCAATTCTAAAGACCGATAAAGCAGGAATTATTGATTTCGGCAAAAAAGTGAATACCTTCTTACCTGCAAGCAATCTGAAAACCCAAATGCTCAAAATCAATGAAGCTTTGTACAACATAGATACGGACTTTATGGATTCGGATTTCGGTTACTTGTCTTCTTATATCAAACACAAAATAACTCACAGGTCTTTGTTGATTATATACACCAATTTTGAACACAAGTCTTCATTGAGAAGGCAGTTGAGATATATTAAATCTTTGTCAAAAAAGCATCCGGTTGTAGTTGTTATTTTCAAAAATACGGAACTGGAGAAATTGACAAACGACAAAGTAAAAAAGATACGTGATATCTATCATAAGACAATAGGGAAAAAATTTACTTATGATAAGAAATTAATAGTTAAAGAACTTCAAAGACATGGAATTCACACCGTTTTAACCAAACCACAAGATTTGACCGTTAATGTTATCAATAAATATTTTGAATTGAAAGCAAGGGGAAGGATATAATACCATATACAAAATTCCACAATGATTTAAAAAATACATATACAATATGCTTATTTTACAATCACATATACATATTTAACATATTTTATAATCTTTTTAACATATTTTTACACATTAGTAATAAATATATGTATATTTGCGGCATACATAAATTGAAATGCCTAGAAGTAGCCATTTTCGCAAAAAAAGATATAAGCAAAAAAATCATAATATCTAAGCAGATTGTTTACACATCGTAACAGATTAAAAAATATTTTAATATATTTTTTGAAAATATTTGTTAAAATGTGGTACAAAGTGGTAAAAGGTGTTACTTTTGCATTATCAATCAACCAAAGGTGCATAAAATGTACAACTTGATAGGAGAATATAGAGTAAAAATAGACGCTAAGGGTCGAGTAAAACTTCCCAAAGATCTGCTACGACAAATTAGTGGAGACGACTCTTTTCCTTTAGTTGTAAACAGAGGTTATGAAGAGCACCTGATGTTGTACCCCAAAGATGTTTGGGAAAAAAAGACGAAAGAAATTAATCAGCTTAAGATAACAAGAAGGAATCAAAGAAATGCTATAAGGTATTTTTATAGAGGAGCAACAGAACTAAATCCGGACAATATCAAAAGGGTTTTGTTACCAAAATCATTACTTGAGTACGCGGGAATAAAAAAAGATATTGTTTTGTTTGCGTATGGAGAACAGATTGAGATGTGGGACGCAGTGGCTTATAAAAAAGCTCTAGAAAATGAACCTGACAATTTTGATGAAATTCTTGAAGGATTATACGAAGAAGAGAAAGCTGAAAAGAAGATTAATCATGAATGAATATCATAAGCCAGTATTGCTTGAAGAATCAATAGAAGGATTAAAGATAGATAGTCAAAAGAAGCAAATCTTCATTGATTTGACTTTTGGAGGAGGAGGTCATTCGAGATTAATATTAAAAAAGATGAATAAGGACAGTAAATTGTTCGCATTTGATCAGGACATAGAAGCCATTGAAAACAGTATAAAAGACGAAAGATTAATTTTATTGGAAGCGAATTTTAGATATTTTAATAAGTTTCTAAAATTATTTGAGATAACGGAAGTTGACGGCATACTAGCAGATTTAGGCGTATCTTCACACCAGTTCGACGATGGGAAAAGAGGTTTTTCCTACAGGGCTGACGAGAAACTGGATATGAGGATGAACCAAAAGCAAAAGGTAGATGCAATTTCAGTTTTGAATGAATACAGAGAAAGTGACTTGGTAAAAGTATTTTCTAAGTATGGAGAAATAAGAAATTCAAAACAATTGGCCAATAAAATAGTACAATGCAGACAAAGGTTTGTGATTGATACAACGGGTGGATTAATCGACTGTGTAGAAAGCGTAATAAGAGGAAATAAAATCAAATACTTATCACAGCTGTTTCAAGCTGTAAGAATAGAAGTAAATGATGAGATGGGAGCATTAAATGACATGTTGAACAACTCAAAAGATGTTTTGACAAAAGGGGGGAGACTAGTAATGATTAGCTACCATTCACTTGAGGACAGATTGGTCAAGAACCTTATAAAAAAAGGTAATGCAGAAGGAGTAATAGTGAAAAATGAATATGGTCATATTGACAGACCATTTAAAGAAGTAATCAAAGGTGTGATTATTTCAAAAAAAGACGAAATAGAAGGTAATCCAAGGGCGAGAAGTGCAAAATTAAGGATTGCTGAAAGAATATAACAAAATTAAAAAAAAATACTATGAATAACAACCGGTTAGACATAATAACAAAAAATCTAACTCTATTAGTATTCATAGCGTTCCTCGGAGTGCTATACATTGCAAACGTGCATATAGCTGAAAGGAAAATGTTGAAGATAGAAAAATTGGAAAAAGAGGTTCAAACAGTAAAGTATAGATATCTTGATGTAAAGCAAAGCATTCATTATACAAGTATGCCGTCTGAAATTGAAAAAAAGGTTGAATCTAAAGGATTAAAACAGGGTACAGAATCACCCAAAGTTTTAAAATTGAACAAAAGCTAATAAAGTAGAGAAGATGAATAAGAGGAATGAATTATTAGCAAGAGTATATATAGTGATGACATTCTTTGTCCTTCTTTCTCTTTTGATTATAGGAAAAGTTTTTTATGTCAATGTAATAGAAGGAGATAAATGGATCGGTAAGATTTCAAAAAACGTCAAGTTCAAAGAGATAAAAGGTGACAGAGGAAATATTTATGCCAAAGATGGAAGCATGTTGGCGATAACTTCACCATTATTCGATGTTAGGATGGATTTATTGTCACCATCGAATAAAAATTTCACAAAAAATGTGGATAGCTTGAGTTACTATATATCAACTGTACTAAGACCTGACAAAAGTCCAAAGGAATGGAAAGAGCTATTGCTCAAGAACAGAAATCTTGGTCTAGATAAAACAAAAAAAGGGATGAAATTTTTCCTTATAAAAGGAAATATAAGTTACGATGAGTTGATAAAAGTAAAAAAGTTCCCTCTTTTTAGGCTCGGACGAAACAGAGGAGGACTAATAATTGAGAGAAAAACAAAAAGAAATAGACCATATAAAGATTTGGCGCATCGAACAATTGGTATCGATAGAGCTACAGCGTCAAAAATAGGACTCGAAGGAGCCTATGACAAATATTTGAAAGGCGAAACGACCAAACGGTTGATGAAAAAATTGAGAGGAGGTAACTGGATTCCACTTGAAGAATTAAATGACAAGCCATTGAACAAGGGGGCTGATATCATTACCAATTTGGATATAAGAATACAAGATATTGTGCACCATGCAGTATTGACAAACCTACACAATTATAAAGCAAATGCAGGTGTAGGGATAATAATGGAAGTGAAAACGGGTAAAGTAGTCGCGATAACAAATCTATCAAAAAATAAAGATGGTGCATTCGTAGAAAGACTAAATCTGGCATTGAGCAAAAAATTCGCTCCCGGTTCGGTAATGAAAACGGCAACATTGATGTCTTTGATAGAAGATGGATATATTAACAGAAATTCAACCATTGATCTGGAAGGAGGAAGAAAAAACTTTAGAGGAAAGGTAATAAAGGATGATGAAGACATTGGAAGAGGAAGAAGGGTTAAACTTTGGGACGTATTAGTTCATTCATCAAATGTAGGAGCAGCGAAATGGGCAGATATCTATTATAATAAAGATAGAAATGATAATAAAAAATTCATTAATAATCTAAAATCGTTTGGACTAGCTCAAAAATCAGGAATTGATTTAATCGGAGAAGTGAATCCGGTAATAAAAGATCCATTTATCAATAAGAATGAATTTAACCGTAACACTATTCCGTGGATGGCTCATGGATATGAGATGGAACTAACACCTATCCAGATATTAGCATTTTACAATGCAATTGCCAACAACGGGAAATTAATGAAACCGTATTTGGTAAATAAAATAGTCTCACGAAACAATACTATAGAGATAAAGCCAAAGGTAGTAAAAGAAAAAATAGCTAGTGAGAGTACAATAAAAATAATAAAGGAATTACTCGAAGGAGTAGTTCAGGAAGGAACAGGCTCAAAATTGAAAAATAAAAAAATCAGAATAGCCGGCAAGACAGGAACTGCACAAGAAGAAGTTAACAAATCAGGCAAGGATAAAAAGTATAACTCTTCATTTGTAGGGTATTTTCCGGCAGAAAAGCCAAAGTATTCAATGATTATCACAATGTTTGGTTGTGAGAAACCAAAATATTATGCAAGTCAGGTTGCAGTACCGGTTTTCGGAAAAATTGTTGACAAAATAGCATCTATTGAAGCTTTTGACCAAAACAAAAAAAAGAAAACCAATTATGCAAGTGTGATATTGCCAAGTAGAGCGATTGGTTATGCTGAAGATTTTAAAAAAGTTTTGAATTATTTGGAAATCCCTTATAACAAAAAGAGCAAAGGCACTTGGAGTAAGGTGAGGAGAAAAAGGAATAAAATGGAAATTGATGAATTTCAATACAAAACCAAATTAATTCCTAATGTAATCGGAATGGGAGCTAGAGATGCAGTTTATTTTTTGGAAAATCTCGGTTTGAAAGTGGAGTTGGAAGGAGTTGGTAAAGTTGTAAAACAATCAATTCCACCAAAGACAAGAAGAAACAAACAACATATAAAATTGATTCTTAAATAATTTATCAAAAGAGATAAATATTAAAATTTGAAAAGTCTAAACAAAATATTGCAAGGAGTTGAAGTAAAGCAAATAATTGGGAACAATTATACTCTTGTAAATGATCTGAATCAAGATTCACGATTGATTAAAAAAAACGATATGTTTTTTGCAATCAAAGGAAATCTTAATGATGGACATTTATTTATAACCTCAGCCATTGAAAAAGGTGCATCTGTAATAGCATGTGAAACATTACCTAATGATATTCAAAAGAACATCACTTATGTGGTACTTGAAAATATCAGGTATGAATTAGCCATTATAGCTTCCAATTTCTTTGATAAGCCAAGCCAAAAGCTAAAACTTGTCGGAGTAACAGGAACCAACGGTAAAACCACAATTGCTACCCTTTTGTACCGATTGACAATGAATATGGGTATAAAAGCAGGTCTACTTTCAACTGTAGAAAATAAAATTGCAAACAAAACAATCAAGGCGACACTTACGACACCCGATGTGATAAGTATTAACAGACTGATGAGTGAGATGGTCGTGGTTGGATGTGAATATGCTTTTATGGAAGTGAGTAGTCATTCTATAGATCAAGATCGAATAAGTGATTTGGATTTTGACATTGCTATCTTCACCAATATCACCCATGACCACCTTGATTACCATAAGACTTTTTTAAATTATATAAATGTAAAAAAGAAGTTCTTTGACATTCTAAAACCTGAAGCTTTTGCTTTAACAAACATTGATGATAACAATGGGGAAGTTATGGTTCAGAATTCTATATCAAAAATAAGAAGCTATAGCCTTAGGCAAATGGCGGATTTTAAAGGTAGGATTCTCCAAAACTCGCTCTTAGGATTGCATTTAAAAATCAATAATAATGAGGCATTCTTCAAATTGACCGGACAATTCAATGCGTACAATCTACTAGCTGTCTTTGGAGCTGCCGTTTTAAGTGGATTAGCTGAAGATGAGGTCTTGATCGAAATGAGTAGGCTGAATTCGGTAGATGGAAGATTTGAAATTATCCAAAATAGCGAGAAAGGGATATTTGCAATAATTGATTATGCTCATACCCCTGACGCATTGAAAAATGTACTCAACACCGTAAAAAACAGCAAAAATAAAGGCTCAAAACTAATTGTTGTTTTCGGTGCAGGTGGCAACAGAGACAAGACAAAAAGACCGGAGATGGGGAGAATAGCCAGCAGATTATCAGATACGGTTATTGTAACTTCAGATAATCCAAGAGATGAAAATCCTGAAGAAATAATGAAAGATATACTGAAAGGAATATCAAGCGAAGATAAAGAAAAGGTTTTAGAAATAGAAGATCGTGAACAAGCTATAAAAACAGCCTTGATGTTGGCAAAAAATGGAGATGTAATAGTGATAGCAGGTAAAGGTCACGAAACATATCAGGAAATTGAAGGAAAGCGATATCATTTTAGTGACAAAGATATAGTCAATGACATCTGGCAAAATAATAATAATAATTAAAGATTGCGACAAATGTGTTGCATGAATTAGATAAAGAAAAAAGGTTCTATTATCATTCTCAGGTTGGTTTTAACAGTTGCAGTAGGAGCATCTTTGTGGAAAAGTCCCAGGACCTGCTGCAATCTGTTATTTTTAAAAACATATACTGAAGAAAATGTAAGTTTTTAGTTGGTAAAATTTACATATGTATTTTAAATTTAATATTTATTTGTGATTAAGATTTGTGATTTGGAATAAAAACTATGCTATATTATTTATTTGAATATTTAGAAAAAAACTACAATCTGCCTGGTGCAGGATTGTTTCAATATATCTCTTTCCGAGCGGGAGCCGGTGTGATAGTATCACTGATAATCGCAATTTTATTCGGAAATAAGATAATAAGTTCTTTGAAAAGGATGCAAATTGGTGAAACTGTAAGAGATTTAGGTCTGGAAGGACAAAAAGCAAAAGAAGGTACACCTACAATGGGAGGATTAATTATAATACTGGCAATTGTTGTCCCTACCCTATTATTTGCCCGATTGGATAATATTTATGTCATCACAATGTTGGCGGCTACTCTTTGGATGGCGGCGATTGGTTTTATTGATGACTATATAAAAGTCTTTAAAAAAAACAAAGATGGTTTAAAGGCTAAATTCAAGATTATAGGGCAGATTGGGTTAGGAATAATTATCGGTTCAATTATGCTTTTCAACAATGGCATTTTAGTCAGAATGCCAAAAGCTGTAGCAGAAAATAATGGATACAAAATTGTAAGGAGTTTTAAAACAAGTATTCCTTCTTTGAGTAGGAATAATGAAATTAAAGAAATGGCTTATGTCAAAACATCTTTAACAAACATACCATTTATGAGCGATAATCAACTGGATTATGCAAAACTATTGGAAAGTATAGGTATCGATAAGAAATGGCTATTTATATTCTTTATCATTGTGATTATCTTTATTGTGACAGCTGTAACAAATGCGGCTAACCTGACAGACGGAATAGACGGTTTAGCCTCGGGCACAGCTGCTATTATAGGTGCTACTTTAGGAATATTGGCTTACGTGTCAAGTAATACCGTAATCGCAGATTATCTTAATATCCTATATCTACCATTTTCGGAAGAATTAGTTGTTTTTTCAGCTATCTTTCTCGGAGCAACAATAGGATTTTTATGGTACAACTCCTATCCGGCAAAAGTGTTTATGGGAGATACAGGAAGCTTGGCAATAGGTGGAATTATCGCTACAATGGCTATTCTATTAAGAAAAGAACTATTGATCCCCATTTTGAGCGGTGTGTTTTTAGCTGAGAGCTTATCGGTAATCATACAAGTTTTATATTTTAAATACACAAAGAAAAAAACAGGAGTAGGAAAGAGAGTATTTTTAATGTCGCCTTTGCATCATCATTTTCAAAAGAAAGGCATACATGAGGCAAAAATCGTAGTGAGATTTTGGATTGTCGGAGTGTTTTTAGCGGTAATAACGATAATAACACTTAAAATAAGATAGAATATTTTTAAAAACAGAAAAAATTAATAACAAGTGTCAATAGAAAAAGTCATAACAAATTTAAGAGGAGATAAGGTCATCTGGCTTATTGTCTTATTCTTGATATTGTTTTCACTACTTACTGTGTATAGTGCGGCCGGTAGTTTGGCTTTTACCAATAACGGTGCAGCGGCAGAAACATATTTGGTGAAGCAATTGCTATTTATGGGTTTGGGACTGACATTGATGTATGTCGCTTATAAATTGGATTATATTCAATATTCAAATATCGCACCGCTTTTAATGTTTATTACTGTACCTCTGCTTATATACACAATACTGTATGGGACAGAGATCAATGAAGCGAGAAGATGGTTAAAAATTCCCTGGATGAACCAATCATTCCAAACTTCTGATTTCGCAAAACTAGCGTTGATTATATTTTTAGCAAAATCAATTGCTAACAAACAAGATGTAATAAAAGATTTCAAATCAGCTTTTTTACCTCTAATATTGCCTGTAATAATAGTATGCGGACTTATCGCACCATCAGATTTGTCTACTGCCGGATTATTATTTATGACAAGTTTATTGCTTATGTTTATCGGTAGAGTCGATATGAAATATATACTCCTTTTAGTTTTGTTGGGGATAGTATTGCTAGCAGTCATAATAATAATCGGTTCTGTATTTCCCGAAATAGTAAGATTGGAAACATGGATCAATAGAATTAATGAATTCTTTTATAATACTGACGGTGGATATCAAATACAGCACTCTAAAATAGCAATAGCTCACGGTGGTATAATTGGAGTAGGACCGGGAAAAAGCCTTGAACAAAATTATCTGCCATACGCATATGCCGATTTCATATATGCAATTATAGTAGAAGAATACGGATTGATTGGAGGAGTATTAATAATAGGTTTATACTTGCTTTTATTGATACAAAGCATAAGGATTGTAACAAAAAGTCCAAAGACATTCGGTGCAATGTTGGCGATGGGATTGACATTGAATATAGTCGTACAGGCATTTGCCAATATAGCGGTTTCCGTCCACCTTTTACCGGTGACAGGATTAACATTACCGTTGGTAAGCGCAGGAGGATCGTCTATATTGATCACCTCTATATCTTTGGGAATAATATTAAGTGTATCGAGATATGTAGAACAAGCACAAATAGAAAAAATTGCTTTACAAGAAATAGAAGAATTAAATGAAAGCGATAATTAGCGGAGGCGGAACAGGTGGGCATATTTTCCCGGCTATAGCAGTAGCACAGGAATTAAAAAGATATAATAAAAATATTGAAATACTTTTTGTAGGGGCTGAAGGAAAAATGGAGATGGAGAAAGTACCGAAAGCGGGCTTTGAGATTAAAGGACTTTGGATAAGTGGTTTGCAAAGAAAACTAACAACAAGAAACTTACTTTTTCCGGTAAAACTTTTGAGTAGCTTGATTAAAGCAAACAAAATAGTTAATAAATTCAGACCGGATATTGTAATTTCATTTGGAGGTTATGCAAGCGGTCCGGTAGCCCAAATCGCAAACTGGAAAGGGATTCCTCTTGTTCTTCAGGAGCAAAATTCGTATCCCGGCATCACGAACAAACTGTTGGCTAAAAATGCTGAAAAAATTTGTGTGGCTTACAAAGGAATGGAAAAGTTCTTTGAAAAAGAAAAAATAATTTTTACCGGCAATCCGGTAAGACAAGACATATCCGAAATGGATAAAGATATCAATTCAATAGCGCTTAGGCATTTTGATTTGGTTCAAAATAAGAAAACTGTATTAGTATTTGGAGGAAGTCTAGGTGCCAGATCGCTTAACGAAGCGGTAAGGCAAAATTTTGAAAAAATATTAGGTGATAAGGATGATGTGCAGCTTATTTGGCAGGTGGGCAAATTGTACTACAACGATTATGCAAAACCGGAATTGGCGGATCATCCAAATGTAAAAATATTGCCTTTTATTGATAGAATGGATCTCGCTTATGCTGCTGCCGATTTGGTAGTATCAAGGGCAGGAGCACTAACGATTTCTGAATTAAGCCTTGCAGCTAAAGCTGTAATTCTGGTACCATCTCCAAATGTCGCCGAAGACCATCAAACAAAAAATGCGATGAGTCTTTTCGATCAAAATGCTGCTGCGTTTATTGACGATATTGATATCAAAGAAAAACTTGGAAACAAAATTATTGAATTGCTAAATGATGATAAATATCTCGAAAGACTGAGAGCAAATATCAAAAAACTAGGGAGACCAAATGCAGCAAAAGAAATAACCGAAACGATTGTAAATATTGCAAAAAAAGATTGAATTTGAAAATTGGAAAATTTAACATATTGAGATTTTTAAGGGTGCTCGGAGTAGCAGGGATTATGATATTATTGTATTTCTCGATACAGTTGAAAGCAAATTCAAATATTAAAAACATAAACATTGTACTTGAAAGCAAGACAAAAAGGAAGTTGATAGAAAAGCAAGATATTCTCAGGTATCTTAACAAAGCTCTTGATAAAAATCTGGAAATTGAAAAAATTGATAGAATTGAAATAGCTGAAATAGAAAACTTGTTGGACAGAAGCAAATACATAAAAAATGCTGAAGTCTTTTTGGATTCTAAAAACAATCTTCACCTGAATTGTATCTTAAAAAATCCTATTGTGAGAATATCAAGAAAAAAAGGAAAAGATTTTTATTTGGACAATGAAGGAAGTCCAATACCGATATCTAGAAGAGCTGCTATTAGAGTTCCGATTATTACAGGAAACTTAGACATAACAAAGCTATCGGCTATAAAGAAGAAAGGAAGCTTATTCTACAACATATTAGAATTATCAAAAAAAATAAATAAAGATCAATTTTTAAATGCTTTGATAGAACAAATCAATGTAGAAAAAAACAATAGATTGACAATAATCCCAAAATTGGGAAGACAAAAAATAGAATTTGGCAAGTTGGAAACTATTGATAACAAATTGGCAAGATTGAAAACATTTTACAAAGCAGGAATGCCATCTTCGGGATGGGATGATGTTGAAAAATTAAATCTTGATTTGACAGATCAGGTTGTGATTACTAAAAGAAACTAAATTAATTATTATGATGGACATCGACAACAAAAAATCTCCGGTAGTAATTGCCTTAGACATAGGTACCACCAAAATATGCGCTATTGCAGGCTACAGAACAGAATTTGGGAAGATAGAATTATTGGGTGTGGGAAAAGTGAAATCCGAAGGTGTTTCAAGAGGAGTAGTATCAAATATTGACAAAACAGTGAAGGCAATAAAAGAAGCTATAAGTATTGCCGAAGTCAATGCAGGTAAAAAGTTTAAAAAAGTAAATGTCGGTATCGCCGGACAACATATCAAAAGTTTGCAACATCATGGTTTGGTAGTACGAAAAGATGCAAACTCTGAAATAAGCAAAGATGATATTGATAGATTAGTCAATGATATGTATAAATTGGTATTGCCTCCGGGAGATAAAATATTGCACGTAATCCCTCAAGAATTTACTGTGGACAACGAACAACACATCACTGATCCTGTAGGTATGTCAGGAGTAAGATTAGAGGCTAATTTCCATATTATAACAGGTCAGGTAAGCGCATCTAAAAACATATTCAAGGTAGTAGAAAAATCAGGATTAGAAGTTGCGAACTTGACTCTTGAACCGATAGCATCTGCATCATCAGTACTAGCAGATGAAGAGAAAGAAGCAGGAGTTGTCTTGGTAGATATTGGCGGAGGAACCACAGATATCACTATTTTCAAAGATGGAATAATAAGACATACCGCAGTCATTCCTTTCGGTGGCAATGTCATCACATCGGATATCCAAGAAGGGCTTACCGTAATGAAAGATCAAGCTGAAAAATTAAAAGTTAAGTTCGGCTCAGCTTTAGCAGAGGAGATTGTAGATAATCGCCTGATAGTCATTCCGGGATTCAGAGGCAGAGATGTAAAGGAGGTGTCAGAAAAAAATCTGGCAAGAATTATACAAGCTAGGATAGAAGAAATTTTTGAATTTGTCCAATGGGAAATAAATAGATCAGGATATCAAAACAAACTTTTGGCAGGTATGGTATTGACAGGAGGAGGTTCTTTACTAAAAGACATAGACCTTTTAGCCGAATTACAAACAGCTATCAATACTAGACTGGGACAACCAACCGAGCATTTAGCTCATGGTTACAATGAAGAATTAACTTCCCCCATTTATTCAACAGGAATTGGTTTATTGATACATGCAATTAAACAAGGAAATTTCGATAACGATACAGAAGAAATCAAGAAAAAAGTTGAACTAGCTGTAGATTCTGAAGAATCAAAAGGAGAAGAAATAGGAAATGAATCTCAGACAACAAACTCAAAAAAGACCCATAAATGGTTAAACAAAGTATTCTCCTACACAAAAGAATTCTTTGAAAGTACGCCTGATTCTGAATTTTAAAAAGATATTGAACAACAAACGAAAATTAAACTCAAATAACAAATAATTTATTAAAATTTAATATTATGCAATTTGATATACCTAAAAAAGAAAGCTCAATAATAAAAGTCCTAGGAGTAGGCGGTGGTGGATCTAACGCAGTAAATCACATGTTTAAAACAGGAATAAATGGAGTAGATTTCGCGATATCCAATACAGACATCCAATCTATGGAAGCTTGTGAAATAGATATAAAACTACAATTAGGCCCGGTGACTACTGAAGGAAGAGGCGCAGGATCTATTCCTGAAGTGGGCAAAGAGGCTTGTATAGAATCAATTGACAATGTCCGAGATTTCCTAAGCAACAATACAAAAATGGTATTTATCACAGCAGGTCTTGGAGGTGGAACAGGGACTGGTGCTGCACCAATTATCGCAAAAGCGGCAAAGGATATGGGCATATTAACAATTGCAATAGTAACCTTACCTTTCAAGTTTGAAGGCACAAGAAGAATTAGACAAGCCTATGAAGGTTTGGAGGATTTAAAGAAAAATGTAGATTCTATCCTAATCATCTCAAATGATAAATTGAGAATGATGTACGGAAACCTTCCTATTTCTGAAGCATTTGCATATGCAGATGATATCTTGACAACAGCAGCGAAAGGAATAGCTGAAATAATAACAATACCGGGATATATTAATGTAGATTTTGAAGATGTAAATACAGTAATGCGTTCAAGTGGCATAACAGTAATGGGTAGTGCTGCAGCCGAAGGAGAAAACCGAGCAATAAAAGCTGTCGAAGCTGCATTAAACTCACCGCTTCTCGAAGATAATGATATCAGAGGTGCAAAACACATTCTTCTCAATATCACATCCGGAACAAAAGAAGTAACAATGGATGAAATAGGTGAAATAACAGAGTATATCCAAGGTGAGGCAGGCTATGGAACAGATCTTATTTGGGGTAATTGTGTAAATGAAAACCAAGGAGAAAAAATCAATGTAACAGTTATAGCGACTGGTTTTGAAGTAAATAATTCGGATAGTAAAAACTCAAGTAAAAAGGAAAAAGTAGTAGTAAAACTTGACGAAGATTCTCATAATAAAAACAATGAATTGAATTTGGAACTACAATTTGACAATGATGATTCTTTCAATATTGTGAATTTTGAAGTAGATGATATAAAAGATACAATTGACGCTTTTAGTACTTCTTCAAATAAAGATGATAGCTTCGAATTCAGAGATGAAAGAGAACAAAGACTGGAAAAATTAAGATTAAGTTCGTATTCGCACAAGTCAAGGCCAAGTCAAGAAACAAATAAAAAAGTTTCATTAGACAGCCCCAATATGATACACAAGTATGAAAATGAACCTGCTTACAAAAGAAAACAAGTACAACTGGAAGAAAAACCGGCAAAATACGATACAGATAAAAGCAACTTCAAGGTAGGTATTGATGAAGATGAACCGCTTGAAAGAAATAACAGATTTTTACACGATAACGTAGATTGATACTTAATGATACAAAAATTCTATATAGGTTTCGTCTCCTATATATTCATGTAGATAAGCATGAGATTGGTTTATTAATTGTCCGGGTTTCCCAGACTCGGACATTTTTAAAAAAATAATAACATCCTGAAAACGATAAAATTTTATAGGTTTTCGTCTGCCTATATATTCATGTAAATAAGCATGAGATTGGTTTATTAATTGTCCGATTCTCCCAGAATCGGACTTTTTTTATATCCAAAACAAAAACCCTTTCTACGTTTATAATGTTACAATGAAGTAAATCAAATAGCATACAAAATGAAAGAAAAAACCGCGTACTTAATCAGCATAGGGGATGAACTGTTAATAGGGCAAGTCAAGGACACAAATGCCGCATGGATAGCAGAACAATTAACAGGTCTAGGTGTAAGTGTAAAAAAGATAATGGCTGTACAGGACACGGAAAGTGAAATTATTGATGCCTTGAGTGAGGCCGTAGCCAAAGTTGATATCGTCATCACTACGGGAGGCCTGGGTCCGACAATAGATGATATAACAAAAAAAACATTTGCTAAATTCCTCAATATTGAAATGGAATACAATGAAGAATTTTACAATAAAGTAAAAGCGTATGTTGAAATGAGAGGAGGTGATATAAAGGAAATGCTATACAATTACAGTTATTTCCCTAAAGGAACAATATTTTTAAAAAATAGAGTGGGCTCTGCTCCCGGAATGCTATTTAGTAAAAACAATACTAAAATTATTTCCATGCCCGGTGTGCCCCCGGAAATGAAAAGTATTTTTGTAGAAGAAGTAATTCCTCTGCTCAACAAAGACAATAGTGATTTTCATATAATCAAAAAAACTATACTCACAGCAGGAGAGTTGGAAGCTGTTATAGCAGACAAATTGAAAGATATTGTCAATGATTTGCCGAAAAATATGTCCTTTGCCTATTTACCCAATCTCGGAAGAGTCAGACTTCGCCTTACGGCAAGGGGAAATAATAAATCTAAGCTTGAACAACTAATTCAAATATTTTCTCTTAAAATTCACGAACGTATTGGAGATTTGATTTTTGGATACGAGGATGATACAATTGCAAATGTAGTAGGAAAAATACTTTCTGAAAATCAACTCCACCTCGCGACCGCAGAAAGCTGCACGGGGGGGATGATAGCACATTTTGTCACATCAATTTCAGGATCATCTGCATACTATAAGGGAAGTGTAATTGCTTATTCCAATGAAATAAAAGAACAAATTTTGGGTGTAAGTCACAAAACTCTAGAAAAACATGGCGCTGTAAGTGAAGAAACCGCAAAAGAGATGGTAAGTGGAGTATTAAAAGCTCTGAACTGCAATATAGCTTTGGCAACAACAGGAATCGCCGGTCCAACCGGAGGAACTAAAGAAAAACCTGTTGGCACAATATGGCTAGCAGTAGGAACAAAAGATAGAATCGAAACATTAAAATTACAATTAGGAAAAAATAGATTGAAAAATATCGAAACTAGCACAGTTCTTGCACTTAATCTATTGCGAAAGTTTTTATTATCAAAAAAATGATATAATTTTACAAAAATTTTAATCTATGTCTATATACAAATTGCTAATGCCACAAATGGGAGAAGGTGTAATTGAAGCAACCATAATCAGTTGGTTGAAAAATGAAGGTGATAATATTTCTGAAGACGAAACCATCTTGGAAGTAGCAACTGACAAAGTAGATACAGAAATACAATCCCCAGTCTCCGGAACTGTGCAAAAAATCAATTTCTCTAAAGACGAAATAGTACCTGTTGGTCAGGTTTTAGCACTTATCGAAACCGATGATATTGCACAAAACGAAACGATAATCGAAGTTATTGAAGAAGAAAATGCCACCATAGAAATAGAACAGGATTCCTCCTCTCCTACTCCCGATTTATCAACTAAAACAATAAAGAAACAATTGACTCCACTCGTTAGAAACATAGCTAAAAAAGAAAATATTACAGCAGTCGAACTAGATAAAATACAAGGAACAGGAGCAAATCAAAAAATAACAAAAAGAGATTTATTAAAATATATTGAAGACAGGAAAGTAGAAAAACCAAAACAAGCAATATCCGTTGACAACTCAAAATACATTTTTTCCACAGCAGGAGATGAAATCCAAAAGATGGATAGGATGCGAAAACTGATAGCCCAACATATGGTGGACTCTAAGCGAATAGCACCCCATGTGACTTCTGTAGTTGAAACAGATATGACGAATTTGGTAAAATGGAGAAACAGAATTAAAACCTCTTTCCAAGCAAAACACAATCAAAAAATTACTTATACACCGATATTTATTGATGCTGTTGTCAAAGCCTTAAAAGATTTTCCTTTGGTCAACTCATCGGTAGACGGTGATAGTATTATTGTAAGAAAACCTATAAACATAGGAATAGCAACTGCGCTGCCAAATGGAAACCTAATCGTGCCGGTAATAAAAAATGCAGACTTACTCAATCTTGAAGGATTAACCAAATCAGTAAATGATTTAATCGGACGAGCAAGAGAGAATAAATTAAAACCGGATGAAATACAAGGGGGCACTTTTACCATTACCAATCTAGGCTCAATGGGTAATATCATTGGAACTCCTATCATCAATCAGCCCCAAGTGGCTATACTGGCTGTAGGACTCATTGAAAAAAAACCTGCTGTTTTAGAAACAGAATTTGGTGATGTTATTGCAATAAGAAACAAAATGTATTTATCTTTGTCGTATGATCACAGGGTCGTGGACGGATTTTTAGGAGGCTCTTTCTTAAAAAGAATTTCAGATTATCTGGAAAATTTCGACACTAATCTAAATTTTTAAAATGCTGAACAATAATTCACAGATATACAAATTTTCATTATTGCTTATCTTTTTAGCATTAGGGTTTTTTGCATATGGTCAATCTCCTTTAAAAATTGCCAATAATTTATTCAAATCAGAAAAATATTGTGAAGCCCTAAAATACTACAACAAACATCTTTCAAATTTTGCAGATGATCGAGCTTACTTAAACCGAGGTATTTCCAATTATCATTGCATGCATTTCAAAAAGGCTATAGAGGATTTTAATAATACTATTGCCATGGGAAATGATGACAAAAGGATTAATCTGTACCTAGCCAAAACATATCATCATATTCAAAAATTTGAAAAAGCTATTATATACTATAAAAAATATTTGAGTGATATTGGAAACAATTCAGAAAGAAAAGAAACTTTAAATCAAATTAAAAGATGCTCTAATGCAATTAAATTAAAATATAAACCTACTGATCATTTTATAGAAAATTGGGGTGCAGAAATCAACACCCCATATAATGATATTTCACCAATCCAAAGCCCCAGTGACATCCATCATTTTTATTTTTCTTCCGATAGAATTTACGGCTTAAAAAAGACTAAACAATACAAAGAGTTTCAAGTGGATTTCTCAGATGGAGACTGGGAAAAACTATTTGATATCTTTAGCTCCCAAAACAATAAAAATACTGTATTTCTTGACTTCTTCAATGGAAATAAAAAAATTGCTTATTTTATGGGACCGTCATTATTTATAGGCTCAATTTTTATCTCTGATTATTCACATGCAGCAAAACAATTGAATACTGAGGATAAATTAACAGCACCTATTAAAGCAGAATTTGGCTTTAGATATTTGCAATTTGTAAATGACTCAACTTTGGTATTCTCTTCAAATATGAAAGGTGGATTTGGCGGCTATGATATATATCTGACCGGATTTAGAGATGGCAAATGGTTTCAACCGGTAAACCTAGGTAGTAAAATTAATACAAAATATGATGAGATTAGCCCTTTTATTACAAAAAATGGTGAAAACCTGTATTTTAGCTCAAACAACCTGAATTCGATAGGTGGCTTTGATGTATTCGTAAGCAAATTTAGCTATGCTGATGACGATTGGTCAAAACCAAAAAATCTCGGATTACCAATCAGTTCTTCTGCTGATGAAATCGGATTCAGAGTATTGTCCTCAGGCAAAGGAGGCATTTTTAATTCCAACAGAAAAGACATGGGTTTTGGAGGTCATGACTTATATTGGATATATTTTAAGAAGCTTGTAGATGCCAACAGAGCATATGCCAATGAAATCCCCTACCTTAGAAATAGACACCTAAAACAAATCGACAATCCATCTATACCAATAGATGAAGATAATACTGTCGCCATCAACACAGTAAAAGAACAAAAAGAGGTTAAGGTAATCAAATCGGACAAAACCAATAAAGATATTAAACAGAAATCTAATAGTAAAATCACAGTACCTACTACCAAGGAAAAAGTAAAAATCATACCTAAACCTGCTGAAAACACACCAGAGAAAAAACAGAAAAAAAGTGTACAGAAGGTAATTAAACAAAAAAATCATAAAACAAAAAATAAAAAAACTAACTTTGTTGTACCATTGATTTTTATAAAAGACAACAAATTTAGAGATAAAGAAACCGTAACTGAATTCATTGACAACATAGCTATTTTAATGAAAAGAAATCCTGAAATCACCATCGAATTTGTTGGAAATTCATTTAAATCAGAGAAGTCCGACCTTCTCAATTCATTAAGAATAACTGAAAGTTTAGCAGATTCCTTGACGTTAAGAATGATAGAACCTAATAGGATAATCCTCAAAGGAGTTGGGGCATCATTGCCGGCAGCAAAACCTTATGGACCAAAAAGATCGAAAAATATAATCAAAAAAGCTAATAATAGAATTGATGTTTTTATTCATAGTCCAAAAAACCTACCGGTGAATATTAAAAATGAACGGCTTTATATCAGTAGATCGATTGAAGACGCAAGATATAAACTATACAAAACCATAATAAAAGGTCTTACTTATAAAATTCAAGTGAAAAAAGGCGATTTTCTGTTTTTAGTAGATTTGCTTGATAAATACCAAGATTCCAGTATCGAAAAAGATGTTACAAGTAAAAAGTACTACTACACAGTCGGTCTGTATAAGGAATATGCCTCAGCAAAAGATTTGTATAAAAAAATACTTTCTTCCGGTCAAAATAATATAAAAATTATTCCTTATATAGACGGAATAAGAATAAACAAAAAAGATATCCTAAACAAAGCAAAAATATATTTGGATCTCGTTAATTATCTCGAAGATAACAAAAACTAACCAAATGAAAATAACAAAAGATATAACAATAGAAGATTTAATAGAAGAATACCCTTTTTCGGTAAAGTATCTTTCAACCAAAGGGATAAGATGTATAGTCTGCGGAGAACCAATATGGGGAACGCTGGAAGAAGCATGTATTGAAAAGAATTTTACTGAAGAAGACATTATTCAGGCTGTAAAGGAATTGAATGAATTAAATAAACAAAATAATTAAACAAATAAGTATTATCAATTATGATGACAAAACAAGAAATATTGGACAAATTGGGACTCTCAGACGTAAACATGGGATTGACCACAGGAACAGAGTGGTTTGACACAAAAGGAAAAACTACTACTTCTTATTCTCCTATAGATGGCAAAGAGATAGCTAGTGTGAAAAACGGTACTCTAGAAGATTATGAAATGGTAATCAACAAAGCCAGAGAAGCTTTCAAAACATGGCGAATGGTACCCGCACCGGTACGCGCAGAGGTAGTAAGACAAATAGGACTCGCATTGAGAGAATACAAAGAACCACTTGGCGCTTTGGTAACTCTTGAAATGGGTAAGATTTATCAAGAGGGATTGGGTGAAGTTCAAGAGATGATTGACATCTGTGATTTTGCCGTTGGACAAGCTAGACTAATGAATGGATTTAACCTTCAATCAGAAAGACCAATGCACAGGCTTACAGAACAATATCAACCTCTCGGAGTTGTCGGCATAGTAACATCATACAATTTTCCGGTTGCCGTTTGGGCTTGGAACTCTGCATTAGCTATAGCCGCAGGTGATGTTGTCATCTGGAAACCATCTTCCAAGACTCCATTGACTGCGATTGCTACTATGAATATTATTCAAAATGTACTAAAAGATAATAATGTGCCGGAAGGAGTATTCAATATGATGGTTGCAAAATCATCTGTGATGGGAGACAATTTCTTAGGAGACAAAAGAGTTGACCTACTCTCATTGACAGGTTCGACTGCCGTTGGGAAAAGAGCTGCACAGATAGTAGGAAAAAGATTAGGAAAGACATTGCTAGAGTTGGGAGGAAACAACGCCGTAATCGTAACCCCAAATGCAGATTTGAAACTAGCCATACCTTCTACTGTTTTTGGCACAGTGGGTACTGCCGGTCAAAGATGTACAACTACTAGAAGAATTATCATTCATGAAGACATATATGACAATTTTGTTGAAAAATTTGTAAATGCTTATAAAAGTGTAGAAAAAAAGATTGGAAATCCCCTTGATTCAAATACATTAGTAGGTCCTCTAATCGACAAATACTCCGTAGAGTTATTTCAAGAGGCAGTAACAAAAGTAACAGAAGAAGGAGGCAAAGTATTATTTGGGGGAGATATTGCAAAGGGTCAAGGACTGGAAAACGGGCTTTATGTAGTTCCTGCAATAGCAGAAGCACAAAATCATTTTCAAATAGTGCAGGAAGAAACTTTTGCTCCAATTGTTTACCTGATAAAATACTCCGGATCTGTTGAGAATGCAATTGCAATAAACAATGATGTACCTCAAGGATTATCTTCTGCTATATTTACCAAAGATTTACTTGAAGCTGAAACTTTCCTATCGGGAATGGGCTCTGATTGTGGTATTGCCAATGTCAATGCAGGAACATCAGGCGCAGAAATCGGCGGGGCTTTTGGAGGAGAAAAAGAAACCGGGGGTGGAAGAGAAAGTGGCTCTGATGCCTGGAAAGTGTATATGAGAAGACAAACCAGCACAATAAATTACAGTACTGACCTGCCTCTAGCACAAGGAATAGAATTTAATTTGTAAATTCTTGTAAAAAAAGCGGTGTAAAAAACACCGCTTTTTTTATCAATTATCCTTGCCGTACCAAATCAAAGTCACACCATTCTTCTCTACAAACTCTTTTAAATTTAACATGTAAGGAATAAATATTATCTTCGTCCCAAAAGATGATTTTCCTTTAAACTTTAAATGAGCCGCTTTTAATACTAAATGATTGTAGATTGTAATATTTTCAATAGTATCAGTAGGATACTTATATGTTTTAAAATAATTAGATATATAAATAGAATTATCGTCAGAGTCCACTCTCTTCAATCTAAAAAAAGTAAAAGCAAAAAACACAATACCTATAATCACAAATATAGTAGATTGCAGCTGAAATGTATCATTTGCTATTTGTGGTGCTTCTATAGGATTTGTAATATAAGAAGCCACAACGAAAGCTCCAAAAAAAACTATCCAAAAAATTGGAATAAACAATTTCAGCATTAATGTATAATTTGAAGACAATCTATTCATTTTCTTTATTTTTTTTATCAACCCTTTTCGCTACAATAACCCCAACCTCATATATAAATAATATAGGTATCCCTATCAATACCTGTGTAAAAATATCAGGAGGAGTAATAATCGCTGCTAATATCAAAATCACTATTATCGCATGCCTCCTGTAAGATTTCATTATTTTAGAATTTATAATCCCTGCTTTTGCTAAGAAATAAACAACTACAGGTAATTCAAAAACAATCCCCGCTGGCAATGTCAACATTGTTAAGAATCCAACATATGAATCAAGCGTTGGGGATGTCTGAGCAAAATCACCTACAGTATACTCAGCAAAAAACTTGATAGCAAATGGAGCTATAACAAAATATCCAAACGAAATACCAAAAAAGAATAAAAAAGAACAAATCAACACTACACTAGCTGTTATCTTTTTCTCTTTTCCCTCCAACCCCGGAGATATAAATTTCCAAACCTCTCGCATCACCAAAGGAAATGCCGCTACAAATCCCAAAACCAAAGAAACCTTAATATGAACAAAAAACTGTTCTCCCATCACTCTGGTTATTAACTTCAAATTTGGCGGCTGTATACACATTCTGTCACTCAACGCACAAAAAAACCGGTATGTAGGAAAATCGGAATACAAATGAGCAGAAATAATGTACCTAAATACAAAATCCTTGGAAATAAATACTACTATTGCGATAACAACAATATATAGCAAAGAGCGAAATATCGTCCATCTCAACTCTTCTAAATGTTCAAAAAAACTCATTTCCTTAGCAGGATTTGGCAGTTTCTTAGGTTTTTTTTTCTTACTTGAAAAGACTTCCATTGTTCACCTTTTATTAACACAAACCACGAAATTATGATTTTTTATAGAATAATACAACAATATAAAAAATAAAATGTTAGAGCTATTGAATATTTATTAATATAGAAAAAATTAAAAAAAAGATGAAACTTAAATTAGTAGTAGTAGTATCAATGCTTTTATTCGGCTCAAATATCGTATTAGGCCAAGCAAATTGGACCACTGATTATGAAACTTCAATGGCAAAAGCTAAACTAGACAAAAAGCCTGTTTTGTTACTTTTCACAGGATCAGATTGGTGTCCTCCTTGTAAACGTCTTCACAGAGCAATTTTTGATAGCAAAGATTTTGAAGAATTCTCAAAAGACAATCTTATCCTTATTAAAGCGGATTTTCCTAAAAGAAAAAAATTACCTTCCAAACAAAGGATTCACAATGAAAAACTTGCAAGACAATATAATGTTAGAGGATTCCCCACAACACTTATTTTGGATTTGGATGGCAAAGTGATAAACAAACGAGTAGGTTATAGTGGAATCTCTCCGGCCGAATATATTGAAAGGATAAAAGAAGTTGCCAAATCCATAAAATAATTAAAGAAAAAGTACTAATTATATGAAAACAGTTGCCATTGTAGGTAGACCAAATGTAGGAAAATCTACATTGTTTAATAGACTCTCCGGTGAAAGACACGCTATTACAGACAATATTAGCGGTGTAACGAGAGACCGTATTTACAATTCATGCGAATGGAATGGCAAAGAGTTTTCAATAATAGATACAGGTGGTTTTGTCAAAAACTCCAATGATATTTTTGAAGCAGCTATTAGAACTCAAGTTCAAATCGCAATAGAAGAAGCTGATATCATCATCTTTTTAGTCGATACCACAACAGGTATTACCGATTTGGATGATGCAATTGCAAATTTATTGCGCAGAAGCAAAAAGACAGTTTTCTTAGCAGTCAACAAAGTAGACAATCACGCCAGAATGCTTGACGCAAATGAATTTTGGAGTTTGGGTTTTGAAAACACATTCTTCATCTCAGCTATAAATGGTGGAGGCTCCGGCGAATTATTGGATGCAATAACAGAATTGATAGATAGTGATGATAACGATAATGATTTTGAGGAAGAATATCCCAAAATATGTGTTGTAGGTCAACCAAATGTTGGCAAATCATCATTTATCAATGCATTGATGGGAGACGAAAGAAATATCGTCACAGATATAGCGGGAACAACCAGAGATTCAATCCACACTCTATACAACAAATTCGACAAGAGATTTTATTTGGTCGATACAGCCGGCATAAGAAAAAAAAGCAAAGTTCATGAAGATCTTGAGTTTTATTCCGTACTAAGAGCTATTAGAGCAATAGAAGATTCGGATATAGCAATATTGATGATAGATGCCAAAGCAGGTCTTGAATCTCAAGACTTAAGTATTTTGGATTTGGCTATCAAGAGAAAAAAAGGTATTGTGATATTAGTAAACAAATGGGATCTAATAGAAAAAGAAACCAACACCGCAAAGGAGTTTACGGAAAAAATCAAAAGAAAAATCGGTTTCTTTGATGATGTCGATATTATATTCACTTCTGTCCTTGAAAAGCAACGGATTTTCAAGGCTGTAGAAGCAGCTTTGGATGTATATGAAAGAAGAAATCAAAAATTTAAAACATCTGAACTCAATGAGTTTATGCAAGAAGCCATTCAGAGAGTCCCGCCACCTACATATCGAGGTAACTATGTTCAGATAAAATACGTCAGCCAAATTCCAAAATATTATCCGGCATTCGCTTTTTTCTGCAATTACCCCGATCAAATTAAGGCTAGTTATAAGAATTATTTGGAAAATCAATTGAGAAAAAAATACAATCTCACAGGAATACCTATAAGCATATATTTTAGAAAAAAATGAAAATAGACAATACGTATATCGAAGGTTTATTGGTCATCACTCCCAAAGTTTTTGAAGATGAAAGGGGGTATTTTTTTGAAACTTATAATCAATCCCTTTTCAATCATAAAACAGGATTAAATGTAAATTTTGTTCAGGACAATGAATCAAAATCATCTTATGGTACACTGAGAGGCTTGCATTACCAAAGAGGTAAATTCGCTCAAGCCAAATTGGTCAGAGTTTTGTCAGGAACTGTTTTAGACATAGCAGTAGATATCAGAATAAACTCTGAAACCTATGGAAAGTATTTCGCAATAGAACTAAGTTCAAGCAACAAAAAACAATTGTTTATCCCAAGAGGATTTGCCCATGGATTTGTGGTTCTGAGCGATGAAGCTGTTTTTGCTTATAAATGCGATAATTATTATAATAAAGAATCAGAAGGAGGAATCATATACAATGACCCTGTTATCAATATTGATTGGATAATTCCCGCAGATGATTTTATCCTCTCACAAAAGGATAAAGAAAACCCGCTTCTTGGCAAACACCTGAGCTTTAATTAAAATTATTAACAACATACATAATGAAAGTATTAGTAACAGGATCAAATGGACAGCTAGGTAAATCAATTCAGAAAATAGCTATATCTTATCCAAAGTTACAATTTACTTTCACAGATGTTGAAGATCTGGACATTACCAATTACAAACAAGTGTTAGACTATTTCCATCACTTAAAACCCGATTATTGTATCAATGCAGCAGCCTACACACAGGTAGACAAAGCTGAAACTGAAGTAGAATTAAATAAGCTTATAAACATCACTGGTCCATCGAACCTTGCAAAAGCTTCAAAAGCTGTAAATACAAAGTTAATCCATATATCAAGCGACTATGTTTACAATAACAATTCAGAAGAGATAATGACAGAAGAATCTCCTACAAACCCGAAAGGTCAGTATGCTGTTAGTAAACTAAAGGGAGAGATTGAAATCAAAATAACAATGGATGCATATTTTATCATCAGAACCTCTTGGTTATACTCAGAATTTGGTAATAATTTCGTAAAAACTATGCTTAGATTAGGAAAAGAACGAAAATCTCTAAATGTGGTGAACGACCAAATAGGAAGCCCCACTTATGCAACGGATTTAGCCGATACAATTTTACATATTGTAATAAATAACAATAACAAATTCGGGACTTACAATTACAGTAATGAAGGCTTTACTTCATGGTATAATTTCACCAAAAAGATTTTTTCCAAAAACAATATAGATTGTGAAGCGACCCCAATTCCAAGTACAGAATATCCAACAATTGCACCCAGACCCCTAAATAGCAGAATGTCTAAAGAAAAAATAATTTTTAACTTTGAGTTAAAAATTCCACTTTGGAGCAAAAGTTTGGATAAATGTTTAAGAAATATTAAGTTTTCTTAAAAAATAAAGAAAAATCTTATGCCCCTATTTCAGCAGAAGTATTTTGTTTTAAAAACACTAAATACACGAAACATTATATGCTTTTATTAAGAATAATACAAAAATAACAAAATATACTTTTGTTTATCAAAAAATGTCATTACATCATATTATTTATTTATAATATATTTTAATACCTATCTTTCTAATATTTATACTTAAGCAAATAAATTGTCATAAAATCTTTATTTTTATTTAACGTAAAATTATTTTTAAATTAATAATTAATTTTTTAAATTTGTACATGCTTTACTCTTCAACTTAAGTGATAAAGCATATACGAGTGCAAATTATTATTTTTTTAAACAAAAACGTATGATATGAAAAAACTCTTACTTTTACTATTTACCGTTGTTTTGGCTTCATCTGGTATGATGGCTCAAAAAATGGTACATGGTACAGTTACAGACGACACAGGTGAAGCCTTAATAGGCGCTTCAGTTGTAGTTAAAGGAAATCCATCAAATGGTACAATTACCGACCTTGATGGTAAATTTAAGATGAAAGTCTCAAATGATGCAACAGCATTGCTTGTTTCTTTTATCGGTTACACTCCTATGGAGGTAGAAATAGGATCTTCTGGAGAAGTAATGGTAACACTATCTTCAGGTATTCAATTAGAAAATGTAGTGGTTACTGCATTGGGAATACCAAAGGAAGCAAAAGCACTTGGTTATGCAGTCCAAGAGGTCGGAGGAGAAGACCTAAACAAGGCGAGCCAAACGGATGCTATTAGTGCTTTATCCGGAAGAGTATCCGGAGTACAAATTTCCTCATCGACAAATATGGGGGGATCGAGTAGGATTCTTATCCGTGGAGCAAATTCAATTACACAAGGTAACCAACCATTATTTATTGTTGATGGTATTCCTTTGGACAACTCAAACTACAGTGGTAGTGGAGCTTCCTCAGGAGGTGGTGGTGTTGACTTTGGTAATATGCTGAACGACCTTAATCCGGATGAGATAGAAAGTATATCTGTACTAAAAGGACCGGCAGCTGCTTTGTACGGTTCAAGAGCTTCAAATGGAGTAGTACTTATCACAACTAAAAAAGGTAAAAAAGGAAGTAAAGGCTTTTCTGTAGACTTCACATCTAAGGTTGGTTTCGAAAGCGTTGCAACTCTGCCCAAATTACAAAGAAAATATGGTGGAGGTGCAATTGTTAGTGATGAAGACGGAGGTGTAAATGGATTTGAACAAGTTGAGTATAAAGGACAAAAGTATTTGGCTCCTCAGTATCAAGTTGATGAATCATGGGGTCCTAAGTATGATGCGAATATCAATGTTGTACAATGGGATGGATTCAATGAAGATGGTACAGTAACAGCTAGACCATGGGTTGCTCCTGTTCATGATGTTGAGGACTTTTGGGATAGAGGTATGACTGTTTCTAATGCTATAGGCATAAATAAAACAGGAGATGATTATACAACAAGATTCTCTTACAAAAACACTTCTGTCGCAGGAACAATGCCTAATTCAAGTATGGGCAAAAATGATTTTAAATTAGCTGCTGATGTTGATTTAACAAGTAAATTAAATATAAGTAGTAATTTGAATTTTGTTAAGACTAACACAGTAGGTAGACCAACTTTGGGATATACTGATAATTCAGTTGGTCAAAAGTTTTTCCAATGGGGACAAAGACAATTGGACTTTGAAAATTTAAAAGCGTACAAAACATCTACAGGCATTCAAAGAACTTGGAATCGAAAATCATTTTTTGATGGTACACCAAAATATTCAGACAATCCTTATTGGACTGCTTATGAAAATGCACCTGAAGACTCTAGAAACAGACTATTTGGATCTCTTTCCGCTTCATATGAGTTGTATGAAAACTTAACATTAAAAGGAAGTGTTTACGGAGACTATTACAATTACTTAGTAAGACAGAAAACTTCTGTAGGTTCTCAGTCAACAGCTTCTTTTTCTGAAGCTACAAGAGAGAGAGCTGAATTCAATTATGAATCAACTTTGACTTATCTTAAGAACTTTGATGATTTTAATATTTCAGGTTTAGTGGGTCTTAACAAAAGAGTATCAAGATATGATCTTTTAGCTGGTCAATCATCAGGAGGTTTAATCGTTCCGGGTGTTTACAATCTCAGCAATTCAACTGATAGTCCGATATTAACCGATTATACTAATGAGAAAGTTGTGAATTCTACATTTGCAAGTTTATCATTTGATTACAAAAACATGTTCTATTTAGAAGGAACATATAGAATAGATTGGTCTTCAGCATTACCTAACGATAACAACAAGTATTCATACCCATCACTATCAGGTAGTTTTGTGTTTTCAGAATTAGTTGATGTTCCATGGCTTAACCTTGGGAAACTAAGACTTGGATGGGCAGAAGTAGGAAATGATACAGGCCCATACAATGTTTACTCAACTTATGGATACAACAGTAATGGAGCATTCTTAGGAACACCTAGAACTTATGTTAAATCAGGTTTATTGAATGAGAATTTAAAGTCTGAAACAACTAGATCAAGAGAAGTTGGAATTGATTTGATATTTTTTGATAGAAGAGTTGATTTTGCAGGAACATATTTTAGCAATTCAACTTTTGACCAAATCATGCCTCTTCAGGTATCAAACACAACAGGATACAGCTCTAAATATATAAATGCAGGTGAGATGAGCAACAAAGGTATTGAATTATCATTAGCTTTGACTCCTATTAGAATGCAAGATTTTGAATGGACTATAGGATTTAATTATACTAAAGTAGAAAATAAACTAGAAAAATTGTACGGAGATCTAAAATCATTAGATATTCAGAGAGCTCCTTTTGGAGGTGTATTTTTAAGAGCTAGTTTAGGAGACGCATATGGAGAAATTTGGGGAACTGATTTCCTTTATGATAGTGATGGAAACAAAGTAATCCTAGACAATGGTTATTATGCATCAACACCTAACTTAGTACCTCTTGGATCAGTATTACCTGATTATACTCTAGGTATTAAAAATGACATTACTTTTAAGAGATTTGATTTAGGATTCTTATTTGATATCAGAAAAGGAGGTGTATTTTATTCTCTATCTCATATGTGGGGAATGTACTCAGGTATGTATGCAGAAACTGCAGGTGTAAATGATAAAGGAAAAGAGATCCGTGATGCTGTTGCTGATGGTGGTGGAATCAAGCTTGAAGGCGTAACAGGAACTGTGACATTTGATGATGATGGAAATTATATTGTTACAGAGACTGCGCCTAACGAAAAATATGTTTCGGCAAGAGGATGGGCAGCAAGACACTACCATGGATTTGGATATCCAAGTGCTCAGTCTGTATTCAAAGCTGATTATATCAAATTAAGAGAAGTAACTTTTGGTTATTCTATTCCAACAAAAATATTTAAAGGTTTTGTTAGTAGTGCAAGAATTGCCCTATATGGTAAAAACTTACTTACTTTTGGTTTAGACAAAGAAGGTTTTGACCCTGAAATGACTGCAAATGGATCAGGAAACATTCAAGGTTTGGATGGTGGATTACAACCTATTTTCAAATCATATGGTGTTATTTTAAACTTTAATTTCTAATACAATTTAAATAGTATATATATGAAAAATATAAAATTATTAACAGTTTTAGGTATGATGTTGCTACTATTTAGTTGCGATGTGGATTACAAAGACAATCCAAACGAACCAACAAGTGTTCCAACATCTACTCTATTCAACAACAACATGAAAAATCTAGTAGATAACACTAGAAATACTTTCTTTGCCGGAAGATTTACCTATTGCACAATGCAATATTGGCAACAGTCTGAATACGGTGATGAAGATAGATACTTGTATCGTGAATCAATGCGACAAAATCAAAACAATCTTTTCAGAAGAGCAGCAAACTTCAAAGAGATTATTGATTTGAATTCAAACGAAGATACTAAAGCATCCGCGGCTGCATCAGGATCAAATCAAAATCAAATCGCTCAATGCCGTATTATGTTGGCATATACTTTTGATTTAATGGCTAGTGTTTGGGGAGACATACCTTATTATTCTTATGGAAGTGATGATGCTGATTTTCAAGCTTTACACGTAGCAGGCTATGCTGAAGATGAGCAAATATTAACACCAAAGTATGCTTCTCAGGATAAAATATATGCTGATATTTTAAAAGAATTGAGTGAAGCAGCTGATCAATTAGATACAGATGCTGATGGTATTCAAGGTGATGTCTTATACGGTGGAGATGTAGCAAAGTGGAAACTTTTTGCAAACTCACTTAGATTTAAAATTGCTAACAAAATAAAAGGAGCAAACGCTGATTTGGCTAATCAACATATTACAGATGCATTAGCTGATGGAATTTTCACTTCAAATGCAGATAATGCTATGTTTGCATATGAAAGCTCAGATAAAAATGCTTCAATGAACTATCGTGCATGGCATGTTAGCAACAGAAGTGATTTTGCTGTTAGTCACAGTTTTGTTACCCTATTGAAAGGCGAAAATCTGGTAGATACAGCAACTCATACTAGTATTGTCAAAGGAGCAAATGCTAATCCATTTTTTGGACTTACTGACCCAAGACTAAGTATTTATGCTCAACCAAATCCAAATGGAAACTTTGTGGGAATGTTCATTGCTGAAAGTTCTGCAGATGCAGCTACTTACACGGCAGAATCTTTACCTGGGAAAGCAATTATTGATGAGCCTACATATGCAGAAACATTGCTTGAGTATGCCGAAATTTGTTTTATACAAAGTGAACTAAATTCATGGGATCAAGGATGGTATGAGAAAGGGATAAGAGCTTCAATGGGAAAATGGGGCGTTGCAGATGCTGATATTGACACCTATATTGCTGCAGTACCTGCTGCAAGTGAGGAAAATGTCCTAACTCAAAAGTACATTGCACTGTATTTACAGGGACAATCTTCATGGTCAGAATACAGAAGAACAGGTTATCCTAAGACTTTGATACCTCCACATTCTGATTATGCTCTGTATATTCCTTCCAAAGATAAATGGTTAAATAAAGTTTTTAACCCTTTAGTTGATGAAGTAACAGACCTACCTTACAGAATGAGGTATCCTGCACAAGAACAAACTTTAAATGGTGATAACAGAAAAGAAGCTGTTAGCAAATTAGATAATGGCGATGTAATCTATTCCAAATTATGGTGGGATAAGAACTAAATAATTTGTTTCTTGGTAAAAACAAAGAGGCTCTGTAGTTATTTACAGAGCCTTTTTTCGTACATATTTCTATATTATCTTAAATTTTCTCCGTTCGCTATTTTTTTTTATATTTTTTTTGTATTATTGCAACAAATAATTCATTACTTTGTAGCGATTTATGTATTTAAGACATCTATATAACAAAATGACTTAATATGAAAACTCTATTTAATCTCTTTTTAGCAATTTTATTCTTTTATAATCTATCAGCAAGTAGTGCAGCTACCCCTCCGGAGAAAATATTTTGTCCGGATGATATAACTATTAGCTGTTGCCAAGATTATAACAATCTGGAAGTAACGGGT
>Ga0256833_1000472_pt1 | contig 31613 bp, 45 predicted proteins | sample 356284metaG_FD_190535 | JGI IMG/M metagenome (GOLD analysis project Ga0256833, IMG submission 190535) | Hydrothermal vent microbial communities from Mid Atlantic Ridge, Atlantic Ocean - 356-284 | ecosystem: Environmental > Aquatic > Marine > Hydrothermal vents | place: Atlantic Ocean: Mid... | reverse complement strand
CGATAGGTAGCGGAACGACTCCGCAGGACGTTAAGGAGTTACTGAAGTATTACAAGACGATGAAGAACGTGATGAAGAAGATGAAGAAGCTTGAGAAGGGAAGGTTGCCCTTCAAGTTGCCGAAGTTAGGGTTCTGATGAGGGTTCTCGTCTCCGGCCTCCTCCAGTTCGATTCGGGAAAGACGAGCTTGGCGTTGTCCCTTATCCACGAAGCAGTTGAAAGGGGGATGGACGTAGGAGTGGTGAAGCCGATTACAGCATTCAGCGGATGGTATCAGTATTCGAGCGTTCTGAAGAGTATGGAATTGGGAAAGCTCGTCGGAGAGGATATCTACAAGCTCCACGAAACAGCTAAGAGCGAAGATCCGATAGAGCTCGAAAGTCCCGTCGTTCTCATGCACATGCCCCCGGATCCGGAGAGGGTGGAGTGGAGGAGCACTTTCTACACCGCCCTAAATCTAAAAGAGCGGATAATATCCGTTCGTATAACGAATCCGAAAGGAACCAACCACTTTTACGTTCCGGAAAACCTCAACAGGTTAACTGGATCGTTGAGGGATGTAGCTACGAAACTCGTGAATACCCTTAAACCCAAGCCGCTCGATGTGGAGAAAGTGGACGAGTTGATTCCGAAGTTGGGAGAGCTTGCCGACGAATGCGTTGGAACGATTTCATCGAAGCACGATTTCACTTTGATCGAATCCTACAACAACGCCTCCGCTCCGACTTGGAAATCGCTCGACGTCGATGTAGTTTTGATTGTGGCTCCTTCGAAGGTCGCGATTTTCGAAGGGAAAAGTTACAGGAAGGCCGTGGAATTGCTCTTAAACCCGCCTTGGCTGATTCCGAGCGAGGACATCGTATCTATTTTGAGACCCGCCAAAACGGTAGAATTGAAACCCACCCTGAACAAAAATTCGGCATGGGCGGAGGGGCTTTTGGACGAAATTTACAGGTTGTTCAGGATCTCCTCCAACGCCTTGTAGTATATATCCCCTCCCTTCATGAACTCTATCGCGTCGTATGGGCATGAGGGTATGCAGAACATGTATTCACAGTCCTTGCAGAACCTGACGTCCACGACTATCCTCTTTCCGTTCGAAATTAGGGAATGGCACTTTATGGCGTTGTATGGGCAAGCTATGACGCAGTTTCCACATCCGATACACGAATCTTCCTTCACGATTAAAGCGAAATCCGTTAAGCTGTATTTAGCGTTCGGCTGGTAGAACTCGTCTATGCTTACTGTTATCACGTCTGAAAAGTGCTTCAGAGCGGAGAGCATCCTCGAAAGGTAGTGGGGATTGAATCCCATGAAGAGGACGAGATCGTATCCACCCCATGAGTCCATGATATACTGCATAAGGTAATGGAGGGATCTTGAGGAAAATACGGGCCTTATTCCTCTTTCTGTAAGTTTTTTGCTCGAAGCTCCAGTGGCTATTATCGGAATTCCTTTTTTCCAAAACCTAACGGCGAAATCAACGAGTCTTTCGTCGTTCAAAAGCCTTCCCCCGACTATTAGAACGGGACTTTTTGCCGACCTTATAAGCCCCGCAATGAACTCCGGCTCCACCGGCAAACCTTCTCTGCACTGCTTGTCCGACACATCGTATTTCGGTATGTAGCGGATCATTCGCGTAACTTTCCTTATTATTCATTATAAAAAGTTAACCCTATCTGCTCCCGATCGGCAACGTTTTAATCAGCGCAGATGACCGTTCATCCGTTATGTGGAGCATACTTAAGGCTTTGAGAGAAAATCCGCAGATTCTCATAGAATCGCAGAAGAGAAGGGGAGAAAGCGTAGAAATAGTCGAGAAGGCGATAGAACTTGACAGACTCTGGAGGCAGAAGCTCAAAGAACTGAACAAGCTCAGGCACGAGAGGAACAAGCTCTCGCAGGAGATAAAGTCCGCTCCGAAGGAGAAAAAGGCGGAATTGATAGCGAAAGCCAAGGAAATTTCTGAAAAAGTTAAAAGAGGAGAAGAGGAGCTCAGAAAGATTGAGGAAGAGCTAAATAAGGTTCTGCTTTCTATTCCGAACATACTGCACGAATCCGTTCCCGAAGGGAGAGATGAGAACGACAACGTTCCGATAAGGTTCTGGGGTAAGCCGAAAGTTTACAAAGAGCACTTGGATCGGTTTTTGGAGCAGACTAAGGGGTTCGACGTCGAATACGAGATAATCGAAAAGCCTCCGTTGGGGCATGCGGATGCGGTTGAGAGGTTCGGCTGGGCCGACACGCTTAGGGCTGGAAAGGTTGCAGGTTCGAGGTTCTACTACCTCTTCGACGACTTGGTATGGCTCGATTTCGCTCTAACCTGCTACGCTTTGGATTTCCTCGCCAAGGAAGGATTTAAGATCGTAAATCCGCCCTACATGATGAGGAGGAAAGCTTATCAGGGAGTTACAGCCTTCAGCGACTTCGAGGATGTTATCTATAAGATAGAGGACGAGGATCTATATCTGATAGCAACATCGGAGCATCCGCTTGCGGCGATGCACATGAACGAAGTTCTGGAGGAGGACGAACTACCCTTGCTCTACGCCGGAGTCAGCCCTTGCTTCAGGAAGGAGGCGGGTGCACATGGCAAAGATACAAAGGGAATATTCAGAGTCCACCAGTTCAACAAGGTCGAGCAGTTCGTTTTCTGTTTGCCGGATCAAAGCTGGGAGTGGCATGAAAAACTCATTGAGAACGCCGAAAAGCTCTGGCAGGGTTTGGGAATTCCTTACAGAGTCGTAAACGTTTGTTCCGGAGATCTGGGTGTGGTTGCGTCGAAGAAATACGATTTAGAAGCTTGGATGCCTGCTCAGGGCAGATACAGGGAGATGGTCTCATGCAGCAACTGCACGGACTGGCAGAGCTACAGGCTGAATATTAGGTTCGCAGAAGAGAGGGGAAAGCCTACGAAAGGTTTCGTCCACACGCTGAATTCGACTGCCATAGCGACTACGAGGGCGATAACTGCAATAATAGAGAACTACCAGCTTGAGGACGGAAGGGTAGAAATTCCGAAGATGCTAAGGAAATATCTCGAACCCATAGAATTCGCTCCTAAGGATTACATAGAACCGCGGAGGTAAAGTATTAAATAGCCGGGAATGGCATGTCGGTGGAGGTGGTGGATATGGAGACGAGGTGCGTCACGTGTGGGGCTAATCTGATAGGAACGAACTACGTCGCTTTCCCGTGTCCCGAATGCGGACAAATGATATACAGGTGTAAGAAGTGCAGGAAGCTGGCAAATCCGTATAAATGCTCGAACTGCGGGTTCGTAGGTCCGTGAGGTGAGGTATATGGGCAACGTTTACATGAAGCTTAAAGTGATGCCGGAAGACATAGATGTGGACTTGGAAAAGATATACGAGAAGATAAAAGAGGTGGCTCCGGAGAACGTGGAGATAAAGGACTATAAAATAGAGCCTATAGCGTTCGGACTGAAGGCTTTACTCGTAATGGCTGTGATGCCCGACGAAGGAGGGATCGGAGACGAACTCATAGAAAAAATTCAGAGCATAGAAGGCGTAGAAAGTGTAGAGGTCGTAGCTACGGAGTTAGTTTAAATTTTTATTAATGTGAACGTCGCAATACTCGTTGGAGGAAGAGGTAAAAGGATCGGGCTGGACAAGGGATTTCTCAAATTGTGCGGAAGAACTTTCATCGAGATACTCGTGGATAGATTTAAGGACTGCGATTTGGTTTTAGTCTGTAGAGACGAAAAGCAGGCGGAGGAGTATTCCATATTTGGAAAAACTTTGGTCGATTCTGTAAGGAATTTCGGACCTTTGGCGGGAATATATTCCGCCCTAAAGCACTTTGAGAATAGGGTTTTGGTTCTGGCCGTGGACATGCCTCTCGTTAAGAGGGAGCTCGCGGAGTTTTTGTTCGAATCCTACCCAGACGTAGATGCCGTGGTTCCAGCTTGGAGTGACGGAAAGATAGAACCCCTCTTGGCCTGCTACTCTCATTCGGCATTGAAAACGATCGAGAAATGCCTTGAAGAAGGGGAAAGGAGAGTTCATAAAGCTATAGAGCGTATGAACACCGCATACTACCCGATTGAAAACTTGAGATGGTTCGACGAGCGTCTCGAATCCTTCATAAACGTAAACAGTATGAAAGATTATGAAAGGTTGCTGAAGGTGGTGGAATGCTCATCGATAGATACGGAAGGGCAATAAGACACCTCAGAATTTCGGTAACGAGTAGGTGTAACCTTCGATGCTTATACTGCCACAGGGAGGGAGAATTCTCCGTAGGGATGGAAATGGACATCGACGAGATATCCAAAATTTGCAGAGCGTTTTACGAATTGGGTGTAGAGAATGTGAAGATTACCGGCGGAGAACCTCTCCTCAGAAAGGACATAGTTGAAATAGTTCAGGAGATGCCACCCTTTAGGGAAATATCGATGGTCACGAACGGAACTCTGCTATCCAAACTCGCACACGACTTGAAGGAAGTGGGATTGGATAGAGTAAACGTAAGCCTCGACACGCTGAACGAGGAAAAATACAAATTTATAACAGGAAGGAAATTGCTGAAAAATGTTTTGGAGGGAATATATTCGGCATACGATGCCTCTCTTTTTCCGATCAAATTGAACATGGTCGTTTTGAAAGGAATAAACGACGACGAGATATACGATCTACTCGAATTCTCATCGAAATTCAACGAAAATGGAATAAAGATAATACTCCAGCTAATCGAAGTCGTTGGTAATTCCGAATATCACTTCGACCTCTCTGAAATCGAATCGAAATTCGAAAGAATGGCCGATAGAGTAATAGTGAGAAAATTGCACAAAAGAAGGCAGTTCATCTTAGGAAAAAAAGCTGTCGAGATCGTTAGACCCTTTCACGGGGAGTTCTGCATGCACTGCACGAGGATCAGGGTTACGTCGGACGGGAAGATAAAGCCCTGCCTAATGAAAAATGACGGACTAATCGATCTAAGGGGTTTGAGCTATGAGGATATGGTTAAATCGATAAAGAGGGCCGTAGCTCTCAGAGAACCTTTCTTCAAAAACCCTTAAATTATCATATCACGTAATTCGATACGATGTTCGGATGGGGTGAACTGGGATTAATAGCCGTTCTCGCAATCATCTTTCTTGGCCCAGACAAGTTGGCGGATATGGCAAGAACGGCCGGAAGAATCTATGCGGAATATCAGAAAGCTAAGAAAAGGCTTGAACTTGAACTCCTTTACGGTCAGGAGATTCCGAACGAGGATGAACTCAAGGAGATTCAGAGAAGGAAGATGGAGGAGATAATGTCCGATATTAGGGAATCTTTAAATAGTGAGCGGTCTATGGAAAGGGGGTGATCGGATGGTCGTAAAGATGCAACTCCCTATTGGGCCGAACGAACTGCTTGTGATTCTCCTAATTGCGTTCTTCCTATTCGGAGCCAACAAATTGCCTGAACTCGCGAGGAGTTTGGGTAGGGCTAAGGCGGAGTTCAAGAAAGCTGAGAGAGAAGCGGAACTCGAACTACTCGAATTCGAGAGAAGGATGAGGGAGGGAAAGACTACCTCGAGCGAAAAGAGAGAGAAGCTCGAGAAGATTGCAAGGGATTTGGGGATAAACCCAGAAGGAAAGAGCGACGATGAGTTGCTTGAAGAGATATACAAGGCCATCCCGAAGGAGAAGTCCGAACCTTGAGAAAACCTTAAAAATAATTCGCTGGAGGCTGAAAATATGAAGGTGCAGACCGAAGTTAGGCAACTTAAAGAAGGAGGTTACATAGTCATCGACGACGAGCCTTGCGAGATCGTGAGCATTTCGGTAAGTAAACCCGGAAAACACGGCGCCGCTAAGGCGAGGATAGATGCCATAGGTATCTTCGACGGTCAGAAGAGGAGCATAGTTCAGCCCGTAACGGCGAAGGTTTACGTTCCGATAGTGGAGAGGAAGAGAGCCCAAGTGATAAGTGTTATGGGTAACGTCGCTCAACTCATGGACTTGGAAACATACGAGACTTTCGAGCTACCTATTCCAGAAGAGATCAAGGATAGAATCGAGCCGGGGAAGGAGATAGTATATATAGAGTCGTTGGGGAAGAGGAAGATAGCGGAAAGGTAGCATGCATATAGATTCTTTTTTCGCATTTTCGAATTCCTCCAAAGGGGAGGAGGATTTTCTCATATTCGGAATACCATACGATTGCACTCAATCCTTTAAGCCCGGTTCCAGATTCGCACCAAATGCCATAAGGGAGGCAAGCTGGAATCTTGAGAGCTACTCAGTCTACTTCGATTACGATTTGGAGTTCGCCAAGATATGCGATGCAGGCAATGTGAACGTCGATGGTAATTTCGATAGAGTTGTAAAAAACGTTTCCGAATTCCTTTCGGGAGTAGATTCGATTCCGATCGCTTTGGGAGGGGAACACACGATCACGTATGCCGTTCTCAGGAACTTCGAAGACGTTTGCTACATAGCCTTCGACGCCCACTTAGACTTGAGGGATGAGTTCGACGATAACCCTTTCAACCACGCGTGCGTTACGAGGAGGATATACGAGTTGGGATTCGATATAGTTCTTATAGGGGTCAGAAGTGGAACCGGGGAGGAGTTTAGGTTCGCTAAGGAGAACGGAATAGCTCTCTTCCACCCCTGGCACGATTTCGGAGAGGTAGTAGAAAACGTCAGAAAGATCGTGGGAAACGGCAACATCTACCTATCCATAGACATGGACGCGTTCGACCCGGCATTCGCTCCAGGCGTTTCTACTCCCGAACCGTTCGGTTTGAATCCGATCGTAGTTTTGAAGTTTTTCGAAGAGTTTTCGGATCGGATCATCGGTTTGGATGTTGTCGAAGTCGTCCCCGATTCCGAAAGGATAACCCAAACGCTCGCCGCGAAGCTCATCGTCGAGTTCATAGCCTCAAGGTGCAAGAGATAGTAGGTGGATGTTCCCTATGTGAACTTTCTTCAAATATTTTTTCGCCACCTCGTAGCATTTCATTACCTGCCTTTTAGGAGTTATTGGCATGTCAGAAAGCAGAAAGTCGGGATGGAATATGAGGAGGCTGTATGGAATTTCATCGCTGAGTGATGCCAAAAATTTCGCTACTCCCTCCACCTCCCTCTCATCCACGTAGAACGGAACAAGAAGAGTGGTCGCTGACAGAACTTCGGGGTATTTATCGAATATCCTCTCGAAATTTTTCAATGTTTGCTCGTTACTTCTCCCAGTAAGAATCATGTGCAGGTAGGGATTCCAAGCTTTTAGATCGAATTTAACCGTTCCTCCACTTTCATGGCTAAGCTTTGCGGCTTTCAAAGCCAAAGATGTCCTTCCGGCCCCATTCCACTCCCAACATATCATCACCCTCTTCCTCTTCAGCACCTCCCTACTGAACTTCAATGCGAAGGGAAGCTGAGGTTCCGGGGAGCCTCCGAAGTGGCATATGCACTTAACCCTTTCAGGCATCGCCTTTTCGACCATTTCTTCAACCGTCACCGAATTCTTCTCGCTGATGAATTTGTGCGTGTAGTTCTGGCAGTATATGCAGTCGAAGTTGCATCCGTAATAAAACACGGCCAAATTAACCCCTCTTAGCTCCGAACCGGTGCAGAACCACGAGTTGCAACAGTTCGTTGGGAGAGGATCCTCGTAGTAGCTTAGAATCGCTTTATTTGAACTCGTAAGAACTTTGTCGACGAATCTGAGTCCGCACAGTCCCTTATCGTCGAATCCGCACTCGTTTGAGCAAAGTCTACATTTGACCCTTCCCTTTCCCTTTATTTTGTGAACGTCGGGATGAATTCTTTCGACGAACTCCAAAGCCCTCTCACTCTTAGAGCATTCGGGACATATGGGTATGGCTTTCGTGTAAGTTTCATTTCCACATATCTCGCACTTCACGTGAATGGGTTCGATTCACTCTTATATCGATGTTGCGGAGAACGTTCATGCCAATACTTCAAGTTGCGTTGGACCTCGTTGAACTGAAGAGAGCGGTTGAAATAGCGAGGCTTGCTTTGGAAGGAGGAGCGGATTGGATAGAAGTTGGGACACCGCTAATCAAGAGCGAGGGGATGGAAGCGGTTAGAGTTATGAGGAAAGAGTTCAAAGGGAGTAAGATAGTCGCGGACATGAAGACGATTGACACAGGTGCTTTGGAGGTCGAGATGTGCGCGAAGAGTGGTGCGGATGTAGTTATAATCCTCTCCCTGAGCGACGATTCCACGATAGGGGAAGCTATTAGTGCGGCGAGGAGATACGGATGCGAGATAATGGTCGATCTGATAAACCATCCCAATCCCGTTGAGAGGGCGAAAAGGGTTGAGGAATTGGGGGTAGATTACGTTTGTGTTCACGTCGGGATAGACGTCCAGATGACAGGCAAAACGCCTTTAGATCTGTTGAAAGAAGTGGTGGATGCAGTCAATATCCCAGTTGCAGTTGCCGGTGGTCTGGATGCGGAGAAGGCTTCGGCATGCGTTTCTGCTGGTGCGGAGATCGTCATAGTGGGAAGCAACATCGTTAAGTCGAAAGACGTTAAAGCTTCGGCAGAAACGATAAGAAAAGCCATAGATTCCGCTTTGGCACTAAAACCCAAGAGAATTTCTATGGATGAGGAGATTCGAATGATGCTGATGCAGGTTACGACGCCAAACATCAGCGATGCCATGCATAGGGCCAAGGGTATGGAGGGGATTAGACCGATAGTCAGAGGAAAGAAGGTAGTTGGAAAGGCCGTAACCGTTTACACGATGGACGGAGATTGGGCGAAAACGGTTGAAGCTATAGATGTCGCAGGGGAGGGTGATGTGATAGTGATAAAGTGCTCTGGAGACAGCAGTGCTGTGTGGGGCGAACTTGCGACGAGGAGTTGCATGAACAAAGGAATATCTGGAGTTATAATAGACGGAGCAGTTAGGGACGTGGACGACATAGAGAAGTTGGGATTTCCGATTTTCGCTAAGAAGATAGTTCCAAACGCCGGAGATCCCAAGGGATTTGGGGAGATAAACGTAAAGATAGTTTGCGGTGGGGTTGAGGTAAGACCGGGAGATTGGATAGTGGCGGACGACAACGGCGTCATGGTTATTCCGAAGGAAAGAGCTTACGAAATAGCGAAAAGGGCCTTGGAGGTTAAAAAACACGAGGACAGGATTAGAGCGGAGATAGAGGAGGGAAAGACTTTAGCTGAAGTCGTAGAATTATACAAATGGGAGAAGGTCAGATAGGTTCTTTGAAGCCGTATTCTCCTATGAGAGGAACGAACCTCACCGGCCCCCACACCCTCCTACTGATCCTCCCCCTCTCATCCTTATCCACGATGTATAAGTATTGCTCGTATCTTCCTATCGGAATTACCATCCTCCCTCCCGGCTTTAGCTGATCGATCAGAGGTTTCGGTATATCGGGGGCTGAAGCTGTGACGTATATCTTGTCGTATGGTGCTTCAGGCTCGTATCCCTTTGTTCCATCCCCTACTACTATTTTGACGTTGTCGTATCCCAGATACTCCAAAGTTCGTTTTGCTCTCTCGGCGAGTTCTGGAATTCTCTCTATCGCTATGACCTTACCCCTCCTTCCGACTATTTCCGCAACGACCGCGGCGTGATACCCACTTCCTCCTCCGACTTCCAAGACCTTCTCCCCTTCCTTTAAATCGAGGAGGTCGCACATTATAGCCACCATGTGCGGTGCGCTTATCGTCTGTCCCTTACCTATTGGCAGGGGAGTATCCAAATACGCCTCTCTGTCATATGGCGGAGGAACGAAGAGGTGGCGGGGAACTTTCAGCATAGCTTTGGCGACCTTGTCGCTTATTCCCAACTCCTCTCTAAGTCTTTCTATCATTCTCCTCCTTTTCTCTTCGAAATCGAGCATAGAGCTTTCATCAAATCTTTGGGTGTATTTATATTTATAACTTTGTCCGTGACGAACTCAACCTCATCCTGAGGAACGTCGTAAAAGTAGCCGTCGACGATATTTATTCCGACTGGAATTTTCCTCCCATCCACGACCTTCAAAGCGGTCGCATCGACTTCGAAATACTTCTCGGCAACTCTCAACAGCAGACCCTCTTCCAATACCACCAGATCCGCCGAGACTATTAGAATCGGTTCGAAGGCCCCTATGCTGAATATCGCTTCTATGTAGTCGTCTACGAATCCTCTGCCGGATGTTCTCACTACACTCACTCCCTGCGACTTCAGGTAGGATTCCGTTTTTGGGGTAAATTTCGTAGTAGCGCAGTAAACTTCACAGAACCATAGCTCGTCGAGAACGTAGTCTATGAGACACTTCCCCGCAACTCTTATCATCGGTTTTTCTCCCATTCCAAGCCTTTTACCCCTTCCTCCACACATGACGAGTGCGATCATTTACCGTTATTAACTCCAAAAGATTATTTAAAGCATGGAAGGCGAAGCTTACGGGGCCGGAACAGTAATAAACGCCCTCGCAACGGGATACGGATGCGCCTTTGGGGTAAGAATCAGGACAAGAGTCAAGCTGTCGGTTGAGGAAGATCTTAAGAAGAGCGTGCTTTCGGATGGTGTGAGCGAAAGAGAGGATGATTTGGTGGATTCCATATTGTCGAAGTTCGGATTGAAGGGTTTCGTTGAAGTGAAGAGCGAAATTCCGAAAGGGAGTGGGCTGGGGAGCAGTAGCGCTTTCGTGAACGCCCTGCTTTTGGCAATTTACAAGCATTTAAATAAAAGGCTGTTCGCACACGAAATATTAAGGACGAACGCCAAACTTTCTCTCGAACATGGAATAAGCTACACAGGAGCATTCGACGACGCTTCGGCGTCGCTTTTGGGTGGCATAGTTCTCACGGACAACTTCGGCATGAAAGTTATTAGTTGGGAGTTCAGGAAGGCAAAGGCTGTGATACTTATACCTGAATGGAATAGGGGAAATATATCAATCGAAGAGATAAGAAAGGGTGTTGGGTTAGTTAAGGAAGCCGTTGAATGCGCTATGAGAGGTGACTACAAGAACGCGATGATTCTGAATTCCAAGCACTACTGCGCCAGAATAGGTTATCCTTTCGAAGTCGTCGAGAGGGTGAAGGATTTGGACTGCTGTGCCGGACTTTCTGGAAACGGGCCGACTTTCGTAGCTTTCGGTGATGGAGATGTTTTGAGGGATGTAGCAGGAATCTGGAGCGAATACGGAAAAGTAGTTTGGAGCGAGCTCGTAAGGGAGCCGAGCGATGAAGTTATTATCAGCCGCGAGCTTTATGGCAACAGTAAGAACAGCTGAAGTTCGTTGGAGGAGGTAGGCCCCTCCTTTCATGACATTTTATGCATTCATCAACGCTGTAGCTCACGTTATCCATAACGACTTTAGGAGTTTCTATCCCGTATGATTTCAATATCTCCCCAAGCTTCAGAACCTCGTAACAGCCCGTAAGCTTTACGACATCGTTTCCAGCAATCAAGATCACCGTCGGAATGTATTGGAAAGGATACTTTTTCGCAATTTCGACGCTCTCCTCCGAGCAGTTTCCATAGACGTTGCAGAAATAGAACCGAACATCCCTGACATTCTCCTTTAGGAGTTCCATGTATGGTTTAACCATCCTGCATGCAGGACATTTAGGGCTGTAGTAGTAGAAGATCTCGATCTCCTTCGATGTCGATGTGGACTTCTGTTCCGAACATCCGATTAACAGCAAACATACTACGAGCAGTAAAATCAGCCTATTCATCTGAAGATTATCGATTCGATCGTTTAAATATGTAACGGAACTTTTTTATGTTATAGGCCCATATATACTATTATGAGGATCACGTGGCTCGGGCATGCGGCTTTTCTCCTTGAGGGATCCAAGAAAGTAATCATCGATCCATTCATCACCGGAAATCCGATGGCTCCCGTTAGGCCCGAGGATATCGATGTCGATTACATCCTCGTAACCCACGGCCACGGAGATCACGTGGGTGATGCGGTGGAGATTTCCAAGAGGTGCAACGCTCCGATAATATGCATATACGAGCTTTCGGTTTTGCTCGGCAAGAAAGGTGCCGAGACAATTGGCATGAACATCGGAGGGACTGCGAGGTTTGAAGGGTTGGAGGTTACGATGGTGAAGGCCGTTCACTCCGCGGACGTGGTCGGAGAGGAAATCGTAAGTGCAGGGGATCCGGCCGGATTCGTCGTGAGGATGGACGGAGTGAACGTTTACCACGCCGGAGATACCGACGTATTCATGGACATGCAGCTAATAGGAGAACTTTACAAGCCCAAAGTAGCTCTGCTTCCGATAGGTGACTTCTACACGATGGGGATAGAGGGAGCTTTGAAGGCTATAGAGTTGATAAAGCCGGAGATAGTGATTCCGATGCACTACAACACTTTCCCGCCGATAAGGCAGGATGTGGAGATGTTTAAGAAGAGAGCGGAAAAGCTTGCGAAGGTCGTAGTTCTGAAACCGGGAGAGAGTTTCGAGATTTGAGAAATCCTTATATCTTTTGAAATCGCGAGTAGATTTAAATGCGTCGTAGAACTATTAAGGATCTGCTCGTGGAGATAAAGGATACTTCCGAGTTGATGGTCGATCTTGCCTATTCCGCTTTGCTTTTCGACAACGAAGACATAGCGGAGGAAGTCCTCGAGCTCGAGGATAAAATCTTAAATCTGCTGAGACAGATAAGGATAGTTTCGATTTTAGCTGCGAGGAGAGTGGACGAGGCGGAATCAGTTTCGTCAATATTGCAGATAGCGGATGCCGCTCATCGCATAGGAAATGCGGCCGGAGATATTGCGGCGCTCGTGCTTAGGGGTTTCAAGTTGCCGAAGGACTTCGTCAATCTCATACTCTACTACTCCGAGGAGACGTGCGTCAAGGCTGTGGTTGCAGAGGGATCGGAAATAGCTAACAGGACTTTGGGAGAAGTGAGACTCCACACGAGAACTGGTATGAGAGTTATAGCCATAAAGAGGGGATTCGACTGGATATTCAATCCAGATAGGAACACGAGAATTTCGGTCGGGGATGTCCTCTTTGCAAGAGGAGATATAACTGGCGTTCCGAAATTCTTCGAAATCGTAACAGGAGAACCGAGAGATCTGGGAATTACCGCAAAGGAGATAGATATAGAAGATCTCGATAGAGCGGTTGATACCGTTATAGAAATGAAGAACCTCTCAGAGCTCGCGGTGGACTTGAGCTACTCTTCCTTGCTCTACTACAACGAAGACATAGCTCAGGAGGTGGCCTACTTGGAGGACAGGATAGACAACATGAAGTTCGAACTGCAACACTGGGTTTTGAGCAGTAGCAGGAAGTTCGACAAGATAAAGCCGTTAATAGCCTTGCTCGACTTGGCGAACTCATCGGAACAGATAGCGGATTCCGCTAAGGAGATAGCGGGTATAGTCCTCAACAGGCTTGAAATACATCCGATATTCAAAGAGGCTATGAGAGAAACCGAGGAGATCGTGACGATGGTCGAAGTCGGGAGAAAATCGAAACTCGATGGAAAGACACTCGGAGAGGCCAAGGTTGAGACCACAACGGGTATGCACATCATAGCTGTTAAAAGGAGCAACAGGTGGATTGTGAATCCGAAGGCCAACACGAAGATACAGGCTGGAGACGTGCTGATAGCGAAAGGAACGAGAGAAGGTGAAATCTTACTCAAAAAGCTCTGTTCATCTTAAGATGGACAGAACTTCACTTACATCTATGTTCATTTCTTCCAACTTTTTCTTCGCCCGGCTGTATGCGTTGTAGCTGTATTGATATCCTCTGGCCTTACCAATTACGGCCTCGAGTTCTGATGAGGTCAGAATTTCCCTCAAAAATTCTTCGAAGTTATGCCTGTATACCGCTTTTACTTCCCTTCTCTCTAAGAACTTCCTCCCGTTAAACGTAAAAGCTTCCGTTCTCCAGCACTGTTCGCATTCGGAAATTAGAATGCTTTCATCAACCCACGCCTTCTGTAGCATAATCCCTCCACAGCGACAGAAGCCTCCGAAGATGTTACCGTTGATCTTCTCCGCTTTTAAAGCTCTGTTATTTAACAGAACTATGGAAAGGGGATCGACGTAGTATATCATACTGCCACTACCCTTTTCACTTCTGGAATCTTACTCCTCAGGTGTTCCTCCACGAACATCGTGAGCGTTATCATGGCCATCGGACATCCCTGACACGCCCCCAAAAGCTGAACCTTCACGACGCCCTCCTTTTCGTCCACATCAACGACCTCTATGTTTCCCCCATCCTTCATAAGAGCGGGTCTGATCTCCTTCTCTATAACCTCCTCAACCCTCTTCCTCAAAGACATATCCAAACGTATACCGTTCACTATTTAACGCTTTTCAGAGTATTCCGACGTCTATCGCCAATATCTCTTCCCCATCCTTGTATACCTTGATATCCCCTCCGCTCTCCGAAACCACGACTGCTATAGCTTCCGTTTCCCTCGTTATAGCGGCGCATGCAAGATGCCTTCCGCCCAAGCCTTTCCTAACTTTCAAATCTTTTCCTGAAACGTCCAGATACCTCCCGGCCGCAACTATTATTCCCGTTTCGTCTACAACGAAGACGCCATCCAGCTGAGCGAACTCTCTAACACTTTCCCAAGTGGATGGGTTGGTTATGTCCCTCTCATGCGGGGGGTGGCATTCGTAGGGGTTGAGTATCAGTTGCCTCGACCTCTTGAGAACTTCCTCAACGTCGCCGATTACGAAGGCGGTTCCTATCCTTCTTCCTTCCCTACCCTTCTGAGCTATGCTCATAGCGACGTTTAAAACGGCCCTCAAAACTTTGGGGTGAACCCTCTCAGCGCATTCCGACAAGGCTTTCTGTATCTTACTTTTTTCCAGTTCTACAACAATTATTCCCTTAAGAGCATCTAAATCGACCACACCGACGGCCTTTCCGATAAGTTCGAAACCTTTGAAGTATAGGAATGTTGAAATGTAATCCTTGGTCTGTATGAACGCAGTGGCCCTCTCTATCAAACTCCTACCTATGAACTCGTCTCCCAACTCCTCCTCTATAGAAAAGAACAAGCTTTCGAGCATCGTTGCGTAACTCCTCGGCGCAAAAACTATTTGGACATCGTCATCGCTAATCTCCATTTCTTTTTTGGATATAACGACGATTATGTTCGAACCAATCTCCTTAGCTATCGACAGAGCGTGATCGAGCAAATTATTAAGCATCCCAGAATTTTTAAGTTGGGAGGATTTTAACTTTACGCACTTCAAATTCACTTGAACAGATAAACTTCGGGTATCATATCCGTATCGTTCAGGGTGAACGTAACGTTGCCCGGAAAAGTCAGAGTCAGGTTGAACTTCCCGTTCAGCTTCACACCTTCGAAAAATACATAATCCCCGCAATCCGTGACGTTGAACTTGAATATCGCCTTGTTCATGTCTATCTTCTCAATCTGAAAGTTCGTCGCGTTGAATATACCAACTATTTCCTTCTCTATGTTTTTCGCCCCGAAGAGAAAAACACCCACCTTCTGGAGGCCGTTCAGGCTGTAGTTCACGGTTACCGTCACGTTTGAGTATCCGTAATGAACGTTCATGGACGTTATCGTTAGCAGTGCGAGCAACGTTGCGAGTAGCATTGTTCAAGCGTTGCTTGGATGTAATTTAAACTTTTCCCATTTTTATCAAATCGACCTAAAAAATCGAAAAAATAGGAATTATTTCGGTTTTTCCATAAGCTTTATTTTTTCTAAAATTCTCCCGTCCTTGGCGTGAGGACTTCTGAACACGGTGTCGTTCGACTTCTCGATCTCCCTCGCCTCCTCAGCTAACTTCGACGCCGTCCTCATCATCTCGTGGGCGGAGCACACCAAGGGAATGTATTTCTCCGGATCCTTCTCCAAAAAGCAGGCTTTTACCGTTATATCCGCAACCCTCTCCGCTATGAAGTAAGCGGCCATCGCCTTAGCCTTGGCGTATGGGTTGCTGAATCTTCCGGCCTCCACCGCCTTCTGAGCCGTAATGATAGTTTTGGGTAATTCCGGTGTTTTCCCCTCCTTTATCTCTTCTATCACTCTATCTATTTCGATCTGAACGGCCCTAAGAGCGCCGGTGTTTGCTAAGACGTTTATCACGTATGAATTGTATAGGGCCATCTCCGTGGGGTCCAAAAATTCCCTCCTCGCCCCTATCATCGAATCCGCAGTAACTATTACGTATCCGAATCCTTCCCTTTCGAGCTCTTCCCTAACCTTCTTCGCCGGAGCGTCGCTTATCACTATGGTTCTACTCTTCAAAATCTCCCTTGCAACCTTAGGTGCGGGAAGGGACGCGTTGGGCGTTACTACCAGAACCAAGTCGGGATCGAACTCCTTAAGCTTTTTCGCAATCTCCGCATCGCTCTCCCTCATCTTCGCTCCCGTTGTCAGGACTCTAACTTCCAAGTCCTCTCTGTCCGCCCTCTCGTCCAAGAGATACTCCAATAGGACCGCGGTTCCTATCGCACCCATCTTGAATACGCCGACCCTAACCATGGCCGAATTTAGCATGATCGATTATATAAAATGTTGCGGAAGGGAACGTATTTATCGTTTCGAGTCGAAAATGGTTGGATGTTCTGGAGGCTGAAGTTGGGAAGAGGAAAGGAGGGTGAAATAATAAGCCTGTTTCGGGAACACATCACGATAATAAGAGATGCATGCGAACTGTTCTTGGAATGCATAAGGGAGAAAGATAGAGTTACGATTTCGGAGGTCTGCGAGATGGAGAAGCTCGGGGATACGATAAGGAGGGAGATAGTCCTTAAACTTTACGACGGCGCCTTCCTTCCCGGAATCAGGGGAAACCTATACAGGCTTGCGGAAACGCTCGACGAAGTTTTGGATACCGTCGAGGACGCCGCGATAATGTTCATGATGATCCCCGAACTGGACGAAGGAGTCATGGCGAAATGCGTTAGGATCGCGGAGATAAATCTGAAGATGGCCGATGAGCTACTTAAGACGTTCGAAGCTCTCAGGAACGAGAGCGATCTGAGGGATAGAACTATAAAGATAAGGATCATGGAGGAGGAGGTGGACGCGATAAAGAGAGAGATATTCCGCAGACTAATGGAAACAGACGTTCAGAGTTTCTGGCAGGGAATGGCGATATACAACTTCATAAGGCATCTGACGAACGTCAGCGATCTGATAGAGGATGCCGGAGACATAATCCAAATTCTGAACGTGAGTTTGAGGTAGGGAGCATGATAAGAGACGTAGTCCGAATAATAAATCCCTACGAGTCCGGAAGATCCGCGGAATACCTCAAGAAGGGTTTCATAGTTCTCTGCTCGAACGAAAATCCTTTTCCTCCGCATCCCGCGGTTATAGAGGCCGTCAAAGACGAATTGCGCAATACGAACAGATATCCGAATCCGGATTATTCCGAGCTTAAGGAGGCGATTTCGGATTACCTCGACGTGGGTGTGGAGAACATAGCCGTCGGAAACAGAGCGAGCGAGATAATATACAACGTTTGCGTTGCGGTTTTGGACGTGATGGATCCCGTTACGATTCCCGTTCCGAGCTACACCATGTTCGCCATATGTGCTATGCTGAGAGACGCGAGCCTGAACTTCGTCGAGTATCCCTATTACAGAATAGAGGCGGAGGATCTCATCAGAAAATCGAAGGGTTCGAAACTCATGTTTCTCTGCACCCCTAACAACCCCACGGGAAATACCATCGATCGCTTAGAGGAAATTTTGAGCGAATTTAATGGTCTGGTCGTTTTGGACGAAGCTTACGCGGAATTCAGCGGGAAGAGTGCGGTGGATTTGGTGGACGAATTCGAGAATTTAATCGTAATTAGAACTTTTTCTAAGTTCTTCGGACTCGCGGGGTTGAGGGTAGGCTACGCGGTAGGTTGTGAGGAGATAGTGGAGGCGATCGAGAAAATAAGGCTTCCTTTCTGCATAAACGGTGTGGCGGTTAAGGCGGCTATCACGGCTCTGGAGAACGTTGATTACTACGCGAAGATAAGGGACAGGATAGTCGAGGAGAGAGATAGACTCGCAAAGGAGCTGAGTAAGTTCGAGTCACTTGAAGTCTTTCCTTCGGAGGCGAACTTTTTGCTCGTTAAGGTTAGGAAGGAAATTGGGCTTGCGAGGAGGCTTGAAATGGAGGGTATAGCGGTCAGAGACGTCACGGGATTGATGGGGCTTAAGGGGGAACACGTTCGGATTACGGTAGGCAGAGAGGACGAAAATTCCGCATTGATAGAAGCTTTAAAGCGAATACTCGAATAATCGGACATGATCCAAGTTGGTGTGATCGGTTCATCGAGATGCGATCAGAGGCTCTACGAGATGGCCATGAAGGTCGGGGAGCTCTTGGCCGAAAGAGGTTGCGTTGTAGTTAACGGAGGGCTCGGAGGGGTCATGGAAGCCTCCGCCAAAGGGGCGAAGATGAAGGGTGGGCTGACGGTAGGTATCCTTCCCGGAGACTCGAAAGAAGAAGCTAACCCATACATAGACATCAAAATCGTTACGAACATGGGACACGCGAGGAACGTCATAATAGCTCACACGTGCGACGCTATAATAGCTATAGGAGGAGAATACGGAACGATTTCCGAAATGGCGATAGCTCTGAAGATAGGTAAGAAGGTCGTGGCCATAGAGCCGTTGGTGGTTCTTCCGGGTGTTAAGGTTGTGGATATTCCGGAGGAGGCGGTGGAAGAGGTTTTGAGGGATTAAACTTAAATAATAAATCAGGTCAAATCGGAGCATGGGAAAAACGGTAGCCGAAAAGATATTCTCCAAAGCGTGCGGGAAAGACGTTAAAGCTGGGGACTTCGTCTTCGCTCCCATAGACTTTGCGATGGCTAACGACATAACCGCTCCTTTGGCCATAAAGGCGTTCAACGAGATAACGAAAGGTGGAAAGGTCTTCGATCCGAGGAGGATAGCGATAGTCCTCGACCATCAATCTCCTGCGGATAGCGTTCAGGCGGCCGAGAACCACAAGATGCTGAGGAGATTTGCGGAGGAGCAGGGTGTGATCTTTTACGATGTAGGAGAGGGAATAGCACATCAGCTTATGGTCGAAAAGCACGTGAAGCCGGGGATGCTCGTCGTTGGAGCGGACAGTCACACCTGCATGTATGGAGCTTTAGGATGCTTCGCAACCGGCATAGGCTCAACGGATATGGGATGCGTCTTCGCCTTAGGTAGGCTCTGGTTTAAAGTGCCCGAGACGATAAGGTTCGAGATAAACGGAAAGTTGGGTAAGCACGTTTACGGGAAGGACGTGATTCTCAAGCTCATAGGAACGATAGGTGCGGACGGAGCGAATTACAAAGCATGCGAATTTGCAGGGAAAGCAGTGGAGAACATGAGCATGAGCCAGCGTTTTACGATGTCCAACATGGCGATAGAGATGGGAGGTAAGGCTGGAATAATCGAGCCGGACGAAAAAACTTTCGAATACCTCAAGGAGAGGGGGATCGAATTCGATAAGGAAGAAGCTGAGGGTCTTAGGGGAGATGAGGATGCGGAATACTCCAAAATCGTCGAGCTCGACGTAACGGGAATGCCACCTCAGGTTGCGAAACCCCACAGAGTCGACAACGTCGTAAGCGTTGAGGAGGTTGAGGGAATAAGGGTGGATCAGGTTTTCATCGGCTCGTGCACGAACGGTAGGTATGAGGACTTGAAGATAGCTGCGGAGATCTTGAAAGGGGAGAAGGTCGCAAGGGGTGTTAGGCTCATAGTTATTCCCGCATCCCGATCGGAATATCTGAAGGCTTTGAAGGACGGAACGATAGAAGTGCTAATCGAAGCTGGAGCGATAGTCGAGCATCCCTGTTGCGGGCCTTGCATGGGAGGAAGCTTCGGGCTCATAGCGAGCGGGGAGGTAAGCCTCTCGACTTCCAACAGGAACTTCGTGGGAAGGCAGGGGAGTCCGAAGGGTGAGATATACCTCTGCTCCCCCGCAACAGCAGCGGCCTCAGCCATCTACGGAGTCATCACGGATCCGAGGAAGGTATGAGGATCTCAGCTATTCAGCTGAAGTCTTCGAAGAGCGTGGAGGATAACGTCGAAAGAGCTTTGAGGTTGATCGAAAAATCGAACTCCGACCTGATAGTCCTTCCGGAACTTTTCGACACCGGCTATTATCCCGAGAATTACGAATTGGGCGATATATCTCCTATCATCAATTTTTCGAGGGACTGCGATGCGGTAATAGTTGCGGGGAGCGTTGAAGGGGAATACAATACAGCTTTCGTGATTCACAGGGGTGAAGTGATAGGGAGGCACAGGAAGACGAAGCTCTTTCCTCTAACCCACGAAAAGGACGTTTTCAAGCCCGGATCGGAACTTAAAGCTATAGACACACCTTTATGCAGGATCGGAGTTTTAATCTGCTACGAGCTCAGGTTTCCCGAGATAGCCAAGGAGTTGGTGAGGCAGGGGGCTGAGATTTTAACGGTTTTAGCCGTATTTCCGGAGGAGAGGATAGAGCACTGGAAAATTCTCCTCCGAGCGAGGGCGATAGAGAATCAGGTTTACGTCGTCGGAGCCAACTGCGTCGGAGAGTTCTGCGGAGGGAATTCGATGATCGTAGATCCCATGGGGAAAGTTTTGGCGGAAGCCGGAAGGGAAGAATGCGTAATAACGGCCGAAGTCGATTTGGATTACCTCAGAGAGGTAAGGAGGAAGTTTCCCTTCCGGTGATCTCAGTGAAGTCTTACGTGTTCAGAAAGGTTTTCATACTCCTTTCTTACACGGTCATTACGATACTTTCCCTGCTGAGCTTAGGCGGATTTACCGTTTTGAGCCTGATAGGTGTCGTAATATTCGTAATTTCCGCAGTTGTCGCCGCTAAGATACATTCGATGTTCCCGGATAGGCACGACAGGCCCGAGGATTTCAAAGAGTTGATTACGGACGGACCTTACGCTTACTGTAGGCACCCCTTCTACCTCTCCTTAATGGTCAATCAACTATCCATTCCGATAATGCTAACGAGTTGGCCCGGCTTGTTAGCCTACATGGTCTTACTTTTCGGATGGTATGTGTTGATTAGACTTGAGGAAAAGGAGTTAATCGAATATTGGGGCGACAGCTACTTGGAATATATGAGAAAAGTTCCGGCCATACTTCCGTTTAGGCGAAAATAGACCAGCATTTAACCCGGAACCCTTCCCGATATTATTACCACGAGCTTGCTCCAGAAGAAGTATGGGCCGGTTTCGACGTATCTTATATCCTCAAGACCAGCTTTCAAAAACCAAGCCACGCACTGCTGTGTCGAAGGAAAGAGCATTATGGATTCCGCGAACTTTCTAACAATCGGATTGTCCGGCTTCCTCGGGGCCAAAATTACTACTCTCCCACCCGGTTTAGTAACCCTCGCCATCTCCTGAATTCCCAGAGCAGGATGGGGCCAATACTCTATGCTTCCGGCGGAAATAGATGCGTCGAACGTGTTATCCTTAAACGGCAAACTTTCAGCATCCCCTCTAACGAACTTAGCCGAAGGAAACCTCTCTATTGCCTTTACCATCTGCTCCGGTGTTAAGTCCACCGCGACGACGTTCTCCTCCCCTACCCTCCTGACGATCTCGTATGTGGTAAATCCCGTTCCGCAACCGACTTCCAGAACGAAGTCTCCCGGCTTAAGCTCGGCCATATCGACTACGGTCTTTCTCATCTCCTCGGAATAGAAGAAGGGGTTGATGAAGTCGTATACCTTGGAAAAGTATTTGTAAAAAATCCTCGCCCTCTTCTTATCGTCCAGAATACCCATGTTACTCTTCTGATTCCTCTTCCTTCTTCTTGAAGAACTCCTCAAGCGGAATCTTACCGTGCTTTACGACCTTCACGTTTATCTGGACTATGTCCTTAGATATCACTCTGCCCCTAACGGTCTTCTTCTTCCTGACCCCCTTCTCCTTCGGTCTGTAACCTACTCCTCCCGAAAGCAGAATCCTCTTCCTTCCCGTCCCCGGCAAATCCGGTCTCATAGGAAAGCCGTCCTTGTCGCTACCGCCGGTTATCTGCAGTTCGTAGTCCGGCGGAAGATCGACGAGAGTCCCGTTTATAACATCGCCTATCTGTTTCCCTATGAGCTTATTTGCATTGGCTCCGCTCACGACCTTCTGATAAGCTTTACCGGTCGCTGGATCCGATATTACGACCTTAAACTCCATACCTCTAAAGCTTTGGAGTCTATTTATAAGGATATCGATGAGCGGAGATCAAAATAAATTTTAATATATAAAATTTAATTTCGGATGATGAGAGCGTAAAGTTGATATTTCTTTATGCACATACATATATTGGTGGTGATTATAATTATGATCAGGAATAACGGGAGGTATGCCGTAAAGAGGACGGGAATAGACGTTTTGGATGAAAAGCTTCACGGTGGTTTGCCGGAGGGAAGTTTGGTCTGCATATACGCGAATCCGATGAGCATGCCTGAAATATTCTTTTACCAGATAGCGAATTCGAGGAGAACTTATTATTTCAACACTTCCCGCCCGGCGAGGTTCATAAGGCATAACATGGAGTGCATGGGATTCGATACGGAAAACGTGGAATTCATCGACGTGTTCTCCCAATACTACCTAAACGAATACGGACAGTTCGTGATAGAGGACAACTTCAGGGATAAGGAGATATTCGACTTCGTCGATTACAGCCTTTCTAAAATCCTGCAGGAGGACGGAGGAGATTTCAACATAATCTTCGACACCATATCATTCTTCCTGAAGCTGAACGTCAGTTCCGGTTTAAAGGACTGGCTGATAAACAAGCTATACATGGCCTCAAAGAACACTGGAAACCTTATATTCATCTACCTCATGAAGAACGTCCATCCCACATCCGTCGTAAACACGATCCTCGATATATGCGACGTCATAATAGACGTGGACTGCGAGAGGGTTAATGACAAAATGGTCAGCAGACTTTTCATTCCCAAGATAAGGAACATGCCATCGTCGATATTCATGAGATACACCTTGGTTACGAAATCACTTAAGGGCTGAGAGCGCGGCCTCCCTCATCACATTTACGGGCGGATCCATTCCTGTCCAGATTCTGAAAGCCTCCGCTCCCTGATAGACGAGCATGTCTATTCCGTAAATTACCTTGCACCCTCTCTCCTTGGCCTTCTTTATCAGAGGAGTTTCGAGCGGATTGTAAACCGTATCGAAAACGACCACATCCTCCAAAAGACTTTCTGGAACCGGGAGCTTTTGCTCGAATCCCTTCATACCCAAGGGCGTCGCGTTTACTATTAAGTCTATCCTGCCCTTCAGCTCCTCAAGCCTATCGTATGGATGGAAAAAGCACTCCCCCACTTTTCTAACGTCCTCAGCGAGCTTTAGCCCCCTCGACTCCGTTCGATTGGTAACTATAACCTTCGCCCCTCTTTCCGCCAGCGCGAAGGCTATCGCCCTTCCGGCCCCTCCCGCTCCCACGACGAGAGCGATTTTCCCTTCAACGTCCACTCCTGCGGATTCCAAAGCCTTCATCGCCCCATATGCGTCGGTGTTGTATCCCTCAAGCTTCTGAACGACCACCGTATTCACCGCTCCTATGAGCTTGGCTATTCCCACCGGCTTTACGAACTTCAGAATCTCCTCCTTGTGGGGAATAGTCACGTTAAGACCCACGAATCCCAAAGCTTTAGCCCCAAAAACCGCATCCCTCAAATTTTCGGGCTTTACCTCGAATTTGAGGTATATGGCGTCGATTCCCAAGTGCCTAAAAGCGGCGTTGTGCATCGCGGGGGAGACGGAATGTCCTATGGGATAACCTATTATTCCGAAGCAACGCATGTTTTCAGTTTGCCGTTGAATATAAAACGGTTTACTTCAGACCCACGAGCTTTTCGAGTTCCTCCAAATCTTTCTCGATCCTCTTTATCTCCTCCCTCTTTTTCTCTATAAGCTCCTTCGCTATCTCCTTCAGATCCATCGTCAGCTTGTAGCTCTTGAGAGGTCTTCCCTTGCCCTTCTTCTTTAGCTCCCTCTCCTTCACCCACCCCCACTCCTTGAGCTCCTTCATCGCCAAGCTGACTTCGGGCTGTCTGAGATTCGCCGCCCTCTCTATATCCCTCGATATAGCCTCCCCTACCTTCGAGAGGAAAACTATGACTTTGGCTATGTTCTTGTTCAGTCCGGTTTCGGTCAACAGATTCACGATCTTCTCGTCCTTTTCCGTTAGCTCTTCCACCATTATTCTCACCTCCTAATAGCTGTTTAGTTATACTAAGAACTATATAAATTTTTTTCCATTCACCGATTTATCTAATACATCAAGATTGAAGAGAATCCAAACTATGCACTATCCGATATATTATTCAGAGTTCGAAGCAAAAAACTAAAAAATTGATTCGAAGGACTCTTAGGGATGAAGGCCGTCTTGGTTCTTGAGGACGGCACATACGTCGAAGGAATAGCTTTCGGAGCGGAAAAAACCGTTGAGGGAGAGCTCGTCTTCAACACCTCGATGACTGGCTACGTAGAAGCTCTGACCGATCCGAGCTATGCCGGACAGATTCTCATGATGACCTACCCGCTCATAGGTAATTACGGTGTTTGCAGAGAGGATTTTGAGAGCGACGGCGTTAAGGTGGAGGGATTCGTCGTCAGAGAGCTATGCAAGGAGCCGAGCAACTGGAGGAGCGAGATGAGTGTGGACGAGCTCCTTAGGGAATACGACGTTCCCGGCATCGAAGGTGTGGATACGAGGATGCTCACGAAGAAGATAAGGATATACGGGGCTATGAATGCTATTCTGGCGGTAGGAGACGATCTGGATAAAGAAGAGCTTATCGAGAGGGCCAAGAAGGTTACACCCATAACCGAAAAGGATCTGGTTGACAAGGTCTGCGTGAAGGAGCCCAAGAGGTTCGAAGCCGGTGGAAAGCTTGAGGTCGTTCTGATCGATTGCGGGGTCAAGATGAGCATCGTCAGACAGCTTTTGAAGAGGGAGGTTAACGTTACGTTGGTTCCATACAACTACTCAGCCGAGAAAATCTTGGATATGGATCCGGACGGCGTTTTCGTTTCGAACGGCCCGGGCGATCCGGCGAGGGTGAAACCGACGATAGAGTCGATAAGGAAGTTGGCTGGAAGAGTTCCGATGGCCGGAATATGCTTGGGTCATCAGCTTACCGCTTTGGCTTTAGGGGCGAAGACTTTCAAACTGAAGTTCGGGCACAGAGGAGCGAACCAGCCCGTGAAGGATTTCGAAACCGGCAGAGTTTTCATCTCAAGTCAGAACCACAGCTTTGCCGTCGATGAGAAGAGTTTGGACGGAACGGGTTTAGAGGTCACGCAGATAAATCTGAACGATCATACGGTCGAAGGGCTTAGGCACAAGGACTTTCCGTTAATGACCGTTCAATACCATCCCGAGGCATCTCCCGGCCCACATGACACCTACTTCTTCTTCGACAGATACGTGGAAATGCTGAAGGAGTATTAGAGTATCTTGTATCTCACCTTGAAGTTGTCCAAAGTCTTTCTTATCATTTCTATGTGCTTCTTCTCCCATTCCGTCAGAGTTCTGAGCGTGTTTCTTATTTCATTCCCGTTGTTCAGACTTTCGAAGTCGACGTTTTCGAGCAGATATCTGTAGTAGTTGTAGGCGGTGTTCTCGAACTTCGCTATGAACTCTAAGGCTTTGTTCCTGTCCGATACCGGATGGAGCTTTACCGGTTCAACTTCCGGAACATCAATCCCCAAGGCCTTCATCGCTTTTTCGAGCATCTCGGCGTGTATCATGTTGTCCTTCAACATCGTCATGAGCGTTTTCCAGTCCTCCTCGCTCGGAATTTCCGGAAGAAGTGTGAATATAACCTCAGCTTCGTTTAACTCTGCTCTATAAGCGTAAACGAGAAGTCTGGCCAAGACGTTCTCTCTGATCATGGTCGAACTTGGAACGGAAAATATAAAAAAGTTCCTCGGCAAAGTTTAAATAGCGATCGGCCACTATTGCTATCGTGGGCTCGTAGCTCAGCCTGGTAGAGCGCCGCCTTCGCAAGGCGGAGGCCGCGGGTTCAAATCCCGCCGAGTCCACTACTCCACCAAAATTTTTAAAAACACTTACCTAAAATAATATCTCAGGCTCCGGTGGTGTAGCCCGGCCAATCATACGGGACTCTCGATCCCGTGACCCGGGTTCAAATCCCGGCCGGAGCACTACCCTCATTTAATCGAAGTGTTTCGCCGAAACCCTTATCTCCTCGTATTCCATTCCAGAATATCCCAGCCTCTCCCTTATGATTATGTAGGCCATCTCCGGTGGGATGGCCCCTATTTCGGTTATGATCAGATCTATGTAATCCCTCGGCGTGACGTCGAACGCCGGATTCCTGACTTTGACGTTCTTGAGGCTCAGTATTTCCTTAGGGGCAACCTCCTCCGGATCTCTCTCCTCTATAACTACGAGCTCGCCGAAGAGCGTTTTCGGACTGAACTTGTAGGTTTCTGCCGCAACCATGAACGGAACCCTCGCCTCCTTCGCTGCCAGAGCTATCTGGGAAGTTCCTATCTTGTTTATCAGAGCTCCGTTAACCGTTATGGTGTCCGCACCGACCACGACGCAGTCCACTTCGTTCATGAAGTATCTGACTGCAGAATCGACTATCAACGTGACGGGAATCCCTTCCTCACTAAGCTCCCTTACAGTCAAGTGCCCCTGATACCTCGGTCTCGATTCGGTCGCTATGACCTCTATGCTCTTCCCCTGCCTGAACGCGGTCTTTATGATGGACAAAGCTGCGGAGGAGTTGCAGTGGGTCATGACGACGTAACCGTCCTTTATCCTCTTCGCTCCTATCTCCCCTATCTTAGCTCTTGCGGTATCGACCCAGTTTATGAACTCCTCGGCCCTCCTAATGACGCTTTCCCTCTTCTCCTCCAAACTCTCTCCGGAATACCTCATAACGTAGTTTATCGCGTTGAATAGGCTTACTGCGGTGGGACGGGTGTTCAGAAGGATTTCGGCAGCTTTCCTCATGTTTTCGTCGAAGTTCTCGTTTACGAGCTCCGCAAATCTCTTCAGCGTTTCGACGGCGAACTTGGCTATTCTCGCGGCTCCTCTGACTTCCATCCTCTTTATCTTATCCGCCGCATCCCTTACTATTTCGAATGCGTCCATACTTAACGTTGGACAGTGGAAAGATCAACGTTTTGTTTAGGCCTACCTAAACTTTAAATAACGTCGTAATAAAGACCATACTATGAAGATAGCTGTTTCGACGACCGAAGGAGGGCTTGATGACAGAGTTTCTGACGTTTTCGGTAGGGCGGTGAGCTTTACGATAGTCGATGTCGAAGACGGTGATATTAAGTCTGTAGAAGTCGTTAGAAACGATTTCGCCGTGAGAGGTGGCGGTGCGGGAATAGCTGTATCACAGTTCTTGGCGGACAAAGGAGTGGAGGTCGTTCTGACCGGAAATGTTGGGCCTAACGCCCTTTCCGTTTTGAACTCCGCCGGAATTAAAGTTTATCGTGCGGGAGGGATGAAGGTCAAGGAGGCGATAGAGAAGTTCCTGAAAGGCGAGCTTGAACAGATATTGGTTCCGAGCGATCCGAAGTTCGGGAGGCACAGAAGGGTATGAGGGTAGCGGTCGCTTCCGGCAAAGGTGGAACGGGAAAAACGACAGTTGCGGTTAATCTTGCCTACTTCAATGGAATAGACTTGTTCGATCTCGATGTGGAGGAGCCAAACTGTCACATATTTTTCAGAGGGGAGAGTAGAGAGGAGGCCGTATTCAGAAAGGTGCCAAAAATAGAAGAGGACAAATGCAACTTCTGCGGGATCTGCAGGGACGTTTGCGAGTTCAACGCGATAGTCGTGCTAAAAGATAAAGCGTATACCTTTCCGGAGCTCTGCCACAGTTGTGGAGCATGCTCGTATTTCTGTCCGAAAGGTGCGATAGTAGAGGTCAACAAGCGCATAGGGAAGGTGGTAGAAGTCCGTTCGAATGTTAGGCTTACATACGGGGTTTTGGAGATAGGCGAGGCTCAGCCTACTCCGCTCATGAGGGCGGTAAAGAGGAGAATGGGTAGAAAAGCCATAATAGACTGCCCTCCCGGAGCTTCCTGTCCTCTCGTTGAAAGCGTATTAGATGCGGACTTCTGCATACTCGTATGCGAACCCACACCGTTCAGCTACCACGACCTGAAGCTCGTAATGGAGGTCATGAGAAAGATAGGAAAGCCGTTTGGTGTAGTCATAAATAAATATGGACTTCCTTTCGACATAGAGAGCAAGGTGGACGCTCCTATTCTGGGTAGGATTCCGTTCAAAAGAGAGATCGCGGAGAAATACTCAAAAGGAGAGCTTCTGACAGAATACGAGGAAGTATTCGGAGAGATATACGACAGGGTGAGAGAGCTATGAGGCAGTTGACGGTGATAAGTGGTAAGGGCGGAGCCGGAAAGACCACGGTTACTGCTATGCTCGCAACTATGGCCAACGCGGTAATAGCGGACTGCGATGTAGATGCTCCAAACCTTCACATCCTCCTCAAGCCAAAAGTTAAGGAAACAATTCCATTTTACGGAGGAAAGAGGGCGAGGATTTTAAAGGAAAAGTGCTCGGAATGCGGTCTTTGCGTTGAACTTTGCAGGTTCGACGCCATAAAGGATTTCGAAGTGGACGAATTCAGGTGCGAAGGTTGCGGATTATGTTATAGAGCTTGCCCGGAGAAGGCCATCGAGTTCGTCTCGGAAAAGAGAGGGGATATATACGTATCCGAAACCGAATTCGGGGATTTCGTCTATGCGTTACTGTATCCCGGTGAGGAGAACAGCGGAAAGCTCGTAAGCGAGGTTAGGAATGTTGCGAAAAAGATAGCGGAAGAGAAGGAAATCGATCTTCTCCTCCTCGACGGACCTGCCGGAGTGGGATGTCCTGTAATAGCGTCCCTCGCCGGTGCTAACGTCGCTCTGGTAGTTGCGGAACCAACTCTCTCCGGTCTAAACGATATGATTAGAGTTGTGGAACTTGCTGAGCACTTCAAAGTAAAACCCGTCGTTGCAATAAACAAGTTCGACCTTAATACGAACGTTACGGGAAAGATAGAAGAGTTCTGTGAAAGTAGGGGGATAGAGATAGTCGGAAAGATTCCGTTCGACGAGAGCATACCGGAACAGATATCGCAACTGAAACTTCCGTTCGAGGGAAAGGCGGGAGAGGAAATAGTTAAAATCTGGAAGGAGTTGGAGGGTCTGCTATGATGAGGCAGAGGGTTACGGACGAAGACATCAAGAAGAGGCTCGAAAGAGTGAAGTGCAAGCTCGCCGTAATGAGCGGAAAGGGAGGGGTGGGAAAGAGCACTGTAACGGCTCTGCTCGCGATTCACTTCGCCAAGAAGGGGAAAAAGGTAGGTATATTCGACGCAGATTTCTTGGGTCCGAGCATTCCTAAGATATTCGGAGTAGAAAGGAAGAGGCCCGTGCTTAGAGAGGAAGGATTGGAGCCCGTTTACAGCGACAGATACGGAATAAAAATAATGTCGATACAGTTCTTTCTACCATCGAGGGAATCGCCTGTTATATGGAGAGGGCCGCTGATCGCGGGAGTTATGAGGGACTTTCTGGGTAGGACCGACTGGGGCGAGCTCGACTACCTACTATTCGATCTTCCTCCGGGGACGGGAGACGCACCACTGACGGTTTTGCAGGAGGTAAAGCCCGAAGGAGTCGTGGTTGTTACTTCCCCACAAGATCTGACTGCAATGATAGTGGAGAAATCGATAAAGATGGCGGAAAGTCTGGAAACCGCTGTGGTTGGACTCGTGGAAAACATGAGCTACTACGAATGTCCTCAGTGCGGACACAGGGAGTTCATATTCGGAAAGGGGAAGGGAGGGGAGCTTTCGGCCAAATACAGGATTCCGTTCTTTGTAGAAATTCCGATAGATCCAAACCTGACGAAGTTGACGGATATGGGTAAAATAGAAGCCTACGAAGTGGATTTCTTCGAGTTCTTTCCCCTATAATTTCTTTCCGAACAGAAAGAAGTGGCATTCGTAAACGTCCAAGCTCTCCACCTCGAAACACCTCTCGAACCACCTTCTGACTTCATCTTCCTCGAGCCTGTCTTCCTTCGGAGGCCCGAAATCGCAGTCCTTCCTCCAATCTATGACCGCAAAGCTCTTCGCGTTTCTGCAACACCACTCGACGTATTCCTCCTTGCAATCTATTTCGTGCAGGGAATCCGCAAAGAGGACGAAATCCACTTCGAAGTCCACTTCAGGAGGTCTATCGGAGATTATTATTCCGACGTTCTTCAACCCCTTGGATGAGAGGATTTTCGCCATCTCCAAGTTTATCTCCACAGCGTAAACCCTCCTAAACATTCTCGCGAGGTGAACGGTGAAGTATCCCGTTCCAGCACCTACATCGAAGGCGACATCTCTCTTAGGTAGTTTCTCCAAAACTTTTAGAAGGGGTTCCGCCGGTAAAATCTTCCCTCTCCACTCCGATTCCAAAATTTTCCAGTTTTTGGCATCGAATTTATGGGGCATAATGGGATTGGAAAAAAAATCTATGAAATCGTTGTGGTCGAACTCGCGATTATACCTACCTTCGCTCGCATCCCGAGGAAATTGAGCTAAATGTGATTTTAGGAGGTTTATAGGGTTTTGATTTCGAAGAGGACGGATTTTATTGGATCTGGCATGATTTGATTTAGTTTTAGTATTGATAAAACTTATATTTTTTGCTTTGAGGTTTTGGGGAATAAAGAGACGAGAAAATTATTTTCTTGGTGTATCACGTTAAGATTCTTTAGATTTTTGATTAGAGGTTTACGGATTCTTTAATTTTGAAAAGAACAGAGGGATAAAAGTCGGGGATCTTTATAAATGGGTTGCATCATCGGAGATGCCAGACAGTATTTAAACAAAAGAGTAATTCAGAAACATTTATATGGCTAAAAACCCACAAAACATACACAGTTAAAATCAGACTAATATAGGATTGAAACTTTTAATAAACTTTTAATACGGTTGAAGGTATTTAGTGGTAAGATGTACGAGGACAGGATAGTTATAGATCCTGAGGTTAGGCACGGTAAGCCAGTTATAAAGGGGACTAGGGTACCGGTGGATGTGATATTGGGATCTTTAGCCGGAGGAATGAGTGTAGAAGAGGTTGCGAAGGAGTATGGGATTTCGAGGGAGGATGTTTTGGCAGCGATAGAATATGCTGCGAAGATTATAGCTAGAGAGGAGATAAAGGAATATGCGTAAATTGAAGTTTCTCTTGGATGCAGATATGCCGCGATCGAGTGCTGAGGTGATCAGAAGCTTCGGTTACGATGTCGAAGATGTGAGAGATATTGGATTGGGATCTGCGAAAGACAAAGAGATAATAGAATACGCTCTAAAGAACAATCGAATTATAGTGACGAGAGATACCGATTTTGGTGAAGTGCTTAGATATCCGAAACATCCAGGAGCTATAATCTTCAGACTTCCATACACTTTCACTGTTAAGGAGATAAATGAGAAGATAAAAGAATTTTTTAGCTCTGTTAGTGAGGACGAACTCAGAAATGCAATAATAATAGTTGAACTCTCAAGATACAGAAGAAGAAGCTTAGATTAATGTGTCCATAAATTCTTACCTAACAGCACTCTTAATTACTTCCAACCTGTT
>Ga0256833_1000471_pt1 | contig 31618 bp, 37 predicted proteins | sample 356284metaG_FD_190535 | JGI IMG/M metagenome (GOLD analysis project Ga0256833, IMG submission 190535) | Hydrothermal vent microbial communities from Mid Atlantic Ridge, Atlantic Ocean - 356-284 | ecosystem: Environmental > Aquatic > Marine > Hydrothermal vents | place: Atlantic Ocean: Mid... | reverse complement strand
CGTCTCCTGCCCCGGCCCCACTACGACGAAGCCCTTCTCATCTGTTTTAAGGCCTATGGACTCGAAGAATTCCTTCGGCGGGACTGAACCAACCTCTATTACCACGCCTTCCACCGGTACCTTGCTGATTTCCCCGGTCTTCACGTTCCTTACCTCAACCCACTTGACGGTCCTATCCCCGCCTATCCTCACCACCACGGCATTCAGCACTGGCTCTATACGGTCATTCCTTCTTATTAGGTCAACGTACGCTTTGAACGCCCTGAACTCGTCCCTCCTGTGTATTAGGTATACTTTAGGTGAGTACTCAGCAAGGAGGAGTGCTGCCTGCAGTGCCGCGTTTCCACCACCTACGACTGCCGTTACCTTGTCTTTGAAGAGGGGAGCATCGCAGGGAGCGCAATAAGTCACGCCTCTTCCTCGGAACTCCTCCTCTCCGGGGACGCCTAGTTTCTTCCTCTTACTTCCTACGGCTATTATCACGGCTTTAGCGGTGAGCTTCGCCCCCGAACGCGTGAGTACTTTGAATGCGTCACCTTCCTTTAACACCTTCTCCACTCTATCAAGGATTATTGGGACGTCGTACTTACGTACGTGTTCTTCGAACCTCCTAGCGAGGTCTGGCCCCATGGTCTCTGGCACGCCTATGTAATCGTCGATGAGTCCTGCTTCAGTGAGAGAGCCGCCTACCTTCTCCGTTATGACTGCTGTGTTAAGGCCGAATCTCTTTGAGTATAGAGCTGCTGACAAACCAGCCGGTCCGCCACCCACGATTATGACGTCGTGCGTTCCCCCTGCCGGCCTAGTCATTAAGCCTAGTCTAAACTTCATTATCCTATACACCCATAAAGATCCTTCATCAGTAGTAATATGTGTTATGCTTAGTTAACCCCCTTACCTCACAGATAACTTTGATAACTTTTACTCAATAGAAAAGAACGTGCGGGGTGGTGGGTCCTGAGAAAGGTGCATCAAGCAGTAGTTAGTATGGACGTCAAGGCGCTGGGAATATTCCTAGCCTACGCATCATGCAGTGGCGTGCTTGCTGAGGAAGGAAGGCCTGACGTAGCAGCCGACATCAATGAGTTAGTGGTGAGGCTTAAATCTTCCTATGACGTTCAGACACTTAAGAATCACCCGCTAGTAAGATCCTATAGAGACATAATGTGGAGATTGGGAATAGACCCAACTAAGGTTAGACCCTCTAGTGAGGCATTGATTCGTAGGGTTCTCCGAGGCCATCCATTCCCCTCCATCAACAGCGTGGTTGACTCTTGTAATATGGCATCTGCTGAGAGCTTAGTCCCCATAAGCATATTTGATCACGACTTAGTTAGGGAGCCCTTAACCTTAAGGCGCGCAAAGGAGGGGGAGATATTCATAGACTTCGGAGGCAGGGAAAGGAGGCTTAGCGGGAAGGAGGTGGTGCTTTCCGACGCTAATGGAAACATACTCCACCTATATCCCTACAGGGATAGTGCAGTAGCCGCGATAAGGACTGGAAGAACGAATTGCGTCGACATAATCGCTTACGGTGCGCCAGGCGTACCGAAAACCACGGTCCTCGAGGCCGTCCATAAAGTATGCGCATACCTACTGAAGTACTACCCCAACGCCTCTTGCTCGCAACCATCGCTAACCAACTGATGATTTACTGATTAAAGCTACCCTTGAATGAAGATACGGAACTAATTTTACCTCGCACCCTACCCTTCTCGAGGAGATTAAGTCATGGGGATAATCAAGGTTAACGCTCCTTTCGTTGGGGAGGATGAGATTCGGGCGGTTTCCGAGGTAATTAAGAGCGGCATGCTCGCACACGGTTCCGTTGTGGAGGAGTTTGAACGCGAGTTTGCTAGGTACTTAGGCGTTCCGTACCTCTTGACGGTGTCGAATGGAACCGTAGCGCTGTACGTCGCGTTAAAGGCTCTCGGCGTAGGCAAGTTCGATGAGGTGATTGTACCGGACTTTACGTTCTTCGCCACGGCATCGACTGTGGTGTTAGCTGGCGCAACTCCCGTGCTTGCGGATATAGATCTTGAGACGTATACTCTAGATCCTAATTCCGTGGAGGAACTCATCACTGACAGGACTAAGGCTATCGTCGTCGTGCACCTATACGGTCACCCAGCTAATATGGATGAGATCCTGCGGATAGCAAGAGAACATGGAGTATACGTGATAGAGGACTGCGCGCAATCACATGGCGCGGAGTATCGCGGGCTAAAGACGGGAAGCATAGGTGATATTGGCGCCTTCAGCTTTTACGCCACCAAGAACTTGACTATGGGCGAGGGAGGCGCTATCTCGACTAAGTCAAAGGACGTAGCTGACTTCGTCAGACTCTACAGGAACCACGGACAGACAAAGCGCTACTACCACGAAGTGATAGGCTGGAACTTCAGGATAACCAACATTCAAGCCGCGATAGGCCTCCAGCAATTGAGGAAACTTGATCGAATGAACTCAAGGCGCCGGGAGATAGCGAAGCTCTACAGGGACGAGTTAAGCAGTATTGAATCCCTGCGCTTACCGGTGGAGAAGCCTTGGGCGAAGCATGTCTACCACCAATTCACGGTATGGGTTGAAGGGAGGGGGGCTAGGGATAGGTTAGCTGAGTACTTAAGGGAACGCGGCGTTCAGGTAGGCATACATTACCCCAGACCCCTGCATGCGCAACCAGCACTACGCAAGTACTTCAGAACCCCATGCCCGAACGCGGAGAATGCTTCTGCACACGTGCTGTCTCTACCCATGCATCCGGGCTTAAGCGATGAGAAAGTGTTAACTGTGGTGAGGTTAATTAAGGAGTTCTTCAAGAATGCGTGATAAACCAGCGACACGTGACAATTAACACTGTTTAACATGGATGGCGATTCCTAAATGAACGTGAAACATTTTAAGCCACGTTTTAACCTCATACGTAGGTGATCTAGACGGGGGAAAAATTCAAGGAGCCCATAGAGGATTATCTCGCCACGATATATAAGTTAGAGACACTCTATGGTGAGGCACGGACATCACAGATAGCGAGGGAGCTGGGAGTACGGGATGGCACGGTATCGAAGGTGCTACGTCACCTTCAGAAGCACGGTTACGTGACAGTCCACCGGTACAGAGGGGTGAAGCTCACACCTAAGGGCAGGGAAATAGCTATGAAAGTTATAAGAAATCACAGAATACTTGAGATATTCCTTTACGACTTCCTAGGCTTTGACGCGTATAAGGCACATGAACTTGCTCATAAGATGGAGCACCTCCCCCAGGAAGTAATAGACGCGATATACGAGAAGATGGGGCGCCCTGAGACATGCATATATGGATACTCCATAGACCCACGTTATCCCCCGCCCGTTCTCACTTTAGACAAATCAGAGCCGGGTAAGTGCTACATGATTGTCTGCGTTGTGGAGGAGCTCGCTAAAATTATCGAAAAGCTAAAGGAGGCCGGGTGCTTCATATGTTGCCGGGTTAAGGTAGAGAGTAAGGGTAGTCGCGGCCTAGTCCTCCGAGTTGAGGGGGGTAGGAAATTAATTTTAAGTTTAGAGGACGCTAGAACCATTGGTGCTGAAGAGGTAAGTTGCGATGATTTCGAGAAGAATGCCGTTGGCGAGTGCACCTCCAGGGCGCAGGTGTAGGGTAGTTAACATAGTTGGCGGGTTAGGCATTACCCAGAGATTGTATGAGATGGGGCTAACACCAGGTAGCGTCGTTGAGGTCGAGTCCAGTGGGGGCGGGCCAGTTGTTGTTAAGGTGAGGGGCGTATCAATAGTCATAGGTAGAGGAATGGCATCTAAAATTATTGTTGAGCTTCTGGATCAGTGAATTCCTTGCTTGTTCAGCGTTCATTACTTATCGCTCGCAGACCCTTCTCCGTGAGTCTATACATGGTTCTCCCCTTAACCGCTCTACGCTCTAAGTATCCTTCCCTCATCATCCTGTTGACTCTCCGCCACACTACAGACTTATTGAGCCCCACTTTCCTAGCGATATCGGATAAGGAGAGCTCTCCCCCCGCTAGCGTTGATAGTATTGCTAGGTCCCTCTCATCTAGTCCTGACGTGACTTCGGGCTCCGTGATTGCCGGGCGTCTACGGAGCGACTTAATTAGCGTGAAGGCCGCTATAGCAGCTACAACCACGGCAAGCCCTATGAAGGGTAAGTACTGGCTTAACCGCTGTTGGGGAAATGCGCTACTTGGGTATGTGGATGCTTGTGTCCTGGAGGACTGCGTGGTCGTCTGTATTGTTGACGTTATTGATTCGCTGGTGGTTGTGCTCAGAGATGCCGTACTGGGTACGGTTACTGATGCTTGGGTTGATGGTATCACCACGTACTCGATAGAGTACGTTCCTGGCTTACTGAATAGCAATACTATGCTTCCATTCATGAAGTTTATGTCGGGATTCCCGGTAACGTATGTCAAGGCAGTGCCCTGCGGGAGAAACACTGAGGCTGGGCCTTGTGGGTGGATCGTGGCGTTAACGATTACCTCCTCACTAACGTTGCCAACCTGGGCTAAGTACTCGGCTATGAGTATGTTGACCTGCCCGTACGTGTATATTGTGGCGACACCGTTACTGACGTTAAAGTATAGGGGAGTCCCGTTCTCAGTGTACACCGTCAGCGTACCATCCAAAAAGCCTGGTTCGAGGCTTAACTTCACGTAATCCCGGCCCGTAGCATTAATAATGACCGTTATGTCCGCTGACCCCCTATAATCAAGCCTGTAAACGTAGCGGGCGTTAAGCGGCGTTGATGCGGCAAACCCTTCAATAGCTGGGAATGTGAGTACCGACACCGCCAGCAACACGCATAATAAGTGCGCAGACCTTAGCATTCCCCTTAACACCCTCTCAAGCGTTACCCTTAACCAAGTCATATTGTAGGGGTTCTCGTTATTAGGCTTTGACTCAGTAGTAAATTTGGGGTTAGCAGATGGTGTTTAGGGAAGTGGATTTTGGTGAATTCAGGCTTACGGAATATGAATACTTCAGAATGAGTGAACCCGCATACGCATTACTCGCCATGCCCGACACTGGGTTAGTGGGCGTTATCGGGGCTAGCCACCTGATAAAGGTCCTTAACCTGAAGGAAGTAGGGGGCATAGACTCATACGTTTACCTACCACCAATAGCGGTTATCAGCAAGAAAGAAATTAGGCTACCGATAAGGATCTTCGCGTCAGGTAACCTACTAGTAGTGTATAGTGAGTTCATGCCCCCACCCCACGCTTTCCCAACACTATCCAAGGTACTGTTAGATTACTTTGAGAGGAAAGGTATTTCACACGTGTTAATGGCGTCAGGATTAGCTGTGCAGAATAGGTTTGAGTTAGACCAGCTTAAGACGTACTACATCACCACGAAGCCCGAGGCTGAGGAGGCGCTTAAGGGCGTCGGGGCCCAACCATTCGAGAACGGGTTCCTAGTAGGGCCATACGCACTCATGCTGAAGGAGGCACTGAGGGCTGAAATGCCAGTAACTCTAGTGATGACTGAATCCTTCCTAGAGTTCCCTGACCCTGAGGCCTCCGCGAAGAACCTTGAAGCGCTCTCTAAAGTCATCGGGATTACCGTGGATGTCAAGGAGCTCATTGAGAGGGCTGAAGCCATAAGAATGCGGGCTAGGGACACCATGAAGGCGGTGATGCCCAACTTAACGCGCATGAGGAAGGAGTACGAGTACTCCATGCCGCTCAACATCTGAGGCCCTAGCAACTTAGTCTGGAGGTGAGTAACATGAGCACAGATGAATTCGAGAGGTTTTGGCGGAGGATAAAGGAAATCGAGAGAAGAATGTTAGAAAGCTTCCGTGAGGAGGAGGAGCGGATCCTAAGGGAGCTTGAGGAGGTTAGGAAGGCGTTAATGCCGAGCTGGTCTTACGAAGGGTACTTACGCCCTCTCTACACTATGCGGGATTTAGGGAATGAATACGTGCTCTACATAGATTTACCGAACGCTGATCAAGGATCTATAGACATAAAATTCAAGGGCAACGCCGTCCTCATAAGGGCTAAGCTCAGGGTGAAACATAGGTTCAGTGAATGGTCCGGCCGGGGTGGGGAGACCGTATTCACTGAGTATAGGGATGTAATTACCCTCCCCTTTAACATAGATCCAAACGGCGTGAGCTTACGCCAGAGGAAGGGGATGATCGAGTTAAGGATAAGGAAGCCTAAATTGGAACAGGTCTAGGGTTGATGACTTAATCATTTAATTACTAGGATCCATTCTAACCCTAGGTGCGTGCATTGAGCGTTGAGAGAGAGCAGAGAAGAAAGCTTAGGGAGGAGTTAATAGAGAGGGGAGTTAACCCGTACCCACACGTACCGAAGTTTAAACCGATACCCGTTAAGGAAATACTATCTAACCCTAGCGTGGGAACAAAGGTTTCCGCTGCTGGCCGCGTTGTTGCGGTGAGGAAGCACGGCAAGTTAGCATTCATAGATATCGTTGATGACGGCGCACGTATTCAGTGTGCGCTTAACGCGAGGGTCTTAGGTAAGGATAAGTTCAAGGAATTCTTCAGAATCATAGACCTCGGAGACTTCGTGAACGTAATCGGTGAACTCTTCGTGACAAAGAAAGGTGAACTCACCATTAACATTGAGGACTACCAACTCCTTTCTAAGGCTCTAAGATCACCGCCAGTAAAGTGGGGGCATAGGCTACTTGACCCTGAGGTTAGGTACAGGAAGCGCTACCTAGACATAATGATGACCCCTCAGGTGCGGCGGGTGCTTGAGATACGATTCAACACGATTAAGGAGATCCGTAAGTTCATGTGGAGCCGTGGGTACGTGGAGGTCGAGACACCCGTCCTGCAGCCTGTGTATGGTGGGGCGGCCGCGAGGCCCTTCAAAACACGTGTCTGGGCTCTGGGGGAGGACTGGTACCTGAGGATAAGCTTAGAGCTCTACCTAAAGAGGTTGATAGTTGCTGGCTTCAATAAGGTCTTTGAGATAGGGAAGAACTTCAGGAATGAGGATATAGATGTACTGCATAACCCTGAGTTCACGATGATGGAGTCCTATGAGGCTTACGCGGATTACAACAACATAATGCGCCTTACGGAGGACCTCATAAGTGAGGTTGCGTTTAAGGTCGTTGGCACGACCCGCATACCTTACCCCGCGGATGAGCCGGAGGTGGAGTTGAACCTATCCCCACCTTACAGGAGATTGAGGCTAGTTGATGGGCTCAGGGAGTACGCCGGCATCGATGTTGAGGCGCTGAGTGACGACGACATAAAGGAGTTGCTTAGGAAACACCAGATCAGCCTTGCCGGGGGTTACGACCGTGGTAGGGCTATCGTCAAGCTGTTCGATAAGCTAGTTGGGCGGGAGCACCTGATGCAGCCTACGTTTGTCATAGACTTTCCGGCATCCTCGTCACCTCTCACTAAGCCGCATCGAGAGGATCCGAGGTATGCTGAGAGGTTCGAGCTATACATCGCGGGCATAGAGTTAGCTAACGCATACACCGAGCTCAACGACCCCGTGCTTCAAGAGCAGTACTTCCGATTGGAGGAGGAAAGGAGGAGGCTGGGTGATGAGGAAGCGCATCCGTTTGATTGGGACTTTGTTGAGGCGTTAGAGTATGGAATGCCCCCCACAGGCGGGCTCGGTGTAGGGATAGATAGGCTAGCGTTGATCCTAGCAGGACAGACATCGATAAAGGAAGTAATACCGTTCCCAATGATTAAGAAAGGGAATGGGGTAAGGGCGAGGGGGTGAAAGTCAAACCGGTAGGGCGTAACCCGGTTCCTCCGCACCCCCCAGTAGAAGCGCGAAGGAACCTGAGGGAATGATGCGCTCCAGCACCCCTCGAAGCTTAAGCCTCCCTCCCTTGAACAGCGTGTAATTAAAGAGGCCCTCATACGTTATCACTAAGTCTAAGTTTCTTGCAAGCTCTGCGTGGCCCACACCATCGCTTGAGACCTCACGCACATTAATCACTGCGCTAACTGACGCAGACCCCGGGTAAAAGAGTGCTGAACACTGCCATGGCTCCACGTAGGCCTCAACTTCCGCGATGCCTATCGGTTGGAATGCCTCCTCACCGTACCTTTCACGCACGTCACTCACAAACGTTATGCCTACCGGGCGATCCTTGATCGCTATCCTCGCGTATGGAGGGTAGAGTGAGGCAACTATCTTTGGAGGGATGTTAAGTGACCTTGACTTCCTGAGTACTCGCGCCTCGAGGACGTTCTTAGGGAGTTCATCGAACTTACTACTTAGATGTGCTGTGGCTACGGCCACCGCTTCCCTGCAACCATAAATCACTAGGTTCACATCCGAGAATATAGTGCTGTGCATTTTAGCGAGCAACGAGCCCGTCACCCCAACCCTGCTTAAGCTAATGCCGCTAGCGTCAGCTACCCTCACGGCAGCTGAGAGGGCGTCCTCCTCGACCACGTCGTTTATTGTGCGTAGGAGTTCCGCCATCCTTGTCTCCGGGATTAACCATTCCCTAATTAGGGATACGGGTAGCTTGGGTGTAGGAGCCCCAATTATTGGGTCTCTCTCGATCACGCCGTATTTCTGGGAAGTTTCCCTCATCAGTTTTACGTCGTAGTGCTTCAACACGCGTTCGTAATAAGTATTGAATCTCCTCCACTGAGTTACCTTGCTCGTCGGTACGTACTTAACGTAAGCTATGACTTGACCTGGCGGGTGCTTATTCCCTACCACAACATGTATCCTGCCTCGCTTATCGATTAGTAAGTCATGATCCCTGAACCCGCGTTCGTCAGACGGTTTGCTATAAATCATCGGTCATACCGCCTTCCTCATCATCCGAAGCGAATTAAGCCTCCACTCACTATAATTTTTTACTCATTCACCCACGATGGTAGAGTTAACTGCAGCACTAACCTAATTATGTATGAGTAACGTATGTTCGATGGTGCTTAGTGGCTTGAAGGATGAGGTAGTGATTAAGTTCTCCGCCGGTGTGATTGGTGAAGACCTTAGCTTCGTGAGCGATGGCCTAAGCCTCGTCGTGAGCGACGGTACCGTAACTAGCATTGAGGGCGGGAACATCGCCCCCGACATCGACCTCTCATGCTGCATGGTAATGCCGCCAGCGGCAAACATGCACGTCCACGTACTTGATTACGTGGCGCCGGAGTCCGGGCTGAATTTGAGTATCGACGAAATCGTTGGCGAACCACACGGCATTAAGTATAGGTTAATTATGGAGGTCCCAAGAGAGAACTTACTTCAGGTTGTGAGGGAGTTTAGAACCCTCTCCTGGAGGTTGGGGGTGGGCTTCATAGCCGAGTTCAGGGAGCTGGGTACGTACGGATTATCGATCGATAAGGGTGAGCGCCCTTACGGTCACTTCGTCTTAGGCATGCCATCCACACACGACCCGCGTACCGTGAGGAGTGAGTCGCCCGAGCTTTTGGAGCTGGGTGATGGGTTAGGCATTTCATCCCCTCTCTACTTCAGCGAGGATGTCCTGAATTACCTTATCTCGGAGTTCAGGAGGAAAGGTAAGCCCGTATTCTCCCACGTATCCGAGACTAGGGAGACGTGGGAGTTGAGGGATTTCGATTTGATCCTTAGGGTTGGGCCGCCAGACACTGTTGTCCATGGGACGTGGTTACGCCGCGAAGAATTGCAGACCCTATCATCACATGGTATAAACTTAGTTCTCTGCCTTAGATCTAATGAATGGTTTAAGGTAGGCCTCCCTAATCTCAAAGCGGTTTACGAGTCCGGCGTCAGTGTCTCCTTAGGGACAGATAACTGTGGCTGGGTTAAACCGGATCCTTGGAGGGAGGCGGAGAGGTTCTTCACCTTAGCTAGGGCTGCTGGCGTGAATGACGCTAAGTGGGTTCTTAAGGCACTACTTAACGCGTCACCGGTGGGTGTGAAGAACCGCATCGTTGAAGGTGGTTCAGCGAACTTCATCGTGTTGAGGTATGCAGGGACCGTGCTGGAGAGGGCTAAGGATAAGTATGCTGGACTCGTGAAGAGAGGCGGGGAGGATCTAGTTATCTCCTTGGTGATGGAGGGTGTCTGCAGGTACTGCGCCGAGGAGGCGACGCCCTTACGTTACGGTCTTCGTAACCATGTCAGCTGACGGGAAAATAGCTTCCGTAGTTAGGGACTCAAGGCTTAGCTGCCCCTTCGACAAGAGGAGACTGCATGCCTTGAGAGCAAGCCATGACGCCGTTGTCGTAGGTGCTTCAACGGTGTTAATCGATGATCCCCTATTAACTGTTAGGCTAGTGAAGGGGCCTAATCCAAAGCGGGTAATTATTGACGGCAGGCTTCGTATACCGCTGAATTCACGCGTGGTGACTAACAAGGATGCTGAGACCATAGTCCTCACGTGTTCAGGTAACGGTAAGCCTGAGAAAATCGCTACCCTCCTTGAAGCCGGTGTTAAAGTCTTAACCTTCCCTTGCGTTAACGGAATAATCGACCTAAACGAGGCCTTATTGAGGCTCAAGGAAAAAGGTGTTTCAAGCATCCTAGTCGAGGGAGGTGGTGAGTTGATCTGGCATTTCTTTAGGCTCTCCTTAGTGGATGAGTTCAGAGTAACGTTATCGCCCTACATCGTCGGGGGGAGAGACGCAGTCACACCTGTGGAGGGGCAAGGCTTCGGAACCCTTAGTGAGTGGGTTAAGCTGAGACTCGTCCACATCATTAAGTGTGAGTGCGGTAATGAGGTGCACCTGGTGTATCGCGTCCTGAGATGCCCTAATGCATGATACTATTTAAAGGGATCCTCACATAATCCCTGGGCAATGGTGGGTGAGTGAGTAATGATGGTTAAACATCCGCAAGCAATTCTTAGCACTACGCTCCTTGTTTTGATTATCCTAGCATTGGTTGGGATGATGATCTTCTCCAACATTGCGGCACACGCGGGTAGCCTTGACTACGCATTCAACATCGTTGGAGAGAGCCTTAGGTTGAAGTACGAGTACATGTACATAGTGGAGGTAAGCAACATAGGTGGCGCACCGGTGACGCTTAACGTGAGCGAATATTATATGTACGTAATAACTAACTTGAACTCAACACACGTCAAAGTCATTTCAAGTCCTGTGGGGAACGTTACCGTGAAGTTCGTTTCAGGGTCGTGGGTGGCGTTAGCGACGCTGCTTGGCTGGGCAGGGAGTAACGTCACGGCGTTCATCAAGAAATTCATTATCCCATCCATAGACAGCGCCATAGTACCTAAGAGTAAGTTACAGGACGTGCTGAAGGCCGTGGCTGCTGTCTCGCCAGTACGATTGGAAGTCCCGCCAAGGTCCTGCAACCTAATTAATGTGGATGAAGCCCTGTTTAACGCTAGAAGATACGATGTCGGTGTTAGTGGTGAGGCGTACTACGAATGCAAGACAGGGATCTTGTTAAAGTACGTCAATGGAACTACGTCCGTAATAAACTTAGGTTCAAGGAATGTCAAGGTCCGGGCAACCTTGTACGTTAAGTTGGTTGCGGCTAACACGGACTTGCTAAGGGAGATTGTGGTGGGTCATGTACCACCTACATCAACTACGCTACCCGTTAAGACTTCCTCAATGCCGGGGTGGGTTCCTTACGCATTACTCGCTCTAAGCATTGCGCTAGCAGTTGCTATGGGGATAATGTATTTCAGGATACGGAGAGCTTACCAGAAGTAGTCCCGCGAGGACGAATCATTGAGTAGTTCAGAGAGCACCTTAAAGAAGGAGGCAGCGTTCCCTACAACCAGTAACGTTAGCCCCATGACAGCAAGTATTAATGCGCCTAAGTTACTTAAGGCTGACACATTCACGCTGAGGACGTATGCTCCATCACCGTTCGCCGCTATCTTCACAGATAGTGCCGAGGCTAACATAACTAATCCAGCAATAGTGAACGTCGCGGACATTAGGAAGAACTTTACCCCATACGCTATCGCTCTACTCCACCTCACTTCCCCCACCGTATATTCCTCTCTAAACCACTCAAGCATTAAAAACCGGGGGTTAGGTGGAGCAGTATTCCCTAAGTGATACCTGAGCAACACCGAAGGCATAGATAGGTTTTATCCCGGGATTACCATTATGGGTAGTGGTTACGCCTTGAACAGTACCGTCCCTAAGCAGGATGAGCGCGTCGCTGTCAGGCGCGAGGGCTTCATTAAGGCTGTGAAAAAATTAGTTAGCATGTACTGTCCCGAAATACGTTTAGATGACTTCCCATCGTATAAGCTTGTCAGGAGCGGGGCCGTTCACCCCATCGGCATCCTAGTTTCCATTATCCTATCTCAGAACACTTCTGACAAGAATGCCGGTGCCGCACTTCAGAGACTTAAGGAAAGGGTAGGTGAGTACCTAGACCCTGTTAAGTTAGGGGAGGTATCGGTTGAGGAACTTGAGGAGATAATCCGGCCATCAGGAATGCAACGTCAGAAGAGCCGAGCAATACTCAATGTACTTAAGGAGTTTAAGGACGACCCAGACGCGCTGATGAGGGAGAACCCTAAGGAGTTAAGGGAGAGGCTTCTGAGGATAAGCGGTGTTGGGCCGAAGACCGCGGACGTCTTCCTGCTGTTTGTGAGGGGTTACCCAACCTTCCCGATGGACACGCACATAAGGAGGTTCCTGGAAAGAATGGGTGTTGGGGGCAGGAACGAGCCCTACGAAAGACTTAGGGAGAAAGTACTGCGGCTCCTTCCTAGAGACCCGGAGTTCCTCTTAGCCGCGCACTTAGCTATAATTATGCATGGTCGTAGGGTCTGCAGAGCCAGGAATCCCTTGTGCCGTAAATGCGTGATTAACTCCCTATGCCCTTACTATAGAGGTAAGCTTCAAGAGCCCTCGGAGGGTAAGGCTGAGTAACAATTTAATTACCCACATACTTGATGGGTGGGTGCTTGAGGAGAGGCATTCAAAGCCTCTACACGGAACTCATACTAACAATGATAGTTGTAGCTTTCGGCACGATACTGCTCTCAACAGTAAGAAGCGTCCAACCACCATCAAGCGTAGGGGGCGGGGTAGGTAACGTCGCTGCCTACGTGATTAACGGATCAAGTAAGGTCATCATAGCTAATTGGGGGGATCAGAGAGAGGAGGTAGATTTAGTGTGCGTGATGGATAATGGGTCAATAACCACTAAATCCGTGGTTGTGGAGCCTAACTCAACGGTAGTGGAGGAGTCAACATGTCAAGGTGACTTGATAGTGGCTTTGGACGGGAACCCCGTACCAACATTCATTATCTCCCCTTGATGTACAGGAAGAGGGTTCTGGGTCTACCACCATTTACGGAGGACACTATGGTTACGTGGGTAGGTTCCCATCCAGGTATTGGAAAGTCCAGAGTCACTACTCGTGCACCGCTTCTCAACTCTGACTCAAGCTTACGTCTTAGTTCCGCGTTACTATCTTCGGTTAGGTACGCATATACCCCGTCAACGTTGCTAAGCGGTACGCGCATGAAGTCTCCCTCAATGACCGTGACTAAGTCGTCAAGGCCCCCCTCGAGAACATTCTGCCTAGCCTTACGCACTAACTCCCTCCTTAATTCAATACATAGAACTTTAGAACCTGCCTTAGCTAAGGCTATCGCAACGCGTCCATCACCACACCCAAGTTCAGCTATTACCTTACCCTTACCCGCCTTAAGCAACTCGACGATATATTTAACCACCCGCCCCTCCGTCGGTATCCAAGGGACTGGCGCCGTCAACCCTGCGCGGCTCCATTACCTAATGCGCGGTCAGAGTTCTTGAATTTTTCGAGCATCCAATACACATTACAGTAACGGCGCCATGAACCTCTAAAACCCTGAAAACACCTTACCTATGGGTGCTGTCAATGGTCACAATAAGGTGGTGGGGCCATGCGTGCTTCGAGATAAGAACCAGCGACGGGTTCACCCTCGTTGTGGATCCTCATGACGGCGGAAGCATAGGGCTTCCTAGGCCTCAGGTTAAAGCTGATGCTGTCTTAATAACACATGAACACTTCGATCATAACGCCTATCAGGTGGTGCTAAAGGAGGGGTGCAAGGTATTCTCAATGAAGAAAGGTAGGTTCCAGGTAAATGGCTTCACCGTAACGGGGTTCGAGGCGTATCATGATGAATTCAAGGGAAGGCGACGCGGTAAGGTAGTAATTTACTCAATCGAGGCTGAAGGGCTACGCATGCTTCACACGGGTGACCTAGGCCATTTACTGGACAACAAAACTGTGCAGAACTTAGGTAATATCGACATACTAATGGTTCCTGTGGGCGGTACGTTTACCATAGACAGCAGGGGGGCGCTAGAATTATCAAGCATGATCAACCCTAAAGCCGTGGTACCAATGCATTACTGGGTAAAGGGAATTAACCTTCCTCTAAGACCGCTAGACGATTTCCTAAGAATAGCCAGCAGTAAGTATGACATCTTAAGACTCCAGGGCAACGAATGGAGCATAAGCAAGGATGAGCTACTATCATGGCCTAAAACTAAGGTTATTGTATTCCCTTTTAAAGTATAGAACAGACTTCATATCTTAGCCCACCCAAATCAAATGTAATGCTAAGTATCTCAGCACCCCTAATTAGGGTAAGGGTAAGTCGATGAAACGTCCATTAAGTCAGGATAACGTGTCTTACGCGAATGCCTTTTCGTATTCTCTCCCCTCTCCGGCTCCTAGTAACGTAAACGCTTAGCGCCTCCCTAATCACCTCAGACCTACTAACACCTTCCATCCTAGCTATTTCGTCTATCCTCCTAAGTAATGCTTCCTCGACCTTGAAAGTTACTATCTTCACAGCACACTCCCAATCCTTTGACTACGGAAGCCATGAAAAAAGATGCATGACCATCGCATGTACCACTTCTTCATGTATTCCGCTTTAAAGCAGAATACATAATGGAGGGCAATTTTATATAGTAAGACTTCAGTATTCCTCTTGAGGGGATAAGACATACCGACAGTACATATATCACTGCCATCAAAGACTTATGAGGAGCTGAAGGCCCTAGCCGCGTCTATGGGTGTCCAAGTAACTGATGTGATAAAAATGTTTATAAGCGAGGGCCTTCACGGCGACATCCGAAGTAACTCACCAGTAGTTAAGAAGATCAAGGATTACGAAGATGAGATAGCGTTCCTCAAGGGTAAATTGTACGTACTTGAGAACCTGCTTCATGATCTCCTCTCACGTGTTGATCACTTAGAGGAGCGTATCGATGAACTTGAGTCCCCCGACTTCCTCTTAAAAGGCAGAAGGTATAGTGGTGGAAGGATTAATAAGTCCTGAACGAGAAGACTTCTTGGCCCTGCTGAAGCTCCCGCGTCACGGGAGGTTATGAGGCAGGGAGGGTCACCCCTGGCCCTCGTAATAAATTATCTAAGGTTATTTCTAAGGGAACCTTAGATAGGTTAGTGGTTAGTTATGATTAAAGTCTAAGTGTTCGTGGGAATTTACTACCTTCCTACCCGTGCCATCATTGTCTCTATGAATTCTCTTGACTTCTTGTTTGCGAGTAACCTTTCCCTTAACGGTGATATTAACTCGATTAGGTACTCAGCAACAGCATTTTTCAGATCTAGTGGATGTAATTTACCCTCAACATAGAGCCTCTCTAATTCCTCGTAGGTATGTACGGTTATGGGTCCCCCGAACTTTGATGGTCTGTTGATGGTGAATTCCTTCTCTTCACCGCGGAAGATTATGTTCTTAGCTATCTCGGTTATGGGGTTACCTTCAACGATTCTTGCTGGGCAGTATGCTTTACGGATTTTCTTTCTTATCTCGTCGTCACTATCGATTATGAAGATCGCTGTCTCGGGTTTTGACTTGCTCATCTTTGCTTGGGCTAGGAGTTCGTCTACCTCACCACTCTTTAGATCCATTCTCCCGGTACCCTGTAGTGAGGGTATTAATGGAGTGTGTATCGCAACCACTTTCTTCCACCCCAGCTTCTCCGCCACATCCCTTTGAAGCATGTGGGCCTTCCTCTGATCCATGCCTCCTAGCGCTATGTCGATATTTAGGGCGAACATGTCCGTTACCTGCATGAGTGGGTATATTAGTTTTGAGAAGTCTGCCTCCCCCTCATCAAGCCTCCTGCCCATTATGGTGAGCGCCCTCCTAACCCTTGCTAGGGAAACGGATTTAGCTGTCCTCAGTAACTTCTCCCAGTACTCAATGCGTGAGACTAGATCCTCAGCGAATACTAAGTTAAATCTCCCTTCAAGCCCTAACGCGTTAAGCACCTCCACAACGTGGGTTGCCGCGAAGCGTATTAGCTCTAGATCCCCTCCTAATTTGTCGTTTATCCATGCATGCCACGTCGCAGCTAGTAGGTGCATTCGGACACCGGCGTCTACTAAGTCCTTAAACTTCAGTGCCCACACGAGCCATCCGATATGGAATATGCCGCTAGGCTCGAAGCCCAGGTATCCTGAGGGTGACCCAGTTTCGATGAGTTCTTTAAGCTCCTGTGGGGTAACCACCTCTGCGGTTCCTCTAATTATTAACCGTAGCTTCTCCTCAGTATCCATTAAAGTCACCTAGAATAGTGGTAATGGCCTTACATATTAATGTTTTAATAGTGATGACATGCCGCGTAAAACCTGATGAAAAATCCTCACCCGCATTCCTGAATTAGTTTAAGTGCTCTCAGCACCGAATCGGTAATACCGTCGACAACCGCCGTGAGTAGCTCCTTACCCTTCTCCGGGCTTGCCGCGCTTGGGTCGCCGGAGAGTGCCTCAGGGAAGAGTATTTCTTCCTCGTACTTCCTGCAGTACAGCCGCAATGCTGGATACTTAACCGGGTTTTTCTTCAGGTACTCCATCTTGACTAGGTCAGGCGATATAGCCATCATCACGGCCGTTTCGTCTGCCCCCGCATGACCTAGGGCTTCTTCTGGAAAGAGCGACTTGCGCTTGTCCTGCGCTACGTCCGTCCACCAGTTAATCAATAGTACCGCTCCATTAGTACTGTACGCGGCGTCCCTCGCGGCTTCCCTGAGTAGGGACGTGTTTCCTCCATGACCGTTCACTACTAAGACGAGTTTGAACCCGTTCCTTAGAGCCTCCTTCAAGACTGACTTGACGTATTCCCTGAAGGCTGAGTCATCAACGCTTACTGTTCCAGGGAATTTAGCGAGGATTCTTGAGGATCCGTACGGTACCGTAGGCATCACTAGCGCTGATACTCCATGCTCACGCAACTTACTGGCTACTTGACGTGCTATCCACTCGGGCGCGAGTATATCTGTCCCTAGCGGTAAGTGATCGCCATGCCTCTCTAGGCTACCGACCGGTAATATGGCTACATCCTTAGGTGTTTCCTCGAACTCCCTCCCTGTTAGGGAGGCCCACTCACTCACTTCTGCTCGCCCCTAAGCTTACTTATGAATGCTTCCCTATCTACCACGTATCTCTCATGCATGCCATATCCTATACGTCGATCACCGTGCCATGCCTCAACCCAGAACACTAGCTTTCTCCCCTCCACGGCTAGGAGGGTTCCCCGCACCTCAATCTCATTACCGACAGGGGCTGCCCTCACATGGTAAACATCGACCCTCGTACCGACCGTGGTCTCGCTCTCTGGTAAGTACCTGTCCATGAATCGCCGGCACGCTTCCTCCATAAACAGTATCATTGAGGGCGTTGAGAGAACGTCGACATCCCCTGAACCCACGTGCTTGGCTGAGTGTTCAGGCCCTACCTTGAACTTAAATGAGAACTTCTCTCCCGGGGCCACGTTCAAGCACCACACCCTACTATCTAAGTCCACCCGGTAATTTAAGCTGGTATCATCCTTAGGTAGAGCAGGAGTAACGCAATAATGTCTACCGCAAGGATAAGCGCAAATACCAGTATTGCCTTACCGTCATACCAGTACCGCGGCTTGAAGTCCCGTATACGCGCGTAGGTTCCCTCTTCATACATGCTACTGTATTCATCCACAGCGAGTATTGTTACGGCTAACGCCTTCCAGAGTTTCTCACCCTTTAATTCCGCCGAGAGCATTGCTGACTTCATGTCCCTCATCACGTGGGGTGTTACTTTCCATGTCATTGCTGGGTACAATGACACCTTCTTAAAGCCTAGCTTATGTGCTAGAGCTGAGAGTTCTAGTGGGTTGAGGAAATATATGAACGTTAAGAGCGCTGATCCAACGGCGACTACCCTAAGCGCAATCACGGTAGATATTAGCAAGGATACCGTAAATGGTAGTGTTGTCAGAAAGTACCAGACCGCCGGCAAGGAAGTCATTATTAACGCGTACGCTAACGCTTCTGAAGTTCCTGCCATGAGGTGAATCACCATGAGGGATACCATTGTTACAGCTACTCCTGTAGGTCCTCTAGACGCTAGGAGTATCTGAGTAACGATTAGGGGCGTGTTTATTAACAACGTAGAGTGCTTGAAGGGCGTGTCATCACCAGCAAAGATCGACCTGAATATGACTTCGGAGATCCACCGAAATATCGTGCCTGCGCTAACCATGGATAAGCACCACCTTATTCGCTACGCGTTCCACTAAGGGGTCGTGGGAGGCAATAACGAAAGCCGCGCCATCCTCAGCCGCCTTAACTATGGCTTTAAGCACCCGAACCTTACTGACCATATCCAGCCCTACGGTCGGTTCATCCATAACGATGATTGAAGCGCCCCTAACCAAGGCTGAAGCCACAGCTACCCTCCTCCTCTCACCCGTACTTAACCTAGCGATCGGTGTGGATTCCCTGCCAGTAACGTTGAGTTCCCTTAACTTCCTAAAACCATCTTCACCTACTTCCTTAGCTACGGTAGGCTCCGTAAAGTAGAGTAGAGGGTTATCTGGGACATATATGAGTTTGCCGGTAACGTTAGTTTTTACGCCGGGCACAGGCTCCTTGACACTAGTTGCGAGTAACCTAAGTAACGTCGTCTTACCGGAACCTGACGGACCCTTCACTAATACTACCTCGCCCCTCCTCACGGTGAACTCCACGTTCTCCAACACCGCCCTGCGTGATCCGGGGGGTTTGTACTTAGTTACCCTCACCTCAAGCACGGTGTCGCCCTGAGTCTCTGGCCTTCTTAGCTCACTCGCTAGCCTATCAAATTCATTGTAATAGCTCGTGACGTCTTCGTCCAGCGTGCCGTTCCTGAGGACGTAGGCCTCATCAACCAGGCCTATCCATGCCTTGACGTCATGATCAACTATAATCACCGTTACGCCGGAGTCTCTGAGCGCGTTAACCATCCTCACGGCTTTCTCAGCGTTTCTTGAGTCCAGGTGTGATGCTGGCTCATCAAGCAACACTACCTCCTTGCGCGAGAGCCTTGCTATCATTAATGCTAGTCTCTGAAGCTCTCCGGCACTTAAGGTGTACGTGGTTCTGAAGGCATACCCACCCATGCCCCAAACACTAAGCATATCCTCAACATCTCTTAACTTGGGTTGGGACGGAGTGAACGACATTATCTCGGACCAAACATAGGGCGTAACCACGGAAAACCAAGGCTCTTGGGGGACGTAATATGCTTTACCCCTCACTATGCAGGGTTCGGGCTTGATAAGCCCCCTCACTATCCCAGGGATTACGTTAGGTACTATACCGAGGATGGCCCTAAGCAATGTTGTTTTACCTGACCCTGACGGCCCTGTAATGAGTACTGCCTCTCCCTCGCCCACCGTTAAGTTTAGGTTTGAGAGAATATGTATGTCATCGAAAAACACGTTTAAGTCTCTTATCTTAACTCTCACTTCCAGTAGCCTCTCTTACGAATGAGGTTATCGGTAACGCGACCGTGATGCCGACCAGTACCTGACCGAAGTTTACTGGCACCTCCACCAGTGCCTGCTCTGGCGGAGCGTGGTATATTAGTGGATTCGTGATGAAGAACTCGTAGAGGAAGTACCCTAGCACCATAAATGTGCCTCCCACGAGCATTGATGCCGCAGCGGAGACGTTCTCCCTACTCTTCACGAGGACGGCGTACAGTAGTATCACCGTCACTAAGATGCCTACGAGTAACCACACAAGGTTAGGGATCACTACCTTACCATAGAGGGCTGTCACCTTCAAGCCACCGACTTGAATTGGTATTGACGTTATTTCCGATATACCCGATAGCGTGAAGTAACCTACAGCAGCTATTACAGCGCCGGTAACTACTGAAGTAATCACAGACAGCGCCTTAGCTAACCAATACCTTGATTTAGGGGCCAGTTTCCTCATTAAGTACGCTACTGTGAAACCCTCAACGAATTTAATTACTAGGGTGCCGGGCGCGAAGTATCCGTAACCCGTTGTTAGGTCCGCCAACGCTGACCCCACGCCCGCCGCGATGCCCGCCAGTAACGGGCTCGCTAAAGCAGCTATGGCGTAGATAGCGGTCTCGCCTAAGTTGAAGTAACCTCTGGTTGCAGGTGTGTATACCTGAAGGACTATGGTCGCCACGTAAACTAGCGCCGTGAAGAGCGCCAGCTTAGCTACGCTCACCTTACCCATAATCCCCCCAGCCTGTAAGAAAGTATTCATCAATAAGGGAGTTAACCTCAGTATGCGCTTCAATACCTCACCTACCAGTGCTTACGTCGATGAATTACCTGATCAAGCTTATGCCCTCATCCGTTACTCTGAACACTTTCCTTCTCTTTCCGCCCCTCCTCTCCTCGGTGCCCTCCACGAGCCGCATCTCACTTAATTCACTGAAGTGCTGGTATATGGAACGTAAGCTTACGTTTACCCCATATTCGTTTTTCAAGATTTTCCATACGGCGTAAGGGTGTAGTGGTCCTTGAAGTGCGAGGATCTCTAAGATCTTCATTTTAGTGAAGCCTATCCTTGTTAAGTACCTGGGGTGCCCCTCACCTACCACCATCCTGAGGACTGCCGGATCCCTGGCAGGTCCTCCCGATATCACTGAAACTATTGGTGACGTACCGCGTAGGTCATCGGATAACTTAATCAATGCGGCGACGGCTGTAGCGCCGGTGAGTTCCGTTAACATCCCCTCACACTTCGCTAGCAGCTTGAGCGCCGACACAACGTCGTCTTCCTCAACCTCAATTACGTACCCCCCACTACGATCCATTAATTCCTTAAGTAAGTCGGCGAAGAGAGGGTGATCGACGGCCACGTCTTTGAGTAGCGGTGACTTTGAGGATGCTCTAACCCCTATGACCGTCGTGCTTGGGCTGAACTTGCTTATGACCTGCAGGGTCGCGTAGGCTAAGGCGCCGTCCCCTACAGGGACGAGTACCACGCCGGGTTTCCTCGCTTTCAGGTCAGTAAGTATCTCCATGGCCAGGGTTCTGTAGCCGTCAAGCAGGAAGGGGTTTTGCGGCGTCACTGGCATGCTGACCGGTGCTGAGCCATACTTCCAAGCCTTGCTCAGCGCCTCCTCGTAGCTCTCAACATACTCAACGCTATCCGCCAGCATTGCTGACTGGTATGCCTTCACTGGCGTAATGTACGAGGGCATTATCACCTTGCATCTGAGCTCAGCGCGTCTAGAGTACGTAGCCACGGACACCCCTAAATCACCTAGGGACGCCGTGACTAGGCGTGCTAGACGTAACGACCTAGCCGCAGTGGTGAGGGTTGCCGAACCCCTGTCTATGAACGTGCCTGACGGGTTTCTAGACTCGTCCTTAAGGTAGACTTCCTTCAGGTTAAGCTCCTCAGCTAGCTTGAAGGCGCGCACCAGCGGCGTGTTTCCTTCATATAGCGTTACCCTGTCACTAAATACTGACGTCAATAGGGCAGTTCCCCAAGACCAAACACCGGGTGCGCTGACACGCTTCAAGCTTTTGGGCGGGGAGGGCACTAACTGCCCTCCGCAAACGCACCTAACCTTACCCGACGTTGCAGGGTACGCGCGACCGCACTCCACGCACGTTAACTCATTCTTCATTAGCCCTACTTACCACACTACATCTGAGTGAAGACAAAATAACATTAGCCCAAACCGGTGAAACACATGGGTAGCGCGGGGGAGCAAGCATGAGCACGCAACCTAAGGTAGGGGTGGGCGCGGTTGTTGTAGATCAGGGCAAGGTGCTCTTGGTTAGGAGGAGGTTTGAGCCGTCAGCAGGGTATTGGTCCTTCCCGGGAGGGCATGTGGAGCCGGGAGAGACTCTGGAGGAAGCTGTGTTACGCGAGTTGCTAGAGGAGACGGGCTTAGTTGGTTATAGTCCAAAGTTGCTGGCGGTCACGGAGTATATTTGCTTGGACACTGCCGGGCACCTGAAGTATCATTACGTCATTATTGATTTCCTGATTGAGGACTTTAGCGGTGAACTTAGGTTGAATGAGGAGAGCGAGGATGCCGGGTTCTTTAGCCTCGATGAAGCGCTTCACATGAAGCTCTCAATAAGTACAAGGAAAGTTCTAGGCCTTATTAAGAGGGACTCTTTAAGCTCACCTGCGGTTTATCACATTGTAACGCGCATTAAGGAAAATGAGTACGATGAGGTTCTGAGAGCCCTAAGTGAGTCCATGAGGCTTGAGGGCTGAGGTGAAAGAAATGTTCCTTACCTAGATTCTTTCTCCTCGATGAACTCAGCTATCAGTGATATGCCCTTCTCCAGCCTCTCCTCTGGTTGCGTCACGAACGTTAGGCGTAGGTGGTTCTTGCCGGCCTCCCCGAATATTGAGCCGGGTATCACTACGACGCCTTTGGCATCAGCTAGCTGGTAGGCGAACGTTACGTCATCCATGCCTAGCTTCTCTAAGTATGGGCTTAGGTCGGGGAATAGGTACATGCTTGCTGGTGGTTTCCAGACCTTCGCTTCAGGGAGGTACTTTCTGACGGCGTTGTAGGCGGCGTCCCTCCTACTCCTGTATATTGGTAGGACTTTCTTCAGGTACCTTTCCTTAGCCCCGGTTGTTAACGCGTAATACGCGAACCACTGGGCAGGTACGGAGGAGCTTATTGTTGTTATTCCCTTGAGCTTAGCCATTTCATTAATTATCCTCTCAGGCCCGTATGTGTATCCCAGTCGGAAGCCCGGAATCGCTATGTCCTTTGAGAATGAGTTTACGCTGATCAGCCTTTCCGGCATGTCACCGTAGTTATGGATCCATACGTGTTGCCCTTCGTAAACTATGTGCTTGTATGCTTCATCATATATTACCCACACGTCGTTGTCTGATGCTAGATCCGCTATGAGGTGAAGCTTCTTTTCGGAAAGTATCCTTGAGGTCGGATTATCTGGGCTAACGACTACTATTGCTGCGGTATCCTTCGTTATTACCTGCTCTAAACACTCGTCACTGGGCTGGAAGCTGTTCTCAATTAACTGCGGGCATGACTTAACCCTTAACTGAAGGTACTTTGCGAGATCCCAGTATATGCTATAAGTTGGGTCAAGCAACACTATCTCATCGCCGGGATCCGTGGTTACTGCTAAGGCCAGGTTAAATCCCTCAACTCCCCCACTAGTTATCATTATCCTTGATGGAGGCACGTCTATGCCTCCGTACTTCTTAAGGTCTTGACTCAATGCCTCCCGTAGCTGCATCATGCCTCTGGTGCTCATGTACCTGTAATGATTGAAGGGATCCTGTAAGGCGTGCTCGAAGGTCTTCCTTATGACTTCCTCGGCAGGTGGCAGGCCTGGTTGTCCGGCGGAGAAGCTATATACTTCGCGCCCGGCCCTAATTAGTTCGTCGACCTTCGCAACAAGCTTTCTGTGGGGGGAGGGTTGGAAGACACTCACCCTCTTTGATATCTTCCTCAAAGTTTTGGACACCATTGTTAAAGATCTTCGAAGGAAAGTTAAATGTTTTTCCGTAATCCACGTTATTTAATGTTGAGACTCGATCCTTGATTAATTTTATCCAAAATCTTTTTAAGGTAGGGTGCCTCCTCACTAGCCTTTATTGCCTCAACTATCATGTCGTATACTCTCTCAGGGTGTGGGACACCATACAACGTGTAGAACGACCTAGACCTAGGCACCTTAACGGACCTGCCTCCCGTTACCGCAAGGCCTGCTCGGACATCCTTACCTACGCTACCCCCCACGGTGACAAAGGACATGTCGCTTCCTAGACCCAGCCCTGGTTGTGAGATCGGTATAAGGTTTCCGAAATTAAACAGCTTTCCTAAGACGCCTTTTTCAAGTATTATGTCGGAGACCCTTGAGTAAACTAGATCTCTCCTAATCTTCTTAAATACTCCATTGTACTCGAATATTATCCTCCTGTCCGTGACTATGTACTTGTGTGCCCTTCTGTGTATCTCTATGGCAAGCACCCCTAAGATACTCACCGTAGCGCCTATTATGAACGTGTAGCGTAACGGTAGCTTCGCAATGAAGGCTAGTACTAACGGCACCCCCACAGTAATGAGTAGCGTTACGAGGAAATACCTCCACACAATCTTGACTACGGCGTATATGAATGTAGGTATAACTATCACTAACGCGTAGACCACGTACTCTCCATAAGCACCCATCAACCCACCAATGACCGGTATGTTCTTGAATGACGCGTTTACATGATTACCTATAAAGTACGTTATAAGGGACACCACTAACACGTAGACCCATAACATTGCCTGTCCTGCGAAGGCTAAGGGATGCGGGTGGAGACTTATGAGTATCTTCTCTTTGCCTAGAGTACCTGTTTTTTCCATTACGTAAAACCGGTTAGTTTGTTGGTATGTACGTTATTAAGCATATTCGCCTACTGCCTTGCGTTAGAAACCCTTGATTGCTTGATTTGTGAAAACATTATTTAGGGGGAGACCCCAATACTTCAGTGCGGAGATAGAGTTGAGGAAGATTATTCCTCCTGTAGAGGAATTAACGCCTGAAAAGTTTAAGGAGACTTTCAGGAAGATACTGGAATTAAAGAGAAAGGCAGGTCTTGTGGCCATACGCGATAACCCGCCCGACCTATTCGAGCGCGCTAAGATGTACGGTACGCGCTATAGGAACGGTTCATGGGGGTGGGCCTCCAACATATGGAGTAGGTCTGCTAAAAACACTGTAGTTATAGAAAGAGACGAAGATCTTAAGTACGAGCATAAGTTACTGATGTTACGTGTACTTGAACATATCCTGGCGCAGGGACCATTCATTAAGGTTGACGGATACGTAGGTAAGCCCGGAACCCCTGCCCAGATGCATGCAACCGTGTATGTTGATCCACAGTTCCCCGACTTAGCGTATAGGTGGAAACAACTAGTGTTTCCAGCACCACCCGATGAGAAGCCCGATGTAGAGGTTTTCGTCGTACCGCACTACTTGGGTAACCCCAACATCCCGGGAACCGACAGGATGCTCATGGTTATGAGGTTCCCGCATCACCGCTTCACGATAATAACTGTGTCGTCGTACCAAGGCGAGATTAAGAAGGCCGTTCTAACTCACTGGATATTCCACGTTTACCAGAGGGGAGGTACTGGCGAGCACGCATCGCTGAGGGAATTCACTGTCAAAACCGTTGATGGTAAGTGGAAGCGCGTAGTCATGTGTGTTTGGGGCCTCACGGGAACAGGGAAGTCCACGCACGGACTCTATGTATGGACCAAGAATAATGCTAGGAAGTACATAGAGCAGTTCGGCATAAACCCGCTTGACTACGTTAAGGATCAGGTAATAAAGAATGACGACATAGTCGCAATATTCGAGGACAGGGTAATAGGGTCGGAGGCCGGGTGCTGGACTAAGACCGAGGACCTGACGCCGGAGCAGGAGGCCATGTGGAGAGCAGCTACGAGCCCCAGGGCCCTACATGAGAACACCGAATTCGATGAGAGGGGGTACCCGTCATTCAAGGGCGAGCTGTTCCAGTACTTCGGCGCCCCCAACAGAAACGCGCGCTCAGTGCTTAAGTTAGAGGACACAGGGTACTTTGATGGCGACGTAGAATCCTCCGGCCCATTAACTACGGCGATATTCCTTAGCCCAGGTTACTTTACGGAATGGGCATGGGCTAAGGTAACGGATCCAGCACTAGCTGCGAAGATATTGGCTGACGGGAGGACGATAGGTCACCCAGCGCAAGCCAAGGAGGTGGTTGGTAGGATAAGGTATGTTGCTAGGTTCGCGCAACCATTCACCATGGGTGTGCCGAACACCGCCCACGTGGTTAGGTTCTACGAGTACCTTAAGAAGAGGATAGAGAAGGGTGACCCTGTTGAGGTCTACGTATTCAATAACACCGGCAGGATCATAGCCAAGTACTACTGGACCGAGAAGAAGTTCGGCGATAAGGTACTTGAGGTGCCCGAACCGGTTCTAGTGGAGAGGGATGGGAGGCCCAGGCCCGTAGGTGGGGAGAGGCCTACCATAGAGGAGACTGAGTTATTCATACTGCAGGCCGTGCGGGGAGCTGTTAAGTATAAGCCCCACCCGGTATGGGGAGAGAGGATGCTGATACCCAAGGAAGTCCCCGGAATACCTGCTGAGAGACTTAAGCAACTCGACCCAACCACGTACTTAACTATGGAGGAATTCAAGAAGTTACTAAAAGCACAAATTGAGGTCAGTAAGTACTGGCTAGATAAGAACTGCCCAGGGCTCCCCAAGGAGATCTACGAGGCGATGGACTTCGATGATTAGAGCCCCCGACTATTAAAGCCGCTTAACCCGGTGTGGTTAAACCAGGATTCAGATAAATCCACTATAAATCTTCTAACTAAACTAAAAGAGCTATATCCTAGTCGTTGTGCTCTCCTCCTTACCTTCGGCCTCAGGAAGTGTGGGGAACTCTTCGTTAAATGTTGAGATTATTTCAAGGAACGCGTTAACTACCAATGTTATCCTCTCTAAGAACTCGGGTTTCGAGTCCTCTTTGATCCTTGAATCGAACACCGTTAATGCGACCGTTATTGCTTGGATCTCCACGGGGTTTGGCTGGATAGCTACATTGCATACGTTGCATACCGATAATACTCTCCCTAGGAGCTTCGATGAAAACCTCAGCCTACCTTCGGGCTTAAGCTTAGCTAGTTTCTTGGCATGGGCGGGTGATACGCCGACACCGAGTAGGATTATTATTCTGTCTTCCCTTCCCTTAGGCTTGAATACCTTCAGGTTTATTTTGAGTGGGGGCGGGGTGAATACGTCTAAGCCCCAAGCAATTTGAATTGGGGGAAGAGAACCTAAGTTCTTGACCTCGAAACCCTCCTCCACTAGCCAGTTCGTTATTAGTTCCTTGATCCTTTGGGCCAAGTACCAGCACCATAATTAATAGGGGGATACTGGGTTATAAAGTGGGAAGTATGAGTGAGAACATCTTGGAATGAAATAGTTTTTGGTCCCGTGCCCTCGAGGAGGTTAGGTAAATCCCTTGGCGTTAATAACGTGTTCGTGAAGTACTGCACCTATTCCTGCATTTATTGTCAGGCCGGAAAGACCACCAATTTAACCATTGAGAGAACAGTGTTTTACGAACCCGAAACCCTCGTCAATGCTGTAATTAGGGTGCTGGAAAATGTAGGGAGTGTTGACTACGTGACCTTCGTCCCTAACGGTGAACCTACCCTCGATGCGAACTTAGGGATGGAGATAAAGATGCTGAAGGATGTTATGGATATTAAGGTTGCGGTAATCACTAACGCATCACTATTACATAGGCAGGATGTCAGGCAGGATTTAAGTTCTGCTGACTTAGTGTCCGTTAAGGTTGATACCAGTGTTGAGTCAGTGTATAGGGTCTTGAACAGACCTCACCCGGAACTCAGTCTGGGAATAGTCCTCGACGGCCTCCAAGCCTTTTCTGAGGAATTCCAAGGTGACCTGATCACTGAAACAATGCTCGTGAGGGGTGTGAACGATACTGTTGAAGATGCTGTTGGCTTACTTAATATCCTCCAGCGTATTGAACCCCGTACAGCTTACGTGATGCTCCCTGTCCGCCCACCAGCCGAGGGTTGGGTTCTACCTCCGCCTGCCGATGCTGTTGAGGCGTTCCTTGACGTTTTAAGAAGTGGTCTAGGAAGGAACCGTGTCGTGCTCCTAGGTCGTTTAGAGCCCCCGCATGACTTCCCTCGCTCTGCAGGGAGTCTTGACGGGATCTTAAGCCATATTAGGTCAGTTACTCACGTTCATCCCCTTAAGTTGGAATACGCTGTCAGGCTACTCGTAACTAACGCCGGAGTGACGGAGGAAGACGCCCTTAAGATACTACTCAATGACCCTTCCCTCGAGTTAATTCACTACATGGGTCAGCGTTTCCTAAGGTTAAGGTTTCCACGGCAACGTTAAGGATAAATACCTCGGACTACGATGTACTATTTGAGGGGTAAGATTGCCCGGGGACATAATCGTAACAACTACTGAGTCAATTCCTGGGTATAGGATAGTTAAGGTATTAGGTATCGTCAGCGGAAGCACTGTGCGGGCTCGCCACATAGGTAGGGACATACTGGCGGGACTGAAGAACATTGTTGGCGGAGAAATAAGTGAGTATACAGAACTGCTGGCGGAGGCTAGGGACGAAGCTATTAGGAGAATGATTGAGAAAGCACGCGCGTTGGGTGCTAATGCTGTGGTGAATGTCAGGTTAGGGTCATCTCAAGTGGCTCAAGGTGCTGCGGAGATACTGGCTTATGGTACCGCCGTAATCGTGGAGCCTGAGTAGGGAGAGATGGAAGTACTGTCTAATGTGAGCTCGAGTAGAGTGGAGAGTAAGTTAGTGTTGTATGGGTTACTGGCCGGTATCTTATCAGGGGTGGTGCAGTCCGTTGTGACGGTCATTATAATCAGTAACTTCAACAATGCGTTTGCTCCGTTCTCAGTAGGCCCTACTAGTAACGCTTTTCAAGGCCCTCTTGGATGGTTCATTAAAATAGTCTTGGGGGTCTCCCCTTTCCTTGCAGTAGTTCAGTACGCACTGTATGGAGCTATCTTCGGCGTTATAGCTGAGGTGTTAGCGAAGGCTGGCCTCAGAAGGCCCATCGCCGCTTTTGTCAGCGGTGTGCTTTACTTTATTGCGTTTGGCGTGGTGCCTTTTGTAGCATTACTTATCGTTAACGTAGTTACCGGTGGTTCACCGCTTGCGTTATTGCTGTTGGCGCCTCCTGCAACATATCTTGTGCTCATCACGCTATTCTCCTCTCTTAGTGGACCATGGAGTAGAGTCTTTGAGAAGGGTCCTAAATACTATTAAGTAAGTTAATAAGTGATGTGTATTTAGTAAGTGAGCAGCGGAGATCAAAGATGTGCAGCAATCAGTCGTAATCACACGTCTTAGCACCGCAACGCGTGTTTAAGGGTGATGGGGGACGCCCAGCGATTTAAATGCTGTTGTGAGGAAGCTGTTAAAGGACTTAAGAACCGGCATATACTCACTTGTAATGCTGAATATCATTAAGGTCAGCGGCCCGATCCACGGATACGCTTTAAGAGCTAAGGTTATGGAGTTAAGCAATAATGCTTTGACGCCTAGTGAGAGCACTATCTACGAGTCTCTTAAGTACCTAGAGAAACGCGGCTTGATTAAGTCTTTCTGGGGTAAGGCGGCTGGTAGAGGGCCTCCGAGGAAGTATTACGTCATAACGGAGTCGGGTGAGGAGGTGCTTAAGGTGGTTAATGCTGAGGCACTAGTTCTGGCTAAGTTACTCCAGCTTGTTGCTAAGGGTTAGGAGGAAGCTTAATCGTTAATGCTAGCGTTAAGTTCTAATTTAATGAGGGTGCCTATATTGGTGGGATCGTGGCCGTGTTGCCCGAGAAGTTCCTAAAGTACGTCTTCTATGATAGGCTGGAATTCCTTAAGAAAATGCTTGGAGGGGAGGTTGACCCTCGAGACGTTTACTTAATGTTCACAAGGGCTAATCCCGTATTCATCACGGATGGCCCTGCAGGCCTTAATGGTTCTGTGAAGATGATTAGCTTCGTGCCGAAGGGTGAGTATCTCCGTGAAATGCTTAAGAGGGCTAGGGAGGTAATGAGGGGGAAGCGGGATAATGGAATAGAGTACGTGTTAAAGGAACTTACCGAGTACTTCTACGATATCAACAAGCTCGATCTCAGAGTTCTTGGCGCGCTTGAGATGGCGAGAAAGCACACTTGGGAGAACGTTAAGGCAAATGGGAAGGTGACGCTACTTTTCTACACGCCACCGATAACCTCATTCGAAGTTAGGTGCGACGCCGAGATCGTGGAGGAAGGGGAGGTGATGGAATACCTGAACATAATGCACGACCTATACCATGGTGCACCTAACTCGCCGAGGGTTAAGTATCCTGCATACATACTACGGATAAGGGAGATCTACGATAAGTCAGCATCAAGGGAGGGTTTTGATAAGCTAATTTATCGGGCGACGTAGCTAGACGTTACTTTCATGATACATGGGTGTTCTGGTAGTAAGCGAACTGCGTATTTATGTTCGCTTCAAAACCTATGAGGACGTACCCTTCTGGCGGGGCATTACTTAAGTTTATAGTGAATGAGAGTTTATCCTTTACAACCCAATGACTCCAAGTGCTGGGCACTCTATATACCTTCACTACCTGCCTATACAGCGGTATGTTAGGAATCCCCGCATTCGTTAAAATAACGGGACGCAGTTGGAAGGGCTTAGTCGGATCGTCACCTTCCGGAAATACATAGTATGTTACCTGACCCACGACCCCTTTCCCTGTGCTACTAAAGAATGCTGAGTAGGGGGTGCTATATCCGAACGTTAACGTCACGTTTATGGTTCTTACATGTGAGTAGTACACCACAACACCGAAGAATGCCGCTGAGAACCAACTGACAGAAATCTTGCCTGTAAAGTTAAAGCATGTCTCATTAATGAATTTAGAACCGGTGTAATCTATTTTCCAGAATAATACGTTGGGGAATCTTAGTGCTTGAACATTATTGTAACCCAGAAGCATAGGGGCGAACCAAATCAGGTCAAGGTCACAGCTACCGTTAAAGCACAGCACACTGGACTGTTGGTTGAATATTTCTGAGATAGCCATCGTCGTTGCTCTTACGTCGCCATTATATGAAGTATTATTACTGGCTGGAGCTTGGGTTAGCGTACTGTTCCTTATTATTAAGTACTTCCCACCATCAAATATGAGTAAGGCTTTACTTCCTCTCAGTATCGCATCATATAACGTTGAATTAAGGATCGGTGCTTTCGTAGGACGTATCTCTCGTACCGGCAATTCTATCCTCTTAATTGTTAAGCCATCTATCAGGTATGCGTTAAGGATTCTTAGAGCGTTTGATGAGCTTAGGTACACTGTTGAGTTACTTACGCTGACCTTGATGTCTGTCTGGAGCTTAGCTATGTTACTAAGTGATTTGATGTATTCGCGGTTGAGAGCGCTGACAGAGTTTCGGTAGGTTTCCGTGAGTACGTAGAGTAGCTGGAGAGCTATTGCCGTGAGCACTATTGCTGCGATAAGTCCGCTTATGCCTCTTCGATTAATTTTCATTATTTTGCCCCGTTATCTAAGCTACTTTAAAAAGCGTTCATGATCGTCGAAATCTTTAACACGTAATTTAGCGTGATGTGTTGATGGCGGTGAGAGTTTGGGTGAGGGCGGTCTTGTTAGGTTGGATCTGAATGAGTGTCCTTACCCCTCACCCGAGGCCGTAGTTAATAGGGTTAGGGAGGCTGCGTTGCTTGTGAATAGGTACGATTCTGTAGGTCTGCGTAGGTTGTTGATGGAGTTGCTGGCGGACTACGTGGGTATGGAGCCGGAGTATA
>Ga0256833_1000470_pt1 | contig 31631 bp, 26 predicted proteins | sample 356284metaG_FD_190535 | JGI IMG/M metagenome (GOLD analysis project Ga0256833, IMG submission 190535) | Hydrothermal vent microbial communities from Mid Atlantic Ridge, Atlantic Ocean - 356-284 | ecosystem: Environmental > Aquatic > Marine > Hydrothermal vents | place: Atlantic Ocean: Mid... | reverse complement strand
CCTCCACATCGCCCAACACGGTGTCGATTTGGGCCAGCGCCAGCGTGAACTTCATCGTCGCCTCCCGAGTGCCTGTCGCCCAATCATACCACGCGTTTGGTACAATCCTGTCAACCCCTTCTGGCGCGAGGTGCATCATGCCCGGCATCACCCTACTCGGTTTGGGCCCCGGGGACCCGGCTTTGCTCACCCGGGCCGCGTGGCAGGCCCTGGAAGCCGCGGACGAAATCTACCTGCGCACGGGCCAGCATCCCACCGTGGCCCACCTGCCGCCCCATTTGCGGGTGCACACTTTCGACCACCTCTACGAGCAGGCCGACACCTTCGAGCAGGTCTACGAAGCCATTGTGGGGGAAGTGCTCCGCCTGGGCCGGCGACCGCAGGGGGTGCTGTACGCAGTGCCCGGCCATCCCCTGGTGGCCGAGACCACGGGCGTGGCCGTGTTACGCGAAGCGCGCGCGGCCGACCTGCCCGTGCGGGTCATCGACGGCCTGAGCTTTCTGGAGCCCCTGTGGCGCGCCCTGGCGCTGGACCCCTTCCCCCAAAGCGCGCTGGTGGACGCGCTGGAGCTGGCCCGCCGCCTGACCCCGCCCTTTCCGCCCAGCGTGCCCGCATTCGTGGCGCAACTTTATGACCGCCACCTGGCCTCGCATGTCAAGCTCACCCTCATGCACCATTACCCCGACGAGCATCCCGTGACTTTGGTGCACCGGGCCGGGCTGCCCGACCAGGCCGTGCGGCCCATGCGGCTGTATGAAATCGACCGCGACCCCGACATTGGCCTGCTGACCGCGCTGTATGTGCCGCCCCTGGGCCCCGGCACCGCGTTCGAGGATTTCGAGCACCTCATCGCCCGGCTGCGCGCGCCCGACGGCTGCCCTTGGGACCGCAAGCAAACCCACGCCTCGCTGCGGCCTTTCTTGCTGGAAGAGACTTACGAAGTGCTGGAGGCGTTGGACCGGGGTGACCCCCAGGCTCTGCGGGAAGAATTGGGCGACCTGCTGCTGCAAATCGTGTTGCACACCGAAATCGCGGTGGAAGAGGGTGAATTCACCATGCCCCAGGTCATCCAAACGGTGCACGACAAAATCGTGCGTCGGCACCCCCATGTGTTCGGCGATGTGCAGGTGGAAAGCGCGGAGGAAGTGGTGCGCAACTGGGAGGCCCTCAAGCGGCGGGAGAAACAGGCCCGGGGCGAAAGCGACGCGCCGGCCAGTGTGCTGGATGGGGTGCCCGCGGCCCTGCCTGCCCTGGCCAAGGCCCAGGCCGTGAGCCGCAAAGCGGCCAAGGTGGGCTTCGACTGGCCTTCGGTGGAAGGGGTGTGGGCCAAAGTCACTGAGGAACTGGCCGAGCTGCAAACCGCTTCCAGCCCCGAACGCCGGGCCGCGGAGCTGGGCGATTTGCTCTTCGCCATCGTCAATCTGGCCCGCCACCTGAACATCGACGCGGAAGCCGCGCTGCGGGAAGCCACCGCGCGCTTCATGCGCCGGTTCCGCCAAATGGAGCGCCAGGCCCTGGCGCAGGGCCAGGAGATGGCGCATCTGTCGCTGGCCGAAATGGACGCGCTGTGGGAAGCCGCCAAACGCGAGGAGGAAACCCCATGACCTACAATCTGACCGATTTGCAAGCCCCGGTGCTGCGCGGCGCGGCCCTGCAAGCCGTGGTGCTGGCCCTGGAATCGCCTTTGGGCGGGCCCCTGGCCGAGCATACCTTCCGCCTCATGGGGTTGGGCCAGTTTCGCCGCGCCACGGTGGACGAGGACCCGCTCTTTCAGCCCGCGCCGCCCCGCAGCGATGAGGTCCCGTCCCCGCCGGCCGAAACCGTAGCCGCCTGGGCCCGCAGCCTGCAAGCCCCGGGTGTGCCCAGCCGCATTTTGGCCTTCCACCGGGCCTATCAGGAGGGCCGCTGGACCCCGCGCGACGCAGCCGACGCGTTCTTACGGGCCTGGGCCGCGTCGGAGCAAGAAGCGCCGGCCTTACGGGCCTTCACCGCGGTGCACGCCGACGACCTGCGCGCCCAGGCCGAGGCGGCAACGCAACGCTGGCAGCAGGGCCAGCCCCTCAGCGTGCTCGACGGCGTGCCCATCGCGGTCAAGGACGAAACCGCGGTGCAGGGCTACCCCACCACCTGGGGCATTCGGGCCCGGGAGGGCCGCCGCGCGCCCCAGGACGCGACGGTGGTGGAACGCCTGCGCGCGTTGGGCGCGCTCATCGTGGGCAAGACCAACATGCACGAAGGCGGCATTGGCGTCACCGGGCACAATGTGCACTACGGCACCGCGCGCAACCCCTACGCGCCCGACCACTACCCGGGCGGCAGTTCCAGCGGCTCCGCGGTGGCTACCGTGGCCGGGCTGGTGCCCGCGGCCTTGGGCGGCGATGCCGGCGGCTCCATTCGGGTGCCGGCCGCGTTTTGCGGCGGCGTGGGCCTCAAACCCACCTTTGGCCGGGTGAGCCGCTTCAGCCCCGAGCCGTTGGATTGGAGTGTGGCCCATCTGGGGCCCCTGGCCGCGCTGCCCGGCGATGCCGCGCTGCTTTTGGCCGCGGTGGCCGGGCCCGACCCACGCGACCCCGCCACCCAGGGCCAGCCGCGCCTGCAGCCGCCCGCATGGGATGCGGACCTGCACGGCCTGACCGTGGGCGTGTATTGGCCCTGGTTCCGCCACGCGGCCCCCGAGGTGGTGGCCGCCAACGAGGCCCTGGTGCAGGCCCTGGCCCGGGTCGGTGCGCAGGTGCGCGAAGTGGTGTTGCCCGACCTGGCCGAGGTTTTCGCCGCGCATTTGGTGGTCACCGGCACCGAGCTGGCCGCCACTTTGGGCACCCTGCCTCGCGGCGCGCTGGGCTGGGAAGTGCGCAACACCACCGCGCTGGCCCGCTACTTCCGGGCCGCGGATTTGCTGCACGCCCAACGCTGGCGGGCCCGCTGGGTGCGGCATGTGGAAGCCGCGCTGGCCCAGGTGGATGTGCTGCTCACTCCGGCCACGGGCCTGGCCGCACCGCCCATTCCGCCGGGCGAGGCCGAGGTCTCGAACCTGGGCCAAATGGCGGCCATCATGCGCTTCGTCTCGCCGTTCAACCTGAGCGGGCACCCGGCCATGGTCTTCCCCGCCGGCTACACGCCCGATGGCCGGCCCGTGGGGATGCAGGCCGTGGGCCGCTACTGGGACGAAGCCACTTTGCTGCGTCTGGCCTGGGTGGCCGGCACGCTGGTGGAACGCCGTCCGCCCCGCCGCGATTACAGCGCCCAAACCCTGCCGCCGACCTGAGCCCTACGGCGCGGGCGTGCGGGTGGGCTTGGGCGTGGGCGTGCCCAACGGCAGGCGGCTGGCCATTTGCGCCAGCACATTGGGCGGCACCGCGAAAGTCAGCTCGGTGATGCCGTCGCTGATGCCTAAGCGCATACGGAAATTGTCGCGGTTGTGCGGCGCGGCGCCCACGCAATAGGCCCGGGTGGGATATTCGTCGTAGGTGAGGCATTCAATCAACTTGCCGTTGATTTCCAGGAAGAAAAAGCGCGGCATGGGGATGTTCTCGAACACATAGCGGTAGACCATGTCGCCGTGGTAGTTCATGGAACCCACGGAATACAGGCAGGGCATGGTATCGCCGGCCTCACACCAACCCACGAAGACCAGAATGGGCTCGGTGGGGGTGGGGGTGAAGGTGGCCGTGGGCGTGGGCGTGATGGTGGGCGTGGGGGTGATGCTGGCCGTGGGGGTGGGCGAGGGTCGCGGCGTGCTGGTGGGCCGGGGGGTGGGCGACGGCGGGGGCGGCGGCGGGGTGAAAGTGGGCGGCAGCACGAAGCGCCGGGGGGTGGGCGTGGGCGGCAACGCAGCCCGGCCGCTGCAGCCGACCAGGGCCAACGCCAACACAGCGCCGAACAACAGGCCAAAACGATGCCAAACGCGCATGGCGACACCTCCCAAAGGGTGGGGGGAACCTGACGGCAGGACATCCGCGGGCGTCCTGGCCACCGAACCCCCTTGGGCCCGCGCGGCCGAAGGCCCGGCCGATGCCTCCTCCTCAATAGCAAGGAACACGACGGCCCGCGATGGGGTCGCGCGTATCCTTCATTCTACCGCGACCTGGGCGGCAACCCGCCACATCGGCCGACGCCGGTTCCACCACCCCCCTGGCTGCGGCCCCACCGGTGGGCTATGGTATAATGCCCGCGCTATGCGGACGGTGACCGAGATGGCCCATATATTGCGAACCGAAGGCCACCGTTCGCTACCTTGTTTGTGTGGAGGCCAGGTTTGGGCTTCAATCCCTTGAATTGGCTGTTGGGCTTGTTTGCCCTTGACATGGGCATCGATTTGGGGACGGCCAACACGCTGGTATATGTGCGGGGCAAAGGCATTGTGTTGCACGAGCCTTCGTGGGTGGCGGTCGACAAGCGCAGCCGCCGCCCGTTGTATGTGGGCAGCGAAGCCAAGCGCATGGTGGGCCGGGCCCCGGCCAATTTGCAAGTGGTGCGTCCGGTGCGCGATGGCGTCATCGCCGAGTTCGACATCACCACCGCGCTGCTGGAATACCTCATCCTCAAAGCCCACGAGCAAAGCTTCGTCCCCTTCCCCCGGCCCCGGGTGGTGGTGGGCATCCCCGCGGGGGTGACCGAGGTGGAAATGCGGGCCGTATATGACGCGGCCCTCAACGCCGGCGCCCGGGAAGTGCACCTCATCGAGGAACCCGTGGCCGCGGCCCTGGGCTCCGGGCTGCCCATCCAGGAGGTCCAGGGCACCATGATTGTGGACATCGGCGGCGGCACGACCGAAATCGCGGTGCTCTCCATGGGCGGCGTGGTGGTTTCCCGCTCGCTGCGGGTGGCCGGCGATGAGATGGACGAGGCCATCGTCAATTACATCCGCAACAAGTACAATTTGCTCATCGGCCCCCGCATGGCCGAAACGGTGAAGATGGAAATCGGCTCCGCGTACCCTTTGGCGGAAGAGCGCACCATGCAGGTGCGGGGCCGCAGCCTGGTCAGCGGTTTGCCCCAGGCCGTCGAGGTTTCGTCGGTGGAAATCCGCGAAGCCCTGGCGCGGCCGTTGGAGACCATCATCGAGACCGCGCGCGATTTGCTCGACGAGGCCCCGCCCGAAATCGTGGCCGATTTGATGGAAAACGGCGTGTGCTTGGCCGGTGGCGGTTCCTTGCTGCAAGGGTTGGACCGCCGGCTGAGCGAAGAGCTGCGCCTGCGGGCCTGGGTGGCCGAAGACCCGGTTTCCGCGGTGGCCCGGGGTGCGGGCATGGTGCTGGAAGACTTCAACACTTACGGCCGGCTGCTCATTGATGTGGAACGCTTTTTGGGGTAGGCCGACGCCAGACCCGGGTGGTTGCGCCCACCGCCCACCCATTCCTCATCACGGACCACGCTTTTAAACCCCCATGACACGACGCGCCCTCCCCTCCTGGCTGCTGATAGCCCTGGTGCTTTCGGGGCTGTTGCTGCTTGCCTTGGGCGGCTATTTGGGCCCCCTGGTGCGGGTCGTGACCACGCCGGTGGTGCGGGCCCAGGCCGCGGTGGTGCGTTACGCCCGCGCGGTGGGCGATTACTTGCGCACCCCCACCGATGTGCAGGCCTTGCGACGGCGCAATCAAGAGCTGGAAGCCCAGGTGGCCGAGTTGCAAACCCAGCTGGCCCTGCTGCAGCAGCAGGTGGCCGACCTGGAGCTGTATGCCGCGCTGCTCGACTTCGCCCGGGCCCATCCGCAGCACGAATACAAAACCGCGCAGGTCATCGGCCGCGACCCCAGCCCCTTTTTGCATTACATCATCGTCAATGTGGGCAGCGACGACGGCGTGCGGCCCGGCATGCCCGTGGTGAGCGCCCAGGGCCTGGTGGGTCAAGTGGTGGCCGTCATTCCGCGCGCGGCCCGGGTGCGGCTCATCACCGACCCCACTTCCCGGGTCAGTGTGCGCATCACCCCGTCGAACACCGAGGCCCTGCTGGTGGGCAGCGTGACCGGCGACCTGAGCTTAGAGATGGTGCCCCTGGACGCGGAGGTCAACCCCGGGGACCTGGTGGTGACCGCGGGGCTGGGGGGCGAATATCCGCCCAACATTTTGGTCGGTCAGGTGCTCAGCACTCGGCGCCTGGCCCACGCGCTCTTCCAGGAAGTCGCGGTGCAACCGGCCACCGCGTTCGCCGACCTGCGGGTGGTGCTGGTCATCGTCAACTTCCGCCCTGTGGACATCGCCCCCCTGGTGCCCACTCCGGGCGCGGGCGGGCCATAGGAGGCGGCGTCGTGCGGGTATACCTCGGCGGCCTGGCGCTGCTTTTGCTCGCGGTGGTGCTGCAAAGCGCGGTGGTGGCTCAATGGCACCTGCTGCGCGGCACGGTGGATTTGCCCCTGCTGGTGTGGGCCGCGTGGGTCACCCGGGAGCGCCGCGCCGCGCCGCCCTGGTTTTGGGCCCTGGCCGTGGGCGCGTTTTGGGACCTGTATGCCGCGCTGCCCTTGGGCGCGGGGCTGCTCATCTACGGCGCGGTGGGCGGCGTCGCCCAGCTGGTGCGCGGTCGCCTGTGGCAAACTTCCTACCTGATGCTGTTTGCTTTGGTGCTGGTGGGTTCGCTGCTGACCCAAAGCTTGAGCTACGGCCTGGTACGCTTCCTCATGCAAGCCCCCATTCCCTTCGACGCGGCCCTCACCCAGGTCATGTTGCCTACCCTGTTGCTCAACTTAGTGGCCGCGCTGCCGGTTTATGCCGTGGTGGCCGAATGGGCCGATTGGGTGTTGCCGGCCGACAACCTCGCGCCGTAAGTCGGCAGGGCTGGCCGGGCATGAACACGCTTCTACCGAGGCCCGAAAACAGGGAAAAGATTATCTCTGTGTGCGCTGTGCCCCCGTGTGAAATGCTCGCCGGGTCGTTCGGGTTCTCAGCCGGCTCTCATCTTGGCGCGCTACCCTGAAGCAGGGCTCAGCCGGTTCCCCGAGGGATGACGATGACCGAAGGCTTCAACCGCATTGCCGAAAAGCGTTTGTATGTGTTGTGGGCCGCGCTGCTGGCGGTCCTGGGGGCCTTCATCGCCCGGTTGTTTACTTTGCAGGTGCTGCAGGGTTCCATTTGGGCCGCCCGGGCCGAAGAGAACATGGTGGAAATCATCAACCTGCCCGCACCCCGGGGCGTGATTTACGACCGTCGGGGGGTGGTGCTGGCCCGCAACGCGCCGGCTTACAATATCACCCTCACCGCGGCGTATCTGCCCGATGACCCGGGCTTTCGGGATGCCCTGCTGGAAGAGCTGGCCGACTTGCTCGATATGCCCCTCAACCTCAACAGCCTGGAAACCCACCCTTATGTGCCCTGCCGTTCGCAATTGGGCCTGCGGCAGCTGCTGGAATACGGCGAGGTGTCGCAGCCGTATCGTCCGGTGCGGCTCAAGTGCGATGTCTCCAAGGAAGTGGCCCTGGTGGTGGAAGAGAAAGCGGCGCAATGGCCCGGCATCGGCGTGGAAGTGGTGCCCGTGCGCGATTACCCGACGGGGCGGAGCACCGCGGCCATCGTGGGCTTTTTGGGCCCCGTCCCCGAAGCCCTGGTGGATTATTACGAAGAAAAGGGGTTGGACATCAACCGCGACAAAGTGGGCTACGCGGGTTTGGAGATGCAGTATCAGGACCTGCTGGCCGGGCGCAACGGGCGGCGGGTGGTGGCCGTGGATGTGGCCGGGCGGGTGCTCTACGATTTGGAACCGCCCCGTCAGCCCGAGCCGGGGGTCAACCTGCGCCTGACCTTGGACCTGCGCCTGCAGGAGGCCGCGCTGCACATTGTGGAAAATGAGCTGGACCGCTGGAACGCGTATTTTGGCGTTCAGCGTTTTCGCAACGCGGCGGCCGTGGCCCTCAACCCCCAAACCGGCGAAGTGTTGGCCATGGTCTCCCTGCCCACCTTCGACAACCAGCGCCTCACGCCGTTCATCCCTTACGACTACTACAAGGCCCTGGAAGCCGACGAATTCAAACCCCTGCTCAACCACGCCATTTCGGCCGAACACCCCCCGGGTTCGGTGTTCAAACTGGTCACCGCCACCGCGGGGCTCAACGAAGGCGTGGTGCGCCCGGGCATGATTATCCAGGCGCCGGGCACCATCGAATTGACCGAAAAATACTTCGCCGGGGACCGGGGCCGGGGCCGCACTTTCTACGACTGGAATTACGAAACCGGCGGCTTTGGCCAGCTGGAGTTCCTGGACTGCATCGCGTTCTCCAGCAATGTGTGCTTCTACAAAGTGGGCGGCGGTTACTTCGACGAAATTCCCAACGGCGGGGTGGGCATTTGCCGCCTCAAGGCTTACGCCCAGGCGTTGGGTTACGGCGATTATACGGGCATCGACCTGCCCGGCGAGGCCAACGGGCTCATCCCCGACCCCACCTGGAAGCGCATCTACCGGGGCGAAAACTGGTCCACCGGCGATACTTACTTGGCCAGCGTGGGCCAGGGGTATGTGCTGGTCACCCCCATCCAAATGGCCGTGGTCGGCGCCACCATTGCCAACGGCGGCAAGGTGATGCAGCCCCAGCTGGTCTACGAGCGTTTGGACGCGGAAGGCCATGTGATTCAGACCTTCACCCCCATCGTGCGCTGGGATGTGACCCAGGAGCCGCGCATTCCCGAGTTCGAGAACCCCGGCGGCATTGGCCGCTGCCGGGAGACCGGGGAGACGAAAACCATCGACCCCTGGGCCCTGCAGATGGTGCGGGAAGGGATGCGCCGGGCCGTGGCGTATGGCACGCTGAAAGAGGTCTTCCGCGACTTCCCCATCCCCGCGGCGGGGAAGACCGGCTCCGCGGAGTATTGCGACAACAAGGCCCAGGCCGCCAACCGCTGCCAGCCGGGCAACTGGCCCTCCCACGCGTGGACCTTGGCCTATGCGCCCTTCGATAACCCCGAGATTGTGGTGGTGGCCTTCGTCTACGACGGCACCGAGGGCGCGAAAACGGCCGCGCCCATCGTGCGGCGCATCATGGATGCGTATTTTGATCTCAAGGCCCAAGACGCGGGTGCGGAAGGGCCCTGAGCCGGCACGCGCGGGGGGTCCCGGTCGGTTCCTTCACCCCCGCAGCAGCGCCCGCAAGAAGAAGAGCACATTGGCCGGCCGCTCGGCCAGGCGGCGCATGAAGTAGGGGTACCACTGGGTGCCGTAGGGCACATAGACGCGCACCGGATATCCGTCCTGCGCCAGGCGGGTTTGCAGGTCCCGGCGCACGCCGAAGAGCATTTGGAACTCTAACGCCCGGCGTGGCAGGCCGATGTGGCGGGCGTATTCCTGCGCGTAGGCGATGCGGTTTTCGTCGTGGGTGGCAATGGCCGGGATGGGCGGCACCCGGCCATCGTCCGAGACGGGCGGCGCGCCGGCCGCCAGGGCCGCATCCAGCAGCAAGCGGGTCAGGCGGTCGAAGTTGGCGTCCACATCCTGCTTTTTCGGGTAGGCGATGGTGGGCGGCTCCTTGTAAGCGCCTTTGACCAGCCGCACCCGGGCCTGCTGCGCGGCCAGGCGTTGCAAGTCGCCCTGGCTGCGGTAGAGATAGGCCTGAATGACCACGCCCAGCAGGGAGAAACCCCGGGCCCGCATGGCCTCGTAGAGGCGCAAGGTGGCATCGACCCAGGGGGAATCTTCCATGTCGATGCGCACGAAGATGCCCTTGGGCTCGGTCACCTGCAAAATGCGCTCCAGATGGGTTTGGGCCAGGCCCTCGTCCAGCGCCAGACCCAACTGGGTGAGCTTGAGGGAAATGCCGGCCTGCAGGTTTTCGGCCTGAATGGTCTCGGCCAGGCGGATGAGGTCCTCGGTGGCCTGGCGGGCCTCGTCGGGGTTGGTGGTGAACTCGCCTAAGTGGTCCAAGGTCACCAGCAAGCCCTGCGCGTTGAGGGCCCGGGTCACGCGCACCGCGTCGGACAAAGTATCGCCGGCCACGAAGCGGTCGGCCACCCGCCGGGTCACGGCCCAGCGGGTGAGCAAACGCTGAGCCCACGCGGCTTTGGAGAGATAGAGCAACAAGGCGCGCAACATGGCTCGGCTCCTTGGGGCTTTTGGCCGCAAAAATGGGACAATTTCATTGTATCACGCGCCGCGGGCCCCCGGTCGCGGCGTTGGGGGTTGTTGGAAGTTGGTGGTTGGGGTGAACTTGCGCCCGTCGTCGGGGGTGGCGAACTGGTCGAACTCGCAGAAGGCCCGACGGTCCGGGTTGTGCGGTCCAGCAGGAAGAGGTCGCGGCGGGCCTGGGCGTACTTGACGAGGCGGTAGGCCGCGTTGACGGCGACGAAGGGCTTGCCCGCGCCGGTGGTCATCCGAAGCAGGGCGCGGGGGGTTGTCCTGGGCGAAGGACGCCTCCAGCCCGCGCAGGGCCCGCACCTGGGCCTCCCAGAGGATATCTTCGGGCAGGGGAACCTGTGGCAGCCGGCGCAGGCGGGTGCGCAGGGTGTCGCGTGGGCCCAGGCGGTCAAGGTTTCGGGCCGGTGGAAGGCAAAGAGGGGCCGGGAGCGGGGTTCGGGGTCGGGCATCATGCGGGTATTATGCAGGAGACTTTCACCGTTGACATAGGGGCGCGGGGCCGGCGCGCATCAGCCAGCGGGGGCCCTGGGGGGTGGCGTAGGCCAAGAGCCAGACATCCACTTCGCGCCACCACGCACCCCGCACGGGGCGCTCGCAGCCAATGACGAACGCCTCCCCCCAGGGGGGCTCTGGAGGCGGTGTATCCAGGGGCAGGTGCCATTCTCGAACCAGCGCCTGTCCCTGGGGCGCGATGCTCAAATAGCCGGCCAGCCGGGCATAGGGCTGAGGCGCATGGGCCCGGCCGCGGGCTTCGGGGATGCCGGCCTGCGCGGGGAAGAAGCGCGGGTAGGCCACATAGCCCCACCATACCACGCTGCCTTCCTGGGCCAGAAAGTCTTGCAGCGCCTGGGGCGGAACGGGCAATGCCTCCCACCAGGGGGAAGCCCGCAGCGCAGCCCATGCTTGCGGCGGCTGGGCCCCCACGACCGCGGCGGGTGGACGGGCGTCGAGCCAGGCCATCCACAAGGGCAGGGCGGCCAGCAGGCCCGGCAGGGCACACAACGCGCGGCTTGCGGCGCGGGTTTGCCCTCGCGGAGCGGGTTCCCTCAACCCCAAGCCGAAGCCCCGGGCCAGAACCTGCACCACCACCCCCACCCCCAAGGCCAGGTAGAGCCACAGCACCCACTGCACCGGCACCAAATAGCGCCCGCCGCCGGTGCGGGCCACGGCCGCGGCCAAATGATGGGCCAGGGCCACCCCCAAGGGAACCAGCCCGGCCCATCGGGCCCGCGCCCAGGCCCCGGCCAGCCCCGCGGCCAGCAGGGTCAAATAGCCGGCCAGCAGGGCCCACTGCCCCGGGGTGAAGGGCTGCCGGTAAAGGCCATACCACCACTTGTTGTGCAACGGCGGATGCACCTCCCACAGGCCGTCCAGGTCGTAGCCCCGCACGGCCAAGGGCAGGGTCAAAAAATGGGCGGCCAGGTTGTGGGCCCAATATTGGCCGATGACCGCTAAGGTGGTGGTGGGCAGCCGCGGTGGTGCGGCGAGCCGGGGCGCGGTTTGGGGGCGGAACCACACTTTGGCCCCGGGACCGCGCTGGCTGGCCCCGGCCATGGGGGGCTTCGTCGGCTGGGTCGAACCAGAGGGGGTGGGCGTGGGCGTAGGCCGGGGGGTGCGGAACCAGGGCTGGAAGGCGTATTGCACTTTTTGGGCGAAGAACCAGGGCGTGCCGGCCCGGGCCTGGCTGCGCAGCATCCAGGGCGCCCACACGGCCAGCGCGGTCAGGGCCAGCAGGCCCAGGGCCAGCGCGCCGCGGCGCCACTGCAGGCCGGCCAGCCACGCCAGGCCCACCGCGAACGCCGGCAGCAAAGCCAGCGCCGCGAAGCGAAAGGTCACCGCGAGGGCCAGGGCCGCGGCGCTCACGGTCACCCAGGCGTATTGCCCTTTGCGGCTCTGCCCAAAGGCCACCAGCCCCACGGTGGCCAGGGCCAGCATGAGCGCGGTGGGCCACTCGGTCATCAGCATTTTGGGGTGCACATGGTTGAACATTTCGCCGACCCGCAGCCCATTGGCGCCCTGGGCCGCGACCCAAAACGCGGCCGCCACCCCTGCAGGGCGGGAACCCAACCGCCGGGCCAGGTCGTAGACCAACGCGGGCAGCAGGGCCAGGGCCGCGCTCTGCCAGGCTTCCACGGCCCAATAGTTGGCGCCCACCCAGCGATGCAGCCACGCCAGCCAGCCCGAGTAGCCCAGATGGTCCAGCAGGGGGTTGGGACGCAGCCCCCACAGCAGCTGCCAGCCGTACAGGTCCCAGGCTAAGGCGTCGGACCAGGGGTAGGGTTGCCCGCTGGGGGGCAGGGGCGCGGGGCCGAAGAACGACGGCGCGGCCGGGGTGCGCACCCACCACCATGTGGTCGCGGCCCACAGGAAGAGCATGACCAGGCCATCGGTGGGCCAGGTTTTGCGCCGCCGGGCCACGGCCAGCACAGCCACCAGCGCCATGCCCACCCCCAGCTGGAAAGGCAGCACGGGCACGCCGGTTTCGTACCAGTTCAGCGCGGTGGTGCGCAGGCCCCAGCCCGAGAGGCCCAATGCCGCGGCCAGGGCCAGCAGCCCGGCCAGCATCACGGCCAGGGGGCGGGCCAGGGGCCCCCAGGCCTGGCGCGCGGCATCCCAGCGCCAGCGCGCGGCCAGGGCTCGGGCCCAGGCCAGGCCCCCGGCCAGGGCCCAAGCCGCGAGCAGCAGTGCCAGCGCGACCAGCACGGCCACCCGCAGGGCCAGCACTTCTCCCGCGGGCCAGCGGGTGAGGCCCAACCAGCGCACCACCCGCGGCCGGGGGAAGTAGAGGCCCAAGGCGGCCAGCCCGGCCAGGGCGGCCACCGCCCACCACAACACGCGCCACGGCCCCCAGGGGTGGCTGCGAGCCACCCAACGGCCGTCGGCCCGCCGCGCGGTTCCCACCAACAACATGGCCAGGGCCGCGGCCCCGCCGATGACGAACATGCCCGTCGCGCTCATCGCACCTCCGCCGGGTTCGGCCACACCACGGGGCAAGGATTATACCCGGCCTGGCAGCAAAAAAGCCGTGCCCGCGCGTTGGCGAGCACGGCCCTGCTTGGAACGCCCGAGGCGGGGCTAAAACTCCCGGGTCCACTCCTTGAACCAGCGTTCCACCACCACTTTGGTCTGGGTGTAGAACTCCACCGCGTGGCGGTTTTGGGCGTGCAGGTCGCCGAAGAAGCTTTGCTTCCAGCCGCTGAAGGGGAAGAAGGCCATGGGCGCGGCCACGCCGATGTTGACGCCGATGTTGCCGGCCTGCACCCGATAGCGGAACTCCCGGGCTGCGGCGCCGTTGGCGGTGAAGATGCAGGCCATGTTGCCGTACTGGATGCGGTTGGCCAGGCGAATGGCCTCGTCTAAGGTTTCCGCGTGCATCAGGCCCATGACCGGGCCGAAGATTTCGGTGTTGAAGATGGTGCCGCCTTCGGGCACGCCGTCCAAAATGGTGGGCCGCAGCCAAAAGCCCTTTTCGTAGCCCGGCACCGTCGCACCCCGGCCATCGACCAGCAGCCGCGCGCCTTCGTCCACCCCGGCCTGGATGAGGCCTTCGATGCGGGCTTTGCTCTCGGCCGAGACGATGGGGCCCATCTGCACGCCTTCCTCCAGGCCGTAGCCCACCACCCGCTGCCGCGCGGCCTCGGCCAGCAGGGGCACGAACTTTTCGCGCGCCTCGCCCACGGTGATGACCAGCGACGCGGCCAGGCAGCGCTGGCCCGCATTGCCGTAGACGCTGTCGGTCACCACCCGCACCGTGGTGTCGGGGTCCGCGTCGGGCATGATGACCAGGGGGTTCTTGGCGCCGCCCTGGGCCTGCACCCGCTTGCCGTTGGCCGCGGCCCGGCTGTAGACCTTGCGGGCCACCGGGGTGGACCCCACGAAGCTCACCGCGTTGACCAGGGGGTGATCGATGAGGCCCACGGCCACCTCCCCCGCGCCGTGAATCAGGTTCACCACGCCGGGCGGCAGGCCCACTTCCTCGTGGATGAGCTCCATGATGAGGGTCATGGTGGTGGGTGTGCGTTCCGAGACCTTGATGACCACCGTGTTGCCCGTGGCGATGGCGTAGGGCATGAACCAGAAGGGAATCATGGCCGGGAAGTTGAAAGGCGTGATGATGGCCGCCACACCCACGGGCTGGCGAATCATGATTTCGTCGATGCCCCGGGCGATGTCTTCGGAAAAGTAGCCCTGCATCAGGGTGGGAATGCCCGTGGCCACATCGATGTTCTCGATGGCCCGCCGCAGTTCGCCCCGGGCCTCTTTGAGAGTCTTGCCGTGTTCCATGACGATTTGGCGGGAGATGGTCTCAAATTCCCGCTCCAGCACCTGCTTCATCTGGAAGAGGTACTGCACCCGGGCCACGGCTGGGGTTTCCCGCCAGGCCGGAAAGGCCTTGGCCGCGGCCTGCACCGCGGCGTCCACCTCTTCGGGGGTGGAAAAGGGCGTGCGGGCCAAAAGCTCGCCCGTGGCCGGATTGATGACCTCCTTGAACTCCCGGGCCTGGGATTTCACCCATTGCCCGCCGATGTAGTTGGGCAAAACGCGCACCGACATGATGGAAACCTCCTGACAAAGGAAGCGGGTCGAAAGCCGTCAAAATCAAAGGGGGTAGCCTTATTGTACCCCAAAAAAGTGTCCAAACGAGAAAAGTTGCCGCATAACGACCAAAAACGCGGCCGACGCGGCTTCACTCGGGTATCCACATCCAGTTGAGAGGGCCGAGACGCGCGGCCACGGCATATACGGCGGCAATGTAGGCCAACCACAAGGCCAGGAAGAGCACATCCCGGCGGCGGATGGGCATTTGGCGAAAATAAGTGCGCTCGGGGCCCGCGCCAAAGGCTTTGGCGTCCATGGCCAGCGCGGTGCGCTGCGACTTGCGCAACGCGGCGGCCAGCAGGGGCACCGCATACCGCTGCAGCCGCTCCACCTGCCCACGCCAGCCGCGGCCTTCCCCCACGCCCCGCACCCGGTGGGCCAAGCGAATGATTTCCAACTCGCGGCGCAGCAAGGGCAAAAAGCGCTGCGCCACCAGCACGCCGTAGGCGAAGCGATAGGGCACCCGCAGGTTTTGGGCCAGGCTCACCGCGAAGTCGGTGGGGTCCGTGGTGGCGATGAACAGCAACGACGCGCTGACGAAAACCAACACCCGCAGGCCCAAAGCCAGGGCCGTCACCAGCCCCTCGGTGGCCACGGTCCAGGGCCCCCAGTGCCACAGCACATGAGGGTTGGGGTAGCGGCTCAAGTCGGTGTATAGCGCGGTGAACAGCATGAGGGGCAAGGGCAACAGCAACATGTAGCCGCTCCAGCGCAGCAGGCGCGGCCAGGGCACTTTGCCCACCAGCGCCACGGTGAGCCACAGCCCTAAGGCCAGCAGCCCCGGCACCCAGGGGGAATAGACGAAGGTCGCGGCCAGGCCCACCGCGGCCATGGTGAGCAGTTTGACCGTGGGGTTGAGGCGGTGCAACGGCGAGGCGTGGGCCAGGTAGGTGAACATGGCGTGGGCCTCCGGCGAGACGATGGCGGGATGGCCGCGCGGTTACCGGGGCAGGAAGACGAATTCGGGCCGGGGCAGCTGCCCGCCGCGCAGGTGCAGCAGGGCCACGCTGGGCCGCACGGGGCTGCGGTCGTTGCCCACGGGCGAGCCCGGGTTGAGCACCCATTGCCGGCCAAAGCGCTGGGCCCAGGGGTAGTGAATATGGCCGAAGACCACCACATCGGCCTGGGGGAAGGTTTGTCGCGCCCGCAGCACGAAGCGGCGGAAGGGCAGCGGTCGGCCCAGAAAGTAGCGCATCTTGTCGCCCATGTAGCGGGGCCAGGAACCGTGGCCGTGGACCAGGCCCAGAGTGAAGGGCCCCACCCGCACCTGGCGCTGGCGGGGCAACCGGCGGGCCAGCAGCAAATCCCGGTTGCCCTGCACCGCGTACACGGGGGCGAGGCGCGCCAGCTGGGCGAGCACCCCGGCGGTGACCACATCGCCGGCGTGGAGGATGCAGCACACCCCGGCCCGGGCGAAGATGTCCAACACCGGCGGGGGCAGCTGCCGGGCCCGGTCGGGGATGTGGGTGTCGGCGATGAGGCCCACGGTCCAGGCGTTCATGGGGTTGGCGTTTGCTCCCAGGCGCGCAATACGGCTTCGGGGTCGTCGATAGCCCCCCGGCGGGCCAGGGCTTGCAGGGCCTGGGTGAGCCAGCGTCGGCGGCCATGGCGGGCGTAGAGGCCGCGCAGCAAGGGCAGCACTTCCGCGGCATGGGCCGCGGCCCAGGGCCCGCCCAGCACCCGCGCGGCCAGGGTGGGGGGCCAGCGCCGCTGCGCGAGGCCGGTGCGCAGTTGCTGCAGCGCCAGCGCGGGGTCGGCTTTGGCCGCGGCGAGCAGCGCGCGCACAATGGCCGGTTCCAGCGCGGCAAAGGCCTCGTGGCGCACCCAGCGCGCGGCCTGGTCCCAGAGCTCGGAGGGCGGCAGCGCGAGGGGGGCCAGCTCCCAGGCCAGGGCCACGGCTCGGGGCGAGCGGGGCGGCTGCCGGGGGATGAGCCAGGCCCGCACCAGCGCGGCCAACCGGGGCTGGGGCGCGGTGCTCAGCACGGCCTGCAGCGCGTCGTGCACTTCGGCGCGCGCATCGCGGGCCAGGGGCTCCAGCGCCTGGGAGGTGGCCCGGCCCTGGGCAAAACGCCTGGCCAAAGCCGCCGCGGCCAGGGCCCGCAGCGCGGCGTAGGGCGCGGTGGCCAGGCGGCGCAAATAGCCCTCGGGTACGGTGGCCGCGGCCAGGGCCTGCCCCCCGGGCACCAGCACGCGCTGCACCATATCGGGGGGCAAAGGCCGGTTGGCTGCGACCGCGGGCTCCTCCAGCAGCCCGGCCAGGGCAGCGTCCAAAGCCGCTTCGTGGCCCAGCCGGGCCGCCAGGCGCACATCTTGCAGCCAGGCCTGGCGTTGGCGGCGGTTCATGGGGGCTCCTCTGGTGGGGCTGGGGGGCTACTTTTGTTCGGCTTTGGCCAGCTCTTGCTCGATGACGGCCTGGAAGTTCTCGAAGGGCTGCGCGCCCACCAGGGGGACGCCGTTGATGAAGAAGGTAGGCGTGCCCCGCACCCCGGCCGCAACGCCGTCTTGAAAGTCCTTCTGCACTTCATCCAGGTAGCGTTGTTCGTCGATGCAGCGGCTGAACTCGTCCACATCCAGCCCCAACTGGTCGGCATATTCGACATAAGTATCGCGCCCCAAGGGCTTGCCGCCCAGGAAGAGCAGGTCGTGATATTCCCAATACTTGCCTTGCTCCCCGGCGCAATTGGCGGCGATGGCCGCGGGCACGGCTTCGGGGTGAATTTGCGTCAAGGGGAAATCTCGATAGACGAAGCGGATTTTGTCGCCGTAGGTTTCCTTGATGCGGTCGTAAGTTTGCTTGCGGAAACGGGTGCAGAAGGGGCATTGGAAGTCGGAGAATTCGATGATGACCACGGGCGCGTCTTCGGGGCCCCAGGCGGGGTCGTCGTCAACCGAGACCTCGACCCGTTGGGGGCCCTGGGGCGTCGCGGGGGCCGACGGGCGGTTGCCCTGGGCCTGGCCCGGCGCCGGATTTTGCGGCCGCGCGGCTTGCTGTTGGGCCATGGCCTCGGCCACCGCGGTTTGGGCCGCACGACGGGCGATGGCCTCGATTTGGGCTTCGTCGAGCTGCGCGGTCTTCCCGCCGCAGGCGGCCAGCAGGGCCGTCAGGGCCAGGGCCAGCACCAGCAGCCCACCCCAACGCCAAAAGCGCGTGTGTCGAAAAAGCGAATGAGAAGGCATGAGACCACTCCTTACATGGAAAAAGCTACATCCTTCGCCAAAAACCGTCACTGCGGCTGGCGAAGGCTTCTATTGGGCACCATACCGGAACCCTGGCCCCGGAGCCATCCGCGTTTTGGCGCGTTTCGCCTCCAGGGGAACGGATTATACCCGAAGCTTCACCCCTCGTCGGCCGCGACTTCGGCCACCCCCTCGCGGCCTTCCAGCACCCGGGCGCCGGCCTGCACTTCGCGCAGCGCGCGGGCCAGGTGGCGTTCCAAATCGTGCAGCAATTCGCGCGCGTAGGCCATGGCTTCGGCGCGCATCTGTTCGGCTTCGGCCTGGGCCTGGGCCAAAATTTCTTCTGCCCGCCGCTCGGCCTCTTGCACAATCTCGTGCTCCGCCACCCGCCGGGCCTTTTCTTCTTCGGCCTCTTCCAGCAGGCGGCGGGCCTTCTCTTGCGCCTGGGCAATGATGCGCTCCTTTTGGGCCAGCACCTTGCGCGCCTTGCGCACTTCTTCGGGCACGGCCACCCGCATCTGGTCAATCAGGTCCCACAATTTTTCCTCGTCCACCACCACGCCGTTGAAAAAGGGCACATAGGACGGGATTTGGGGACTTTCGTTGACCAGCTCTTCCAGACGGTCGACCAGTTCCAGAATGTCCATCATCACCCCTCCAGGGGCGCGAGCCATCAGTCGCCCCGCAGCGACGCGGGTAGGTAATGATTATACCATGTTTCATCATCTTCGGAAAATCGCCGCCGTAAGGCCGCGGCCACATGGGGTGGAACCATGCTGCTCACATCGCCGCCCAAGGAGGCAATTTCGCGCACCGTGGTCGAAGAGAGGAAAGTGTACTTCTCGTCGGTAATGAGGGCCACCACCTCGATTTCGGGGGCCAGGCGGTGGTTGGCCAGGGCCATGCGAAACTCCCGCTCGAAGTCGGAAAACACCCGCAGGCCCCGAATGATGACCTGGGCGCCGATTTGACGGCAAAACTCCACCGTCAGGCCGTGGTAGCCGGTCACGGTGATGTTGGGATGACCGGCAAAGCTCTGCCGCACCAGGTCCAGGCGCTCCTCGGGGCTGAAGACCAGCTGCTTGAGGGGGCGGTCGTAGACCGCGACCACCACCTCGTCGAACAGGCGGGCGGCCCGCTCCGCGATGTCGATGTGTCCGTAGTGGATGGGGTCGAAACTGCCCGGAAAGACGGCTTTGATGTACGACATGGCGGCTCCTTGCTGCGGGGGAAGGTGAATTTATGACACCTCAGCCTGCTTTTCCAGCGCCGCGGCCAGGGCCTGGGCCAGGGGCGCGTGCTCGGCCGCGGTCAGCTCGGGGTCGCGCGCCAACACGGCTTGCGCCAGTGCGCGCGCCTTTTCGATGAGGGGAATGTCGAGCAGCGTGGCCAGGCGCAGCGCGGCCGGCGCGTAGCCCGACTGGCGGGTTCCCAAAAACTCGCCCGGGCCCCGCTGCTGCAGGTCCAGCTCGGCCAGGCGGAAACCGTCGTGCAGGCGCACCAGGGCCTGCAGGCGTTCGTTTTCCTCCGCGGCCCGCTCGGTTTCGGGAATGAGCAGGCAATAGGCCTGCTGGCCACCGCGACCCACCCGGCCCCGCAGCTGATGCAGCTGGGCCAGGCCAAAGCGGTTGGCGCCCTCGATGACCATCACCGTGGCGTTGGGAATGTCGACGCCCACTTCGATGACCGGCGTGGCGGCCAGGATGTGATATTCGCCCTCCCGGAACGCGCGCATGACCGCGTCTTTTTCCTCGGGCTTCATTTTGCCGTGCAGCAGGCCCACCTTGAGGTCGGGGAAGACTTCCTGCTGCAGGCGCTCGTAGGCCGCCAGCACCGCGGGGGTGTCCCGCAGCGCATCGCTGTCGCTGGGTTCGATGAGGGGGTAAAGGATGAACGCCTGATGCCCGGCCGCGATTTCCTTCCGAATGAAGGTGTAGGCCCGCTCCCGCTCCCGGGGGTAGAGGATGTAAGTTTTGACCGGCTTACGGCCCGGGGGCATCTCGTCCAGCAGGGTCAGGTCCAGGTCGCCGTAGAGGGTGAGGGCTAAGGAGCGGGGAATGGGCGTGGCGGTCATGACCAGCACATGGGGCGTTTGGCCTTTGGCCCGCAGCGCGGCCCGTTGCCGCACGCCAAAGCGATGCTGCTCGTCGATGACCACCATTTGCAGGTCGGCAAAGCGCACCGGGTCTTCGATGAGCGCGTGGGTGCCGACCAGCATTTTGACCTGGCCAGCGGCCAACGCGGCCAGCAGTTCGCGGCGCTCCGCGGTGGGGGTGGCGCCGGTCAGCAGGCGAATTTCGTCGGGCTGCAGGGGCGCGTCGTCGCCCTGGGCCAACAGGCGCTGCAGGCTGCGGTAGTGCTGCTCGGCCAAAATGGCCGTAGGGGCCATGAGCGCGGCCTGCGCGCCGTGGTGGGTGACCATGGCCATGGCCAGCGCGGCCACCACGGTTTTGCCCGCGCCCACATCGCCCTGCAGCAGGCGGTTCATGGGCCGGCCCGAAGTCAGGTCCGCCCGCAGGGTTTCCAGGGCCCGCTGCTGCGCGCCGGTGAGCCGGAAGGGCAGCCGGGCCAGCTGGCGCTGCAGCCAATCGTCGTCCACGGGGAAGGTGCGTGCGGCCGCGGCCTTGACCTGCTGGCGCAGCCGCAACAGGCCCAACTGCAGGAAGAACACCTCGTCGAAAGCCAGGCGTTGGCGGGCCTGGTGCAGCGCGTCGTCGCTCTCGGGAAAGTGGATTTGCCGCAGGGCCCAGCCCAAAGCGGGCAATTGGGCCTGCTCTCGCACCCAGGGGGGCAGGGGGTCGGGCAGGCGCGCAGCCCAGCCGGGCACCACCTGAGCCATCAAGTTCCGCAGCCAGCGTTGGGTGATGCCCTCGGTGAGGGGGTAAACGGGCAAAATGCGGCCCTGGGCCACTTCCTGGGGGCGCAGCACTTCCCACTCGGGGCTGCGCAGCACGGGCTGGCCCAGGTAGGGTTCCACCGGGCCCCACAGGGCCACCCATGCGCCGGGCTTGAGGCGCTCGGCCACCCACACCTGGTTGAACCAGGTGGCCCGCACCCGGCCCGACGCGTCTTCGATGACCGCCTCGATGATGGTGAGGTTGGGCCGGGGCTTACGGGTGGTCACCCCGCGCACCTGGCCCACGACCACCACCCGCTGGCCGTAATAGCGGCGCAGGTAGCGAATGCCCTCCGCGCGGCGAAAGTTGTGATACTCCCGGGGGAAGTAGTAGAGCAGGTCGCCCATGGTGGTGATGCCCAAACGGGCCAGACGCTGCGCGCGGCGGGTGCCCACCTGGGGGGCCACGGTGACCGGCGCGGTGAGGGCCTGATGCCAGGCGGCCCAGGGCGGTGCCACCGCGCCTTTGGTGCGGCGGGGGTTGGGCGGGTTTGGGGGAACCGGCGTCGCCGCGCGCCGCGGGGGTGCGGTTTGGGCTGGGGTCGGACGCTCGCGGCGCGGGCGGGCGGGCGGTTGTGGGGGGGCGTCCGCGTCCCAGGCGGGCCACTCGTCGGGCCGGGCCTGGTGCAAGGCCTGCCACAGGGCCTGCAGCCGGGCCCGCCGCGCGTCGGGCTCCAGGGCCGCGTAGTCCTGCAGCGCGGCGCGCACTTGCTGCACCACCTCCGCGGGCAGGCCGTGGCGTTGGGCCTCTTCGGTCCAGCTGGGCAGGATGCTCTCCAGGCCCCGGGTCACCGCGCGGTCGTCGAACCCGCGGTGCCTTTCCAGCTCCAGAATCTTGCGCAATTTGGTCAAAGGAGCGGTCGTGTGCATGGTTTACCCGCAATGGTGCATGATGCCCGCGGCCGAGCGCCAAAGCGCTCCGGACCGCGGTTTCCATTCTACCACGAGCGCCCGAGCCAGTTTGTGGTATGCTATGACCCGCCCTCTGGGGCCATTTTCCGCCCGGGAAGGCTCGCCATGCCCGTGCATTGGCCCACGGTCTATCGCCAGCTGGAAGGCAAACTGCAGCTTTGGAGCGCGCAGCAGCAGCGCCAGAGCGAACACCTGCGCGCCGCGCTGGATGTGCTGGCGCGCTGGGCCACGCGCGGGGAGGAACTGGCCGCGCGGGTGCGGGCCCTGCTGGCCGCCGATGGCCCCCTGGCCGAGCTGGGCCGACGCCATCGCTTTGCCTGGCCCCTGGCCTCGGCCCGCTGGGATGTGGGCCAATGCCCCGACGCGGCCGCGCCCGGCCCCGAGGGCTGTCCCCACCCCACGGCCATGCCCCCCGGCGAGGTGTGGGCCGCGGACGGTTCCCAAATCACCCCCGACCGCCACGCGGCCGTGCTCTTCGGCCTGGTCAATGTGGCCGTGGTGCGCATGCAGCCCGGCCACACGCCCCAGGTGTTCACCCGCTCGTGGCTTTTGCTGGAGCCCGACCTGGAAGCCGCGCTGGGCGACGAACGGGAATTCGTCGCCGCGCTGCGGGATGTGTATGAAGTGCGCACCCTGAGCCAAAGCATCCTCGCCGCGGAAGACCGGCAACCGCCCACCTTCGCCTGGGTCGATGGCCCCCTGGAACTGTGGCGGCAGGGCGCCGCGCCCGGCGAGGCCCGCCGCGCCTATGCCGAGGCCTTGCACCAGCTGCTGGCGGCCGGCGTGTGGCCCGCGGGGTATGTGGACCGCCCCCGCTCGGCCATGCTGGTGCACACCCTGGCCTTGCTGGATTTGGAACAGCAGGGCCGCTTGCAGCCCAGCGTCAACCTCAAGGCCCACTGGCCCGGCTTGAGCGACGCGGCCCTGTGGGCTCACCTGCTGCAACCCGGCCAGCGTTCGCCCCTCTTTCGCCTGTGGACCCCCTTGCCGCCCGAAGGCGTGAGCCTGCCGCTGGCCTTCTTTTACCTGCGGCTCCCCCGGGGGCGGGGGGTAGCCCGGGTGGATGTGCCCGCGGCCATGGCCGAACACCCCGCCGCGCTGGATGCGCTGCACGCGCAGTTTTGGTATCAGGTGCACATCATCCCCGACCGGCTGTATCCGTATCTGTTGCTGCGGGCCCACGAAGAGGCGCTGGTGACCTACCAGGAGCGCCGCGCCCTGGAAGCCTATTTGCAGCGGCGCTGGGCCGAGCAAAGCGGCCAGGCCCCCCTGCGCTCGGCCAAGCAAAGGGCCAAAGACACCACCGCCCATCGCGGGCGGGCCAGGAGGTGACCTATGTCCGTGCCCGTGGGGCGGCTGTTGCGGGCCGGCATTGCCGAGTTCGTCATCGGCACCCGCAGCCGTCGCTTGCAAGCCGATATCGCCTTTGGCGCGCTGGTGGCCGCCGACCTGGCCGAGGCGATGACCCTTTATGGCCTGGTGGCCGACATTCGCGTACCCGACGACGACCTGGTGCGTCAGCTGGCCCTGGTGGAAGGCGGCCCCATGGCCTCGGTGGTGGCCGACCAGCGCGAAAACCGCCTGGTGCCGGTGGAGATTCGCGTCCTGAGCGTGGGCTACGCGGATGCCCGGGGCATCCACTACCTGCTGCCGCCCCGCCCGCCCCTGAGCCTGGCCGAAATTCGGGCCTGCACCGACGACGAAGTGCGGGCCTTCGCCACGGCCGCGGCCCAGCCGGGCTACCTGCGCCATGTGGTGGGCGCAGCCGAGGTGCCCATGGCCGACCTGGTGGCCGCGCACCTGGCCCAGGCCCAGCGCGCCCTGCAGGCCACCCACCCCACCTGGGCCCGGGATGCGGTGCGCTACCTCATCCAGCTCTTGCGCGATGATTACGAGCGCCTTTCGCAGGTGCTGGACGCGGTGCGCGATGCGCTGCCCACCTCGTGGTGAGCGGTCGCGACCGACTTCCCCGTGCAGGAGATGCGCATGAACTTTCACTGGGGCGTGGCGCTGCCCAATTACGGCCCCCACGCGGAGCGGTTGGTTCTGGTCGACACGGCCCAGGCCGCCGAAGACCTGGGCTTCGACAGCGTGTGGCTCACGGACCATGTGGCCCTGCCCGAAGAAGACGCGGCCCGCTTCGGACGCATTTTGGAAGCCATCACCAGCCTGGCCTACCTGGCCGGGGTGACGCAACGCATTGGCCTGGGCCTTTCGGCCCTGGTGCTGCCCCAGCGTAACCCCGTGGTGGTGGCCAAGCAGCTGGCCACCGCGGACCGGCTTTCTGGGGGAAGGGTACGGCTGGCCGCGGCCTTGGGTTGGTCCCGGGGCGAGTTTGCCAACCTGGGCGCGGATTTTTCCACCCGGGCCCGCCGGCTGGAAGAAGGCCTGCGCCTGCTGCGTACTTTGTGGCGGGGGCCCCGGGTGGTGTCGTTCGCCGGCGAGTTTTATCGGGTGACCCGGGCGGTGATGGAGCCGCCGCCCCTGCAGCCCGGCGGCCCGCCTTTGTGGGTGGCCGGCAACAGCCCCCAGGCCCTGCAGCGGGCCCTGTTCTACGCCGACGGCTGGCATCCCAACGCCCGCGCCCCCCAATGGCTGGCCCAACGCCTGCAGGCTCAGCGTGCGGCCATGGCCGCTCGGCCCTTCGATGTGGTGTTGCGCATTCGGCTGGATTTTGCGGCCGCGCAGGGCCCCGAAGGTGGCTTGTTCGGCCCGCCCGAGCAGGTGGCCCGGCAGCTGGCCGCGCAGGCGCGGGCCGGGGCCACGGGCTTCGTCATCAACTTCCTGGCCCCCACCCCCCAGGAGCGGCTGCGGGCCATGCGGCGCTTCGTGGAACAGGTGCAACCCGCTTTCGCGACGCTCCTGGCCGGAGGTTCCCCATGAGCCTGACCGGACACCGGGGCTGGCAGCTGGTGCTGCAATTGCAGCCCGGCGATGTGGTGGTGCTCAAGAAGGCCCACCCGTGCGGCAGTGTGCGCTGGCGGGTGGTGCGCTTGGGCGCGGATATTCGCTTGGTGTGTTTGGGCTGCGGCCGGCGGGCCATGCTCTCGCGGCGACGCCTGGCCAACCGCATCAAAGCCGTCGAGCCCGCGGCCGCCGGCGGAGGGGTTCCCCATGAAGATTGAGCTGCGTAGAGGTTGGGGCCGCGGCCGGTGGATTTGGGCCCTGGTGGGGTTCGTGTTGGCCCTGGCTGGCTGCAGCGCGTGGCCCGGCCAGGCGCCCTGGGCTTCCAGCCCGGTTCCACCCCCCAGCCCCAGCCCTACGCCCCGCCCCACGGCCACGGCCACCCACCCCCCGGCCACACCCACCCCCGCGGCCTGCGACCGCGCCGCGCCCGGCCTGCCCCTGGATGTCACCATCCCCGACGATACGGTGCTGGAGCCGGGCGCGCCCTTCACCAAAGTGTGGCGGGTGCGCAATGTGGGCACCTGCACCTGGACCCGGGAATATGCCCTGGTGTGGGTCTCGGGCCCGCAGCTGGCCGCGGCCACCCGGGTTCCGCTGCCCTATGAGGTGCCGCCCCAGGCCACCATTGACCTGGAAGTGCCCATGCAGGCCCCCGCGGAGGGCGGGCTTTATCACAGCAATTGGATGTTGAGCAACGCGCAGGGGCATGTGTTTGGCCTGGGCCCGGCCGCGGACCAGCCTTTGTGGGTGCGCCTGTGGGTGCCCGAAGCCACGCCCGAGGTGCGCACCCCCACCGCGCCCACGGCCACGCCGTCGCCTACGCCGTCGCCCAGCCCCACGGCCACGCCCACCGCGCCCCCCGCGGTGCACGAAACCCGGGCCATTTTGCCCGCGGCCACGGTGGACCTGGACGCGCTCTCGCCCGAGGGCGTGCCCGACCTGGCCTATCGCCGCGACGACGATGGCGCGGCGTTTTTGGAACCCCTCAACCAGGCCCGCTTGGGCGTCTTTGGCCCCACCGCGCCCGACGAGCCCGCCTGCCGCCAAACGCCCCAGGCACAAGCCGCGCTGCCCCTGAGCGGCCTGCCCCCGGGCATGTATTTGTGCTTCACCACCGACGCCGGCCGGGTGGGACGGCTGCGCTTTGTGGCCCTGGACCCCGAAAGCGGCGAGCTCACCGTGGAGGTGCTCACCTGGCCCTTGCCCGAGGAGGCGCCATGAGCCGCCGCAAGCGCGACAAGGTGTATGTGGTGTGGCGAGGGCGCAAGCCCGGGGTGTATACTTCGTGGGAAGCGGCCCGGGCCCAGGTGGAAGGGTTCGCCGGCGCGCGCTACCGGGCCTTTCCCAATCGGGCGTTGGCCGAGGCCGCGTTCCGCCAGGGGCAGGATGCGCCGGCCTGGGCCCTGGCCCCCACCCAACCGCAGCTGCCAACCCTCACCGTAGACGCGGCCGCCCCCGGCCCCCGGGGCCCGGCGTGGTATCGGGGGGTGGTGGTGGAACCCGACGGCAGGACGCGCGAGGTGTTTCGCGAGGGCCCTCTGGACGGGCTCACGGCCAACGCGGCCGAATTCGTGGCCCTGGTGCACGGCCTGCGCTGGCTGCAGGCCCACGGCCTGGACTGGCCCCTCTACACCGACTCGCGCATTGCCTACGGCTGGCTGCAGGCGGGGCGGGCCCGCACCCGGCATCGTCCAACTCAGGGGCCGGGGGCCGCGGCCCTGGCCCAGGCCGAGGCCTGGCTGGCCCAAAACGGCATTCCCAACCCCGTGCACCTGTGGCTCACGGCCCAATGGGGCGACATTCCCGCGGATTTCGGGCGGAAGTGAGAACGGCCCCGGAGCTCCCAGCGGTTAAAATCCCCCCGAGCGCGGAGAACCCGGGAAAACGAAAAGCCCTGCGCCCCGGCCTTGCCAAACGGCGCGCTCTGCAGTACACTTTAGGCTGAGGAGAATAGAACCATGGCCCAACGAAAAGCGGCAACCGGGCGAGAACAGGCCCTGGAACAGGCTTTGGAATCGTTGAAAAAGCGGTTTGGGGAGGGCGCGGTGATGCGCCTGGGCGAAGCCCAGCATCTGCGGGTGGATGCCATTCCCACGGGCTCCCTGGCGTTGGACATCGCCTTGGGCGTGGGCGGCATTCCCCGGGGGCGCATCACCGAGATTTTCGGCCCCGAATCTTCGGGGAAGACGACTTTGGCGTTGCACACCGTCGCCGAGGCGCAAAAGCTGGGCGGCATGGCCGCCTTCATCGACATGGAGCACGCGCTGGACCCGGCCTACGCGGAACGCATTGGCGTGGATGTGGACAATTTGCTCATCAGCCAGCCCGACACGGGCGAACAGGCCCTGGAAATCGCCGAAACCCTCATCCGGTCCGGCGCCATCGACATCGTGGTCATCGACAGCGTGGCCGCGCTGGTTCCCCGGGCAGAAATCGAGGGCGACATGGGCGACGCGCCCATGGCCATGCAGGCCCGGCTGATGTCGCAAGCCCTGCGTAAGCTCTCGGGCGCCATCAAGCAGACCAACACCACGGTGCTCTTCACCAACCAGCTGCGCCACAAAATCGGCGTGGTCTTCGGCAGCCCCGAAACCACGCCCGGCGGCCTGGCGCTCAAGTTCTACGCTTCGGTGCGGTTGGACATCCGACGCATCCAGAGCATCAAAGTGGGTTCCGAGGTCATCGGCAATCGGGTGCGGGTCAAAGTGGTCAAGAACAAAGTCGCGCCGCCCTTCCGCACCGCGGAGTTCGACATCCTGTACAACTACGGCATTTCCAAAGAAGGCGACCTGTTGGACCTGGCCGTGGAATTGGGCCTGGTGACCAAACGCGGGTCGTTCTATTCGTATGGCGACCTGCGCTTGGGTCAGGGCCGGGAGAATGTGAAAGCCTTTTTGCGGGAGCACCCGGACCTGGCCTACGAATTGGAAATGCAAATTCGCAGCCAGTTGCTGCCCGACACGGTTTTGCCGGAACCGTCGGAAGGCGAAGTCGGGTAGTTAGGCTACTCCCCGCGCGCACGCGCGGCAACGGTGACGACAACCGGCCCTTCGGGGCCGTGGGAAGCCCAGCCAAAAGACGCCCACCGGCCACCCGTGGTATCGGTCACGGGCCTGGCGGGTTGGCGTTTATATGCGTGTCGCCGCCGTGAGCCGGGGAGGTCGCGGCGGTTTTTGTATGGCAACCACGCAGCCGACTTTCCAGGGGCGCGTTACCGCCCTCAAACCCCACGCCCATCGGCCCCGGGTGCGGGTCTATCTCGACGGGCGGTATGCCTTTTCCCTGGCCGCGCGCCTGGCCGAGGGGTTGCAGGTGGGCCAGTGGCTGAGCGCGGCGCAAGCGCAGGCCTTGCTGGAAGCCGATGCCCAGGCCCGGGCCGTGTATGCCGCGGCCCAGTGGCTGGCCCGGCGGCCCCGCAGCGTGGCCGAAATTCGGCAGCGTTTGGCGCGGCGGGGGTATCCGCCGGCGGCCATCGACGCGGCCCTGGAGCAGCTGCAGGCCTTGGGCTGGCTGGACGATGCGGCCTTCGCCCGGCAGTGGGTGGAGAACCGCAGTGCGTTTCGCCCGCGCGGCCGCGCGCTGCTGCAGGCCGAACTGCGGCGCAAAGGCGTGCCCCAGGCGGCCATCGACGCGGCCCTGGCCCAGGTGGATGACGAAGCCCTGGCCCTGGCCGCGGCGCGCAAGGCCTTGCCTCGCTATCGCGGCCTGCCGTGGCCCGTGTTCGCCCGCCGTTTGAGCGCCTATTTGGCCCGCCGCGGCTTCCCTCGCGCGTTGGTGCACCAGGTGGTGCGCCAGATGTGGCACGAAGCGCATCCCACGGCCCCGGAACCGGAGCAAGGAGCAGAAACATGATGAACGCACTGATTTGGCTCATCGTTGGCATGGTCATTGGCGCGGCCGTGGGCGCGGCCGTGGCCCTGTGGCGCAAACAAGTGGCCGACCAACGCACTTTGGACAGCGCAACCGCGCGCGCCGAACGCCTGTTACGCGAGGCGCAAGAACAGGCCCGGGCCTTAGAGCAAGAAGCCAGGGCCGAGGCCCAGCGTCTGCGTCAGGAAACCGAAGCCGCGCTGGCCCGCCGCCGCCGGGAAGTAGAAGAAGAGCTCAGCCGCCGGCGCCGCGAAGTGCAGCAAGACGAGCAGCGCCTGCGCCAACGCTGGGAAGACCTGGAGCGCCGCCTGGATCGCCTCAATCAGCGGGAGCTGGCCCTCAACAAGCGCCAAAGCGCGCTGGACAAGCGGGCCAACGAGCTGGAGCGTCTCATGGAGGCGCAAAAGGCCAAGCTGTACGAGATTGCCAACCTGAGCCCCGAAGAAGCCCGGCAGCAGGTGCTGGCCCAGGCCGAAGAAGAGGCCCGCCGCGACATCGCCCGCATCATCCGCCAAATCGAAATCGAGGCCAAGGAAGAAGGCGAACGGCGGGCGCGCAAAATCCTGGCCATTGCCATGCAGCGGGTGGCGTCGGACCAAGTGGCCGAATTGGCCACCGCGGTGGTTCCCCTGCCGGCCGAAGAGATGAAGGGCCGCATCATCGGCCGCAACGGGCGCAACATTCGCGCCTTTGAGCAGGCCGCGGGGGTGGACCTCATCGTCGACGACACCCCTGAGGCGGTCACCATTTCCAGCTTCGACCCCGTGCGCCGGGAGATTGCCCGCCGGGCCCTGACCAAGCTGGTCATGGATGGCCGCATTCACCCCGCGCAAATCGAAAAGGTGGTGAGCAAAGAGCGGGAAGAGGTGGAGCGCATCGTGCTGGAGGCCGGCGAAGAAGCGGCCTTCGAGGCCGGGGTGACGGGCCTGCCCCAGGAAGTGCTCAAGATGCTGGGCCGTCTCAAATTCCGCACCTCGTTTGGCCAAAACCAGCTGCATCACGCGGTGGAAACGGCCAAGCTGGCCGCCATGCTGGCCGCGGAGCTGGGCGCGGATGTGCAGATTGCCAAAACCGCGGCCTTGTTGCACGACATCGGCAAGGCCATGGACCACAACATCGAAGGCCCCCACGCGCTCATCGGCGCGGACTTCCTCAAGAATTACGGCTTGCCCGAGCGGGTGGTGCACGCGGTGGCCGCGCACCATCACGATGTGGAGCAGGAGACGGTGGAAGACATCATCGTGGAAGTGGCCGACGCCATCTCGGGCGCGCGGCCCGGGGCCCGGCGGGAGAGCGTCGAAGAGTACATCAAGCGGGTCAAAGTGCTGGAGGAGATTGCCAAAAGCTTCGAGGGCGTCAAAGAGTGCTATGCCCTGCAAGCCGGGCGGGAAGTGCGGGTCATCGTGCGGCCCACCGAAGTGGACGACGCCGCGGCCCAGCGCCTGGCGCGGCAGATTGCCAAGAAAATCGAAGAGCAGCTGCAGTACCCGGGCCAAATCAAGGTCACCGTCATCCGCGAAACCCGGGCCGTGGACTACGCCCGCTGACCCCGGCCGACCGCCCAGGAAGTGAACCTGCGGATGAAAAAGAGCAGTCAGCAGTCAGCGGTCAGCAGGGAGCCCGGTAGGGGCGCAGGGCAGTGCGCCCGCCGCGGAAGGGGCGACCCGGCTGGTCGCCCAGGGCAACGAAACCGCGGACAAACGCGGATGGACGCGGATAAACAACAGCAGGGAGCAGGGAGCGGTGAGCAGGGGGCATGGTAGGGGCGCACGGCGGTGCGCTCGCGGCGGTAGGGGCGACCCGGTGGGTCGTCCGGGGAATGAAACCGCGGATGAACGCGGATACACGCGGATGAACAACAGCAGGAAGCAGTCAGCAGGGAGCGGTCAGCAGTCAGCAAGCGTGCCCCCTGCCAACTTCCAACCACCAACTACCAGCCTCTAACCTCCAACTACCAACCTCCAACATCCTCCGTGTTCTCCGTGTCTCTGTGTGAGATTTTTTGGATTGTGGCTCCCCGGCGCCACTTTGATTCGCGGCGGCCCGGCGCGGTCAGCCCTTTGGAGCCAGGGCTCCGGGAACCAAAACGCCACGAGCGTGCCGCGGTCCAAAAACGCGCGGCCCCTGCCAACCACCAACTTCCATGACCGGCCCCTAACTTCCAACCCCGCCCCCGACCGTCATGCAAGAGTTTTCCTGAAGAAAACCCGGAGGTTGCCGCATCGCGCTTCCTCTATCGTAAGAGAGAGGTGGTAGGCCCCTCGTTACCTCCCCTCATGCAAGCCTGGAGGAAGACGATGCGAAAAACGCGCCTGCTGTGGCTGTTCCTCGCCCTGTTGATGTCGTGCGGCGTGTGCGCCGCGGGCGGGCGCTGGCTGCTGCGCCCCCCGGGTGCCCCGGCCGCGCCCCCGCGCGTGGTGCTGGAGACTTCCGCCGGGACCCAGGCCGTGCCCGTAGGCCAGCCGGTGGAAGTGCGCGGCGGCGCGTACAGCACCGCGCCCCAGGGCCAAATTGTGCGCCTCATTCTGTGGGTGGACGGCCAGGTGGTGGGTGAGGCCGCGGGACCGGCCAATCCCCTGACCAACGCCTGGCAATGGACCCCCACCATGCCCGGCAACCACACCCTGACCCTGGAGGCCGTGGACACGGCCGGCCGACGCAACGCGGCTTATGGCCTGGTGGAAGTGCAGCCCGCGGCCGACGACCCGGACCGCGACGGCCTGCCCAACGACCAGGACGCCTGCCCCGACCAGCCCGGCCCCCCGGCCCAGAACGGTTGCCCCACCCGGCCCCCCGACGCGGACGGCGACGGCATCCCCGACGGGCGAGATGCCTGCCCGGACCAGGCCGGGCTGCCCGAAAACCAGGGCTGCCCCCTGGCCGCACCCGGCGACACCGACGGCGACGGCACCCCCGACGACCAGGACCAGTGCCCCCAATCGCCCGGGCCGGCCCAGGGCCAGGGCTGCCCCCTGCCCCCCGACGCGGACGGCGACGGCATCCCCGACGCCAACGACCCCTGCCCCAACGCCTTCGGGCCCCACGGCGGTTGCCCGCCCGCGCCCGACGCGGACGGCGATGGCACCCCCGACGGCCTGGACCAGTGCCCCGACCAGCCCGGCCCCGCGGACCTGGCCGGTTGCCCCCTGCCCGACGCGGACGGCGATGGCACCCCCGACGACCTGGACCAATGCCCGGACCAGGCCGGGCCCGCGGAGGA
>Ga0256833_1000469_pt1 | contig 31723 bp, 29 predicted proteins | sample 356284metaG_FD_190535 | JGI IMG/M metagenome (GOLD analysis project Ga0256833, IMG submission 190535) | Hydrothermal vent microbial communities from Mid Atlantic Ridge, Atlantic Ocean - 356-284 | ecosystem: Environmental > Aquatic > Marine > Hydrothermal vents | place: Atlantic Ocean: Mid... | reverse complement strand
ATTGTGGTCTTAGTCTTGATTAGTGACTGTCCGTTTTGCCACTGACGGCGCTGATATAATCCTTCAACAGTCTGAGGGGGCCCCTTTTGAAAAGTGCCCTTAAAAGACATGCCATGGCCCAAAGACCGATGAGACCAGCAATTCCAAAAAATCCGATATAGAAGATTGTACCTATCATCCGGTTTAAAGAATCCTTTTTGTCATGAGCGCCCATACATGACAGGTTTGCTCATTCAAAGGTGTTGCACTCCTCTATCTGCCCAGACTCAAATCCGCGCATGAACCATTTCATTCGCTCCTTTGAGGTCCCATGAGTAAATGCGTCGGGAACAACATATCCCTGGGTCTCTTTCTGCAAGGTATCATCCCCGATACGACTTGCGGCATTCAGGGCCTCCTCTATGTCTCCTGGTTCAAGATGTTGCCTTGCATAATGGCCCCAAACACCTGCCAGACAGTCTGCCTGAAGCTCTACTGGGATCTGTAAATGGTTCGCCTTGACCTTGTCACCTGACCTGATTGCCTGCTCCTGGAGGACCCTGACCTTTGAAAGTATTCCTAAAAGGTCTTGCACATGATGGCCGACCTCGTGGGCAAGTACATAGGCCTGAGCAAAATCTCCAGGTGCATTAAAACGACGTGCAAGCTCGTCATAGAATCCCAGATCCAGATATATCTTCTTGTCCACAGGACAATAAAATGGTCCTACCTGTGCATTTGCAAATCCGCAACCGCTACGAGTCGCACCCCTGTAAAGGACAAGGACAGGAGGCTTATACGTATGGCCATAATGCGGAAGAAGTGTGCCCCATATGTCCTCGGTACTTGCAAGCACCTTTTTTATAAAGACCGCATCGGTGTCATCAGAGGACCTTTGGACAGGATGACCATGCTCTACTGGAGAAAGAAGTGTAAAAGGGTCAAATCCCATAAGATATGCACCAACCCCTATAGCTATTATGGCCCAGCCAAACTTTGTCTGAAGAAGCATGCGGATAATTGGCCAAAACATGAACAAGCCCTGAAGGCCTGCACCTCGTCCTATCCCTTGGCCCCTACGATCTTCAACATTTTGACTCTCTCTTTGATCATCAAGACGCATGATTAAAAAAAACCTCTGCCCATCTTCTTATATTATTTTGGGGTCCATCCCCCAATACCTAATAACTCAAGATTAACCAGTATGGAAGTATCGTCAGAGTCGGTCTTAAGTTTTCCCTCTATTGCCCAACATGCAGAAGTGTAGCGCAAAACATATTTTGACTCGATCTGCTTGTCCCTTTCAAAATCCTGCTTGATGTGAAATCTAAAGGACCAGGCAGAGGTGAGTATGGCGTTCATGTCAAAGTTCAACTCGTTTATGTCCTCAAGTTTGTGGTATCTATAATCCAGATCAAATGTACTTCCCCTGTATCCAACGTATCTCCATCTCACATTGTGGGTCCTGAAACCGTCTCCGTAAAAATTGTATCTTGTATCGTATCTGATCCAGAAGTTGGGCACGGGAGTAAAATCAAATTCCCCATAAAGATCGGACAACCTTTTTCTGTCAAAGGCCTTGGCAGAGATCACGGTTGGTTCTTTGTAAAAGTTATAGGACTGCTCAAGCTTTATCCGAAACAGATCGGAATAGGAAAGGCGCTGTCCTTCCAACCTTCGTTTGCTGCTTACAAAGGACAAAAGTGTAAATATAATCTTGTTTCTTTCCTGGTAGAGATCTTGTCTGTCTATCGTAGGAATGTCCCTGCTGCTCCTGTAAGGCGTATAGACATATCGTATTCTTGGGGTTATGTAATGACGCCAAATACTTTTGCCCTTGGAGTAGTTCCTGGCAAAGGTCTTTGTCATATCTGCCATTATCGAGTATCGAAACTTGTTGGCAGTGTCATCCGGATTCCTTCCACTCTCCTCTCTTCCATATGCTACATAGACGGCATCTTCCATGGAACCTGTAATAACAAGATCCGCCCAATTAAAAAGATCCAAGGGTAGGGAAAGGGAGGGATTTAGCCTTATTCTGTGTTCCTTGGTTCCTTGCTCTCGCCAGTAATCCGTGTAGTCAAAGTCAAAATCATAGTAGAGATACCTGCCCCAAATGGGCTGTTTAAACGCATGCATAAATACGCTTGGAAGCGTCTGGACGGTAAAACCTCTTCGTCCAAAGAAATGGTTGTCATTGTAGCGGCCGTGAAGTCCAAGGAACATGTCCTCGCTTTCCCTTGTAACCTGAGCCACAGATGGCCTGATCTTGTCTGTGTCCTCTGCAAGATTCCTCTTGAACCATTTCCTGAACACCTCCTCGCTTCGGGAAAAACCCATGAGGCCGCTATCGAATTCCTGGAGATAGTCCATGTCACTCATTAGGTCCACGTCCAGTTTGCCTTGAAAGCCAAACGGAAGCGTCTGGTTCATCTTGCCCCTTATCCACCACCTGAAATCATTGCCTCTCTTGTGTCCATCTCCATTAAAGTCGTTGTCCTTCTTGTTGTCGCCCAGAAAATTGTAACGCAAGATGGCCTTGTCATTTTCGGAAAAGATGTGCCTGTATTCTATACCCTCCATCCAGCCACGACTCGACATTGGGTGTTGATAAAAGGTGAGATCCATACTGTCGTTTAGCACAAAAAAGAAGGGAACGTTTAGGCCTATGCCGTTTCTTTTTGAGGAAGTGTATTCTGGTATGAGAAAACCAGTCTTTCTGTAACGATTTATTGGCACATAAAGCCAAGGGGTAAACAGCACCGGGATGTTTTTTATCTCAAAAAAGGTGTTTTTTGCCTTTGCCTCCCCGTCAACAGTCAGGGTAAGATCCTTGCACTCAAATCTCCAGTCTTGATCTGGCATGGGGCAGGTACTGATGGTGGCATCACTTGCATGGTATTCTTCCGGACCGGTCTTTTCCAACCTTTTTGCAGTAAGATGAATGTTGTTTCGTTTAAGATACAAAAAGGCGTCCTCCATCCGGCCGGTTGAGGTCTTAAGATCAAGGCTTCCCTTGCGTCCCCTCAACACGTCCTGGCCAAGATGAATTACTACATGACCACTTGCAAAGATCTTTCCTGCCTCCTGATCGTAGATTATCTTGTCTGCAAAGACCTTTAGCCTCCCACGCCTTACCTCCACGTCCCCTTTGGCGATGACTGATTTGGAATTGTGGAAGAAGACCAGTTTCTCTGCCTTTATTTGCCACGGCTCATCCCTTACCACCTTTGCATAGGAATCACTTACAAATAGAAAAGATAAGAACAGGACACAAAAAAGGGCGGCAAGCATGGAATCTCTCATGGCGTGGCATGGCACAGGCATGACTTAAACCACCGACGAGGGCATAAATATCTTGTTATAAAGATTCTGGGCATACCTATCCGTCATGCCCGCTATGAAATCACATACGTGTCTTTCATACGGGGTTCGGCTCTCCTCTATCACCCTCTCCTCCTCAAAAAGTCTCTTTCTTTCCCGTAAGAATGCGTCCTTGTTCTTTATAAAATATCCATAGAGCTCAAAAAGTATCTTCCTTGCCTTTTCAAATTCCATGTGGACCTGGGGGGCACGATAGACATTGTCATAAAGAAAGGCCCTTAAACTGAGCATGGTCTCCATCATCCGAGGGCTAATGTCAAGCTCTATCCCTTCATCCGTAACCCTTGTGGTCCTGATTACATCCTTGATCATGGAGGAGATACGGTTGCTGTGAGTCTGGCCAAGCACCGAGGTGACCTCCTGTGGAACAAGGGACTCCTTTATGACTCCACTTCTTATGGCATCATCGAGATCGTGGCTAAGGTAAGCAATAACATCTGCTATCCTTACCACCCTGCCCTCAACGGTCTGGGCCGATTCGCCAGGTTCCTTGGGAATGATGTTTCCAAAGCCCTTTGAATGCTTTAAAATCCCGTCCCTGACCTCATACGTCAAGTTTAGACCCTTTCCACCATTTTCCAACACATCGACGACCCTAAGACTTTGCCTGCAATGACTAAAGCCTCCTGGCACTATCTCATTCAGTACGGTCTCTCCTGCATGACCGAAAGGGGTGTGACCAAGATCGTGGCCAAGGGCAATGGCCTCTGCAAGATCCTCGTTCAAACGAAGGGCGCGTGCAATGGTCCTTGCAATCTCGGCAACCTCAAGGGTGTGTGTCAGCCTTGTGCGATAATGGTCCCCCATGGGGGATAAAAAGACCTGGGTCTTGTGTTTTAGTCTCCTGAAGGCCTTTGAATAGACTATCCGGTCCCTGTCTCGTTGAAAGGCGGTTCGTATGTAACAGGGACTGGAGGGAAAACGTCTGCCTTTGGTCTTGCTGCTAAGACAGGCATGGGGACTAAGAATCTGTGCCTCCCTCAGCTCAAGCTCATCCCTTACGGTAAGGGTACCTTTAACCTTCAAGCCTGTTCCAGAGTCAAAGTACATGGTGTTTGTTATAACTTTAATAAAAGTTGCAGGCAATAGCCTTAAAGTCTATGGGAAGAATTTCCCCTGTTTAAAAAGCTCCCTATGCACCCAAACATCCACTGCGAGATAGAGTATGGAAATGGTGCTGCAAAGAATCAGATAGGAAGTGGTTGCAGCAACTATCCCTGCCTCCGAAACCATTATGGCAGTAAAGACCATAAGCAGAAAGGGGGCAACAGCACGCGTTTTGTATCTTGAAAGGTCAAATTTTCCTTCCTGCACGGCCCACATGTCTATGCCCTGGGCTGCAAATTCAAGGGCGAGTATCAAAACCACAAGCAGATGGGCCTTTCCTGCTGAAAAAGGAAGTATTGCAAGGGTAAAAAGGGGTGTGAAAAGGGCAAGAACCAACTCTAAAATGGCACCTGCACCCCTTTTCATCACTCCAGGAAGACAGGCCAAAACATACTGGGCACCTGATAAAAGGGTAACTGCCAAGACTATGAGGCCATAGGCAAGTTCCACTTGCCTCGCAGGAAGTATAAGGGCTATGAAAAGCCCAAGTATCTCAAGAAAAAGGGCACTTTTGACCCTGCTGGTCAATGCGCCATTTTTTGAGTAGAGGGCAACGGCAAGAAACAGGGTGGCCAGGAATAGGCCTGAAAGAAAGGCGATGGTCACAACCTTGTCGGGGAAGGTATTTGTAAGAAGGATGAGCCCAACACCTATCATCTGCAGGGTAGTCTTTATCTTTGCAAGCTCAGTCACCCTGAGCCCCTTGCTTCCCGGAGTCATAAAACGTCTTATTTCTGTCACGAGAAATTCCCTGAAAAATATGGGCCACACTATCCACATGGGAAGAATCTGCAGATCCAAAAGGGGAACCAGGGTGACTGCCACAAATATCTTGTCTGCTATAGGATCAAGAAGCCTTCCAAGGGATGTAACTCCATATTTTCTGGCAAGAAGGCCATCGAGATAATCCGTAAGGCCGAGGATGGTTAGGATAACGAGTGCGGTAACCCTTGATGCTGCCCCTCCATATATGAGAAAAAGGGGTAAGGGAAGCAGTATGATCCTTAGGGCAGTAAGCTGATTTGCCGAGATCCTCATTGGCTTTTGGCCTCTATCTCTTTCCAGATCTGATAAAAGGTCCTTAGCACATCTCCCCTTGCACTACTAAGTCCCTGAAGATCCTTAATGAAGTTTCGATAATCTTTTGCCGGGCCTATCTCAAGCTGGACAAGAAGGGGATCGCAAAAATACCAGGTACATCTGTAGGGCCTTTGAATCCTTGGAAGAACGCAACCTTTTTCTCCTATGAACTGGCAGATTGCCTCTTCATCAACATCAAGATCATATCTTGGCACATCAAGGCCAAGGGCAAGAAACACCACCACGTCGGCAAACTCAGGAAAGCCAAATTTGTTGGCACAACAGACAGTGCCACAGTAAGGACATACCCGTGCAGTATAGGACTGTATCAGAGGGTCAAGCTTACCAAGGGCCTTTTGATAGGCCGGGGCCTTTTCCAAAACAGGTTCCACCATACGGCCATTTTTTGAAAAAAGCCCCTTAAGTCCTTCAATCATGGACCAAAAGGCCTCTTTGTTTTTGTAATCAAGCCTTGGAAAAACCGTTGTATCAAATCCGATTATAGCCATGACGATTGTGAAAGCACCCTGATTTTTCTAAAGAATCCTTCCATTTCGTTAAATGCACACATCCTTTTACACATAATCTTCATAGTCGCTTTTCTTAAGGGCTTCAACAAGTTCCCTTACCCTGTATAGCTCCTTTCGAGGGCAAACAAGAACGGCATCTTCCACGCAAACCACCACCATGTCCCTTAGCCCAATGGCTCCTATCAACCTCCTTCCTTCAGAAATCACAAGACTGCCCTTGGAATCAAGGACAAGGGCCCTGCCTGAAACAGCATTGCCGTTTTCATCCTTTTCAAGCATCTTGTAATGGCTTTCCCAAACTCCAAGATCAAGCCATTGAAAGTCACAAGGAAAAACAACCAAGGCTGGCACATCCGGCGCTCCTGACCTTCCATCACACCTTGCAAGCCTTTCAAGAACAGCAGTGTCAAACGCATCATCTGGAAGCCTGGCATAGAGTTCCAGGGTCCTTTCAGGATCGTGCCTGCCCTGTGGTATGATTTCAGAAAGAGGCGCCCAGATACGAAATGGTTCTTTTTCAAGAAGCATTTTCATTACCGCTACCGAAAAAGAGAGCATACCACTGTTCCAGAGAAAACGATTTGACTGAAAATAGGCCTTGGCCGTTCTTGGATCTGGCTTTTCATGAAAATTAGTGACCTCCATGCAGCTTAGGCCCCCGCAACCACCGGCCGTGCCCCCTGTCTCTATGTATCCGTAGGAGGTCTCAGGGCCACTTGGCCTGATACCATAAATCACTACCGAACAAGTTTGTTTAGCCCACTCCATTCCCACCCTTAGCGTGTCAATGAACTTCTCCATGGGGCTTACGAAATGGTCTGAAGGAAATACGGATATCACAGCATCTGGATCATGCCTTTCTATTGTCATAGTCCCTAAGAGCACGGCAGCTGCCGTGCCCTTTGGACAAGGTTCAACGATTATGTTTGATTCCCTTACATCAGGTATCTGTTGAATTACCTCATCCCTTTGATAAGGCTTACATACCACCCATATGTTTTTTTGGGGCAAAAGGGCTTCTACTCTTTCCATTGTGCCCTGAAGAAGACTCTTTGTTTTTGAAAGTCTAAGAAACTGCTTGGGCCTGCTCCTTCTGCTTTTTGGCCAGAGTCTTGCTCCTATACCACCAGCGAGAATCAAGGCGTGAAAGTTGGCATTCATGAAAATGGCCCCCTTCTATGAATTTCGCAAAGCAAAGAAGCCATATATATGGCGGCAGTCTCACTTCTAAGGATACGCCTTCCCAAACCAGCGGCTCTAAAGCCCCTTGATGTCAAAAAATCCTTTTCACCTGGACTAAAGCCCCCTTCTGGCCCCACTGCCACAACCAAAGGAAACAAATCCTCGTCCATGAAAAATGGGGAGGGGCCACCACCCCTTTTCTCAGAAAAGAGTGCTATCTTGAAGCAGGAATCTTCAACCTCTGAAACCGCCTCTTCAAGGGTAACTGGTGACTCTATCATGGTTGCCTTAAAGCCTCGCGACTGCTTGAGGGCCTCAAGACTCAGTGTTTGCCATCTGCTTAGCCGCTTTTTCAAATTCTCTCCGTCATAACGAATGCTTCTTTCTGTAATAATTGGTCTTATGGCTGAAACCCCAATCTCTGAAAGCTTCAAGACAGCCAACTCAAACCTTTCTCGCCTTATTAGAGCCAAAAATATGGTACACGGAATAAGATCATCCTTTTGTCCAAGATATTCCACAACTTCAAGACCTACACGATTTTTTGACACGTTCACTATCCTTGCTACTGCAACCCTTCCAGTTCCATCTGCAAGCCTCACTTTCTGACCCTGTTTTAGCCGTCTTGGACCCAAAAGATGTGCTGCTTCCCTGCCTTCGAGCACTACACTTCCTGATACCACAAAAATATCAGCCGAAACGATGAACTGAGGCAGTCCTAAGAGCCTTGTTGAAACTCCATTAGTATCCATCTGGAATCTTTTTCATCAGGTACGACAGAAACAAGTTTCAACCCTTGATTACCAAAACCCTTCTCTATACCATCTGCCTGATGGTCTAAAATCCCGCTAAGAAGAAGCAAGCCGTTAGATGCCACCTGTGCACTAAGTTCTTTTGAAAGAAGAAGCAGGCTATCCCTGTCTATATTTGCAAGGACAAGGTCAAAAGGACCTTCTATCTCCCAAAGGGGAGCGTTACTTACAAAGACCTGCTCGTGGACATTGTTAAGGTGAACGTTTTTCCTTGCAGTTTCAACTGCATCAAGGTCTATATCAATGGCAATTACCTCCCTGGCACCAAGCCTTGCAGCCGAAATGGCAAGGATTCCGGAGCCAGTGCCAACATCGAGAACCCGCATATTCTTGATGAGACCAGCATCTGACATCTTTTCAAGTTTCTGTAAAATTAGCCTTGTAGAGGCGTGGCTTCCAACGCCAAAGGCCCTGCCTGGATCCATCTCTATTACAATCTCATCTGGCCCTGGGATATAGTCTTCCCATGTTGGCTTGACTACAAGCCTTCTTCCCACCCGCAAGGGCTTAAAGAAGCGTTTCCACTTATCATGCCAGTCCTCATGGATTATCCGTTCCCCCTCTATTGAGACTGTTGCATGGGGATGGAGCAGACAAAGTTCTTCAATGTAGGTTTCCACTGCCTGAAAAGCACCTGATTCCAGATCTTCCCTACGAAGATACGCCTTAATCAAAAGCATGTCTTCGTTGTCAGGCGACTCTTCCACCAACACACCGCGGCTTAGCTCAGATATAAGAAAATCACATAGGGGCTCTTCCAGCTCCTTGCTGCACTGTATGGAGAGCTCAACCCACAGCCTCTTTTTATCTTCCTTGCTTATCATTACTTATCCTTGTTCCGATAACGCAACTGAGCACATGGGATTGGAAAGTAGGTTATTCCCATAACCCCCATATTACAACAGGAACTTCATGGATAATCTATACAATGACAGACGTTTTATCTTTGAACTGCTCTTTAAAAAAGGACTGATCTCTGCACAGGATTACGCCTTCCTTCAGAGCAAGCATCACATAGCATCAAGAAAGGGCATAGATCTGGTCCAGTGGATCGACTCTCTTTCTCTAAGAAGGGCCGATGCCCCTGGCAAGGAACTCGCCGAGGCAGACGTTCTTGAGCTTATATGCCAGGAAAAGGGCTGGCGTTTTAAAAGGATAGACCCCCTTAATCTTGACATGGAGGTGGTAACAAAGACCCTGCCCTCATCCTTTGCAAGGACAAGGCTTGTACTGCCCCTTGAGTGGCATGGCAATGTGCTCGAGGTGGCATCATACTATCCTGAGCAACAGGAACTAAAGGAAGACATAGAGAGGGCTTGCAAGGCCACCATTGCCTTTGTCATAGCTCCCAAGTCTGACATAGAGCGAGTCATCCGGGAGTTCTTTGATTTTAGAAGCTCCATTGCCGCTGCCCAGAATGTGCTTAGCACCCCTGAAGTTGACATCTCAAACCTGGAACAGTATGTGAAACTTTCCGGCAAGGACCTTCATGCAAGCGACAAGCACATCAACAAGGCTGTAGACCACCTGTTTCAGTATGCCCTTAGCGAAAGGGCAAGTGACATCCATATCGAACCCAAACGCAAGGAGTGTGTGGTGAGATTTCGGATCGATGGGGTCCTACACACTATCTACAAACTGCCAAGGGTTGTCCATGATGCCCTTTGCACCCGCATAAAGGCCCTGTCACGACTTGACATAGCTGAAAAAAGACGTCCTCAGGACGGACGAATAAAGCTTTCGTGGCAGGATGAAGACGCTGAAGTCAGGGTATCGACCATTCCTGTGGCCTTTGGAGAAAAGGTCGTCTTGAGGCTACAAAGCGCACAGATACTCATGAGCGATCTTGACGGCCTTGGCTTTTCAAAAAGGGATTTTCAGGTCTATCGTTCTTTTTTACAAAATACAAACGGCATGATCCTCATGACAGGGCCTACAGGCTCCGGTAAGTCCACAACCCTCTATTCCACCCTGAGATACCTTAGCACCCCGGAGGTAAACATAGTCACCATAGAAGACCCGATCGAAATGGTCTATGAGGAGTTCAATCAGATAGCCGTCCAGCCCCAGATTGATGTTACATTTTCAACCATCCTAAGAAACATCCTTCGCCAGGATCCAGACATCGTGATGATTGGCGAGATAAGAGATGCAGAGACTGCACGCTATGCCGTACAGGCCTCTTTGACAGGGCATCTCGTCTTTTCCACCCTCCATACAAACGACTCTGCCGGTGCTGTTACAAGGCTTTTGGATCTTGGTCTTGAGCCCTATCTTATTGCATCCACCCTCATTGGAGTAGTGGCCCAGAGGCTTGTAAGAACCATTTGCCCTGAATGCAAGGAGGAGACATGGATATCTTCAAAGGAACTCGAGGCCTTTGGTTGCAAGCTAAAACAGGACAGTGCCAAGACTTACTACGGAAGCGGGTGTAACACCTGCAGGAATACCGGTTACTACGGTCGGATCGGAGTATATGAGGTTCTTTCTGTCTCTCCTTCCATCAAAGAGATGATTCACAAGGGGGCATCTGAAAGTGAGATAAAAAAACGGGCCTTGAGGGAAGGCATGAAGACCTTAAAATTTGACGCATGCACAAAGATGCTAAAGGGAATAACCACCCTTGAAGAGATCATGAGGGTGACATACTGAGGCATCACCTCGGGGATAGAAGCTCATCCTTTTTCCTTTCGTAGGTGGATCTGCTTATTTGCCCGCTGTTGTATAGCTCCCTAAGTATCTGAAGCTTCCTTCTTGTTTCAGGATCATCAATGGGGCCATGTCCGGACTTTTGATAATAGATGTTGGAGCCATTTGTCGATCTGTTAGGCTTGGGATTTTCAAATCTTATCCTTGGGGCCTCGCCCTGGGGGGAAAGCCTTTCTATTCGTCTTTTATGCCTTCTCCTCTTCTTAAGCGGTGCGGGCCTGAAATCGTAGTCAAGATCAACGATGAGCCAGTTTGTATAGTAAGGCATATCAAAAAAGGAAAAGGAGGACTTGGGCGCCTTCTTTAGAGTCTGGCCCGGGCCAGGAATCAGTTTCCACGGATTTGCAATTGGACGGTTTGTTGGATCGCCAACGAACTGGCGCACTGCCTCTGAGTAATTTACGCCCTTGTAATTTATGGTGCGGAACACGATGTTAAGTTTTCCATCCTTTACGAACATTATGCCGCTTGTAAAAAAATCGTTTGCAAAAAACACCATCACCTGTTCCTTCAACATGAAGGAAAAGTCCACCACCTCGTCTGGCTTGGCCACTGAAAATGCCTTTTGGATAGGCTTTAGAAGCTGTACCCTGACCCTGCTGGTAAAGACTTGATATTTCCTGGCCTTACCAAGTACATTTGCATCCTCGTAATAGATTGCACCAAGGATGCGATTTAGCTTCAAAAGGGAAAAATTGTATGGATGGTCAAAGCCACCCTTTGTGACCACATCAGAGCCGGATTCAAATTTGGTGAGTCTTACCCGCCAGTTCTCACCCTTTTCAACTGGCCTGAACTCATTTCGTTTTAAGACAGCGCAGGATACGGCCAAAAATAAAGGCACTATCACTAAAATATAAATGACCTTGGATGATGTGCTCATAACAGAAGAAAACTTAATAAAAAAGAAGATGGGTTGCAAAGATTTGTTTTTAACCAGTAAAGCCTGGATGTGCTTTTTACTGATCAATATGCCCTTAAAGAGATGTCAAAGAAAAGGTGTGCATTAAAGGCAACAGAAGAGCGTTTCAGATTGATATTAGTCAAGGCAATGATTACAAAAGTTGATAGCTCTTATGAAATAATTTCCCAAAAAGGAGGAAGAAAAAATGGCCGATGTGAAAGTTCCTGGTCTTATCCCGCAAAAAGACGGCTCCTTTGCCATCTATGTTGAGGTTCCTAATGGTGCCTGTCCAAGCTCAAGGGATATTAAGACCCTGGCTGAGATGATGGATGAGCTCAAATGCAAGGTACATCTGACCACAGCCCAGAAGTTCCTGATACTTGATCTTAATGAAGAGACAGGGAAAAAGGCCCTTGATATCCTTTCTGGCACCAACCTATATGCCAAAACCGCCCTCGATCTTTCCCAGCCCAGGGTGTGTGTTGGGAAGCCGTATTGCAAACTTGCTCTTCAAGAAACCTTTCCCCTTGCCCAAACCATTGTTGACAAACTTGCAAGGGAACCAATTGCAAGAAAAATGAAGGTGGGAATTGCGGGCTGCCCTGCATGCTGTTCTTGGGCAAACATGCTTGATGTTGGATTCGTTGGTGTCAAAAGCGGCTTTCAGGTATTCATTGGTGGCCATGGTGGTGCAAGACCAGCTATAGGCGAGAAAATGGGGCTTATCACGTCTCATGATGAGGCAGTGGAGCTACTCTCTAAAATAGCAAAGCTATTCAGAGAAAATGTGAGAATGAAGTCACGCCTTGACAGGGTGATAAAGAAAATAGGGCTTGAGGAATTCAAAAAAGCCGTAGGTCTATGATTTAAAAACATAATGATTCGTGCCCCTTCTAACCAAGAGCTTAGGCCTGTAGTGTCTTCGAGATTCGATTCGGACACAAATGTTTTGAGACAACTTCTCGAAGATGCCGGACTTGGTACATTTCTTTCCTCTTGGAGGCCTGAAGAAGGGGCATTTGTTCTTATAAAACCAAACCTTGTAAATGCCAGCCCGTTTCCTGTAACCACACCAAAATGGATTGTTGAAGGGCTTGTTGATTTTATTCATGGAATAGATCCTTCCATAACGATCGTTGTGGCAGAAGGTACCGGGGACCCGGATACAGAGACAATGGATCTATTCCGGATACACGGCTACGCATCCATAAAGAGGGTGGATTTTGTTGATCTTAACAGGGAGGATTGCAAGGAATACAAGCTTCCAAACGGGCTTAGGTGGAAGAGCCTTTTCCTGCCAAGGGTCCTTGAAAGCGCCTTCATAATATCGGTTCCGGTCCTAAAGGCCCACACCCTTGCCGGGGTTACCCTTTGTATGAAGAACATGATAGGTGTATGCCCTTCAAAGCACTTCCAAAATGGAGGGTTTTGGAGAAAATCCTCGTTTCATCAAAGGATCCACGAATCCATCTTTGATCTAAATTGCGCGGTAAAACCGCATTTCTGTTTGCTTGATGCTACTGTTGGCATGTCATCAGGCCACCTTTCAGGTCCCACCTGCTCTCCTTTGGCAAATCGCCTTGTTGCCGGCTTTGACCCAGTGGCAGTAGATGCACTTGGTGCATGGCTCCTTGGAAGAAACTGGTACGATATAAAACATATACGACTTGCTAACAAGGTGCTTGGAGAGGCGACCGTATGGCAAACCAGTAACAATATGTGATTTACCGAATTGGCAGTTGACACCGATAGAATCACCATTTAATGATATATCAGATAGCCGGTGGAAGGGAATCTGGTGAAAATCCAGAACGGGCCCGCCACTGTAAGCGGGGACGAAACCTGGAACGTGCCACTGTGACGCCTGGGCGTCATGGGAAGGCCCAGGAAGTAGGGTGATCCGCAAGTCAGGATACCTTTCACAGGCTGCCAAAAAACCCATGAAGCCAGCGGGGAACCTGGCTGATGGTTCACAGGTTGCGGGAAAGCGGGCACCCGTATCCCTTTGAAGGATACGGGTTTTTTTTTATTTTTCGCCTACCTGCCCAACGAAAAAGTTACCGTTCCCCCAAAAAGACAAAAGGAGGGCATTTAATCCAATGAAAAAGACATTTGTAGTGTTGAAGGTGTTGTTTGCAGTCATCTTTTGTGTTACTTTTTCTGCAAACGTGCTATTTGCAGAACAACACCTTTTGAGGTTTCTAAAGCCTCAGAAACAAGATCTGAAGCCGGCAATCGTTCTTACTGCCTTTGGTACCAGCACCAAGGCGCAAATAACCTTTGACTATATGGACAAACAGATAAGGAGGGCATTTCCTGGGCATGAGATAAGATGGGCATTTACCTCTCAGATAATACGCAACAAGATGAATGCCATATACAAGAAAAGGGGCATGAACAAAAGGCTACAGAGCCTACCAGAGGTGCTCGCAAGCCTTAAGGCCAAGGGCTACAGACAGGTTGTGGTGCAATCCCTTCATGTCTTTCCAGGTGAGGAATACATCCATATGATTAACGAGGCCCAAATGGATGGCCTGAGCGTTTCCATAGGCGAGCCGCTCATAGCCCAGTGGGAGGATGTTCACAAACTTCTTAAATCCATATCCAAAGACTTCCTGAGCCCTGATGAAGGCTGCAACGTCTTTGCAGGACATGGCTCCCCAAACACCTATGTTGCCCCTTCCACTGCAGTATATCTTGCCTTTGACCGTCTGCTTTCTGTTCACTATCCAAACTGCTTCCTGGGCAGTGTGGAAGGGGTACCGGACAGAAAGGATGCACTTGATCGAGCAAAGGCGTATAAAGGAAAAAAGGTACGTATCATCCCCTTTATGCTTGTTGCAGGAGACCATGTCATGAATGACATAATGGGCAGACAGTCTCATAATGAGGGAGAAATTTCTTGGGCCGTGGAACTTGAGAAGGCCGGCAAGGAGGTATCCTGTCCGGAAATAACCGTGGATGGCCAAAGGCTCTACAAAGGCCTTGGTTTCTACCCCATTACGAACAAGATCATCATAGAACACATAAAACAAGCAATGTCAGACCTTTAAGAATATGAAACAGGGGGGAGGAATTATGAATACGGCGATGAAAATGCTTGTGGCTTTTTTCGTTCTAATGACTGTCATGCTGCCTCTTTCTGCCTTTGGCGACGGCGCAACAGACAGGGAAACACAGCTTGAAAGGCTTGTCAGAAAGCTCGTTAAGGAAAATCGTAGGCTAAACGAACGCCTTGAAAAGGTAGAGAAGGAACTTTCAAGGATTAAGGCACAAGGGGAAACCTCAACGGTTCAAGGGGAATCAGGGCCTTCCATGGAGGAAACAGGATCTTCCTCGCCTGAATGGTATGAACGGTTCAGCCTCGGTGGAGGTGTCACAGGCCTTTTGATGGGAACCATTGGTGATGCAAACAGCGAGGAAAACGTACGCTCCACCCAGGACGCATCATACACAATAGATGTGAACCTTGATGCAGACTTTGCCAAGTGGGGGAAGTTCTTCGTGCATTTTGAAGGTGGAGATGGAGATGGTCTGAACAACGACGTACCAAGCTTCAGTGTCCCAAATTATGATGCATACAAGACAACCATTGGCCTTGACAAGGCAGCATTGACAATATCAGAGGCCTATTATGAATTCTCATTTTTTGACAACAGATACGGCTTCGATGTTGGCAAGATGGATATAAGCGTGCTTTTTGACGAAAACGAGGCGGCAGGTGACGAAACCACCCAGTTCCTTTCAAACATCTTTGTAAAAAGCATGGGGGTTAACATACCAGAGCCAGACAGCTTCTATTGCCCTGCCTTCTTGTTGCGGGCGCAACCTGTTGATCTTTTGGAATTCAAGGTAATAGGTGCTGGCGTTGCAGGACATGGAGAGGATTCTGTTTGGACAGACCCCTTTGACGATGGCATGCTCATAGGACAAATGAATCTTTCGCCCCGTCTTTTTGGAAAAAATGGAAACTACAGATTTTACGGATGGATAGACAAAAGACGCTATCTAAAGGCAAGGGAGCTATCCAAAATTCCTGCTTCAGACCATGAGGCAGGCCACAGATATGCAGACGACTCCCTTGCTGGCTGGGGACTTTCCTTTGATCAGGAGATCCTAAGGGGCATTACTGGATTTGCCCGCTACAGCCAGACCCTTACCGATGATAGGGCATACTGGGACGGTGACGACCATTCCTGGACCCTTTTGCCTGTTGATAGAAGCTGGTCCATTGGTTTTCAGCTGGATGGCGGCTTGTGGAACCGTGGGGGAGATGCCTTCGGTTTTGGCTTTGCCGAGACGCTTTTATCAGACGATTATAAAAAGAAACATGACCACACAGCCAATGAAAAATATATTGAGGCTTACTACAGATTTATGGTGGTGGACAGATTTGCGCTAACAGGTGATTTCCAATGGATCCAAAATGCAGGTGGAAGCTCCCTGATAGATGACATATACATCTGGGGCATAAGAAGCCAGATAGATTTTTGACAAACACCTTTTACTTGAAAAGACCTGGCCTGCCATCAAATTCATCGGGCAGGCCTTTTTTATTTCAACTTTTCCTTTTCTTTTGCAAAATTTTCGTTAACATAACATTTATTCCAGTGCTGATTTTTTAGTTTTTAAGGCTTGTGGGACAATGGGATTTTTTTCTCCCTTGCCCTTTTGAGCCAAGTAAGGAAAAAAGGAGGAAAAGGAATGAAGAGGTTATTGGTCATCTTGTTTAGTCTATTGATCCTGGTCACTTTGGGATGCAGCAATGAACATGGTGAAAAGGCTTCAAACAAGGCAAAAGAGGCTGTAAGCTCAGCAGTTGAGGCGACACACGAGGCTGCAAAGGCAGTGGCTGACGAGGCAAAAAAGGCTACTAATGAGGCTGCAAAAAAGGTTCAAGAAGCCACAGAGAGTGTGAGCGAACAGGCGGCGAACACCTCTGAAAAGGCAAAAGAAGAAGTGAACAAGGCAGTTAACGCCACATCTGACAAGGCAGAAGAGACCAAAAATGAGGCTGTAGAAAAGGCAAATGAGGCTGCAGAAGCTGCTTCCAAGAAGATAGACAAGGCCACCGATAAGGCAAATAGTAACGCATACTGATTTTTTCAAAGGCCCCTAAATCAGGGGCCTTTTTATTCATCAACCCGCTTCAACGAATCTTGAACCTTTTTTCAAATTCCCTGTCTATGGTCTTTCTTTTTAAGGCCTCTCGTTTGTCATAAAGCTTTTTCCCCTTTGCAAGGGCTATCTCAACCTTCACCTTTCCCCTTGAGATATAAACCTTTAAGGGAATGAGGGTAAAACCCCTTTCTTTAACCTTGCCTGCAAGCCGCTTGATTTCCTGCTTGTGAAGAAGGAGTTTTCGTGCCCTCAAGGGATCTGGCTTGGCCGTGTTGGTTGCGTACGGATAAGGGCTTATGTGAACATTTTGAAGCCAGGCCTCTCCATCCCTTATATCTACGTAGCCATCCTTAATATTTATTCGCCCTTCCCTGATGGACTTGACCTCAGGGCCAAGAAGCACTATCCCCGCTTCCAGCGTATCAATGATATTATATTCGTGTCGAGCCTTTCTATTCTGGCTTACAATCCTTATACCCTGACTGCCCATCTTCTTCCCCAATACCAAGTTTCCATCAAAACATCTACCAATCCGAGGGCTTTACGATAATCTTTCTGATCTTCACATCAAATAACCTGTTTGACGGGGCAGGCCATATTACACAGGCGGTATCTGCGCCCCTTCCAGTCCCTGCCACTGTCACTACGTCTTCTTTTCCCACAAGGCCTGCATCAAAGGCCATCAGGGCTATCTCAACACACACCTTCACACCCTGCCCAAGAAGCCTTAGGGTGTTGGCTATAAGATCTTGCTGAGAAAAGCCAAGGGTCTCCCTGATTGCAGTCCCGATATTTCTAAATGGCATGGTGCCTGTGTGCACTGAGGCTCCCCTTTCAAGTATCTGGTTCCGTGTCTCATCAGACATCTCAAGGGTCGGTTCACCCTTAAAGCCAAAGTTGTGTGTCACCACTACGAGCCTTTTGGCCTCTATTGCCTTTTCCTCCATGATATCAAGGGCCTTAATGGCCGTATCCCCATAGGTTGAGGCAACTATGATGCGCTCGGTCCCATTTTGTTTTACAAAGGACAGGGCCTTTTCCAGGGTCTCTTTGGTGTTTTTTCTCCCAGCCTTGGCAAAATAGCCCATAATATCCCCCTTTAATGCTGCGTTTGTACGTCTTAGCCCCAAAATTTGCCTACGGCCAAAAAACTCCTTCAGATATTTCAACCAGACTAAATAATTTAGACAAAATTTATTTTCATTCTTTAAATTATACTATTTTATGTTATAGTCTCATCAATACTTGATAATTTGGGGCTGATACATAACTTCGACCAAGCTTAACCACTGAAATCGCCAGGAGCAACCATGAACCCTAAAAAACGGGTATTAGTCTTAGATGACGAAGAGATGATACTTCAACTGGTAACTGACATATTCAATCTGATGAACTTTGACGTAACGGCTGTAACAAGTGCAGAAGAGGCCATATCCGCCTTTGAAGAAGCAAGCAGACAGGGGCGCCCCTTTGATCTTTGCCTTTTTGACATGACCCTTCCCGGTAACATGAACGGGGCAGATGTATTACGGCAGATAAGGAAGATAGATCCAAACGTAAAGGCCATTGTCTCAAGCGGTTTTTCCCAGGAGGACATGGATATGGTCAAAGGAGAAACCGGTTTTGACGCTGCTGTGCCAAAGCCCTATTCCATCACTGTGTTACAAGAGACGGTGCAAAAACTCCTTTGAAAATACCCTAATCTATCTGTATCCCTTTAAGCCGTTCATTCTCAAGGGCCATTACCTCAACTGTCACCACATTTCCAAGGCTTTCAGGCCCTATGTCTACGGCGACATCCATGTAGTTGTCGCTCTTTCCAACCACATAACCTGTATCCTTGTCCTGTCTTTCAAGTAAGACCTGCAAACGGTTCCCTATGAGGGACCTGCAAAACTCTTCTTTTTTTGCACGTCCAAGCCCCATGATCTTCCTTGCCCTTTTCTTTGCCTCCTTTCTCGTTGTCACAGACTTCATGGCTGAGGCCACGGTCCCTGGCCGCAAAGAGTATGGAAAGGCATGGATATAGGAAATGGGAAGCTTCTCCAAGACATTCAGGGTCTCCATGAATTCCTTGTCTCCCTCTGTGGGAAAACCAGTCATAACATCAGTACCTATGCAGCAAAGGGGAATACTATTTTTTATTTTTTTTGCAATTTCAACAAAATCCCTTGCCTGATAACGCCTGTTCATGTCTTTAAGAACCCGGTCTGAACCGCTTTGGAGGGGGATGTGAAAGTGCCTGCAAAAATTTCGGGTCTTGGCCGCCCAGTCGATAAAGTCTTTGCTAAGCTCGTTAAGCTCAATGGAACTGAGTCTAAAGCGCATATTTTCAAAACTTGCGCATAAGCTCTTCAGCAAAGAAAGAAGGTCAATGTCTTTTTCAAGATCCTTGCCATAAAGGCCTATGTGGATGCCGGTAAGGACAACCTCCTTTACGCCATGAGCTTCCAGGTCTTGGACCTGCCTGAAAACAAGCTCCTTGGGAAGGCTTCTGCTTCTGCCCCTTGCATAAGGGACTATGCAGTAAGAGCAAAATGCATTGCAACCATCCTGAATCTTCAAAAATGCCCTTGTACGCCCCGTTGGAGGCCTTGAAACAGTAAGGGGGGCTATCTCTTTCATCTTGGAGATGTCACTTATGAATATGCCGGTGCAACCAGTATGTTTCAAAGCCATGGGAGCGATCCTGGCCTTCAATTCGTTTCCAGCAAGACAGACCCCACCACCTACAGATTCTATTATCCTGGATGGATCAGTCTGTACATGGCAGCCTGTGGCAATGATCTTTGAATCAGGATGCTCCCTTTTCAGCCTGTTTATAATTTGTCTGGACTGGTAGGCGGCCTTTGAAGTCACTGCACAGGTATTTACCACATATATATCAGCATCTTCCTTCCATGAGACAATTCTGCAGCCGAGGGCCTCAAACTGCTCCTCCATGGCCCAGGTCTCAAACTGATTCACTTTGCATCCAAGACAATAGAAGGCTACTTGCAAATCCTACCGCCTCCAAGTACGACCTTTCCCTTGTAGAATACGGCAAACTGTCCCGGGGTTACGGCACGCTGTGGTTGTTTAAACACCACCCTTGCCACTTCTAAGTCATGGGTGTTTACCTGCACAAGGGCTTCTGCCGGCTCATGACGAGACCTTATCTTGACCTTACATGGTGCAGTACCTGGCATTTTGGGCGCTACCAGCCAGTTGATGTCCTTTACCATCATTTCCTTCTTAAAAAGCTGCACCTTTTTGCCAACCACCACCTCATTCTTGTCTGCACGTATCTCAACCACATAGTAAGGCGTCTTGTCTGGAAGGCCAAGACCTCTTCTTTGCCCAACCGTATATGCCCAAATCCCCTTGTGACTACCAAGGACCTTTCCATCTGTTGTCACAATCTTGCCGGGCATACAATATTGCCCGGAGCGGCCTTTCAAAAATTCCCTGTAATCCCCTTTGAAAAAACAAATGTCCTGGCTTTCATTATGGAAAAGGCCTGAAAGTCCAAGATCCTTGGCCATTTTTCGAACCTCTTCCTTTTCCATATCTCCAAGGGGGAAAAGGAGTCGATCAAGGGCGTAAGATCTGATCCTGTGGAGGAAATAGCTCTGGTCTTTCTTCTTGTGCCTTGCCCTTAATAGGTAAGTGTGCCTTGCCCTCAAAATCCTTGCATAGTGACCTGTTGCAAGAAAAGGGATGCCAAGGTCTTCAACCACTTCCAGTCCGGTTCTGATCTTTATCTGCCAGTTACATATACAGCAGCAGTTTGGGGTCTGACCGGAAAGATAACTTTTTTCAAAATAGTTCAGGATTTTACCTGAAAACCTGTCTGAAACGTCTCTTACCACAAGCCTTTGGCCCAACCAGTCAAAGAACCGTCTTGCATTTGAAAGGGCAGAATCTTCCTGAGGGGTTCGAGTCATGCGAAGAAAAAGACCAGTGACAGGATGCCCCCTTTTTTTGAGCAAATAGGCAGCGATGGAACTGTCTACACCACCGCTTGCCAGAATAAGCACAGATGGCTTCATGTCAGCTCAAAAGCTTTTCTGCAGCAAACCTTATCTCCATGGCACGCACAGGGCATACCGCAACGCAAAGGCCGCACCCTTTGCAGTTATCCGGGTCAAAGATCACTTCTCTTGTCTTCTCATCTATGTATAGGGCATGGGTAGGGCAGATGCCCGTACATGCTCCACACATGAAACAGACTTCATCGTTTCTGCGTATTTCCTGGGCCACAGACTTGACCTTTACCCCTTGGGCCCTAAGGTATCTTAGACCTTCCTGAACATTCTTCTTGTAACCGCTAAGTTCTAGTATCATGATGCCTTCGTGGCCTGGAAGGATTGTGGCCTTGAGTATATTGAAACAAAGGTTATATTCCCGGCTCAGGCTGCAAACTATAGGTTTGTCTGTAATTTCTGGGGGAAACCTCAAAACAAGCATGCGTTTATACATGTTTTGCTCCTATGAAAAAAATAAAAAAACGAAATAACCCTGCAAAGTTACACCAAAAGGTAGCCATGATAAAGATCAAACCTCAAGACATTGCATTCGACATAGATGGGGTCGTGGCAGACACCATGTCTTCATTTATCCAAATTGCCAAAGATCATTTTGGAATCAACTCCATCAGAAAGGAAGACATCACCTCATATTGGCTTGAAGAATGCCTCGATATTCCAGAGACTGTTATAAAAGAGATCATAAACAAGATACTTGAAGACCCTTTTGGCACAAAGCTTAAGCCCATAGAGGGAGCAGTTGATACCATAAAAGCCATCTGTAAAAACTGCCCAGTATATTTCGTCACTGCCCGCCCTGTAAAAGAACCCATTACAGAATGGCTTTACACCATCCTTGAAGACGTACCCCAAGAGAGGATCAGGGTGGTGGCAACTGGGCAACATGCCATGAAGCCAAGGGTTCTAAAGGAGATTGGAAAGACCTATTTCCTCGAGGATCACCTTGAGACATGTCAGGCCATCCACTTAGCAGGGCTTAGGCCAATTGTCTTCGACCAGCCATGGAACAGGGATGACACACCTTTTTTGCGTATCCACAACTGGAACCAACTAAAAAGGCTCCTGGAGACTGACGGATGAATATTGAAGAGATACTCTTTCTTGTAAAAAAGCCTGGCCGTTATCTTGGACGGGAAATTAACGCATGGCAAAAAAGGTGGGATGATGCAAAAGCAAGGTTTTGCTGTGTCTTTCCGGATCTTTATGAGATTGGGATGTCTCACCAGGGTCTTGCCATTCTTTATCACATCCTGAACAGGCAAAACCATTATCTCGCAGACAGATGTTACTGCCCGGATACGGACATGGAAAGGCTTTTGCGCGAAAATAAGATCCCTATTTTTTCTCTTGACTCCAGAAAGGCGTTGTCCCTTTTTGATGCCCTTTTAATAACGCTTCCGTACGAGCTTTGCTACACCAACATCTTTACCATACTAAGTCTTTCTAACATTCCCTTTTTCAGCAATGAGCGCCAAGAGGGAAACTGGCCCATAATCATAGGCGGGGGAAGCTGCTGTCTCAATCCGGAACCCGTAGCGGATATGTTTGATGCAATTGTAATCGGTGACGGTGAAGAGGTGTTGCTTGAAATCGCATCTATAATTGAACGTGCAAAGGAATCAAAGGGATCAAGAGGCGAGCTTTTAAAGGAACTTTCTCATCTAAGGGGTGTATATGTCCCAAGTTTCTACAACCCTGTGTACGAAAAGGATACCACTTTCAAGGGCATGGAGGTCAAACATGGCGCCCCTTGCAGGATAAGACGCAGGCTGATACCAGAGCTACGGCCTGAATATGAAATAGACGCTCCCCTTGTTCCAAACATACGAATAGTGCACGACAGGCTTGGGGTTGAGATTGCACGGGGCTGCACCAGGGGGTGCAGATACTGTCAGGCCACCTCCATATACAGACCCGTTAGGGAAAAGTCCATTGAACAGATAACTCAAGGGGCAATAAGGGGGATTGATGCAACAGGATGGGAAGAGCTTTCCCTTTTGTCCCTTAGTACTGGCGACTACTCTGGCATAGAGCCCCTTATTCATAATGTCATGGAAGAATTTGTGCCCAGACACTGCTCCGTATCCCTTCCCTCCCTTAGAGTAGGAACCCTTACGCCAGAAATAATGGAGCAGATAAAAAAGGTCAGAAAGACAGGCATCACCCTTGCCCCAGAGGCAGGAAGCGAAAGACTAAGGGCTGCCATCAACAAGGGAATAACTGAAAAAGACCTGCTTGACACAGTAAAAAATGCCTTTCAAATGGGCTGGAAAAACGTAAAGCTCTACTTCATGATCGGCCTTCCGGGCGAGGAAGACCAAGACCTTTTTGAGCTGATAGAACTTGTTAAAAAGGTAAGGGCCCAGGCAAAAAAGATAAAGGGCCTAAAGGGCTCTGTCCAGGTCACAGCAAGCATAGGGACCTTTGTTCCAAAACCCCAAACGCCTTTTCAGTGGGAAGGGCAGATACCAATTGACGAATCAAGAAGGCGCCTTGAAATCATAAAAAGGGGCCTTAAAAATCGTGCCTTTAAGGTAAAGTGGCACGATCCAAGACAGTCCTTTCTTGAAGGTGTCTTCTCAAGAGGGGACAGGCGGCTTTCAAGGCTTTTACACCTTGCATGGGAAAAAGGCGCAAGGCTCGATGCCTGGACAGACAATCTTAGACCAGAAATATATCAAAAGGCCGCCTCAGAGCTTGGAATAGATCTCACAACCTATCTTAAAGCCAGAGATGAGGATGCCCCCCTATATTGGGACCATATCGACTCTGGTATCAGTAAGTCATTTCTGCGGCTTGAAAGACGCCGGGCTAAGAAGCTTGCATACACTCCTGACTGTCGCTACAACGACTGTCAGGGTTGCGGAGTATGTGATTTCAAAACCATAAAAAATGTTCTTAAAGGCAGGAATCAAAAGGTCTTGAAGGTAAGCAAGCAGGTAGCCGAGCCGCCGTTGCCACAGCAATCATATCATTATCTTGTGGAATACCAAAAGGTGTTTGACTCGCGTTTCATTGGCCACCTCGATACAGTTAGGCTCTTTCACAGGGCCATAAGACGTGCCAATATTCCGGTTTGTTACTCAAAGGGATTTCATCCCATGCCCAAGGTATCCTTTCAGGACCCGATTCCCCTTGGCATGGAAAGCATGCGTGAAAGATTCGTCATGGAACTTTGCACCAAAGTTGACCAGTCGGAGCTAAAAACAAGGCTAAACAGACAGCTTAGCCTGGATTTAAGCATAAAAAAGGTCACAGCCTGCACAAAAAAAGAAAAGATTGAAAGCCCTGCACTTGATCAGTTGATGGTCATTGTTCCCCTTGGAAACACCAGTGCCGAAAGGCACTTAATGGCCTTAAATGAAAAAAACAGCGTGAATATCCTGATAAGGAAAAAAGACAAAGAAATTACCACTGATATAAAAAGAAGAATAGTAAAGATTGCTCTTCTTAGAAAATACGAACCTCATACGCAGTTGTGGATATCAAAGGCTATGGAGCAGATAAGTGCCAAGGAAAAATCAGTATTACTCTTTGAAATAGACCAGGCCACATCCCCGCGGCTAAAGCCCTTTGACGTAATAAAGGCACTTTTTGGTCTTGATGAACAGGATTTGGCTTCATGCAGGTTTCTGAGATTTTAAATCCGTTAGACTCTTTCATTCAAAGGACAATAACATTTCGCAAAAGCCTCACATGTTTTTTTCAAAAGAGGCTTTTTTGCCTTGATTTTCCTGCCCTTTTTGCTTTTGTCCCTTTGGTCTTTGGTATATTTGAAGATGAGCCCTCATCTTCAATCACTGGGCTTATCCTGCCATAAACCCCGTCATAGCCTGGAACTACCCTTACCTGTTCCGCTCTCATGGCCATTATCCTTTTTAAGAGGCCATCTGGAACGAGACCTGTCATCTCCTCTTGGGCTTTCCATAGGAGTAGATCAAACTCAGGGCCGCACATTTCAAGGATATGAAGATACTCCTTGCGCACCCTTTTGGTTATGCTTTTTACACCAAAGCTCTGGGCAATAAGTTCCTCAAGGGGAATAAGGTGTATGTTTGGAAGGCCGTTTTCCGGTACAAAGCCCTCGGGTCTGTCTGCAAGATCGTCCACCCTGTGACACACCCCTATGGTCAGAGGCCTGTTGCATACAGGACACAGCCCCCTGTGATTCTTTGTTTCACCTGGAGAAAAACAGACGTTACAACTCCTGTGTCCATCAAAATGGTACTTTCCCTCTTCTGGAAAAAACTCAATGGTCCCCTCAAAGCCAAGGGCCGGGTTCTTCATGGCCTCTATTATGTCCTTGTAGGCCATCTTGCAAGAAAACACATTTAGTTCCCGCCCAAGTTTCCATGGCGAATGGGCGTCGGAATTTGAAATAAGGGTGTAGGAATCAAGGCTTGATAGCCTCCAATTCATCTGAGGATCAGAGGAAAGCCCTGTCTCCAGGGCGTAAATGTGCTCACTTAGTTCCTCAAAACACTCTTCTACAGAATCAAAGCCTGAGCATGCACCAAAAAGTGAAAACCACGGGGTCCAAACATGGGCAGGAACAATGAAACATTCAGGGCTTGCTTCAATTACGAGTCTGACGAGATCCTTGGCGGAAAAGCCAAATATGGGCCTCCCGTCAGAGCTTATGTTGCCAACTGCCTTTAGCCGCATCTGTATATCTTTTGCCACCTGGAAGCTGGGGGCAAAGATAACCGTATGGATTCGCCTTCCCCTACCCTTCCATGTATAAATGTTGGAAACTTCTGCAGTTAGAATAAATCTTGTGCCATCTTGGTCTCCCTTTGGCACAAAAAGGCCATTGCCCAATGGCTCAAGCTTTTCCTCAAGCTCTTTTAGATAGGCTGGATGAGTGAAATCCCCCGTACCTACAAGGGCTATGCCTTTTAGCCTTGCGACTTCGGAAAGCCTGACAGGCTCCATCTCCTTGCTGGTTGCCCTGCTGTATTTTGAATGGATATGAAAATCAGCAAGAAATACATCCTTTGGCCACGGGGGCCACCTCTTTTCCATTCTTAGACCTCGGTTCTTGAATCTGAAAAATTGGTCAGCACAACTGAATTTCCCATGTACACAGACATGAGTCAAGAAAATAAGTCATCATTTCGATCAGATAAATAAGCAATAAAAATGTAAGATCTTTTATCAGGGAGACTCAAGGTATGCTTTTTCACAATCTTGCGGTTGTCGGAGATGAAAAAAGCAGTTGACAACTTTTTTAATTGGGTGAAAACATAGGCGTTTAAGAAGTAATAAAAAAATGGTTATAACAAAATGCTAAGAAAGATTGAGCCTTCTCACAGAACAGAACATATAGAATATGCCATCCGGGACATCCTTCAGGAAGCCAACAGGCGCCGGGAATCTGGAGGCGATCTGATCTACTTAAACATCGGAGACCCTGTCCTTTTTGGCTTTCATACCCCCCGACATCTGCTTGATGCCACATACCAGGCAATGCTTGAAGATCACACCTGTTATAGCGCATCAGAAGGGGTTCCTGAGGCAATTGAGGCCATCAAGAAGGAGGCTCAACGAAAGGGCATAAGACCCCATGAGATACTTATCACTACCGGTGCAAGCGAGGCCATAGACTTTGCACTCTCTGCCCTTGTCAACAAGGGAGAAAACGTTCTTGTACCTTCCCCAGGCTACCCTCTCTACAATGCGCTTCTAAGCAGACTCATTGGTGAGGCAAGGCCATATCTGCTTAATGAAAACAATGAATGGCAGCCGGACATAGACCACATGGCCTCCCAGATAGATGAAAAAACAAGGGCCATTGTCCTTATAAATCCCAATAATCCCACCGGTGCTGTTTACAGCAAGGAGACCTTGCTCCAGGTCATTGAGCTTGCAAGAAAACACAACATCCTCATCATGAGCGATGAGATTTATGACAAGCTCATCTTAAACGGGAAGGAACACATAAGTATTGCATCTTTAGATCATGACCTGCCCATGGTCACCTTTAACGGCCTTTCAAAGAGCTATCTTGCCCCTGGATTCAGGATAGGCTGGTCAATTGTAAGCGGGGCACCTGAGCTTGTTGAAGACTACACAGAGGCAATGAGAAAGCTTGCAAGGGCAAGGCTCTGTGCAAGCCATCCCAAACAGTTCGCCATCCCGGTGGCACTTAACGGCAATCAGGAACACCTTAAAGATACAAGGCAAAAGCTTAGGAGCAGACGTGATCTAACCGTTCAAAGACTGAATGCCATTCCAGGCATTTTCTGCCAGGAACCAGAAGGCGCCTTCTATGCCTTCCCTCGAATCGATCTACCAGTAAACGACCAGGAATTTGTAAAACAACTAATCAGAGAAACTGGTGTGGTCGTGGTGCATGGAAGCGGTTTTGGCAGTCTTCCTGAAACTCCTCATTTCAGATTGGTTTTCTTGCCGGATGAGAAGGTCCTTAATGAGGCCTATGACAGACTCGAAGTCTTTATGAAAAAGCACTTCTAACCAAGCAGGAAAAATCTGTCACTTAAAACCAATCTATTTTCATTTAGAAAAAAGCCACTTGCTATTTGAAGCTTCAAAGACCGTAGCCTGTTGCTACATATTGAACCAGTCCCAATTTCTCACTTCCTGTCTTCTGACCTTTTGCAATAGTGTTTTTACTCCTAACAATTTGGGGAATTAAAATTAGCTCAGGGTGCATCATTAAATCAAAATAGTGCATCTTTCTTGTGGCAGCAGAAAAAATGCACCTTTTTCCACATGCCCATTCTTATATAAGTATTCTTTTTGATTAAATGCTCATAACCTGTTGAAAAATGAACAAAATTTGGCTGCTATTTTGTCCACTATCTATTTGTATTTGAAATTTTTTTAAAAAAATCATGAGATTACCCCCCTATGGCCTGCAATTTAAAAGTTGCATTTCGATGCTAATTTTTTGAGACCGAAATCGAACCTACTGACATAATCTACTGATTTATCAATAAAAAAATTTAAAGAAAGAAATATCACAAATCAGGCACGCCGGTTGCTCTTAAGGCCTCAACAAAAGTAACAGGAGGACAAACCAGTGAAAAAGGCAAAGATTCCAGCTGCTACAATTATCAGACTATCAGTATACCAACGTTATCTTAAAAGACTTCTAACCAACGGTGTGCAGGTAGTATCATCACAGGAACTGGCAAGCCAAGCCAATGTAAATCCAGCCCAACTCCGTAAAGACCTTTCCTATTTTGGACGTTTTGGAGTCAGGGGTGTGGGTTATTCCGTTAACACCCTTCTCCAAAGCATCTCTTCCATCCTTGGGGTAATGGAAGAAAGGAATGTGATACTGGTTGGGGCAGGGCCAATAACCCAGGCACTTCTGAGACACCCAGGATTCGCCCAACAAGGTTACCGGTTCGAGGCCGTGTTTGATCTGGATGAACGTAATATAGGAACCGTTATGGACAATGGCATGGAGGTCCAACCCTTAAACAAACTTAAAGAAATCGTTAAGGAAAAAAACGTGGAATTGGCTGTCATCGCTGTTCCCTCAGAACAAGGACAGGAGGTAGGCGATATTCTCGTGGATGCAGGCATAAAAGGTATTTTGAGCTTTTCTCCTAACCGTATCAAGGTACCTAAAAACGTCAGCATTCAATATGTAGATTTCACCATCCTTCTGGACAGTCTTACATACAACATATCAAACGGGAGAAGGGGGGTCGATAAGACACAGGAAGGTAAAAATGTTCAAAAATTAAAATGGGGCAGTGAACATAGTTGGCCTGTTGTTCAATCCAATTCAAACGGTTACAGCGTAACCTGTAACAGCTAAAAAATTAAAGTACAAAAGGATGAGGAGGCGTTTATGAGGAAAATAAATATTTTAGGGGGTATACTAACCGCTCTTGCCATGTTCTTTTTTACAGCTCAGGCAGGAGCGGTAAATGTACAAATCAACTCCCAAGAAGTTAAGGCTGGTAAAGCGATTACTGTCAAGGGAAAGATAGAACCAGGAAAAGATATCTATATTGTGGTTTGCAATGACAAATTGTTTAAACCATCAGACGCTCCAGGGGCCAAGGAACGAAAAAAACTTACCAAGAAGTTCGGCGACACAGCCATTCCACCCACTTATTATGTCATCACGAACAGACCAGAAGACCTGGCCACTCCCAAAAGTGTCGCCATGGGACAGACTTCGGGTCCTTTTGCCTTTCCACCTTTCAAATTTATGGTTCGTGTAAATAAAATAAAGCCATGGTCTGCCATTCCTGAGGCTGCTAAAACCCAACTTGGCCCTATAAACACTGAAAAACAGTGGCAGTTTCTCATCTTCACCCATGAAAAAAAGTTTGGGATCAATACTGTTTCCAAGGAAAGACCCATTGGGGGTGGAAACGCCAGAATGGTTTTGACAGATTATGAGACACAGAAAGAGGACTGGAATAAGGGGGTGAGCCTTAAGCTGAACAAGGAAACCGGCGAGTTCGAAATGACCATGACGCCATACAAGAATCTTGCCCCTCATACAAAAATGGCAGTGTGGGTAAATGGTCAGAAGGCCACAACCTTCACCATTATACCATCCACATTCTATTTCAAGACTGCATGCTGCTACATGAATCCTTTGGTGGTTCTCTTGGGAGCCTTTGTAATAGGCGTTTTATTTGTCATAATGGGTGCTGCCGGAGGACTTTTCACTGCTGCATACCAAATCACGGTCATTGGCACAAAAGGGCCAATTGGCATAAACGCAGCCAATACAATCAAACCCACTAACCTGTTTCTAACCCTGGTTTCACCACTAACAGGTCTCATAAACTATTATAAGAGTAAGCGCTTTGCATGGCCTGTTGCCCTGTTTTTCGCAATTGGCATCCTGATTGGCGCCTTTTTCATCGGCCCAACATTCTCTGCCAAATATCTGCCACTCAAGGCTTACAAGTTCTACCTCGGTATTATCTGTTTGCTTATAGGCTTCAAGCTGTTTCACGAATCTCTGCCAAGCACCATTGAAAAGAAAAAGGCCCTTAAGGCAATTGTTCAGAAATTCAACAAAGCCGTTGAGGAAGCCAAGAAAACGGGAAAGGCTGCTGAACTTGGAAAGGTTGAATTTGACAAGTTCAATATAATAAAATTTGATATGAGATTCTGGGGTGAAACCTTTGTTGCAAAACCCCTAACCATGCTCATTGGTGGTATAGTAATGGGAATGATCGCCTCCTCTTTTGGAGTTGGTGGAGGGTTCATGTTCATGCCATTTATGACCACATTTATGGGCTATCCCATGTATCTTGCCGTACCAATTGCGCTTGCCGGTGCATTTTCAACCTCACTAGGCGGCATTGCAAAATACATTCTCATGGGCTATCAGCCTGACTGGATAATGGCTGCCTGTATTGCAGGAGGAGCAATCGGAGGCGGAATGGTTGGCCCAAGGATTCAGAAAAAGCTTCCTGAAATCTTTCTAAAAAGGATGCTTGCCCTAGCTCTTATAATAGTGTTCATGAAATATACAAAACTTCTACCATTCATGAGATAAGACGACATCAGCCTAGTACGTCCAATCTCGAAAGGGCTGCTTTTTAGCAGCCCTTTTTATTTTTATTGGATATATTATCTACCCGCTTTGTGGTATCCTTTAATGTATGAAGGTCGCCATTGTAAGCCCCCCGTGGCTTCACCCCACCTGCCCTGCCCTTGGGCCAGCATGCCTTTCTGCCTTTTTGAAAAGGCATGCTCCTACGGCGAAGATCAAGGTCTTTGACCTTAACATGGCCTATTACCAGCAGGCCCTGAAGGCCCTTCAAAAGGGCAGCTTCGGCCTGAAACTCTATGGCTGGAATGAAAACAAAACCTTTCAGATGGTAAGGGCAGCCTTTGATTATTTAAAAGAAAAAAGGCTTTCCCAGGTAGACCCTTCAAGATGGCACGAACAAGCAACAATCTTTCTGAGTTTTGAAAATATATTTAATGGCTTTATGGCAGAGATGGCCTCAAGGGATCTTCTTGGCCTTGAAATCCCCCAGGCTGTCTGTCACTTTTTCCAAAGGCTTCTTGACGATGTGGTGGATTTTGCACCAGACATCTGTGCCATTTCAATATTTTTTGATGCCCAGATGCCCTTTGCCCTTAAAGTGGCAAAATCCATAAAGCAAAGGACAGATTCCTTCGTGGTTGCAGGAGGTGCCAGGTTTGGTACATGCCCTGAGCCAGAAAGACTCTTCAAAAAAGGCGTTACCATAAAGGCCAAGGGTCATGAAGAAAGGCTTAGGGATCTTTGGTTCATAGACGGACTTATTCCTGCCGAGGGAGAGATACCCTTACTTGAGCTTTTAAAGAATCTGCCATCAATGGCCCTTGAAAATGTACCTGGTATGATCTTTAAGAGGGCAAACAAGGTGATAACAAATCCATGTCCTCCCCCGCTTTTGCCTGAACTTATTCCAACACCAGATTTTTCCGGCCTTGACCTTTCTTCCTACATGACCCCTTCTGTGGTTCTTCCCTATCTGACATCAAGAGGCTGTGCTTGGGGAAAGTGTACGTTTTGCACCCATCACAGGATATATCGAGCTTACAGGAACATAAGCATCGAGCGTGTTGTTAAACAAATTAAGGGGTTAAAGAGGAGCTATGGCGCAAGACATTTTTCTTTTTTTGATGAAATGATTCCTCCTTCAAGGCTTAAAAGCCTTTCCAAAGAGCTTAACAGGGAAAATCTCGCTATACGCTTTAGTTTTTATGCAAAACCGACCAGCTCATTTGACCACAACCTTTGCAAGGGCCTTTTTGATACAGGTGCCAGATGCGTGCTGTTTGGGGTGGAATCCGGGTCTCAAAAGATACTTGATCTCATGAATAAGGGAACGACGGTTGAGACCATGGAACAGGTGCTAAGAAACTCCTCAAAGGCAGGGCTTA
>Ga0256833_1000468_pt1 | contig 31724 bp, 36 predicted proteins | sample 356284metaG_FD_190535 | JGI IMG/M metagenome (GOLD analysis project Ga0256833, IMG submission 190535) | Hydrothermal vent microbial communities from Mid Atlantic Ridge, Atlantic Ocean - 356-284 | ecosystem: Environmental > Aquatic > Marine > Hydrothermal vents | place: Atlantic Ocean: Mid... | reverse complement strand
CTTGGCGTAGGATCCTGCCAGCGCGAAGCCGTTGAAGGGCTTCACAACCGCACGCCCGGCGTAGTAGTAGTCGTAGGCCGAGGTGTTGTAGTTCCCGTACACACCGGTCAAGTTCAAGAAACCCGCGTCGAACATACCGATGACGCCCGGGCCACGGCCAAGCGCGTCGTTGTCGAACACGTATTCCGTAAACTTGACCTTGTTGCTGGTGCCGATCTTGAAGCGCAGATTCTGCCCGTCAGCAACCAGCAGATTAGTAGAGGCGTCGAGGATGTGCAGCGAGGGGGTGAAGGTCGGCGCGCCAGTGATCGGGTCGTACACAAAGCTGCCCGAACCCTGAAGGCGAATCCGGAAGTCCGTGAACTCGGGGTAACCGTTGTACCCATGGGCGGACTGGGCATCGTACTTGCCGTAATGCAAGTCGGTGCGCCACAGGGCCGAGGTGTCGCCAGGTATGTCGCCGTCGATGTCTTCGTCGTCAACCACCTGACCAACACCGGCGGATTCCCACCAAATGGACCCTTCTTCTGCATCCCCAGAGCTAAACGCCGAGTCCATGAAAAGGCGGTCGAGATCAAAGGCGTCGCCCACCAAGCGCTGCGACTTGTAGTTGAGCTGCAAAAAGCCGCTTACGCTGAACTTGGTGGCCTCAAGGTTTCCCACGCGTTCGCCCAGGTCATCCACGTTGGCTTCCAGGGCACTGACCTTGTTCGAGACGTTGACCAGGTCGCCGCGGATGGCGGTGACGTAGTCACGGACCGACTGCACGTCGCCCTTGGTAGCGATGCCCGTGAGGTCGGTCATGCCCGAGGCCTTCTCGAGAGCGGTCACACGATCCTGCAGGCTGAGCACGTCCTGGTTGAGCATGACGGCCAGCTCGTTCAGGGCCTTGATGCTGTCGGCGTTGGCTGAGGCCTGGGCATCAATGGCATCCACCTTGCCGCTGAGGGCCTGCACCTGAGCCAGAGCGGTGTCGGCAGCGATGGCCGCAGCTTCCACGCGGTCAGCCAGGTCCTTGACCGCGGCGCTGCTGGCGCCGCCGCCGGCCGGCATCCCCTGGAGCTCGGCGATCATCTTCTCGAGGCGCGCCACGTCGCTCTTGGTGGCGGCGTTGTCCTCGAGCGCGCTCACACGCACACCCAGGGAGGCCAGCTCAGCCGCGAGCTCCTGAACCGCGTTACGCAGGGCGGTGATGGTTTCCTGGTCCATGTTGGCCATCTGGCCCGGCTCCAGCTTCTGGAGCAGGCGATAGATGATCATCGCCGCCTGGTAACGGGTCAGGTTCTCGTTACCACGGAAGGTTCCATCGGGGAACCCGAGAATGATCCCCTCGGCCGCAAGCGCCTCCACGGCTTCCTTAGCCCAGTGCCCGGCGGGAACGTCCGAGAACTGCGCCGAAGCGAAGCTCATGGAGAGCACGGTCAGGAGACCGGCCAGTAGAAGGACTGCTTTCTTCATACCTACACCTCCTAAGGTGTTTCCTACCTTCGCGCGGGAGGTGTACGACTCGGGGCGAGTTGCCGAGTTTCCTCTCCCGAATCAAGACGACGCCCGCGCGGGAGACCCTGCCCCGACGCGACCCCGTCAATGCGGGATCTCAACGCCAGGAACAGGGTACATCCACCTCGCATCCTAATGGCCCGCTCATGCCGTTGTCAACCCAAAAATTTTCATATTTGCCGCGCTGGCCGGTATACTCTTGGGGTGGCCACCGGCCACGAAGGGGGGTGATGCAACCGAACCGCGGGGAGCGCAGGGAGTGCGTCCGACACGCACTTTACGAGGTGGTGGACCCCAGCTGGGGATAACCGGCGCACGCCGGGAAAGGTCGAACGGTTCCGCGGATGCCACCAGGGCTGGCCCGGCCCTCCCGCAAAAGACAAGCCAGAGGGGAAAGCCCAAGCCGCGAGGCGGGGACAACCCGAGGCAGGGCACGTGAACCACGCCGACAACCGGATCCACTGAGTGCCAGGACGACGACGAACCCGGCCCGAGCCGGGTCTTGAGGAGGACGCATGTGCGGCATCGTAGGTTACGTAGGCTTTAAAAACGCCACCGACGTGCTGATCGACGGGCTGAGGCGGCTCGAATACCGCGGCTACGACTCGGCCGGGGTGGCGGTGAAAACGAACGGTCGGCTGGAAGTGCGCAAGAAGGCGGGCAAGCTGGCGCGGCTGGTGGAGGCGCTGGAGAAAGAGCCCCTTTCGGGCCACCTGGGCGTGGGGCACACCCGCTGGGCCACCCACGGCCCGCCCACCGACGAAAACGCCCACCCCCACCCGGTGGAGGACGGCTCGCTGGTCGTCATTCACAACGGCATCATCGAGAACTACCTACCGCTCAAGGAACGGCTGCTCTCCGAGGGGCACGTCTTCAAAAGCGACACCGACAGCGAGGTGCTGGCCCACCTGATCGAAAGCCACTACGCCGGCGACCTGGAGGCGGCGGTGCGGGCAGCGCTGGCCGAGGCCGAGGGGGCCTACGCCCTGGTGGTGGCCCACAAGGACCACGACGAGCTGGTAGTGGCCCGCACCGTCAGCCCGCTGGTGATCGGGCTGGGCGAGGGCGAGAACTTCGTAGCTTCGGACGTGCCCGCGCTTCTGCCCTACACCCGTCGGGTCATCTTCTTGCACGACGGCGACATGGCCGTGGTCAGCAAGGACGACGTGCGGGTGATGGACCTCGCGGGCAACCCGGTGGAGCGCGAGGTCAGCAAGGTGGACTGGGACGTGGAGGCGGCCGAGAAGGGGGGCTACCCCCACTACATGCTCAAGGAGATCTACGAGCAGCCCTGGGTGCTCGAGAACACTCTGGGCGGCCGCCTGCACGAGGAAGAGGCGAACGTCGAGCTCGGGCTCGACCTCGACCCCACCCGCTTCGATCGGGTGCACATCGTGGCTTGCGGCACGGCCTTCTACGCCGGCTGGGTGGGCAAGTACCTGATCGAAGAGCTGGCGCGCCTGCCGGTGGAGGTGGACGTGGCCAGCGAGTACCGTTACCGTAACCCGGTGGTGGACGAGCGAACGCTGGCCATCGTCATCAGCCAGTCGGGCGAGACGATCGACACCCTCGAGGCGCTGCGCGAGGCCAAGCGCCGCGCCGCGGCCAGCCTGGGCGTGATCAACGTCAAGGGCTCCTCGATCACCCGCGAGACCGACGCCACGCTCTACATCCACGCTGGGCCCGAGATCGGGGTCGCCTCGACCAAGGCTTATATCGCCATGCTGGCGGCAATGGAGATGCTGGCCTTGTGGATGGGGAGAGCGCGCGGGGTGCTGGACGAAAGATCCGCCAGAACACTACTAGGCGAGCTGCGCAAGCTGCCGCGCCTAGTTGAGGAAGCCCTGGAGCGCCGGCCGATCGTGGCCCACATCGCCGAGAAATATCACCAGGCCACCGACTTCCTCTTCCTGGGCCGGCACGTCCAGTCGCCCACCGCTTATGAGGGAGCCTTGAAGCTCAAGGAGATCAGCTACATCCACGCCGAGGCCTACCCCGCCGGCGAGATGAAGCACGGCCCCATCGCCCTCATTGACCCGCGCCTGCCGGTGGTTGTGCTGGCCACCCAGGGGCCGCTCTACGAGAAGACGCTTTCGAACATCCAGGAGGTGGCCGCCCGCGGCGGTCGGGTCATCGCCGTGGCCACCGACGGCGATGAGGGTATCCGCCAGCGCGCCGAGGACGTGATCTACGTGCCCAAGGTGCACCCACTGCTGGCCCCGATCGTGAGCGTGGTGCCGCTGCAGCTGCTGGCCTACGAGACTGCGGTGCTGCTGGGCCGCGACGTGGACCAGCCGCGCAACCTGGCAAAGAGCGTGACCGTTGAATGAAGCGCATCGCGCCCGTGGCCCGCAAACGCAGCCTGGCGGAGGCCCGCAAGGGCGAGCGGGCCGAGTGGCTGCGGCTCGCCCCCTAGGAGCGCTGGCGAGCTGTAGAGGAGATGCGACTCGTTTGGTGCCACGCCCAGGACCCGCCGTGCGAGCTCGGTAAGGTGCAGCCGGTGGCGCGCAAACGCAGCCTAACAGAGCCTGATCCGGACCGAGGCTAGAGGGGCGCCGCGCCCAAACGGGCAAGATGTTCGTAACACCCCCGCGCTTATCGAGCGCGGGGGGGGTGCGTTGTCGGCTAGAGAAAACCGAACGACTCAAGGGCGCTGGCGAAAGCCACCACTGGTGTTATCGTTGTAGCTGACTCCGTTGATCGTGAAGATTGTCTCCTGCGCCACCGAGATGCCCCAAGAAGCGCTGTACTGGATTGTGCTGTCCTCGATGGTGATCTGCTGCTGCGAGGCGTTGCCCGCGCTGCTGACCACGATATTGCCGTAATCGTCGGCACCCAGGAAGGTGTTGGTACTGCCGCCATATTCGACGACGACGTAACGCAGCACGTTGTTGGCGTTATTGCTGTCATTGAAGTGGAGCCCGGCCCAGTAACCCTTGACATGCTGTTTGGCGGTGAAGGTGATGGGCTCGCTGGTGGTGCCCTCGGCGCGGATGGCGGAGGCCTGACCGTAGGCCTCGAGCCCTGCGTCCTGGTCGAAGATCAGCGTAGTTCCGGGTGCAATGGTTAAGGTGGCGCCATCGGCCACCGAGATCTGGTCGAGGATCAGGTAGGGCACGGTGAGGTGTTGCCAGGTCTGCTCGGGGACAAACTCGTAACCGCCACCCACACAGACGAAGTCTTCGTCGTTGCCGGTGAAGTCGTTGCTGGCGTCGAGGTGACCCACCTTGTTTTCGTAGATCGCTACCGGACAATTGGCGTTCGCGGTGATGGTGTTACGGGCAAAGTCGCCGTCGGGGTCGTTGTCGCTGCCAAAGTAAGCGTCGTTGGCCATGAAGACGCCGTAGCCGGCGCTTTCGCGCACCAGCGAGTCGGTCATCTTCAGGCGCGCGTCTTCCCCGAGTTCCACCGCGGCGCGGTAGCTGGCGAAAGCGCCCGGATCCCAACGTTCGTCAGCGCCGGCGTACTCGATCTCGACGTACTTGAGCTCGTTGTCGAAGCTGTTGCCGCCAACGATCACACCCTTCCAGTAACCCCTCACCTTTGAAGCCCCGGTGAAGACGATCTTGTCGGACGCGGTGCCCACCGCGACCAGCGCCCCGTGGTCCTGGACGTAAAGGCCGGTGTCCTGAGCGAACTCGAGCGTCGTACCCGGTTTGATCTCGAGTCGGCCACTATCTGTAACGGTAAGGTCGCCGGTGACGTGATAGGGGTTACAGTTCGCGGGATCGAGGATCTGGGTTGCGTCAATGGAACCACTAAGGTCACACCCCGCAAGGCCTCCACCGCTTCCGCTCGGACCGCACGCCGCCAGTAGCAAGGCTGCAAATCCTGCCCAAATCATTCTGCGTCTCATCTTGCACCTCCGTCCGCACGCTAGTGGAGGGAGCGTCACAAAAACGTCACAAACCACAAAAAACGAAACGCGCCCCTCCGGGGCGCGCAGGTGCCAGAGACGGCTTCAGGCGTTCACGCGGCGGCGCTTGCCGCGCGGGCGCTCGTTGCGCCGCGCCGGGGGCGGCGCAGCCTTGACCCTGGTGGCCGGGCGCACCCGCAAACCCTGCACCGCATCCAACCGGTCCAGCTCGCTGGGGCGAACGTCGGCGTAGCTCATGTCGCGCGCCAGCTGAATGCGACCGATGTTGGAGAAGCCTGCCCGCTTGAGCGCGGCCACAACCTTGCCCGCCGAAAGGTGGGGGGCCTCGAGCTCAAGCGTGCGCCAACCCTCGTCACCGGTCAGCAGGCTACGCGGCTTGGGTGCCCCGCCCAGCACCATCGCCAGAAGCCCGGCGAGCGACTCCACGTCTTCCCGCTCGATCCAGTCGCGCGCCACCTCGCGCCAGACCGCGCGGTCGGCCTCGGACTGGGCCGCGGCGCGGCGCAGCAATCCGGCGATCTTGGCCTGCTGCACCTCTTCGGGCGCGGGGGCGCGCCCGTGCTCGAACCTGCGCCCGACGGCGCGCTCGAGCTGCGCCAACTCGCGGCGCTCGCGGGCGGTGTGGAAGAGGATGACCGTTCCGCTGCGCCCCGCCCGCCCGGTGCGGCCGGAGCGGTGCTGGTAGGGCTCAGCCCGCTCGGGCAGGCGGTAGTGCACCACCAGGTCCACCTCGGGGATGTCAAGCCCGCGCGCGGCGACGTCGGTGGCCACCAGCACGCCCACCTGGCCGCTACGGAAGCGACCCACCGCGCGCTCGCGCTGGGTCTGGTTGAGGTCGCCGTGCACGGCCTCGGCCGCGTGGCCGCGCAGCGAAAGCGCGCGCGCCACCTCGTCGGCCTCCTTCTTGGTGCGGGTGAAGACGATGGCGCGCTCGGGCCCGTGCGCGTGCAGCAGGTCGTAGAGCACTCCCAGGCGCGCCTTGGGCGCGGCCTCGATGGCGATCTCGCGGTAGTTCACCTCTTCGTCCTCGACCACGTTGACGACCACCGGCTCGCGCAGGTGGCGCTTCACCAACCGCCGCGCCCAGCCCGGCAGCGTGGCCGAGAACATCAGCGTCTGCCGGTCTGTGGGCGTGGCCCCGAGCAGCGTTTCCACTGCCTCCTCGAACCCCACCTGGAGCATTTCATCGGCCTCGTCGAGCACGGCGATGCGCACCCGCGAGAGGTCGAGCACGCCGCGGTTCTGGTAGTCGATGGCGCGGCCCGGGGTGGCCACGACCACGTCGGCGCCGCGTCTGAGCGCCGCCGCCTGGCTGCCGTAACCGGTGCCGCCGTAGACGGTGACGACCCGCAGGTGCGGGGCAATCCACTCCATCTCGCCGGCCACCTGCAGCGCCAGCTCACGCGTGGGAGCGAGGACCAGCGCCCGGGGAGCGCGGCCGGCTTCGCGCGAGGGCTCGAGCCGCTCGGCAATGGGCAGCGCGAAGGCAAGCGTCTTGCCGGTACCGGTGCGCGCCAGTCCCAACACGTCGCGCCCTGCGAGCGCAACCGGGAGCGCCTCCTGCTGCACCGGGGTGGGTTGGGCGATGCCTTTGCTTTCGAGCGCAGTCAGGGCGCGCTCGGACAGACCGAGTTCGGTAAACGTCATCGTAGTTCCTTTCCGGGGCCCCGCCTACCTAGCCCCGTACTCGGAACCTCGGGTGGGTTTTGCCCGCAAACTATGGCATTCTACCCGCCTTTCAGGCTGCGGTCAAGCTAAACGTATAATCAGGCCGTGCAGCCCGGCGGTTTTACCCTTCCGCTCCTCAAGCTGGCCGGCGAAGACCCCGCCCCCCTGCCCGGCTGGCCCGGGCTGACGCTCGCGCGCCTGCGGGCGCGGCGGTCGGTGGAAACACCGGCGCGGCGGCTCTACCTCGTGCTCGAGGGCGAACTGCTCATCGACCTCGCCTCTGGAAGCTACCTCCACCTCCGCCGCGGCGACGCCGCCCAGGTGGAAGAAGCCCACACCCTCGTACCCGTCGCCCAGGCCGTGGTGCTGGAATGGAAGCCTTCCTCCTAGGCGCCGGTCTCGGCTTCGCCGCCGGGGTGAGCCCCGGACCGCTCCTCGCCATCGTTCTGCGCGAGGCGCTGCGCCACGGCGCGGCGGCGGGCATGCGTGCCGCCTTGGCCCCGCTCATCACCGACAGCTGGGCAATCGCGCTCGCCTGGGTCGCGGGCGCGGCGCTGCCCGAGGCCGCGTTGCGCGGTCTCCAGGTCGCGGGCGGACTCTACCTGGCCTACCTGGGCTGGACGGGGCTGCGCCAGCCGGCGCGGCTCGAGGCGGAGGGCGGTTCGGGGAGCCTGCGCGCGGCGGTGCTGGCCAACCTGACCAACCCCCACATGTACCTCTTCTGGTTCTTGGTGGGCGCGCCGCTGCTTAGGCGGCTGGGCGCAGAGGCCTGGGCCTTCTTGGCCGGGTTCTACCTGCTGATAGTAGGCAGCAAGATGACGCTCGCCTGGCTCGCGGCGCGGCTGCGCCGCACCCCGCTCCACGGCCCCGCGCTACGGCTGGGCGACGGCGTGTTGCTCGCGCTGGGGCTGTACCTGATCGCAACGGCCGCGCTCTAGTCGTGGCTCGACTTGAGGGACTCCCAGGGGAACTCGTCGAGGGCGTAGAAACGGTCGGCCTGCTGGGCCAGGCGGTAGGACGAGAGCGCGTGGAAGGTGGCGTTCTCCACCTGCATCCCCATGTCCTGCACCACCCGCACCACCTCGGCGAAGTCACCGTCGCCGCTCACCAGCACGGCCACGTCGTAGGCGCGGACGTAGGCCAAGCGCAGCATGTCGACGGCAATCTGGATGTCCACGCCTTTCTCCACGAAGGTCTCGCCCCGGCGCTCGAGCCGCCCCAGCCGGACCGAGACGTAGGGCACCCGCTTGAGGTAGTTGAGGAAGCTCTGGTGGGCCCTGCTCGCCGCGTCCTCGGTGGGGAGGGGGGCGTTGTAGTAATAGGCCCGCAAGAGCCGGCGCCCTGCCACCAGCGCCTCGATGAACTTGACGAAGTTAAGGCGATAGTCCGCCCCCAGGGTGGAGACCAAGCCTTTATACAAGTTGCTGCCATCAATAAAAATGGCCACGCGTTCCATACCGCCCCCTAACCTTGATAACCCCACGGCCCTCGGGTGGATCTCCGGGGACCTACCCTTACTCTACACACTGCGGCTCGGCGAAAATATAGGTCACTACACTGAATGAAACCACAGCATGGGTACAGAGGCCAAGCTTTAGCGCGAAGCGCTCAGGCGGTAGGAGGTCAGGACCGTGTGGGGGTAGTAGTAGGCCAGAATCTGCCGGTAGCTCCACCCCTGGCACGCCAGCCCCCGGGCGCCCCACTGGCTCATGCCCACGCCGTGCCCCGAGCCGCGGCCTTTGAAGGTCCAGCCCGAGAGCGTCGCGAGCGTAGAAGGCAACCCCAGCGCACGCAGGAACCGGCCCGCCTCGGGCACCTTCAGCACGACCTCGCCCTCCGGTGTGGCCACGCCCACCCGGGTGATGCGGCCGCTGGGCCCTGTGGCCAGGACCTCGAGCCCCTGCACCGCGCTCACCGACCGGCCCAGCCCCGCGAGCGCGCGCTGGACCTCACCCGGGCTCACCCGCACCGACCAGCTCCGGCGCGGCGACCAGGGGTCGTCCCGCGCCTGAAGGTAGGGAATGGGGCGGCCCCACACCTCCTCAGCCGCGGCGGTAGTGCCGCCGGAGTCGGCGTGGTAGACCGCCGAGATGGGCTCGCCCTGGTAGGCCAGGATGCGACCGGCGGTGTCGCGTACCGCGCGGGTGTGCCGCTCGGTCTCGGCGTCGAGGCCGAGGTAGACCTGACACTGGGCGGTGGCGCAGAGGTCATAGTAAGGGTTCGAACCCAGGCGGCTGAGGGTGTAGGTGCGCGCCAGAATGGCCTGAGCCTTGAGCACCTCGTAGGGGAAGGAAGCCGGCACCTCGCCCGGGAGGACGCCCTGGAGGTAGTCTTCGAGCTCCACCCGGTTGATGAGCCACAACTCACCCTCCTGCCAGATCACCCGCAAGAAACCGCGGTAGCGGCGGCCGTCCACCTCCACCGCGCCCTCCTTGGGCACGAAGGAGATCAAGTTGCCCACGTAGCCCTGCACGGCGCAGGGCGGGTCGTCGCAGCCCACCTCGATGCCGCGATCGGTGGCGAAGACGCGGTAGGTGGCCGCATCGTCCACCCCCGCCAAGCGCCCCGACCAGCTCCAGAGACTGTGCGGGCCCTCGAGCCGCACCTCGGCCAGCGTGGTCTTGTCGAGGAGGATGCGGACCGGCAGGTCCGCCGCCCACGCCCCCAAGAGCAGGACGAGACCCAGGACGGCGAAGGCGCGCTTCATGGTCCCTCCAGTCTAGCGCAGGCCTCAGGCCTCGATGGTCACGCGGCCGCGCGCCGGGCTCTTGCACAGGCGCTCGAGAACCTCCGGCCCCCGCTTGAGCACGAAGCCGAGGAAGCTGTAGACCCGCTCCTGGGGGCGTCCCATGGGCCGCAGGTGCACGAGCAGGCGCCGGTGCTGGTCCCGCACCGTGCGCTTGCTGGCCAGCTCTGCCGCCAGCAGCTTGTGGCGCAGCCGCTCGATCTCGCCCTCCAGCCGTCGCTGGCTGCGCTCGAAGGCGCCCACCAGCGTGGGGTCGAGCGCCGGCAGGGTGGCCAGCATGCGGCTGAACTCGTCCTCGACGCGCCTCAACCCCTGCTCCAGCTCGGCTGCGCTGGCACTCTTGCGCCCCAGCGCGGCCAGCAGCGCCTCCTCGGGAGCGTCCTGGAAGGCCCAGGGGTCGAGCTCGTACTTCTCCAGGATGCGGCGCACCGGAGGCTCGAGCACCAGCCCGTGCATGCGGTCGATCACCGCCGGGGGCTCGAGCCCGTGCAAGCGGTAGACCCCGGCGAGCTGGACCACGTAGGCCATCTCCCCCGGCCCCACCACCAGCCCCGCCGTCGGCACCACCGCGTCCTGCACCACCGGACGCAGCCCCGCCGCGGGGGTGATGCGGCTGGGGTCGGCGCGCAAGAGCGCGCGCAGCTCAGCCGCGTCGTAGCGCCGCACGCCGTCGCTGAAGCGACCGTCGTCGTAGTAGAGCAGCCGCCGCCGGCCGTCGTCGCCCTCGAGGAAGAGATTGGTCGCCCCCGCCGGACGGCCCAGCGAGGGTTGGATGCCCAGCGCCGCCAGCGCCTCGCCCGCGGCGTTGATGGCCAGTGAGGAGGCCAGCGGGTCGTCGAGTTCGCGCTCGAGCGGCGGGGCGAACAGCGGCGCCAGCTCCGGAGCCATGGGGTCGAGCGGCACCACCCCGTGCGGTCCCAGGAACTCGAGCAGCAAGCGCGCGAAGACCTCGGCGTAGTTCCAGGGGCCCTCCATCGCCGCCTCGATGCGGCGGCGCACCTCCTCGAGACCGCCGAACGACCGCAAAAAGGCGCGCACCTCGTCCGCGTAAGGCTCGAAGGACAGGCGCGCCACCGGCACGGCCTCGGGCAGGTCGAGCGCCAGCTCGCGCACGCGCTCGTCGCCATCGAGCAGGTGGGTGCGGGCCACCTCCGCGGTGTCGTGGTCCTGGCTGGCGATCCAGAAGAGCGCCACCACCGGACGCTCGGCGTCGTCGTAGGCGTAGGCCAGCTTGAGCGCGGAGTGGGCCTTGTACAGCGTGAAAGCCGGGCCGGTCAGCAGGCCCGCCTGCTGCCCCGTCACTACCGCTCGACTCGCCGGATGGGCCAGTTTGCGCGCCGCGGCCAGGCTGGCCTCGGACGCACCGATGCGCTTCAGATAAGCCTCGAGCGCCGCGGCCAGCTCCTCGCGCGGCGCGTCGCGCCCGGTGGCGATCCGTGCCGGCAGGTCCTCGGGTCCGTAGGGCAGGAAGCTGCGCAGGCGCCCCTGCAGAAAGGCGGCACGCACCTTGCTCATACAGGCCCCCCGCGGTCCAGCGCCAGCGCGCGCACGGCCTCGACGTCCAAAATCACGATGCGGCGGTAGTTGATCTCCAGTAGGTCGCGCATGGCCAGTTCTCCCAAAGCCCGGGTCACGGTATCGCGGCTCGCCCCCACGAGGTGGCCCATCTGTCGGTGGCTGAGCGTGACCTCGAGCCCTTCCCGCCCCGGCCGCATCTGCTCGATGAGCAGGCGCGCGAGCCGCGGCAGTACTTCATAGTACCGGCGCTCCCGGTAGCGCCGCTGCGCAGCGTGCAGGCGCTCGACGAGCCGAGCTAGCGTCCAGGGCGCGAGCGCCTCGTGCTCCCGCCACAGACGCAGGAACGCCGCGCGCTCAAAGCGCAGCACCCGCGAGGCCGCGAGCGCCTCCGCCCCCGTCGCCCGCGACCGGCCCTCCGCCAGCGCCTCCTCTCCGAAGAGCTCGCCCGGGTCGAGCACCAGGACGGTCACCTCGCGCCCGTCGGCCTCCAGCCGGTAGAGCCGCACCCAGCCCTCCTCGAGGAAGAAGAGAACGTCGGCCGCGTCGCCCTCCTCGTAGATCGTCTTCCCCGCCCGCAGCACGAGCGGCTCGGCCAGCTCTGCAAGCGCCTCGCGCAGCGGCTCCGGGAGCTCGGAAAACACCTCGGGGAGCATCTTCTCCAGTCTACCCGGCGCGAACGCAGGGACATCTGAACTATATACCTCGATTTCTATGGCGTTAACCTAACTTGAGTGCCTGGGAATGAGGAGTATACCATGAGCGAAACGCGTCATCAGATCCTGATCATCGGTGGGGGCACCGCGGGCATCACCACCGCCGCCCGCCTCGCCCGCTCCGGCAAGAAGCTGGACGTCGCCATCGTCGAACCGTCGGACAAGCACTACTACCAGCCATTGTGGACGCTGGTGGGCGCCGGCATCGTCGCCAAGGAGAGCACCGAGCGATCCGAGGCCAGCCTCATCCCCAAAGGGGTCACCTGGATCCGCGACGCGGTGGTCGAGATCGATCCCGACGCGAACCAGGTGCGCACCGCCGGCGGCCGCACCATCGGCTACGACTACCTGATCGTCGCCCCGGGCATCAAGTACGACTGGGACGCCGTCAAAGGGCTCCGGGAAACGCTGGGCAAGAACGGCGTGGTAAGCAACTACACCTACGAGACAGTCGACTCGACCTGGGAGGCGATGAAGAACTTCCAGGGCGGCACCGCGGTCTTCACCAACCCCCTGGGCCAGGTCAAGTGCGGCGGCGCGCCCCAAAAGGTGATGTACCTCGCCGACGACTACTGGCGCCGCACCGGCGTGCGGGACAAGACCCACATCATCGGCGGCTTCGCCGGCACGGTGATGCTGGGCGTGCCCGAGATCAACAAGAGCCTCGAGCGCATCGTCAAGGAACGCGACATCGAGATGCGCTTCTACCACAACCTGGTCGAGGTGCGCACCAGCCCCAAGAAGGAGGCCGTCTTCGACGTGCGCGACCCCAAGACCGGCGAGACCACCCACCAGGACGTCATCCCCTTCGACTTCCTGCACGTCACCCCGCCCATGAGCGCCCCCGATTTCGTAGCGCAAAGCCCGCTGGCCGCAGGTGAGGGGCCGCACAAGGGTTTCGTGGACGTGGACATCCACACCCTCCAGCACAAGCGCTACCCCAACGTCTTCGCGCTGGGCGACGCCGCCGCCCTGCCCACGGCCAAGACCGGCGCGGCGGTGCGCAAGCAGGCGCCCAAGCTGGTCAAAAACCTGCTCGCGGTCATGGAGGGCAGGACGCCCGAGGCCAAGTACGACGGCTACTCCTCCTGCCCCATCGTCACCAAGCGCGGCCGCGTGCTGCTGGGCGAGTTCATCTACGACAACAAGTACAAGCCCACCTTCTTCTTCCTCGACCAGACCAAGGAGCGCTGGGACATGTGGATCCTCAAGCGCTACATCCTGCCGCCCCTCTACTGGTACGGCATGCTTAAGGGCCTGGCCTGACCCTCGCTGCCTCCTTTCCGAAGCAACCGCCGCCTCAAGGGGTGGCGGTTGCTTTAGCAGCAAAAGAGGGGATTCGGGTTCGGGGGAACGAGCCCGCGCGCCTCAGCCCAGGCGAAGAGTTCGCGCACCGCGGCCTCGCCCTCTTCGCCCACGTCGAGGGAGAAGTCGTTGACGTAAGTGCGGATGTGGGCCCGCATCACCTCGTCCGAAAGCTCGTCGGCGTAGCGGCGCACGTAGTCCATCGGCTCGTCCGGGTGGGCGTAGGCGTAGGCGAGGCTCGCCCGCACAGCCTCGTTCACCTGGCGGATGCGCTCCGCGCCCAGGTCGCGCCGCGCGAGGATAGCCCCCAACGGCAGGGGCAGACCGGTCTCCCCTTCCCACCACTCGCCCAGGTCGAGGAGCTTCTCGAGGCCGTGCTCGGGGTAGGTGAAGCGCGACTCGTGGATGATCAGCCCCGCGTCCACCTCACCCGCGGCCACCGCGGGCATGATGCGGTCGTAGCGAAGCTCAACCGGCTCGAAGGCGCCCTCGCCCAGCAGCAGCGAGAGCAGCAGGAAGGCGGTGGTGTAGCGGCCCGGGTGGGCGATGCGCGCCCCCTCGAGCGCCCGCGGTTCGCGGACCACCACCAGCGGCCCCACCCCCCGGCCCAGCGCCCCGCCGGCACGCAGGGCCACATAGTGCTCGCGCAGGTGGCCGTAGGCGGCGTAGCTGATCTTGGTGAGCTCGAGCCGCCCCTCAAAGGCCCAGCGGTTGAGCGTCTCCACGTCCTCCAGCACCTCCCCCACCGGTTCGGGCACGAGCACCTTGCCATGGATCAGGGCATAAAAGATGAAGGTGTCGTTGGGGCAGAGCGAGTAGCCCAATTTCATGCCCCCAGGCTACCCGAAGCCGCTATCCTGGAGGCATGAACGAAAACGAGCCGCGCGGTCCCGTCTACCTGAGCGAGGAGCAAATCCAGGCCCGGGTGGCCGAGCTGGCCGCCGAGATCACCCGCGACTACGCCGGCAGGACCCCCCACCTGATCGCGGTACTGAACGGCGCGTTCATCTTCATGGCCGACCTGGTCCGCCGGATCGAGCTCCCCCTCACGCTCGACTTCATGGCCGTAGCCAGCTACCAGGGCACCGAGAGTTCGGGCGAGGTGGAGCTGATCAAGGACCTCAGCCAGCCCATCGGTGGACGCGACGTGATCGTGGTGGAAGACATCGTGGACACCGGCATCACCCTCGAGTACCTGCTCGACTACCTGCACGCGCGCAAGCCCGCGAGCCTGCGCACAGCGGCGTTGCTCTCCAAGCCGGCGCGCCGCCTGCGCGAGGTGCCGGTGGACTACCTGGGCTTCGAGATCGAAAACGCCTACGTCTACGGCTACGGCCTCGACCGCGACCAGCTCGACCGCAACCTGCCCTACATCACCTCGCTCCCGCCAGGCTGACCGCCGCGGCGCGGACTGGATTATGATGTCCCCCGGTGCGTTCGTACCGGGGGTTCCATGAAGAGCTACCGCTACCTCGACCTCATCACCGCGGCCTTCGTGGCCGTGCTCATCATCTCGAACGTCGCGGCCACCAAGGTGGTCGTGCTCGGCCCCTTCACCTTTGACGGGGGCACGCTGCTTTTTCCGCTGGCCTACATCTTCGGCGACGTGCTCACCGAGGTCTACGGCTACGCCCGCAGCCGCCGGGTGATCTGGACCGGCTTCGCATTGCTTGCGCTGGCAAGCCTCACCTTCAGCGCGGTCGCGGCGCTGCCCGCGCTCTCGGATCCCGAGGTCGCCCCCTACGCCGAGGCCTTCGACCTGCTCTTCGGCCTGGTGCCGCGCATCGTGCTGGGCAGCCTGATCGCCTATTGGGCCGGCGAGTTCGCTAACAGCTACGTCCTCGCCAAGATGAAGGTTTTTAGCCGCGGCCGCTTCTTTGGCGCGCGGGCGCTGGGCTCGACGCTGGCGGGCCAGGCGGTGGACACCGGCCTCTTCCTGCTCGTCGCCTTCGCCGGGGTCTACCCCGCGCACGTGCTGGGGCTGATGTTCGCGAGCAACTACGTCTTCAAGGTGGGCGTCGAGGTCGTCTTCCTGCCGCTCACCTACGCGGTGGTGGGCGCGCTCAAGCGCGCCGAGGGCGAGGACTACTACGACACCCACACCGACTTCAACCCCTTCCGCCTCGGGGGGTAGACTGCACTCATGCACATCGTCGAACGCGACGAAGACCTGCGCTGGATCCTGGGCAGCGCCTACGCCGTGGCCGTGCTGGGGGCGCACCCCGACCCGAAGCGCCCCGCGCACTACGTGCCGGCCTACCTCAAGAAGCATGGCTACCGGGTGCTGCCGGTGAACCCGGGGTACGCCGGCCAGGAGCTCTTCGGCGAGCGGGTGCGGGCTCGGCTCGACGAGATCGACGAGCCCGTAGACGTGGTGGACGTCTTCCGCGGCTCCGACAAGCTCATGGACCACCTGGAGGAGATCCTGGCCATGAACCCGCCGCCGGGGGTGGTCTGGTTGCAGCAGGGCATCAAGAACGACGCCTTCGCCAAGGAGCTGACCGACGCCGGCATCACCGTGGTCCAGGACCGCTGCATGCTCGAGGAGCACCGCCGCCTGATGTAAGGAGAGCGCGATGGAGATCAAGGTCATCCACGATCCACCCAAGGAAAAGCTGGAAGAGATGGGCGTCTTCGACTGGCCCGTCTGGACCAAGGAGGTAAGCGAGTTCCCCTGGGCCTACGACGCCGAGGAAACCTGCTACTTTCTCGAGGGCAAGGTCGTCGTCACCCCCGTAGGCGGCGCGCCGGTCGAGGTGGGCGCCGGCGACCTGGTCACCTTTCCCCGGGGAATGCGCTGCACCTGGAAGGTGATCCAGCCGGTGCGCAAGCACTACACCTTTGCTTAGGGCGCTGCTCGTTTTGACCCTGCTGCTGGCCGGCTGCGCCGCGCTGCCGGCGAATCGCGTCTTGCCGCAGCGCTCGCCCGACGGTCGCTACGTCTTCGACTTCGACCGGGGGGTGCCGCTGATCCGGGAGTGCCGCGGGGTGGTCGTGCGCGACGAGGCCGCCCCCTTTCGCAAGGGCCCCGACCTCTACTGGCTGTGGGACGAAGCGGACCGGCTGTGGCTCTACCGCGCTTCGGACGGCGCGGTCTGGTACTACGCCCGGGGCACGGAGGGCTGGCGGCGGCACGTCTGGACCGGCGAGCGCTCTGAGCACCCCGAACGCGACCTGCTGCCCCCGCTGGGGCTCTACCCGCCATGCCCGAGCCGCGAATGACCCCCGCGCTGCGGCGGGTGCTGCTCGCCTGGTACGACGCCACCCGGCGCGAGCTGCCCTGGCGCGGCGCGCGCGACCCCTACCGGGTGCTGCTCAGCGAGGTGCTCTTGCAGCAGACGCGGGTGGAGCAGGCCCTGCCCTACTACCGGCGCTTCCTCGAGCGCTTTCCCACGCTGGAAACGCTGGCGGCGTCGGACGAGGAGGCGGTGCTGGCCGCGTGGCAGGGCGCGGGCTACTACGCCCGCGCGCGCAACCTGCTCAGACTCGCGCGCGAGGTGGCGCGCGCGGGCTGGCCGCGGGACCGCGCGGGGCTCTTGCAACTGCCGGGGGTGGGGCCCTACACCGCCGCAGCGGTGGCGAGCATCGCTTTTGGCGAGCCGGTGGCGGCGGTGGACGGCAACGTGCGGCGGGTGCTGGCGCGGGTGCACGCCGAGGAGGAGCCGGGGCGGGCCTGGCTCGAGCGGGTGGCCGCGGTCTGGCTCGAGCCCGCGCGCCCCGGCGACTGGAACCAGGCGCTGATGGAGCTGGGCGCCCGCGTCTGCACGCCGCGAAACCCGGACTGCGCTGCCTGCCCGCTCGCCGGGATCTGTCGGGGACAGGCCGCCCCGGAGCGCTACCCCGCGCCGCGCAAGCGGCACGCGCGCACCGAGGAGCGCTGGGCGCTGGTGCTGCGCGCCCCCGGCGGGGTGGTGCTCGAGCGCCGCTCCAGCGGCCAGCTCGCCGGGCTGTGGGGCGTACCGATGGGCCCGGGCGCGGCGCCGCCCGCGAGGGTGCTCGCGCACTACCGGGCCGGGGCGGTGGAGGCTGCGGGCACGGTGCGCCACGCCTTCACCCACCGCCACCTGGTCGTACGCGTCTTTCGCGGCCACGCCCCAAAGGGCGGCGTGGCCCCCGCCGCGCGGCCGCTCGCCGAGCTGGACCGCAAGCTACTGCGCGCCGCCGGGCTCGAGGGCGCGGCCGAGGGCGAGGCCTGAGGCCGCCCGCGCCGCGGGCGGCGCGTGGCCCGCGGCCACCCGGCCGGTGGCGTAGAGGCCGGCGAAGCGGCGCAGCCGGCCGCTGGCCGAGTCCCACTCCCCGGGGGCGAAGCGCTGGAAGCGCACCGCGTAGGCGGGCGCGCCGTCCGCGGCGGCCACCTCGTAGCCGTCGGACACGAAGGCGAAGCCAAGCCCCTGGAGGTGTTCGTAGAGGTCGGGGTAGGCCGCCTCCCCCAGCCGCCCGGCGGCCTCCTCGAGCGCCCCCGCCGCCAGCCGCGCGCCCAGGAAGCTGCCCACCGCCAACACCACCGCGCCGGCGCGGTGGTCGAACCCCTCCCAGGTGCGCACCCCGGCGGCGCGGCCGCCCTCGAGCAGCAGCCCCACCACCGACGACTGCAATAGGTGGATGTTCTCAAGGCCCTCGAGCGCGTACTTGGCCCGGCGGTGCAGCGTCCAGAGGTCACCGCTGGCGACCTCGGCCAGCAAACTGCCCGCGGGCGCGGCGCCTTCGGGGAGCACCTCGGGCCGGTAGACGCTGTCGAGGCTGTCGGTCACCAGCCCCACGACGAGCCCCCGGCGCGCCAGCGCCCAGGCGGCCTCGCTTCCGCTCGGCCCCGCGCCCACCACCAGCACGTCGTAGTCGTTCACGACGTCACCCCGCCCAGCATCGGCGTTCCGCGCTCGAGGCGGAAGGCCAGGTAGCCGTCGCGGGGGGTGCGCACCATCAGCAGGTGCTCCTCCGGGGCGGCGAGCCAGAGGAAGAGCGGCAGCTTGGTGCGCGGCCAGCCCCGCTGGTAACGGTCGCCCTCGTAGGTGTAGGCCATGAAGATTTTCTCATCGTCGTCGGCGAAGCCCGGCTCGTAGAGGGCCACCAAGTCGCCCTCGCCCGCCTCGGCCCGCTCCATAACCTCCCACAGCCAGATCTGCGCCTCCACCGGGCTGAAGAAGACCCCCGTCGCCTCGCCCAGCCAGGCGTAGGCGGCGCTGGGCAGCGCGGGGAAGGAGACGAAGACCCCTTCGGAGCCGTGCACCAGCTCGACCACCTCGTTGGCGTAGCGGGCGCCACCGGCGTGCTCACGCACGAATCCGGCGAGGAGGCCGTGGCGCTCTTCCAGCTCGCCGGGGGTGAGCCCGAGCTCGAGCGCCTCGATCAGGACCCGGTAGTTGCCCAGCTCGCGCGCCCACTTCACGGCTTGTCCCCCACGTGCACCGCGGCGATGCCGCCGGTGAGCAGGCGCCAGCGCACCTCGGCGAAGCCGGCCGCGCGCATCATCTCGGCGAGCCGTTCGGGCTCCGGGAAGCGCTCCACCGAGCTGGGGAGGTAGCGGTAGGCCTCGGGCCTGCCCGAGATTACGCCGCCGATCCAGGGCAGCACGCCATTGAAGTAGAACCGGTAGGCCCGGCCCAGAAGCCCCTTAGGCGGCGGAGGGAACTCGAGGATCACCGCCCGCCCGCCGGGCGCCAGCACCCGCTGGAACTCGGCCAGGCCGCGCTCGTAGTCGGCGAAGTTGCGGAAGCCGAAGGCCGCGGTGATCGCGTCGAAGCTCGCGTCCGCGAAGGGTAGGGCGAGGGCGTCGGCCTCCAGAAAGCGCACGTCCACACCCGCCCGCGCGGCCTTGGCACGCGCGAGCTCGAGCATCTGGGGGGTGAAGTCGCCCCCCACCACCTCGGCTTCGGGCCGCGCCCGCTTGAGCAACAGCGCCACGTCGCCGGTGCCGGTGGCCACGTCGAGGATGCGGCGGGGCGCCTTCTCGGTGGCCATCCGCACCGCCAGCCGCCGCCAGCGCTGGTCCACCCCGCCCGATAGCAGGCGGTTGAGCAGGTCGTAGCGGGGCGCGATCTCGCCGAACATCTCGCGCACCGCGCGGGCCTTGGCCTCGGTCTCGTTCACGCGAACATCCTACCGCGCCAGGCCCGAAGCGGCGAGCCCGAACCTCCTTTCGAACCGGGACGAAGCTACACCCCAATGCGTTAGAATCGGGGGCGTGAACCGCATCTGGCTAGCCTTCACCTCCGTCATCTTCCTGCTCTTGCTCGCCGTTAGCCCCTGGGCCGTGGCCATACGGGCATTCGGCGGCAAGGGAGTGCTCGTCACCCTCTGGGGCACGGTGGACCTCTACGGCCGCGCCAAGGTTCTGCCCGACGTGAGCTGGTTGGGCTACTTCACCGCTTTCTGGGTGGCCCTGGCGCTCGCGGCCGCGGTGGCCACGTTCCTGCCCGAGGCGCGCACCCGCGCCCGGGCCTTCTACGTCCTGGGCATCCTGGGCGTGGCCGTCTTCGCGCTCGAGGCCTACCTCTTCTATCACGCCGTCTGGGCCGTCAACAACGCGGCCCTGGCCGAAGGCGCCCGCAGGCCCCCGCTCAAGCGCTACAGCCTCTCGCTGGGCGCCTACGCGAGCTTCCTCTACAGCCTCTTCTTGCTCATGATCGGGCGCATGCAGCTGCCCGGTGGGCGGGCGCTCTTGGTGCGCTGGCGCGGCGTCGTTGTGCCCGCGGTGAGCATGCTGCTCGCCATGGTAGCCGGGGCCGTGGTGGTCTGGATCCTCAAGGACGTGAAGATGCCCGAGGGCAGCAGCACCCTCGACTATTACGCGGCCAAGCTCGACCTCGTCACCTACACCTTCCAGCTGCTCTTCGGGCCGCTGCTCACCGCCTCCGGATGGTTCCAGAGCCTGCTCATCGCGACCCCGCTCATCTTCACCGGCCTGGCGGTGGCCTTTGGTTTCCAGGCGGGGCTGTTCAACATCGGCGCCCCGGGGCAGCTCACCATCGGCGCCATCAGCGCCATGCTTGTGGGCGTGCACCTGGCCAACGCCCACTGGTTCGCGGGCCTGCCCGACCCGGTGGCCCGGGCCATCTTCCTGCCGCTCAGCATCCTCGCCGCCGCCACGGGCGGCGCCTTCTGGGGAGCGATCCCGGGTTGGCTCAAGGCGCGCTACGGCGCCCACGAGGTGATCAACACGATCATGATGAACTACATCGCCGCCTCGATCTTCCTCTTCATGATCGCCTCGAATGAGTACACCTTCTTCGGCAAGTGGACGCTCCACATGCCCTTCAAGTACCCCGGCTACGAGGGCCGCAGCTACGAGGTGGCCGAGTCGGCGCGGATCCCGCTGATGGTCAACTTCTTCGGCTTCCACCAGGACCCCGCCACCGGGGCCTGGACGGGGGCCTTTAGCTGGTCCATGCCGCTGGCGCTGGCCTTCATGATCGCCGCCTACGTGCTGCTGCGCCGGCTCGAGCTGGGCAAGCGCCTGCTCGTCGCCTTCGGCGCGGCCATCGCCGGCTACCTGGTGGGCAGCTTCCTCCCCGGCATCCCCATGGAGCTCTCGCCCAAGCTGGCCTCGGTGCGCCTCAACGGCGCCTTCATCATCGCGGTCTTCGCCGTGGCGTTCTACAACTACTATATGTGGCGCACCCGCGACGGCTACGAGCTGCGCGCGGTCGGCCTCGCTCCCAAGGCGGCGGAGTACGGCGGCGTCAGCATCGCCAAGAAGACGATCTTGGCCATGGCCATCTCCGGCGCCCTCGCCGGCCTGGCCGCCACCCACTACGTCCTCGGCGGCGGCATCGACGAGTACCGCCTCAAGCAGTCGCTGCCCACCAACGTGGGCTTCGACGGGATCGCCGTGGCGCTCCTGGGCCAGAACACGCCCATCGGCGTCTTCCTCTCGGCGCTGCTCTTCGGCGTGCTCTCCACCGGCGGGCTCCAGCTCGACCTGCAGCTCGGCATCAGCCGCGAGCTGGTGATGATGCTGCAGGCGCTGATCGTGCTCTTCATCGCCGCCGGCGGCTTCCTGCCGCGCTACTTCACCGACCCGATCCTGGCCGCCCAGGCCGAGGAAGGCGCTCAGGGGGTGATCTGACGTGGGTATCGAAACCATCTTCACCGCCGCATTCCTGGTGCCGCTCTTGCAGACGACGCTGCGCTCCACCACGACGCTGCTCCTCACCGCCCTCGGCGGCATGTTCAGCGAGCGCAGCGGCGTGGTCAACATCGCGCTCGAGGGCATGATCATCTTCGGCGCGCTCACCGCCGCGGTCAGCGCTCAGCTGATGGAAGCGCCCTACCTGGCCAAGGACCCCGGTGCCCGCATCTGGTGGATCCCCTGGGTGGCCGTGCTGCTGGCGATGGTGGTGGGGGCCTTCATCGGCTGGATCCACGCGGTCGTCTCGATCAAGTACAAGGCCGACCAGATCATCAGCGGTACCGCCATCAACCTGCTAGCCGCCGGCCTGCCCTCGCTGGTACTCGTCTACTTCTACGACAACACCACCGCCTCCAAGGAGGTCGTCAACCGCCTGCCCGAGTGGTTCGGCTTCAGCCCGCTGGTCTACCTCGCCTTCGCGCTGGTGCCCATTACCTGGTACGTGATGTTTAAGACTCCCTGGGGCCTGCGGCTGCGCAGCGTGGGCGAGCATCCCGAGGCCGCCGACACCATGGGCATCAACGTATTCCGCACCCGCTACGTGGCCGTGATCCTCTCGGGTGTGCTGGCGGGGCTCGCCGGCGCCTTCCTCTCGATCGGCGTCCTCAACCAGTTTGTGCGCAACATGTCCGCCGGTCAGGGCTTCATCGCGCTAGCGGCGCTCATCTTCGGCAAGTGGCACCCCATCGGGGTGCTGGGCGCGACGCTGCTCTTCGGCTTCGCCAAGGCGCTGGCCATCCAGCTGGGTGGCAAGGACATCGTGCCCCCCACGGTGATCGAGGCCTTCCCCTTCATCCTCACCATGCTGGTGCTGGCCGGTTTCGTGGGCACCTCGCGCGCGCCCAAGGCCATCGGCAAGCCCTACGAGAAGTAGCCCCAAGATCCCCACGCCGCCCCCGCACGTGCGGGGGCGGCGTCATTCGTGCACGCGAAAGCGGGTGCCGAAAGCGCCTAGGCGCACCTCGAGCCGGCTGCCGTCGTCGAACCACAGCTCAAGGTGGCGCCGGTTGAGGCGGAAGCGCCCGATCCGGGACACCAGCTCGGGCGCGAGGCCGCGCCCTTCTTCGGGCGCCCAGGCCTGCACCCAGCGGGTGTGGGGATCGTGGCGGAAGTGCAGCAGGCTACCGTCTTCGAAGACGAGCTGGGCCTCGAAAAAGCGCCGCCCCACCCGCAGCCTGCGGGCGGCGGCGCGGGCGCGCGCGGCCCACACGGCTACTTCGCCCCCAGCTCGCGAACCTCGGACGCCGGATGGCCGTAACGGTAGCGCCCATAGTAGAGCAGCGCCAGCACCCGGGCCGGGTCGAGCGCCTGGCCCGCGAAGGCGTCCGGGTCTTCCCAGATGCCGCGCACCCGCCCCACGAAGAGGGTGTGGTCGCCCGTTACCAGGGCGTCTGTCTTCTCGAGCTCGTAGGCGGCGTAGAAACCCCCCAGCAGGGGCACGTCGAGCGCCCGGCCGCGCAGCACCTCGAGATCGTAGGCGGCCACCTTGTCGACCTCGCGCCCGCTCACCGAGCCCAGCCGCTGTACGAGCTCTGCCTGTTCGAAGGGGTGAAAGGTCACGCTGAAGGCGCCCGCCTCCTCGAGCAGGCCGTAAGTGAAGCGCTTGGGGCTCACCCCCACGCCGAAGAGCGGGGGGTCGAAGGACAGCCCCACGTTCCAGACCGCAGGCATGAAGTTGACCCGCCCCCGGGCCTCTACGCCAATCACCACCGGCACCGCCGGGTAGAAGTGGTTGAAGTGGCGCGGCCGCTTGGCTACCTTGTAAAAATGCATGGCTACTCCTTGGGCTCGCGCGGGCGCAGGTCGCTCGCTGGGGCGGTGATCACGCCGCCGCCCTCGGTGTAGAGGTCCACCGTGCCCGCGAGCGGGTTGAGCTTGATGACCTTGCCGCACACGCCCGCCGAGGTGCAGACCTTGGCGTTCTTCTTGGGCATGTCGGCCAGGAGCTCCTTGTAGTGCGGGTGCTCGTAGGCCAGGCAGCACAAGAGCCGGCCGCAGGGGCCGCTGATCTTCTCGGGGCTGAGGGGGAGCTGCTGGTCGCGCGCCATGCGGATGGTGGCGGGGGCGAAGTGCTGCATCCAGGTGCTGCAGCAGCTCTCCATGCCGCACATCCCCAACGTGCCCAGAAAGGCCGTCTGGTCGCGCGGCCCCTTGGCCACGAACTCGACCCGCGCCCCGGCGTGGCGGGCGATCTCGCGCACCACCGAGCCCAGGTTGACCCGTTGCTCGGCGGAGTAGTAGACGACCACGTGGCCGCCATCGAGGGTGTAGTTGCAGCCCAGCACCTTCACCTGGGGCAGCTTGGGGCGCAGCCGCGCGCGCAGCCACCACTTGAGGCTCTCTTCCTTCTCGCGGAAGCGGCGCACCCGCTCCAGGTCGTTCTCAGTGGCAACGCGCACCACCTCGCCGAACGACTTCTCCGCCTCGTAGGGGCCGCCGCGCACCTCCCCCAGCTCGAGCCCCCGCGGGGTCCGCGTCACCACCCGCGTTCCCACCGCGGGCGGCTCGCCCTTGTAGCGCATCACGTACAGCTTGGGTTCCCTACCGTGGTGGAGGCGAACCCGAACGCAGCTCGGCATAGATCCTCCTCATCGCAAACGCGAAGCGGGTGTAGGCCAGCTCCGCGGAGACGTAGGCCTCCAGGTCCTCGCGCACGGTCGCCAGGGCCTCGAGCGCGGCCCGGCGGGAAGCGGCGGGCCAGGTCGCCAGGTCCCGGGCCACGAAGGTCCAGGGGTCGAAGGGCCCCTCGGCCCGCTCACGCAGGCGCTCGGTGGCCACCAGCAGCGCCGCCGGGTCCCCGCTCGCGAGCGCGTCCAGCCAGTCGCGCGCCGCGACCTCGGCCTCGGCCAGCCCCGCAGGGTCGGCGAGCGCCGCCATCAGGCGGCCCACCGCACCCTCACTGTACCCGAGGGCGGCCTCGTCGCCGGAAAGCGCCCGCAGCTGCTCCGCCGGCAGGGGGCCGAAGCCGATGGTGAGGCTGCGGCTCGCCAGCGTGGGCAGCACCGCCTCGCGGCTGGGCGCGATGAGCACCACGTAGGCATAACTGGGAGGCTCCTCGAGCACCTTCAAAAGGGCGTTGGCCGCGGCCTCGCCCAGGCGGTGGGCGTCGTCCACGATGGCCACCTTGGCCTTGAAGCGGGGGCTCGTCTGCAACCACTCGAGCAGGCTCTCCTCGTCCGAGCCCTCGCGCGGCGCGATCTGCTCGAGGTGGATCTGCGGCCTGCGAGCCGCCCGGCCCGACTTGGTGGCCAGGCGCGGCGCCACCACCCGTACGTCGGGGTGGGGCTCGAGTCGGCAGGAGGCGCAGGTGCCGCAAGGCGGAAAGCCGCGCTCGCAGTTGAGGCCGCGGGCGAACCACTGGGCCACCGCCTTGCGCCCCACCCCCTCGGGGCCGACGAAAAGCAGGCTCTGCGCCGGCCGCGCCGCGAGCAGCCGGCGCTGCCGTTCGTGGCCGACGACCTCGGTCATGCCACCATTATCTACCCTTGTAGAGCCGCTGGTAGAGCACCGGGGGAAAGCCGACCTCGCGCACCCGCTCGGCCACCGCGTCGATGTCGAAGGGCACGCGGTAGACGCGCACCTCGCGGGCCTCTTCGTTCCAGATGCCGTAGCCCACCTGGGGCACGCCGTCGCGCGGCTGGCCCACCGAGCCCGGATTGATCATAGCCCGCGCCTTTGGGCCCACCTTGACCACGTTCTCCGGCTCGGGCAGGGGCTTGTAGCGCACCCAGGGGCCGCTAGGGCCGTCGAGGGCGGTAAAGGCGCCGGCCAGATGGGTGTGGCCGTGGAAGATCCAGCGCGCCTCGGTGCAGCCGAAGCCCTCGCGGGCGAGGTCGAGGTCGTCGATGTAAACGAAAGGGTCGCAGGGGCTGCCGTGGACCGCGAGCATGCCCTCCTCCTCGATTGTCCACGGGAGCGCCGCGAGCCAGGCGCGGTTCTCCTCGCCCAGCCGCTCGGCCTGCCAGCGCAGAATATCGAAGACGTAGCCCTGCCCCTCGAGCACCTCCACGGTCAACAGCCAGGCGTCGTGGTTGCCCATCACGCCCCGCGCCCCCAGGGCGCGCAACCGCTCGATCACCGCGTCGCCGTCGGGATAGTAGCCCACCGCGTCACCCAGGAAGACGACGCGGTCGTAGTCGTGACGCTCGGCGTGCCGCAAGACCGCGTCGAGGGCGGTGATGTTGCCGTGGATGTCGGAGAGAAGCAGCACGGACACGTATAGAAGAATAGCACGCGTCCGGGTAAGCTGAGCTCATGCCTAAGCGCGTCTCCCTCGACGCGATCCACGCCGACCTCGAGGCGCTGGCCCCTTACGCGCGCAGCTTCGCCGACGAGCTCGGCAGCGTCTACGCCTACTTCGAGGGCCGCCACGGCGGCGGCACCCTGCTGGTCTGGGCGCCGCGCGCGCTCGCCCCCGAGCTCCTGCGGCGCCTCCCCTCCGACCACCGCGGCCGCATCGTGGTGGGGCTCGACGCCTCGGAAGGCGACGCCTGGCCCTTCGCCCGCGCCCTCGACTGGGCCAGTCCCCAGGCCGTCCTGCTCGCCTACGAGGGCGAGGGCTTTTATCACGCCGGCGGTGGTTGGAAGGAGGTGGGCCCGCCCGAACAACCCCGACGGGCCCCGCTGGAAAACCCCGACGAGCCCCTAGAGCTCGTGCGCACCGCCCCCACCGGCGTGCGCTACCACGAGCTGCGGGCCTATCCCGCCTGGAGCTCCCCCTCCCTCGACGGCTCCCGGCCGGGCGACGGCGTGGCCCCACAGGCCCACCTCGCCCGCGCCCGCGGGCTGCGGGTCTATGCCGCCGGTCTGCTAGACTTGGACCAGGCTTGGACGCCGCTGCTAGAGCGCCTAGGAAACGCTCCAGACTGAACGAGGGAGGGAACCATGGACGGTTGGATCGTTTATGTCTTCGCTTTTCTGCTGGGAACCGCCGCGGTCACGCTGCTCTTCTACGCCACCTTCAACCCCAGGGCGCTGGCCGCCGGGGGCGAGAACGTGGAGCTGGGGCTCATCGGCCGCACGCTCTTGATGATCGTGGTCGCCGCCACGGCCGTGGCCGCGATGCTGCTGCTCGGCCGCGAATACGTCTTCCGCTAGGGCTCGCCGGCGGCGCGGCTGCGCTGCTTGAGGTAGGCGAGGTCGGCCTCGATCTCGTCACGGGTGTAGCGCAGCATGGGCTCGAGCTCCCGGGGAAACTCGCGCTCGAAGACCTCGAGGCAGGGCAGCACCTCGCGCTCGATGAAGCGCCGTTCCCAGGCGCGCCGGCTCTCCCCGCCGCGCGCGCTGGAAGCGGCGAGCTGCTCCATCTTGCCCACGAAGCAGACCCGGGGCGCCCCACCCACGCCGGCGCAGAGCAGGTCGGGGTGTCCCGGACAGTGCCGCATCGCCCGTTCGAAGCTGGGGGCCAGCTCGGGCCGACCGATTAGGGCCACGCCCAGCGGTCCGCCGTGAAGGGCCGCCAGGCGCCTGTAGCGGGTGCTGCGGAGCTGGCGGATGCGGCTCTCGTTCTTCACTGTTCCGAGCCTACGCCGCCCCGCCCGGGGGCATGAGGGACAAACGCCCATGCCCCGCGGGCGTCATTTTTTCATCTGCTCCATGAGCGATTCCAGCTGCTCGCGCTCGCGTTGCAGGTGGGCCAGCGTACGCGGCAGGAGCCGCAGCAGCAAGAAGAGCAGCCCCAGCGCCTGCTGCACCTCCGGGTCGCTCAACTGGCGCAACAGCCCCGCCGCGCTCACCCGCGGCGGCTGACGCAGCACCTCGTCCGTGAAGGTCTCGCGGGCCGCCTCCCCCGCCGCTTCCACGAACATCCCCAGGGCGTTGGGGTCGACCTCGGCCAGCACCTCGACCAAGTTGGCCAGGTGCGAGACCAAGCGCAGGTTCTTGGGCTCCATCAGGAGGCTGAGGTTTTGCATCAGCGTCTCGGAGGCGCCGCCGGCGAGCTGGAGAAGGCCGCTGCGGTCCAGCTTCTCGAGCGACTCGGCGGCGTGCTCGAGGGCGTCGGCTTGCTCGACGATGCGGTCGAGGACCGAGAGCAGGCGCAGGTTCTTGGGCTCCATCAGGAGGCTGAGGTTTTCCAGCAGCGTCGGCCCCATCTTGACGTCTGCGAGGAAAGCCAGGCCGCTGTCCTCCAGGATGCGCTCGATGCGCTCGAGCCTTTCTTCCACCGTAGGCATGGTGCCCTCCCTATCCGAACATCGCCGCGAAGAACATCGACTCGAAGAGCATCTTGGCGATGCGCACCGACCGGCCCGTGGCCATGACGCCGCAGGAGATCATTCCGCGTCCGGCGAGCATCTCGGTGAAGTCGCACTGCGGGAGGATGGCGTCGTCGCCGAAGTCCATGATGCACATGGCCACCGCGTTGAAGGGCTCACCGATGTAGGCGCCGCGCAGGTCGGCCGCGATCACGCCGGCGATGTACTCGCCCTGGTAGTGGACCACCACCCCCGCGGGCGGGAGCCCCAGCGCGGGGTTGACGGTGTCGCCGATGACGAAGACGTTGGGGTACTTGAGCGAGCGGAAGGTCTCGGGGCTCACCTCGGGGAAGCCGCCCGGTCCCGCCAGCGGCGACTCGCGCACGACCTTGTTGGGCGCGAAGGGGGGCACTAGGATGAGCCGGTCGTACTCGAGCGTCCGCCCGTCCTTGGCCTTCAGCACCCCGTCGCCACCCTCAGCGAGCTCGAAGTTGCCGTGGAAGGTGACGTCCTTGCGCTTCAGGATCTTGAGGACCGCGTGCGAGATCACCGGGCCCATGCCCGCCAAGGGGGCCGGGTTCATGTGAAAGATCTCGATACTCGAGCGCGAACGCAGCCCCTTGACGCGCAAGGCGAAGTCGAGCTGTCCCGCCACCTCGTAGGGCGCGGGCGGGCAGGGGTAGAAGGGCGAGGCCACGCCCACCACCCAGCGCTCGCCCTGGCTCTCGCGCAACCACGAACGCACGGCTAGCGCCCCCGCCTCCGACCAGGGCGCCTGGGCGCCCTCCACCGGCGAGGGCAGAGGCTCCGCCCCGAGCGAGACGATGAGGTAGTCGTAGCCAAGCTCCCCTCGGTCGGTCTCAACCACCCCGCGGTCAGGGTGCAGCGCCCGCACCTCGGCCTGCAGGAAGCGGATGCCGCGCTTCTGCAGGGCGACGAGCGGGCGGCGTATCTGCTGCACCTCGCGCAGCCCAAAGGCCACCCAGGGGTAGGCCGCGATGAAGGTGTGTTCGGCGTTGCGATCGACCACGGTCACGTCCACCTGATCGCCCAGGATCTCCGCCAGCTTGTTCGCGGTGATCACACCACCAGAACCGCCGCCCAATATCAGAACCTTCTTCTGCATACGGGCCTCCTTTACCGCCTGTTGGTTCTCTCTCAGTCTCGCGCTACCCCGCGCCCGGACCCAGTGTCAAATGCCCCCACCCCGCTCCTGCACGGGATTCTCTTAGGAAGTCCGCCGCGTGGCGTTTGTACCTGCGCCCGCCGTGGCCGCGGGGGTTAAATGGAAACGGGTTGAGCCAGGGGTAAAGGGGGTACCATGAACGCTCTGCACCACGCCGCCCGCCTGGCGGTCCGCCACAAGCTTGGAAGCCTCCGCTGGCAAGAACCGCGTCGCGATCTCGAGACCGGGCGGCGGCAGCGGTCCTTCCTCTACATCCACGTGCCCTTCTGCGAGTCGATCTGTCCGTTTTGCATGTTCAACGCCCACAAGCTCGACCGCCGCTCGAGCCAGGTGCAGGACTACTTCGAGGCCTTGAAGCGCGAGCTGCTGATGTACGAGACCGCGGGCTTCGAGTTCGGCGCCGCCTACGTGGGCGGGGGCACCCCGGCACTGGTGCACGAGGAGCTGGCCAGGTTCCTGGAATTCGTGCGCAGCCGCTTCGACCTGGCCGAGGTCTCGGTGGAGGCGAACCCACGCGTCTCAGACGCGGCGGTACAGTCGTTCCAGGCGGTGGGCGTGGACCGGCTCTCGGTGGGGGTGCAAAGCTTCGACGACGGCATGCTCGAGCGCCTGGGGCGGATCGAGGCCTACGGCAGCGGGGCCGAGATCCGCGAGCGGGTGAACCGGCTCTTAGGCAAGTTCCGCATTGTCAACGTCGACTTCATCTTCAACCTGCCGGACCACGACCCCGAGGTGCTGGCGCGCGACCTGCAAATCGCGGTGGACGACGGCATCGACCAGCTCACCACCTACCCGCTCATGGAGGCCCAGCAGAACCGCAGCTACATCGGCCGCCAGGGCCGCATCGACTACGACCTCGAGGCCTACCTCTACAAGCGGGTGATCCTGCCTACACTGCGTGAGCACTACACCCCGGTGAGCTCCTGGTGCTTCTCGCGCAAGGACAAGCCCGAGATCGACATGCTCGACGAGTACGTGGTGGACTACTTCGACTACGTGGGCATCGGCACCGGCTCGATGAGCCTACACGGGGGACGGGTGAGCGTCAACGCCTACACCCTGCCGCTCTACCAGCGCCTCATCGCCGAGGGGCGGCGGCCGGTGGTGCTCGAGTCGGCACCGCTGGCCCGGCGCGACTACATGCTCTACTACCTGATGATGGCCCTCTTCGGACGGCGGGTGGACTGCAAGCGCTTCGAGGAGATCTTCGGGGTGCCCCTGAGGCGCGCCCTCTGGCCCGAGTGCACGGCGCTGCGGGCGATGGGGCTCGTCTACGGCAACGGTGACCAAATCTACACCAACGAGCGTGGGATGTACGTCTTCCTGATGATCTTGCGCGAGTTCTTCACCCACGTAAACCGCTTCCGCAGCCTGGCGCGCGAGGCCTCGCACAGGCTCGAGCGCCAGCAGCCGCCCGCGCCCGAGTTCAACCTGGAGCCGGTGCTCGACTAGAGCGCCCGCAGGTCCTCGAAGAGCAACCAGCCCACACCCCTTGGCGTCGCCTCCAGCACGGGCGCGAGCCGCTCCTGCAAGGCCTCCACCCAGGGGTGGAGGGTGTTCGGGTCCCGCTCCGCGATCACGAGGGCGGTGAGCTGGTAGAAGCGCTGGGAGGCGGTGGGGGTGCCGTCGTCGAAGAAGGCGAAGGGTGGACTGATGGGGTCGACCAGCAAGCTGACCTCCGCCCCGTCCAGATCGATCTTCGGGGGCAGTTCGATCTCGGCGTCCCACGCCAGCTCGCGGGGAGCCCAGAGGTAACCCTGAAGGAGCCGGACCGCTTGCTCGCTCACGGGCGGTTGGGCGCGGCGGGCAGTCGCAGGCCCCGCCGCTCAAGCTCGCGCACGAAGGGCTCGGTGGCCTCGAAGCGGTGCGTCATGAAGCCCAGGTCTTCGGCTGCGGCGATGTTGTCTGGGTGATCGTCTACGAAAAGGACCTCGCCCGCGGGCAACCCCATGCGCTCGAGCGCTACCTCGAAGGCGCGCGTGTCCGGCTTTTTCAGCCCCTCCTCGTTCGAGAAAAAGACGGCGTCGAACCGGTCGAAGCCCTCGCCCGCGCGCAAGAAGTCGGAGATGACGGGGTAGTTGTTCGAAAGCAGGCCTACGACCACCTCCGCCGGGATCGCCGCCAGCACCTCGTACATCTCCTGCCGTGGCGCCACCGAGGCGAGAAAGAGGGCCTCGAACTCGCTATAGGGCGCCTCCACCCCCAGCGCCTCCGCGAAGTAGGTCCAGAACCGCGCGAGCCCCCATTCGCCCAGCTCCAGCCGCCGCACCTCCGCGAAGTAGGCCCGGGCGACCCGCTCCTCGTCGAGGCCGAAGCGGCGCGCGGTGTTGCGCACCACCCGGCCGTCGAAGGTGCCCACGGTAAAGACGCCGCCCCAGTCGAAGAGGATGCCGCTCGGTTTCATAACGTGAAGTTTACCTCACCGGCCGCCATGGGGCACGGCACGCGAAGCGCCGCGGACGCGGGCGCCCTCCCCTAGGGAAGTTCAGGAAAGCTATGAAATCAATCTCCGCGCGCGCCTGCGACTCGGGCAATGCCCACACCCCTCCCCCCAACCCTCCCCCAAGTGAGGAATAAAAGGTGTAGGGGAGGGTTTGAAACCCTCCCCTACCGTTGATGAACGTTTGGGCGCGGTTGTCAGACTCGGCCGTTGTCGGCCATCCTGCTGGCGTCAGGGGCGAATACGCGGGTCCGCCCCTACGACGCACTACGCACTACGTACTACGTACTGCGCACCACGAACTACGCACCAAGTACCAGGTACTACGCACCATGTATCTTCCACTTGGGGGTCTAACCGCTTGCACCAAGGGCTGATGAGCAATGCCCGTGTGCGTGATAGGCGGCCACCCGCCCCGGGACCTTGGCCGTACGGTATCTCGGTCTTTG
>Ga0256833_1000467_pt1 | contig 31874 bp, 37 predicted proteins | sample 356284metaG_FD_190535 | JGI IMG/M metagenome (GOLD analysis project Ga0256833, IMG submission 190535) | Hydrothermal vent microbial communities from Mid Atlantic Ridge, Atlantic Ocean - 356-284 | ecosystem: Environmental > Aquatic > Marine > Hydrothermal vents | place: Atlantic Ocean: Mid... | reverse complement strand
CAAATTATTTTTTATAATAACACCTCACCCCCTACAAAAACCTCCAATAAAAATATAAACAATTGAAAAAAATTTTGCAAAATGATTAGTAAAAATTAGAGGGGAATCAATATTCCCCTCAGTTTAAAAGTTAAAAGTTAACTAATTCATTTTTAAACGATATATGGATATGGAGAGCAATATTTAATAGAAGCTTTAGATTTCTTGAGATAGGAAAAAGAGATGAAAATATGTTTTGGAACTTTTATTATTAACATAGATTTATAGAGTTTATGAAAATTTAGAAAACAGGAAGGTTAAAAAATACGGATATACAAATTGGAATGAGGGCTTGCATTCGTTTTAATACCGAAAAAAATGTAAATGGTAAATAAAGGGAGTAGGGGGAAAATCCCCCTGAGATAAAATTTAGAAACAACTATCTACCGGTTTAAATAGACGGACATCTGCATCATCAAGACTTCTATTTTTGTTATACCAGATATTAAACATCATTAAGTTACCAGATGAATCTTTGTAAAGAGGGAAAAGGTAAATATCCTCATCAGTGGTTGAAACAGTAACAACATTAATTGCTCCGTAATTAAGCATATTATAGAATTGAATTTGGTAGTTAAGAGATTCTGTGTTATTTTGCGTTATGTAATCAAGAGTATTATTACTGTTGAATCTAATACATGCACCATTATCAACTAAAGTAGAAAATTCATTATTGTTTTCTACTTTATATCTCTTCCACAGACCTAAAACAGCATTTTTAACATCCTGTTGGGACTGTTTAATAATAGGATTATCTACATTAAATATGCAGGAAAGGTGATATTCATTGTCAGATATAAATTCTTTAATACAGGCTATCTTAGAGTTTAAAATAAATAGAGGATTTTTAACTGTGCTATTCTCATCTGCTCCTCTAAGATAAACATACCCGTTTTCTTCCCAGTAAACCAGTGAAAAATCAGGGTTTGCCTCATCTCCATAACAGTCAGTGAAGTTTATCTGTTTATTTTGCAGGTCTGGGTTAACTACGCATGTGTAAACTTCCTGCACAGTTATTTGATTTTGCTCATCATAGTCAGAACTTGTAATAAAAAGTCTTTTACCATCAATACTTTGTAAAAAGTTTTCAAAAGAGGTTATGTCAATTGCATAATTATCTGAAGGAGGATTTTCGGAGTTATTTACATCTATCTGTATATTTGTCAAACTATCAAACGTCACATTCTCTGCACCGTATACAGCTTCAGACTCCTCATCAGGATTAAAATGCCAGTCATCATTTATATCTTTGAATATTATAACTTGATATGTCGTAGATGTAGTATAGTTAGCTAAGTTTCCATGGACAAAACATTGATTTCCAAATGAGCCATCAGAATTAATCTGACATACAACACCACCCCATTCACCTTCTACCTGTTCTACTTTTGGAGTAATTCTTATTTTATACTCTGCAGGATTTTGAAGATTTAGGACTGTTCCTCTAATTGTATCAGTTATGTCAACCACATTAGGTTCATAGTTCTTTTCATCTTCCCACAATTTTAAACAAGTTGTTTTTGTAGTCTGGTTTTCTTCCCAGTACACACATATTTCATCATCATCAGCAGATATAACATAGTGTTCTATACCATCTGAAGAGGTAAGTCTTAAAGGATTCTGAGAAATAGTAACTGTATCATTTTTTTCTGGTCTCTCAGGACAGTGGAAAGAAAACTGATTTCCACCACTGTATTGGAGTGTGCATCTGACAGGAGGATTGTCATTAGTAAAGTAAAAATCTTTACCATTAAATTTATTCAAAGCATTAATAAGTAAACTATACAGCGTCTGGTCATAATGGTTTTCTGCTTCGGTTTTCTTGTTTTCAACCTCTGTGTCTAAATTCTCTTTTTGACCATCACCATCAATATCTACAGAGACATCTGTAAAATCAGGACTATCTTCCTCTTCTATATTTTTCTCTGTAGTCAGATTATCCAGCTGCTGAATAACAGTCTCTGAAATTGTTATTTTATCGTCATCTGGATTTTCATCTAATGCAAGTAGTAGTGCCACGACAGTTTTTACTTTTTGTTGTAACTGAGTAGGGTCAGTAGTTTCATCAACAAAAAGAGCAGTAGGAGTAACTACATCATTTCCCTTTGCATCTCCAAGTATAATTTTTCCAAGTTTAAATGTAACTGTATCACCAGCTCTGTACTTAAAGTATCCGTTTTCGTCTGTTGTTCCTGTCAACCCAGAAGAAGTCGTATACTGCAGTCCTGCAACTGGTGCATCAACAAACTGTCCTGTTAAAGTAGTTGTTGTAGTTGAACCACTATCACTACCACCTCCTCCACAGGAGAAAATAAACAATGCTGACGACATCAGTGCTGCAGATTTTAATAAGTTCTTCATTTTGCCCTCCTCACAGATATATGATACTTTTAAACTTATTTTAATAAATCTTTTATAAAAAATACACCACAAAATTTTAAAATTTCAGGTTGTTTAGTTTAAAAAATACATTTTTTCTTGTTTTTAATCCATAAATCTTGCCTGTAATCTGTCCTTTTAAAGAAGCGTTATTAACGTTTAACGGAAGCTCTAATCTGCCATTAAACTGAATATCCAGATTTTTTGAGTTTATGCTGGCAGATACACTGTTTTTATTTTTTATGTTTACTTTTACATTTATATTCTTTTCTGGAAAAATTTTGTTTTCTTTTAGAAAAAGAGAGATATTTCCGTCTAATAATATTTTCTTTTCTTTTATTTTTCCCTGCAACTGTGCTGTAATCTGCCCTTTTGCTAAAGGTTTTGTTAAAAATCTATGTATTTCTGTTTGAGATGTTTTTAATTCAAACGTTCTCGTGAAAGGATTAATATTTATAAATATTTTATTATCTAAAGTTATAACAGCTGTAAAAAGCTGATTTTTTACATCTATTTTGTCCCCCTTGAACAACTTGTATTTTAGATTTTTTATCTCTATATGAAAAAGATTTCCTTTTACTGAATCTGCTTCTGCTCCTAACTCTACTAATTTTGAGTATAATAACCTGTCTATAGGAAATGTAAAAGCAAAAAATAAAACAAATGAAATAAAAAAAACAAATATATACAGTAACACCTTTTTTAGCATGTTAGTCTCCCAAGACTATTCGCACGTTTAATTTTTGGCTCTGAGCTGGGTTTTCAACAGAAATAAAGTAGATTTTATACCCTTCTTGTTTGATGTTGTGGATAAAAACTGAAAACTTTTCAGAAGACACTCCCTTTATGATAACTTCATAACTTTGCATACCCTGCTTCTCAACAGGACGTATAGATTGTAAAAACTCTTTTATTCCTGCTTTTTGTGAAAGCTCGTTTATTTTGGCTAACGTTAATGGTTCTATTTTTCTATTTAACTTATTGTTTGCTCTGTATAAACCTGCCAATTTTCTTAGTTCGTTGTATTTTTCTATTTCTTTATACAACTTTTCTTCTACTTTTTTTACAGATTTGTAGTGGGGAACTGTTATGAAAAATATTCCTATAAACAGGATAACAAAAATTATTCCGAAAGATATTAAATATCTTTCTCTTTTTTCTAATGAATTAAAATAAAAGTATAACCTCTCTATCATCCTTCACCCTTTATTGAAAAACGGATTTTTCCACTTGCATCTTTTTTGCTTTCTTCCACACTTACCTGCCTGAACTTTCTATTTAGTATGGTTTTAAATCTGTCAATGTTCTCAATACTATCTGCGAATCCTTTTATATAAAACTCTGTATTTTCTACTGTAATTTTTGTGATTTTTATGGAGGGGATAGATCTTTTAGACTGGGCAATGTGATACAGTATGTCTGCTCCATCTTTTTGAAAGTAGTTATCTTTAACTGAGACCAAGCCTTTTGCCTGAGATAAAGGGTCTATCACTTTTGAGCTTCCAAAGTACTTGATAAAAATCTCCTTTTCTTTGTTTTTTACATATAGTAGCTGTTTATTGAGGAAATATTTCTGAACAGACAAACCTATGTTTATAATAAATAACACAATAACTATAAAAATCACCGATTTTACTAAAATATCTAAAAACCCTTTATTTTCTCTCTTCAGAAAATCTATGCCTTCTTGATATATAGGTCTCAGCAAAAGTCCAAACAATATATTTAGCTGGGGGTCTTTTGTTGGATTATTCAGCACTCTTTCAGATTTAAACTGCTCAGGGATTTTTCCTGAAAGTAATGCGTCTTTTTCTACGGAAATGTCTGTTTTTGGATACGTTCTTACTTCAAGAGGAAAGCTATCAGAAAATTTTATATATAAAACGAAATCTTCATAAAAATGGTATATTACTCCCCTTGCAATTCCGTTATGTTTGGCAAGTCTTATAAGACAAAAAATATCACTGTCTAAAAGCTCTAAATTAGGGTATGCTTCTAACAGCTGTTCTATTAGTTCTTTTCTCGTTATTACGCAAAAGACTTTATTTTCTTTCTGATAAAAGTCTATTTCATAAGGGGAAATATCTTTTAGTTCCATAACAAGAGATGTTTTTACAGCTTTTAATACCTTACCTTTATCTGTAAAGGGAAACTGATAAACCCTATAACTGGAAAACTTAAAAGGTATGTATGAATAAACAGACCCTTTCTTGTCTTCTTTAGTTATATGAATTGTTTTCCTTAGTATATTAATGTTTCCAGTTAGCTCTTGCTGGTAAAAATAATCTTTTGCTTTTATATACATTTTACAACAACCTTCTCCAAACTGTTTTTAAGCTGTTTCCTTCCCGTCTTATTAATATCTGTAGCTTATATTTTCTCTCCCTGTAAATAATTTCTGCGTTAATTAAAAAATTTTTACTTTTAACATCAACTACATTGCTTCTCTTTAGTCTGTATATGATATCAGAGCTAACGCCTCCTACCAATGACAAGTCTTCTATCCTTTTAAATGCTCTTTTTTTTCTATATGATATTATCTCTTCTGCAAGGTTTTGGTCTATATCTGGGTCTAAAGAGATCAATACCTGCTTAGAACAGGTGTTAATATTAACTTTTCCATCTGTATACACAGATAAAATATCTTTAAGTCCAATATACTGAATACCACTTTTTTCGTAGCCGTTTAAAGTTTTATCGTCTACTCCTATCAGCTTCAGCTCTGATAAGCTATCTAATTTATTGTTTTTGGTAGGATAATCTTTGTAACGTTCATTTCCACCGTCAGAGACGTTATTAGTGTCTATCCAGTCTATAATGTTGTATATAATCTGTTTATCAATGTTTAACTGGTCAAACAATCTGCTGAATATCTGAAAGTAAGTTTGATTAATATCTTTTCCATTTTTGGATATTAGATAGTTGGGATTTAAATATCTTTCTTGGTCTACTATTAGAACGTTAATCTGAGCATCTTCTGTTATAAAAGGAATCTGTTTAGCCCAGAACTCATCTAAGCTGTCATATGTGGCATCATCATTTTTAAAGAGGTTTTTTACAGCTTTTTCCACAGAGTTAAAAATAAGATAAATCTGCTCTCTATTTTCGTATTCGTATAAGTATTGTTTATAGATATAATACTCCTCTGTTATAGAAGAAAGCATAAAAATTAAGCTACCTACAATAGTAATTGCAAATATTATCAGCATTAGTTTTCCTGTGCATTTACTGTGATATAGTAAGTAAAGCTATTTATTTTCAGTTTTACAATTTGGGGAAATTTTTTGTGTTTATAAATTTTTTCCCATACGCCATTTTGTAGAACCTCTATACTGATATTATTGTATTTTCCTATAAATATTTTTTTCAGTCCTGAAGTACCTAACTTTCCATCTACATAAGGGAATTCTTCATATTTTACTGTAACTATTCCATTCTCATCTTTCTCAAAAGTATATTCAGCTCTAACTAACCCATCAAATATTACTGGATAGTAGGTATAAAAGGATAAGGAACTGTTTGTAAGAACAAAATTTGTAGGTTTTCCTTCGTATTTTGAAAACATCTGAGAAGACAGCTGATTTACAAACCCTATTTCCAGAGATTTTTCTGCCAGTCCTATGTTAAAATCAGAAAAACTTTTTAGGTTGTTTATAAATACCATTCCTCCTATACTAAACACTATGCTTATCAGCACAACAACTATTAATAACTCTAATAGAGTAAACCCTTTATTAAAATTTGTATCTGAACAGCACTTCATTTTCATCTATTAAAAATATCTCTTTACTAATTCCGTATTTAGTTTCTTTTGTTTCTACTTTTATTTTTGGTATAGGGCTATCTATTTCTGTAATGTGGTATATATATCTTTTTACTTTCTGAATACTCTCAATCTGCTCTGTATCAGCCCTTAAATGTTTTATATAATTGGTATAAATTTGAATTATAACTGTTAGGGATACAGACAGTATAACTACTGCCACCACAACTTCCAAAAGGGTAAATCCTTTATTGTTTGTCATCGTCCCACACTGATATGTCATCTTCCGTTCCTAACTCGCCATCAGGTCCTTTAGATTTTAGCTCAAATGGGTGATTTTCTGATGGGTATATGTATATAAGTTCGTTATCCCATGCATCTTTTGGAACTGCCTCCAAATACTGTTTCCACTTTTTAGGAACAGGCTCTGTGGTAGGTTTCTTAACTAAGGCTTTCAGTCCTTGCTCTGTTGTTGGATACCTTCCATTATCTATTCTATACATCTCTAAAGCTCTCTTTACTTCCTTTAGCTGAACTTTTGTAGTCTTTATTTTTGCTTCATCTACTCGCCCTGTAAATTTAGGGATAAGTAAAGCTGCAAGAAGTGAAAGTATGACAATAACAACTAATAACTCTAACAAGGTAAATCCTCTGTTTCTTTCCATCATAACCTCCTTTTATTTTATGGATAGATTAAATATTGGAAACAGCGTTGCAAATATAAAAAAGCCTATCATAACAGACAAAATAATTAAGGTTAATGGCTCTAACAAAGTTAAAAATTTCGATATCAGCTTTTCTGTATGTTTTCTATAAAGAACAGACAACAGTCTAAACATCTCTTCTAATCTGCCACTTTCTTCACCTAATGCTATCATCTGAACAACTTCTGAAGGTATTAATTTTTTATCCTTTAAAAACCAAGACAATTTAAAACCTTTTTCTACTTTTTCTTTTCCTTCTGATATTATCTGTTTTAGATATTTACTCTTTAATGAGCTGGCAGCTATCTCTAAAGATTGAGTCAGGGTCAGCCCACCTTGTAAAAGCAAATGCATTGTACTGGAAAAATTTGATATTTCTGAGTATAAATACACTTTTTTAAAAAAGGGTATTTTCATTTTTATAGTTTCTATGTATTCCTCTTTAAAAAGTTTTTTTCTGAAAACAAAAATCAGTATACCTATAAAGGGAAGAGTTTTTATAAAAAATCCTGTAAACTCTGATAGAGCTATAACTATTTTTGTAGAGGTTGGCACTTCAATCTTAAACTGAGCATATATTTTAGTTATTGTAGGAATGACAACCTGCATAATTATAAATAAGGAAACAAAACCAACTCCTATGACTATAGAAGGATATATTAAAGAGTTTACTATTTGAGATTTAAACTGATTCTGCCTTTCTATAAACTCTGATGAAGATATAAAAATCTTTCCTAACGCTCCACTTTCTTCCCCTGCTTTTACCATTTCAACAAGAAAGTCAGGAAATATGTTAGTAGCTTTGAATGCTTCTGCTATTTTTTTTCCTTCAGTTATTAACGATTTTGACTTTAAAAGAGCATCTTTTATAAAGCTGTTTTCTTGACTTTCTGCAACAATATTTATCGCTTCAGTTATATGAACATTTTTTTCTAATAAAATTCCAAGTTGATACAGGAGCAGAGCTAATTCGTTTTGAGAAACCTTCTGGGAAGACAATCTGGCAATTAATCTGCTTAACATTCCTTTTTTAACAGAAACATCTACTTCTTCAACAAAAACAGGAATAAGATTTTTGTAAGAGAGTATATCCCTGAGATGAGATAGGGAAGTAGCTTCTATAATACCTTTTTCTTCTTTTCCTTTAGGATTTACTGCTGTGTATTTATAAACAGGCATCTTATACCTTCGTAATCTGTAATACTTCTTCTATAGTTGTAATTCCTTTAAGAGCTTTTTTCAAACCATCTTGAAGTAAAGTTTTCATTCCCTTTTGTATTGCTAAATCTCTAATCTGTTTACTGTCAGAATGTTTAGTTATAAAAGACCTCATATCTTCATCTACTGCCATTATCTCATATATAGCAACTCTACCTTTGTAACCTGTTCCTAAACATGTATCACATCCTGTTCCTTTATACAATCTATCTGCAGACATTCCCAACTCTCTTTCTAAAAGAGTATTTTCTTCCTTTCCTGGCACAATCTCCTCTTTACAGTTTTCACATATCCTCCTTACTAATCTCTGAGCTACAACCCCTTCTAATGATGAAGCAACAAGGAAGCTTTCTATCCCCATATCTACAAGCCTTGTAATAGAAGAGGGTGCATCGTTTGTGTGAAGTGTGGATAAAACCAGATGCCCTGTCATTGACGCATGTATTGCCATCTCTGCAGTCTCAAGGTCTCTGATTTCACCAACCATTATAATATCAGGGTCTTGTCTTAAAATACTCCGTAGTCCTGCAGCAAATGTTAAACCTATTTCAGGTTTTACCTGTATCTGGCTAATTCCTTCTATCTGATACTCTACAGGGTCTTCCACTGTAATAATATTCTTGCGTGGATTTTTTAATCTTAGCAAAGAAGCATACAGTGTTGTTGATTTACCCGAACCCGTAGGACCTGTAACTAACACTATTCCATAAGGTTTTGAGATAATTTGCTCATATTTTTCTAAATCTTCCGATAAAAAACCTAATTCATTCAGAGTCAACAACTTGTTTGACTTATCTAAAAGTCTTATTACTACCCTCTCCCCAAACACTGTAGGCAGAGTAGAAACCCTCATATCCAACTCTTTTTTTCCTATTCTTATTCTAATTCTTCCATCCTGAGGAAGTCTTTTTTCTGCCACATTAAGTTTTGCTATGACTTTTATCCGTGAAGAAATAGATTGAAAGATATTTCTGTCTATTGTATGTATCTGGTGTAAAATACCATCTACTCTAAATCTAACGATAACTTTATCTCTAAAAGGTTCAAAATGTATGTCTGAAGCATTGTTTCTTACAGCATTAAGGAAAATAGAGTTCAAAAGCTGTACAGAAACAGTATCTGCTCCTTGAAGTATATCCTCAATTCCTTCTATTTCTTCTTCTGTCTGTTTATTTATACTATGGGATATCTGAGATATGTATTCTTCTAACTTTTCCTGAAACTCTTGCTCAGATATTAATATAAGCTCAGGGAATTTTCCTGTTAAAAACTTAACATCTTCTATTGCAAAATATGGCGTTTCTTTTGTAACATAATATCTGTTGTCTCCCGCAGGTAGTAGTTTATTACTGCGAAAAAAATCTATTGTCAAAACTTGTTCCATACCTGTGTCCTTACTGAAAATATTTTTCTCTATAATCTTCTATACTATCTCTCTTTTCCTTTTTTTCAATTTTACTTTTCTCTCTTTCCTTTTTATTTAGTATTTCCACTAACTTTTTATGCTCTTCTGTTATTTTTGCTAAATCTTCAGGAGTGTTTATTATGTAAGGGGTTATAAAAACAAAGAGATTTGTCTTATCAGACTCATTAGATTTATATTTAAACAGATTTCCAATCACAGGGATTTTTGATAAAAGGGGAACCCCTTCCATTGTTTTGATTGTTTTTTTAGAAACAAGCCCCCCCAAAACAACTGTCTTTCCATTTTCTACAGTAATACTTGTATTTATTTCTCTTTTTGAAGTTATAGGCACTACGTAACTTATCTGTCCAATTTGGGGTTTTTCAAAACCTATTACGTCGTTAACTTCCTGATGTAACTCCATAATGATATTTTTCCCGCTTATATGTGGTGTTACTTTCAGTTTCAGCCCTACCTCTCTGTAGTCATAATTTATTATTGGATTTCCATTAACATCAAACTTTAAACTCTGGGCAAAAGGGGTAACTTGTGATACATTTATTACAGCTTCTTTGTTTTCCATTGTTAATATTTTTGGAGAAGATATGATGTTAAACCCTGTCCCCCTCTCTAATGCAGAGAATAAAAATAAAAGGTCTGGAAAAAACAAAGGTGTTCCGGCAATGTTAACTGTTTTTCCTGAAGTGGACAAAGCTCCTACTGCAAAGTTTGTTGCTCCAACTAAGTTGTAAAACCCTTCCTGAGATATACCTCCTTTAAAGGCTGCTCCTCCATATGTGCCAAACAACTGCCATCTGATACCTAACTCTTTGAGCACTTTTTCTGAAACTTCCGTAATAAGGGCTGTTATCAGTATCTGTTTTTTTTCTTTATCTAAATTTTCCACAATATCTTTTATAGCTTCAAATTCTGATTTTGAACCGTATATTATTAGGGTGTTACTGTTTTTTTCTGCCACCACTTTTGGTCTGTCTTTTGAGGATTGAACAGTTTTTGGTCTAAATGTTGCCACGTTTTTCCCTTTGAGATTTTTCACATTTTTCTCCTGTTTCGGAGAGGTGGAAACTATCAGACTTATATTTTGCAGTAATTTATTTAGCACGTTAGCTATCTCTTCTGCCTTAGAGTTTTTTAGCTTTAGTATCCAGAACTTCCTGCCCACATTAGAAACTGAAGAAGGATTATCTATCTCTTTTATTATCTTGTCTATCTCTTTAAAAAGGCTTTCGGGAGCTTTAACTAACAGTGAATTCTGGGAACGGAGATTCATTATTTTAACTGTTATTCCCTTTTTACTTTTGTCCGAGAGTAGAGAGTTCAGAGCTGTTGTTACTTCTCCTGAAGTGGCATAGGAAAGGTTGTAAATTTTTATCTTTTCAAGAGATGTGGAGTTTTCTATGAAGGAAATAACTTTTTTCATGCTGGCTATATTTGAACGGGTATCTGTAATTATTATCACTCCTGCAGGATTGTAGGAAAAAACCATACCTCTTGGAGATTTCAATCCCCTCAAAATATTAAGAATCTGGGTAATGTCTGACTTTTCTAACCTATACACAAATGTGACCAACTCTTCAGATTTCCCCTCAGAAGTTACCACTGGCGGTGTTGTTTTTCTGGAAAGGTTTTCTGGAATAATTTCAACAAAACTACCCCTGTCTATTACCACATAATTTCTTGATTTTAGTATAGTGGTATATATGTCCCACGCCTCATTTATGGAAACAGGAGTGTTAAATATAAGACTAACTTCCCCTTTAATGCTTTGGTCATAAACAATGTTTTTTCCTGTTAATGCAGACATAAAATAGCTAAGTAATTTTATGTCTATCCTCTCAAAATTTAGCACTACTGAGTTGTCCTTTTTAAAATCTTTTGCTAACTTATTTAGTTCACCAATAGTTATTGAAAATGCATTTACAGTGGTGATAAATAAAAATAGAATAATCAAAAGTTTACTGTATCTCATAGAATATAACCTTCCTTTTTCCCCGTCTTTCTATCTCTAAAGTTATATGTTCCTCATTCCTTAACATATTATATATTTTAAATGCTTCCTCAGCTGTTCTCACAGGCATTCCATTAATACTTTTAATCAAATCTCCAGACCTCAGTCCATATTTGTATAATGGACTTTTAGGACTTATGTAAGTAAATCTAAATCCTATTGTCTCTCCATTTTTAACCACAGGGACAATTCTAACATTTTTAAGAAGCTTACCAATGTCTTCTGTTTCTTTTTGGACTTCTAATTTGCTAACTTTTATTATCTTTTTTTCTAAATTTTGTGTGGTTGCATTTTTTTGTTTTGGACAAATACTACTATTTCCCCCCTTGGGATATAAAACGTATAATTGGTTTCCTTTTTGTAATTTCACAAAAATTTTGTTTATTTCTTTTATTTTAAATCCATTGACTCTATCTCCTTCCTCAAGGAAAAATACCTGATTTCCTTTTTTCAAAAAGGCTAACTTTCTATTTTTAGAAATAACAGAGCCTATAAAGGATAATCCTTCTACACCTTCCACCAAAGTTGATGTGGAAATATTATTTTGGGTTTTCATCGCTTCCTTTGCTGATACGTCTTCAAAAAGATATGTTATCTTTGTGTAATCTACCTGTTTTTCATTCAAGCTGTTTTTAATTTTAGGTATCTCTACATTTCCTGTAAGCTTAAAAAATTTAAAAGAAATGTAACTATTAATGGAAGTTGCCATAAAAAAAGCTAAACTTATTAAAACGACCACGATAATGAAACTATTCATATTAAGCTTATTTAGTATGGGAAAAGACGAAAAAATACCCAATATTATCTCCATTGATTTTTAGGATATATTATAACTATGCTAAATATTGTATCAAACATCTATGAAAAACTTGCTGTAATACGGAGAAAACTTTACTACAAGGGCATTTTAAAACAGAAAAAACTCCCGGTTCCTGTTATATCCATAGGAAATCTGTCTGTTGGTGGAACTGGAAAAACGCCTCTTACTATATTCACAGCAAAAAAACTGCAGGAAAAAGGATACAGAGTATGCGTCCTGTCAAGGGGATACAGAAGGAAAAGCAGAGGAACAGTTATCGTATCTGATGGAAAATCTGTTTTTGTCCCGTGGGAAAAGGCAGGAGATGAGCCTTATCTTATGGCAAAAAACAACATTCCTGTTGTTGTTTCTCATAGTAGATATGAAGCAGGAATAAAAGCCTTAAACAGCTTTCCTGTTGATGTCTTTCTGTTAGATGATGGTTTCCAGCATTTCCAGCTTTACAGAGATTTAGACATACTGGTTGTAGATGCAACAAAACCCTTCTGGGAAGATAAACCTCTCCCTGCAGGAAGACTGAGGGAACCTGCAGAGTTTTACAGATTTGCTGACATTATTGTAGTGAACCGTTTGAACAGAGCAAAAAATTCTGAAAAAGTACTGGAGTTTCTAAAAAATTCTGAAAAACAGTTATTTATCTCTGAAGAGAAAATTGAAAGTATAACAGACCTTAAAGAAAGCAAAAACCTAAACTTTCTGAAAGGAAAAGAGGTAGGAGCTTTTTCAGGTCTTGGAAATAATCAGCAGTTTTTCCAGACTGTAAAAGAATTATCCAAAAAAGTGGGATTTACCATATCCCGGTTTATATCCTTCCCTGACCATTATGATTACAGGAAATTAGCCCTCCCTGGGAAACAGCTGTGGCTTACAACAGAAAAAGATATAATAAAGATAAGCCAAAAGCAGATAGAAAAAGATAACATTTTTGCCTTAAAATACAGCATTCACTTACCAGAAGACTTTATAAAGTATTTAGAAAACTGTATAAATGCCGAAAGGTTGAAAAAGGAGTGAGGGTAAAAAGATGTTTGACGAAAAGATTGAGAAACACCCATTTGATATAGTGCTCAAGTTGATGATTAACGGTGAGATAGACCCGTGGAATGTTGACATTGTAGAGCTGGCAGACAAATATCTGCAGGAGATAAAAAATATGCACATTCCCAACCTGAGGCTTGCATCAAAAGCCCTTGCTGCTGCTGCACTGCTACTGAAAATGAAAGCTGATGCTTTAGATTTGGGAGAAAAAGAAGAAAACTCTGAAAAAATACACAGGAAAAGAATATTCGGCATTAAGAGGTTTTATACAATAGACGAGATAGCCCACGTTCTGAAAAAATACATAGCTCCTGTGATAGAGTTTAAACCAAAAAGAAAATACACAAGAAGAAAACCTTACAGGAGAAAGCCAAAAACATTAGAGATACCACTGTTCCATGCAACCCTTGAAGAAACCATTGAAGCATTAGAACAAGAGTTTAAAAATTTAGAAGGAATTATCACTCTATCCCAGCTTAACCATCCTAACAGGGCTCAGGCTTTTGTTGCCCTTCTGTTCCTTAACTATGAAGGGGTTATAAATATATATCAGGAAGAAGAATTTGGGGAGATTTATATAGAGAAAAACGAAGAGAAACTGCAGAAGATTGCGTAGTATAATTAATCAAAAAAACGGAGATGTTATGAAAAGGATTTTTATTTCTATTTTAATGATGTCTTCTTTATCTTTTGCAGGAGAGATTGAAGATACATGCAATGCCTATGTGTCAATACTTGACGCCTGTGATGTAGAAAATCAAAACTGCGAAAAGTTGGGAAAAGCCTTAGAAAGCTCTCTGCTGAAAAGGAATGTAAATCCCCAGACAGCAAAACATTTCCATCAGCAGTGTGTCAAAGTATGTAATCTACCTGCAGGAAAATATAAACAGATAAGAGAGCAGATAAAACAGGCCTGTATAATAAGCCTAAAAGAATAAAAGGGGGCAATCCCCCTTACACTGTTTTGTGGCAGAACCACCAGTCAAAGCACTCAATTTCTCCTACTTGAGCTTTTTGCAGTCTTTCTTTTGCTTCCTGCTCACTTGTTGCTGGCGGAACTATTACGTGGTCTTTCACAAGCTCATTTTCAGGCCAGTTGGCAGGTGTTGCCACACCGTACTTGTCTGTTGTCTGAAGTGCCTTTACAGCTCTAACTACCTCATCAATATTTCTTCCTACTTCCTGTGGATAGTAAAGTATCAGTCTTATGATACCTTTATCATCTACTATAAATACGGCTCTAACAGTGTTTGTTCCCTTTTTAGGATGTATCATTCCCAGCTGTTTTGCAACCTGTCCCATGTCGTCAGCAATAATGGGAAATGTGATTTCAACACCTGTTTTTTCCTTTATCCATTCAACCCATTTTATGTGGGAAAATACCTGGTCTATGGACAGGCCAATCAGTTCACAGTTTAGCTGGTCAAACTGCTCTTTTCTCTTTTGAAATGCAACAAACTCTGTTGTGCAGACAGGTGTAAAGTCTGCAGGATGACTGAACAGCACAAACCATTTACCTGCATAATCGTCAGGTAGTTTTTTAACTCCGTGAGTTGTTTTAACCTGCAGAGATGGGAATTTTTCTCCTATAACAGGCATTCTGATTTCTTCCATCTCTCCTACCTCCTTTGATTTTTTGTTTTTTTACATATATTAATATAGGCAATCAGGCAAATTTTAAAAGATATTTATCAAGTTTTTTAACAATGACAAAATCAACTCCTTCTTACATCAGGCTTTATGAAGAGGGAAAGCTGAAAGACAGAGTGGAAAAAGCTTATGATATTCTGAAAGAATGCACCGTATGTCCCCACAGCTGCAGGGTAAACAGAGTTAAAGGAGAAAAGGGTTTTTGCAAAACAGGAGAAAGGGTAAGAATTGCCTCCTTTTTCCCCCACAGAGGTGAAGAGTTTCCCATTAGAGGATACAGGGGAAGTGGAACAATATTTATTTCTTACTGCAACATGAGATGTGTTTACTGCCAGAACTACGACATCAGTCAGGAAGGAGAAGGAGAAGAATATTCCCCTGAGGAGATAGCAGCTATTATGCTCTATCTGCAGGAGGAAGGGTGTCACAACATAAACTGGGTTACACCTTCTCATGTTGTTCCTCAGCTTTTGAAAGCTCTTTACGTGGCAGTAGGAAAAGGGCTTAAAATCCCTATTGTTTATAACACTTCGTCTTACGACAGCATAGAAACTTTAAAACTCCTTGATGGTGTGGTGGATATATATCTTCCTGACATAAAGTATCTCAGCAACAGCTACGGCAGGAAATACTCTAAAGTTAAAAACTATCCAGAAATTACAAAAAAAGCTATAAAAGAGATGTTCAGACAGGTTGGAAATCTTAAAATAGATGAAAATGGTATTGCTTATAAAGGTGTGTTAATAAGACATCTCGTTCTTCCTGAAAATCTATCTACAAGCAAAGAAGTTATAGATTTTATCAGCTCTATCTGCCCAGATGCACACATAAACATCATGTCCCAGTATCGCCCATACTACAAAGCATATATGTTTAAGGAGTTAAACAAACCTATAGATATGCAGGAATATTACTCCTTGATAAACTACGCAAAAACAAAAGGTCTAAAAGTAGTTACAGACTAATGTTTCAGTATAAAGTCAGCAAGCATAGATAACTCTTCATCTGACATTGATTTTGTTGCATTGAGCTGAGGTTTCATAATTCCAAATTTTTCAGGCCATACAATCGCTTCACCTTCTCCTTTCAAAAACTTTAAAAGAGAATCCTTTCCACTTTTGTATTTCTGTGCAATGGTTTTCAAAGAAGGTCCCACTGTGTCCACATTCGGTTGGTGACAGGAACCACACCCTTTTGCCTTGAATATAGCTTCTCCATCTGTTTGAACAACAGTTTTTTTCTCTTCTGTGTCAACTTTTACTGTTTCTTTTTGAACCACTTCTTCTTTTGTTTCTTTTTTTGTTTCTACCTGTTTTGTTTTATGCTCTTCTCCCTGCTGACAGGAAACAATTAAAGAAACTCCCACTGCTAAAGACAACAATTTTTTATACATCTTTTTCCTCCTTTTCTAAGGATAATCTTTTTTCCCTAATCTCAGATAAAATTTCTATCAATTTATCTTGATTTTCCTCTTCAATATATCTTTTAAGTTTTTCCATAGACTGGATAAATCTGTCTATTGTATGCAAAAGATTTTCTTTGTTTTCAATAAAAATATCCTTCCATACTGTTGGAGAGCTTGCAGCAATCCTTGTAAAATCCTTAAATCCTGCTCCTGGATACAGGAAAAGGTCTATACCTGTCTCTTTTGAAAGCTCTATCAAAGCATCAACAAGAGCAAAAGCAACAGCATGAGGCAGATGGGATACACTGGCAAAAACAAAATCATGGGTATAAGGGTCCATAACCTCAACTCTTGCACCTAAATCTGTCCAGAATTTTTCAACTCTTTTTGTCCTTTCATCTTCTTCATCTATTGTAAGTATCAATTTTTTTCCTTTAAAAAGTCCTACAACAGAGTTTTCTATACCTTCTTTTTCTGTTCCTGCAATGGGATGAGCTCCAACAAACTTCACAGGTTTTAGTATTTCTTCTAACGTTTTTACTAAATCTCCTTTTACACTTCCAACATCTGTAACTACTGTATCTTTCTTCAGATAAGGTTTTATCTGTTTTGCAACATTCTCAAATGTTCTCACAGGGGTTGCTATAATAACAAGGTCTATCTCTTTCCATGGTATTTTTTTCAGGTCTGTAAATGCTTCATCTACAGCTTTCATCTCAATGGCTTTTTTCACTCTATCTTCAGACAGGTCAAATCCATATATCTTTCCTTTATAACCACTATTTTTCAAAGATACAGCAATAGAGCCTCCAATAAGTCCCAATCCTACAATCAGAATATTTCTAAATCCCCCAAAATCCTTTTCCAATTTACATCACCCTTACTTAATGAGTAAAACGGGGACTGGAGATTTATTAATTATAAAGGATGTCGTGCTTCCCAATATAAGCTCTTTAATTCTGCTCTCTCCGTATGCTCCCATCACTACAAGGTCTATTTCTTCTCTATTTTCTTTTATATACCTTTCAATTTCTTCTTCTGGATAGCCATACAGGAAGTGTAGCTGGTAATCTATCTTTATATAACTGTCAAGCAGGTCCTTTATGTGTTCTTCCTTCTCCCCTGACTTTTCTTCAAGAACAGAGATAACAGTAACTTTATCAATACTTAAATTTTTTGCAAAATCATTTAGATACTGGGCAGCATGGACAGACTTTTCTCTACCATCAAAAGCGAGAATTATTCTCTTAATTTCTTTAAATTTGTTTGTAGTAATCATCACAGGACATTTTGACTTTCTTGCAACTGCCTCAGATGTAGAACCTAAAAACAGTGGAGCAAATTTATTGTGCATACCTGTTTTTCCTACTATTAGCAAGTCTTCAGGGTCTGCCATTTCAACAAGCTCATTTGCAACAATACCAAATGCCTGAGCTATAGAACAGTCTCCCCCTTTTTCTCTACATTTTTTTGCGAACTCGTTTAAAATAGCCTTTCCCCTCTCATCTAAAATCTCTTTCAGCTTCGGCGTAATATCTGCATAAGTGGTAAAACCAAGGGCTCCTGCTAAATCCTCAATAAATGGTGTTTCTAAAAGTCTTATATCAACTATATGAACTCCTACGACAGGTCTTTTTAACTTAACAGAAAAATAAATACCGTAATCTGCGGCAACCCAGGAGCTATTAGAACCGTCTAAACCGACAATAACTCTGTTAATCATTTTGCTTCTCCTTAACTTTTTTATTAAATTCGTTGTAAGACCTTACTATCTCATTAAGCGCTTTCTCAAAATCCCTCTTTTCAGTTTCCCACACCATTACGCCAGCTCTTGCAAGTTTCCATCTAACTTCAAACTCTTCAGGATGATTGGAAGACACAACTATGTCTACATTTATTTTTGAGATTATGTCTCCTATTTCCTTTTCGTCAGGTTCAACATCTAACGGATTATTTATCTGAATTTTACCATCTTCAGATATGTCAACTGTAATTATCTGCGTTGCTGCCTTAAAATCTTTTACAGTTTTAGAATCGTCCACTAAAAAAGCAATTCTTAAACCTTCTTGCCTAACAGGTTCGTAATGTATAAAAACAGAGTCAATATTAGGAATTTCTTCTTTTATTTTCTGCTCAATCTCATCAACAATTCGGTGAGTTTCACGAAGTGAAAAGTTGTGTAAAAGCAGTTCTATATCCAGAAACTTGAAACTACCTGCTATCCTCCCTCTAATATGTTTTATATCAACTACTGCTGGATGAGCATATATAATTTTCTTTATTTTTTCTAATTCTTCTTTTTCTAAAGACACATCAAGAAGAACCTTTAAACCTGAACTAAAAATTTCCCAGCCACTATGAAATATAAATAAAGCAACGATAACAGCCGCGTATTTATCAAAATCAGCATATCCCAAATAGGTTCCCACTAAACCAGCAATAACTATTCCAGAAGACATAAAATCTGCCCATATGTGCTGGGCATCGGCTAAAAGAGCTGGAGAATTAAGTTTTTTAGCAGCTTTTAGTTCAAGACGGGAATATACAAATGTTGCCACCATAGCAAAAAGCATAACAGCAATGGCTATTTCTGTATTTTTAACTGTCCTTTCTTCTTGGGAAAAAAAGGCTTCTCTTATAATCTCGTAGGCAGCAAAAAATAGAAGAAGGGATATTACAACAGAAGCTATATTTTCTAACTTATAAAGCCCATAAGGATACTCCGAGCTTTTTTTAGCAGACAATTTAACACTTATAAGGGATATTATAGATGCGATCAGGTCAGAAAAAGAGTGAACAGCTTCAGCAACTAAGGCAAGAGAACCAGTAAAGACAGCAAAGATAAACTTTAGAATTGTTAAAACAAGATTAAGAACAAGGGATCCTAAAGCCCATCTTTCTTTAAGTATCTGATTGTCTGTCTTTTCAATCATTTACCTTTTACATTCCTCTATCAGCTCTACAAAATCATCAAAAATATGGTTAGAATCATGGGGGCCAGGTGATGCTTCAGGGTGATGCTGGATAGAAAATGCAGGTCTGTCAGTAAGACGAATACCTTCAATAGTATCGTCGTTAAGGTTTATATGTGTAATCTCTACATGGGAAGGAAGACTGTCAGGGTCTGTTGCATAGTTATGATTCTGGGCAGTTATCTCAACTTTTCCTGTTCTCAGGTCTTTTACCGGATGATTACCGCCGTGATGTCCAAACTCTAATTTATAAGTTTTACCACCGATAGCCCATGAGAGAAGCTGATGACCTAAACATATACCAAACATAGGAATGTCTGAAGAAAGGAGCTTTTTTATCTGCTCTATCTGATAATGTAGTATTGCTGGGTCTCCGGGACCATTAGAGAGAAAAATTCCATCAGGTTTAAACTCTAATACCTCTTCAGCTGAAATATTTGATGGAAAGCATACAAGTTCCATACCTCTGTCAGCCATAAGTCTCAGTATATTTCTCTTTACACCATAATCTATTACAGCAACTTTATATTTTTTATTCTCTATCTTTCTGTAACCTTCAGGCCATCTCCACGTTCCTTCATCCCATCTATATATTTCTTTATGACTTACTTCAGATACAAGGTCTAACTCTGATATATCAGGAATATTCTTTGCCCTTTTGACAGCTTCGGCAGGGGAAATCTCACCTATATGTATGTATCCTTTCATCACACCATATCTTCTTATTATCCTTACCAAAGCCCTTGTATCTATACCACAGACTCCTATTACTCCACTTTCATCAAGATACTTCTGAAGAGTTTTTTTTGCTCTCCAGTTTGATGCTATTGGAGATAAGTCCTTTATTACAAAGCCATTAACGTGAATTTTGTCAGATTCTAAATCTTCAAAGTTAACACCATAATTTCCAACCTCTGAAGGTGTCATAACAACAATCTGTCCCTTGTAGGACGGGTCTGTCAGTATTTCCTGATAACCAGTCATTGATGTATTAAATATAACCTCTCCTCCGGTCTCTTTTTTGCTAAAACCAGAAAAAGCATATCCATAAAAAAAATGACCATCTTCTAATGCTAAAACAGCCTTTTCCATGTTAACTCCTAATGCGTTAGGATTTAAAATATTTTATCAGATATTGATTAATATAAACCAGAGATAAATTAATAAAGGAGAAGCTATGGAAAAACTGAAATCTTTTGCAAAGGTCAACATAGGGCTCTGGATAACAGGAAAAAGGGCTGATGGATACCATGAGATATATACTGTATTCCACACAATATCACTGCACGATGAAATAACTATAAAGTATTCTCCTTCAACAAGGGTTATCACCTATCCCTACAGAATAAAACAGGAAGAAAACATCGTCTTTAAAGCTCTAAAAAAGTTTGAAGAATGGACAGGAATACAGCCAGAGGTAGAAGTTGAGATTTACAAGAAAATACCTTTAGGGGCAGGATTAGGTGGGGGAAGTTCAAATGCAGCTACAGTGCTAAAGTATGTGAATAACATCTACAACAATCCTTTAGAAGAAAAAGAACTATTTGAAATAGCAAAAAGTCTTGGAGCTGATGTTCCTTTTTTTCTAAAAGGAGGATTAGCTGTTGGAGAGGGGATAGGAGATAAACTGAGATTTTTAGACAGAAGATTCAATGAAAAAATATTTATTGTGTATCCAGATGTTCAGATATCTTCAGGAGAAATATACAGAAAAGTAACCTTAGAAATGTTGACAAAAAAGGAAGATATTCATATAATAGATAGTCTGTTAGATGATTTTGAAAAGTTATTTGAAAAGGCAGAGAATACGCTTAGCAGAATAGTTGAGGAGAGCTTTCCAGAGGTTAAAGAGGTGTTAAACACTCTAAAGTTTTTTGGATACAGACCTCTGGTAAGCGGCAGCGGGAGCAGCGTCTTTACAGTTGGTGAGCCTGCTCCAAAGCTGAGAAAAGTTTGTGACATCAAGGGCTGGAGACTTATAGAAACTACCCTTTTATAGATATTGGGGAGTAGTTCAGCTGGCAGAACACCGGTCTTTGGAACCGGGTGTCGCAGGTTCGAGTCCTGCCTCCCCAGCCATTTTTTCAGAAATCTTTAAAATAAAAATGGAGGTAAATTTTTGAGTAAGCACCTAAAACTTATAAGTGGAAATGCAAACTTAGAGTTTGCCCATAAGGTTGCCCAGTACCTCCATACATCTTTAGTTGACACATTAGTAACAAGATTTTCAGATGGTGAAATAAGAGTTCAGATAAAAGAGAATGTCAGAGGAGCAGACGTATTTGTGATACAATCTCTTACATCACCAGTTAATGACCATATAATGGAGCTTCTTCTTATTCTTGACGCCCTAAAAAGGTCTTCAACTCACAGAATAACAGCTGTCATTCCATATTTTGCATATGCAAGACAGGACAGGAAAGACAGACCAAGGGTTCCTATATCCGCTAAACTTTTAGCAGACTTAATACAAAAAGCAGGTGCAGACAGGGTATTAACAGTAGACCTCCATTCTGCACAGATACAGGGATTCTTTGACTGCCCTGTTGATAATCTATATGCTCTTCCTGTGATATTAGATTATCTGAAGAAGAAAAATTTAGAAAACATGGTTGTTGTGTCCCCAGATGCAGGAGGCGTAGAAAGGGCAAGAATGTTAGCAAACAGGTTAGGAGCAAGTCTTGCCATAATCTACAAAAAAAGACCTGCACCTAATGTTGTTGAGACTTTGGATGTAATTGGTGATATAGAAGGAAAAAATGCAATCATTATAGACGATATTATAGACACAGCAGGCACAATTGTTGCAGCAGCAAATATGCTGAAAGAAAAAGGAGCAAAATCTGTTATAGCTGCATGCACCCATCCTGTGTTTTCTGGGCCTGCTATAGAAAGATTAACCAACTCAGAAATTGAAGAAGTTATTGTTACAGACAGCATCCCCACAACAGAAAAAGAATTTGATAAGTTGACTGTTTTGTCAATATCTGACCTTGTTGGAGAAGCGATAAAAAGAATAAACATAGAAAGCTCAGTAAGCTCATTGTTTGTATAAGGAGGTATGAAGAAAAATGATTCAAAGAATTGAGTGGAAAGCATTAGCAAGAACTCCCGGCAAGAAAAGTGAAGTTAAAGCTTATAGAAAAAAAGGTTACATACCCGTTGAAGTTTACGGAAAAGGTCACGAAAATGCTCATGCTTACATATACTGGAAAGACCTTGCAGATAGACCATCAGGGATGTTCCTTATTGACCTGAAAATTGAAGGTGAAGAAGAACCAAGAGTATGCATATTAAAAGACATCCAGTATAACTATTTAGGAGACCAGCCTATACATGTAGACCTTTACGAAGTAACCTTTGGTGTAGAATTAGATGTTGAAGTTCCTTTAGAACTGGTTGGAAAACCAAAAGGGTTAGAAGTTGGAGGAATACTGGAAAAACCTCTGCACACAGTTGTTGTTAGAACTGTTCCAAGAAAAATACCAGAAAAAATTGTTGTTGATGTATCTGGTCTTGACGTTGGAGATGTTCTTCACGTTAGAGATATTACTCCACCAGAAGGTGTTAAAATAATGACTCCTGGAGATGAGGTTGTAGCAGTTGTTCTTGAGCCTGAAGTAGAAGAAGTGGTGGAGGAAACAGAAGAAGAAACAGCAGAAGCAACCTGATAAATGATAAAAGCAGTTATAGGTCTTGGGAATCCTGGAAAACAATACGAAAAAACCCGCCACAACATTGGTTTTATGGTAGCCGATGCTGTGGCTTCCCAGCTTAAATGTAACAAAAAATACATAGAAAAATCCTTTTCTCACGTATACGAATGCCCAGACCACGATGTTATCATCGTTAAACCACAAACTTATATGAATAACAGTGGTGTTGCCGTCAAAAATCTACTTGAGGATTATAATCTTAATCCAGACGAAATACTTGTTATATACGATGATTTAGACCTTCCACTGGGAACAGTAAAACTCAGAAAAAAAGGTTCCAGTGGAGGACATAGAGGAATGCAGTCTATAATTGAGAATATCAAAACAGAAAACTTTCCACGGCTGCGAATAGGTATAGGAAGACCTGAAAAGAAAGAACAGGTTGTAGAGTATGTTTTATCTCCATTTAATAAAAGTGAAGAAATATTAGTTGAAAAAGTTATTTATCACGGAGCACAATGCATACTTAATGTGTTAAAATATGGTGTTGATAAATCTATGAATTTTTGTAATCAAAAAGTAATATAATTCCTTGCTTCCAGAATATTATCTGGAGGCTGATTAAAAAATCAACCATAAGGAGGTAATGTCGTGCGTTACTATGAGCTTGTTTTTGTTCTCAAACCTACACTATCTGAGGAAGAGATTTCCTCAAAAGTAGAAAGCATCAAAAATCTTATCAGTTCAAATGGTGGAGAAATTTTTAACGAAGAAAAGTGGGGAAGAAAAGAACTTGCTTACCCCATCCAGAAGTTTAACTCAGGCTATTACTTTATTCTCAACTTTAAAACAGACAATTTTGAACTTCCTGGTAAATTAGAATACAACCTGAGACTGGACGAAGACGTTATCAGATTTTTAAACTTCAAGATAAAACCTCCAAAGCAAAAGGAAGAAGAGAAAGTAGCTGAAACGGCTGAGAAGGAGTAAGCTTATGCTTAATAAAGTTTTCATCATCGGTAGATTAACAAGAGACCCAGAGATAAGATTCTTGCCCAGTGGACTGCAAGTTACCAGTTTTACTGTGGCAGTAAATAGACCTTACAGGACAAAAGGAAGTGATGAGTGGAAAGAAGAGACATACTTCTTTGACATAGAAGCATTCGGTATGCTTGCAGAGAGATTAGGCAAACAGCTTGGAAAAGGAACACAGATACTGATAGAAGGACAGCTTAGACAGGACAGGTGGGAAACAGCTTCAGGAGAAAAAAGGACAAAGGTTAAAGTTGTAGCAGATAGGGTAAGTATAATATCTGGCAAACAGGCTGAGAAAATAGAAAAAGAAGAAGAACCTGAGCTTGACATAACAACAGAATCAGAAGATTTTTCTTCCGATGAAGACGTTCCATTTTAAAAATTAAAGGAGGTAAAAAAATTGGCTAATAAAAATCCAACAGCTCAAAACAAACCATTTTTCCAAAAAAGGAAAAAATACTGCAAGTTCTGTGCAGAAGGCAAAGAGCCTTCCTACAAAGACACTGAATACCTTAAACAGTTTATTTCAGAAAGGGGAAAAATTATTCCCAGAAGAATCTCTGGAACCTGTGGAAGACATCAGAGAAAACTCACTGTTGAAATCAAAAGAGCAAGACAATTAGCATTACTGCCATACGTAATAATGTAGGAGGTTAAGGAAAAATGAAGGTTATTTTAGCCAAAGATGTTGAAGGATGGGGAACAATAGGAGATATCATAGAAGTTAAAAGAGGGTTTGCAAGGAATTACCTTATACCTAAAGGACTTGCCTACGAGGCAACAGACAGCAACATAAAAATGGTTCAGGAAATTCTCAGACAAAAGAGCAGAAAGTTAGAGAGAGAGAAGCAGAAAGCATTAGAAATAGCTGAAAAGCTGAAAGGATTAGAGATAGAAATCAAAAAGCCTGTTGGAACAACAGGAAAACTGTACGGCTCTGTTACAACTTCTGATATTGCAGAAGCCTTGAAAGAAAAAGGAATAGAGGTAGAAAAGAAGAAGATAATGCTCAGAAGTCCCATAAGAAACATAGGGGCATACAACATCACAATCAGACTGCATCCTGAAGTCAGTGAAGTAATAAAGGTTCATGTAATTCCTGAAAATGTAGAGTAATACTCAGGCCTGCCTATGCAGGCCATTTTATATATGGTGAATCTATGGCAGAAGAAATTGATATAATACTTCCCCACGACGACCAGACAGAAAGGGCTGTCATTGGTGCTTTATTTTTAGACCCTTCCACAGTTGATGTCGTTTTCAACATATTAAAACCTGAAGATTTCTTCAACCAGAAACATAGGATAATATACGAAGCAATTTACCATCTTACAGAAGAAGGAAAAGAGATAGACCCCCTCGTTTTAATAAACTATCTTGACTCAAAAGGAAAGTTAGAACAGGCAGGAGGAAAAGCTTATATTGGTTTAATAGGAAACGATGCTGCTCCTCCAAACATAGTAGAAACTCTTGCCCATCAGCTAAAAGAAAAAGCAATAGCCAGAAATTTAATATTAGTAGCAAAAAACATCATAGAAAAGTCTAAAAAGGCAAAAGACATAAATCAGCTTATAGAAGAAGCAGAAACAGAAATATTTAAGCTAAACGAAGACAGAGCTATAACTCACTATTATGAGATTAAAGACGTCATAAAAGAAACCCTCAGAATAATAAATGAACTGTCAAAAAAAGAAACAATAATAACAGGAATACCATCAGGATTTTACGAAATAGACAAATTAACAACAGGATTTCATTCAGGAGACCTTGTTATTATTGCAGCAAGACCAGCAATGGGAAAAACATCCTTTGCTCTTTCCATACTTCACAATGTTGCTGTTATTGACAGAAGACCTGCAGCTTTCTTCTCTTTAGAAATGTCAAAAGAACAGATTGCCATGAGACTCCTGTCTTTAGAAACCCGTATAAAGCTAAAAGATATCAGGTCTGGTTTTCTCAGCTCAGAAAAGTTAGAGAAATTAACAGAAAAAGCAATGGAATTATCACAGGCACCCCTTTATATAGATGACACAGCATCTATATCAATATTAGATTTAAGAGCAAAGGCGAGAAGACTGAAAAGGGAAAAAGACATACAGCTGATAGTAGTAGACTATCTGCAGCTTATGCGCTCCCACAGAAGAACAGAAAACAGACAGCAAGAAGTTGCTGAAATATCAAGGGGGCTTAAAGCTCTGGCAAAAGAGTTAGACATACCAGTCATATCCCTTGCCCAGCTTTCCAGACAGGCTGAGATGAGAGCAGACAAAAGACCTCAGCTTGCAGATTTGAGGGAAAGTGGCTCTATTGAACAGGATGCAGACCTTGTGATGTTTATACACAGGCCTGAATATTACAAAAAAAATCCAACACCAGAAGAAGAAGGATTAGCTGAGATAATTATTGCAAAACAAAGAAACGGCCCTACAGGAATAGTAAATCTTGCTTTTGTGAAAGAAATCACAAAGTTTGAAAATCTTGCAAGAACAACACCTTATTATGAAGAAGAAACAGAAAAACATTTAAATGACACAATAGAAGAAAATTATGATAACCTTGATTTATTAGAAGAGGATATAGCAGACATATAGTTATGGAGAAAATCAAAAGATTTATTGAACATGTTGGAGAAGCAACTTTATTATTACTGCAAACAGTATTTGTATCTATAAAACACCCTCCTAAAGTCCAACATATTCTCAAGTATATGGAAGAAATTGGAGTAACTGCTGCTCCACTAATTGCAATAACAGGCTTTTTCACAGGAGGTGTTCTTGTAGTAGAGACATATCCAACATTCCACAGGTTTAATGCAGAATTTTTGATAGGGGCTCTAGTTTCTTTATCCCTTGCGAGAGAGCTCTCTCCTGTTTTAGTAGCCCTTTTGGTAACTGCAAGGAGTGGCTCTGCAATGGCAGCAAACATTGGAACAATGCGTATAACAGAACAGATAGACGCCCTTGAAGTAATGGCTGTCAATCCCCTCAGATATCTTATAGCCCCAAGGCTTATAGCAGCCCTTATAATGGTTCCAGCACTAACTATTCTTTCCTATGCTTCGGGACTTTTAGGAGGGTACTTTGTAGGAACATATCTGTACTCAATCAATCCTTATCTGTTTGTGGAGAAAATGAAAGATTTTACAGAACTTAAAGACATATTTGGTGGACTTTATAAGGCATCTGTATATGCTGTTGTTATAACAACAGTAGCTTGCTATTTTGGATACATAACAAAAGGGGGAGCTGAAGGAGTAGGAAGGTCAACAACAACAGCAGTAGTTGTTGCATCTGTTCTTATTCTCATTTTAGACTATTTCTTAACAGCACTAATATATTAGGAGGTAGCGTTATGAAAAGATTTTTGGTGGTAGCAGGGCTGATTTTTGCAGTTGGCTGTTCAGCTGTTGTGTCCCAGGAGACACAGAAAAATGCAGATTTCACAGCCCACAAAACAGCATATGTCAAGCCTGTAATAACAGCCGAGCAAGCAAAGAAAAAGATTGAAGAGTATATAAAAGGAACAGGAGAAGTGTCATCTTTTGACGTGTGTGAAGGAAACAGATACTACATCGGACAGGTTTATCTTAAAGGCTATGAAGGAATTAACGTAATCAGGAAAATATATGTTGATAAAATTACAGGAGACATATACCCAACAATGGCTGAAACATTTGATTACTGTTATATGGTAAAAAAGTAAGATGAAAAAAATTGCCGTTCTGACCAGCGGGGGCGATGCCCCCGGCTTGAATGCTTGCATAAGGGCTGTTGTCAGAGCAGGACATTACTATAACTTAGAAGTAATTGGTGTCAAAAGAGGATTTAAGGGACTTATAGAGAAAGAGTTTATCAATCTATCTCCAAGGGACGTTAGCCAGATTATAAATAGAGGAGGAACTATTCTTCTGTCCGCCAGAGAGGAAAGGTTTCATCAGTATCAATATAGAAAAACTGCAGCACAAAATCTAAGAGATGAAAAGATTGATGCCCTTTTTGTAATAGGAGGAAACGGCAGTTTTCAGGGAGCTTATCTTCTTGTTAAAGAGTTCGGCGTTCCTGTTATCGGGATACCAAAAACAATTGACAACGATACATACGGCACAGATTACACGATAGGTTTTGACACAGCAGTTAATAACGCAGTTCAGGCAATAGACAAAATCAGGGATACCTCTATGTCCCACGAAAGGGTTTTCGTAGTTGAGGTGATGGGAAGAAAAAGCGGATTTATAGCCCTATCAGCAGGGATAGGAGCAGGAGCAGACGTGACTCTCATCCCAGAGTATCCATTCCCAATGCACGTTATTGTTGATTCTATAGTTCAGGCAAGAAAAAGGGGAAAACATTTTTCCATTGTTGTTGTTGCAGAAGGAGTTGCATCAGGTAAAGAAATTGCACAAATCCTGTCTGAAAAGCTGAAACCTTACGATTTTGGAGGTGTAAGATACTCTGTGTTAGGTTACATACAGAGAGGTGGAAGCCCTACAGCATACGACAGGATAATAGCATCACGGTTTGGTGTATTTGCCGTTGAACAGTTTGTAAAAGGAAAAGAAAATATAATGGTTGCTTTAGAAAACGGCAAAGTGGTGGAAAAACCTTTAGAAGTATCCTTTGGGAAAATAAAAAAGCCAGACCTTTCAGATTTTGAACTAAATAACATACTGACCCTTTGAAATGGAAATAACAGAAGTTAAGATATACCCCTTTGATACAGGGAGAATAGGTGGCAGAGTAAGGGCTGTTGCCGATATTACCATAGATGATACCTTAGTGATAAAAGGTATAAAAGTAATAGAGTCTCGGCATGGTGGACTGTTTATATCTTTTCCTAAAAAGGTCAGCTCTAAAGGAACATACGTGGAGATAGTCCAGTCCCTTGATAGTGAGTTCACAGAAAAGGTAAGGAGAGCTGTAGTAGATAAATACAAAGAGATAATGGGCATTACTTGAGCTCTAAAAATCCAAACTTCTCCATAATCTCTATTCCCCTGTAGTCTGTCAGGTCTAACTTTATCGGCGTTATTGATACAAAACCTTCCTTTACCGCTGTATAATCTGTTCCTTTTTCACACTCCTCACCTAAAGCTTCCTCTCCACCTATCCAGTAGTAAACCTCTTTTGAAGGGGATATGTACTTTTTTATCTCTTCCCTGTATGCACTCCTTCCCTGACGGGTCAAAAGAAATCCTCTTATTTTTTCCACAGGAATGTTTGGAAATGTAACATTGAGGAAAACTTTATCTGGCAGTCCTTTATGTAAAACCTGTCTTACTATCTTTACTGCTATTTTAGACATCCCATAAAAGTCTGGGTTTTTTGAAGATGCTGGTGAAAATGCAACAGAAGGAATACCAAGCATCGTTCCCTCCCTTGCTGCTCCCACAGTCCCAGAGTAAAAGATATCGTTACCAAGATTGGGTCCCGTGTTGATACCAGCAACAAGTATATCAGGTGCTTTGCCCTCAAGTATTACATGATAACCTAAATGAACGCAGTCAGCAGGCGTTCCATCAACAATGTAATAAAAATTTTCCTCTAACTTTTCTATCTTTAGAGGTCTTGTAAAAGTGAGAGAATGGCTGGAGCCAGACATGTTCCTGTCTGGTGTAACGGTTATCACATCATATCCCTCTTCTAATAGTCTTTCTCTTATTGCCTTCAAGCCTTCCGACTGGTAGCCGTCGTCATTGACCAGTAAAACTCTGTATTTTTCCATTATCCTCTCCTTTTTATAGAGCAACAATATTATATAAAATTATTTCCCTTCTTATGGTAAACTAATCAGAAAAATAAGGTTAACGAGGAAGAGATGGAATTTATAAAAAATCTTGCTGATAGAGTTTTAAGTGGAGAAAAGCTTACAAAAGAAGAAGGGTTAAAGATACTAAACACCCCTGATGAATTTCTTGAAGAGCTGATAAATCAGGCATCTAAGGTAAGGGAAACAGTATTTAAAAATGAGGTGGAGTTCTGCTGTCTGATAAATGCAAAAAATGGAGCCTGCACAGAAGACTGCTCCTTTTGTGCTCAATCTTCAAAATACCCAACTCCGATAAATGCATACCCTCTTGTTCCTAAAGAAGAGATGATAGAAGGAGCATTAAAAGCTGTATCCATAAAAGCCAATAGATACTGCATAGTAACCAGTGGAAGAAGAGCAACAAAGGAGGAGGTTTATCAAATAGCCGAAGCTGTAAAAGAAATCAAAAAAAATATCCCTGTTAAGGTGTGTGTATCCATTGGCAGTGTGGACGAAGAAGACCTAAAAGTTTTGAAAGAAGCTGGCGTTGAAAGGGTAAACCACAACCTTGAAACTTCAGAGAGATTTTTCCCTAACATTGTCACAACCCATCCGTGGAAAGAAAGATACGAAACGATAAAGAAAGTGCAGAAAGTAGGGCTTTCCACTTGCTGTGGTGGAATTTTTGGAGTAGGGGAAACAGACGAAGATATTGTTGACCTTGCCATAACCTACAGAGAGCTTGGCGTTGACTCTATTCCCCTGAACTTTCTCATACCTATACCAGGAACACCTTTAGAAAAAAACAGCAGTATGACTCCCCAAAGAGCACTGAAAATACTAGCCCTTTTCAAGCTGTTTAATCCCGAAGCAGAAATAAGACTGTGTGGAGGCAGAGAGATAAACCTGAGGGAATATCACGAGGTTGCTATGGAGATAGCAAACTGTCTGATGGCTGGAGGATACCTTACAAGGGCAGGCAGACCACCAGGAAAAGATGAAGAAATGATAAAAAAACTGGGGAGAAAGCTAATAACAAGAAGGAAAAATTTTACGAAAAACAGAATATCCTTTCCATCTTAAAAATCACTCTGTAAAAAAAGTATTGTTCTTTCGGCAGTTTAAGAGGATTTAGATGATGTGTCATTATATCTATAGTTTGCTCCCTTACTACAGGCAGATTTGACAATAATCCATACATTAAAGGAAACATCTGTGCAAATACATCTGGATAAATATTCATTTTATTCATTTTAAACTTCTTACCTTCTTTAATTGCCCAGAAAAAATTACCTTCCTCATAATCATAAAATTTATCAAGAATGTTTCTTTTCATCTCTACAGCATGCTCGTAATAATATCTGTAATCTTCTTGCTTTAGAATCTGGAGAATCTTAAACAAAGAAACTAATCCTCCGTAAGCCTCCACATTATTCATCAAGTAGTTGGTATGGTTTTCAGGAGAAGAGATTGTTAGTCCTTTATCATTTTTTAGTGAAGCTATTAAATAACCTAAAGATTTTAACTTTTCTAAGTTCTTATGCATTAAAAGTTTATCTTTTGTTTTTAGGAAGTATATGTAATTTAATGTTAAAAACAGCCCTGCATATCCATCTGCTGAATCGTAATACTCTAAACTTTTTTCCATACCATCACACGTAATTATGTAATCGTAAACTGTGCCACTGAGACCGTATTTGTCTGGTGAATTTATCCTGTCTATATACCAAGTAATAAATCCCGTTATCTCACTGTCTATAAATCTATCTTCTAACAGTAAAAAAATGGAAGTTATACTTGCTATATATGGGTTAAAGTGATTTACCTGCTCTATAGAAGCGTAATATTTCCAAATTTTTAAAGGAGAGGTCAACACACAGTTTTCTACCATCTATTACACACAAGTTTAAACTTTTTTATGCTCTCTTTTATTATAAAATAATAGTAGTGTTTGTCTTCCATATCATAACTTTTTAGCCTGCATAAATTTTTAGGTATGGCAATAGGAATGTTGTT
>Ga0256833_1000466_pt1 | contig 31917 bp, 32 predicted proteins | sample 356284metaG_FD_190535 | JGI IMG/M metagenome (GOLD analysis project Ga0256833, IMG submission 190535) | Hydrothermal vent microbial communities from Mid Atlantic Ridge, Atlantic Ocean - 356-284 | ecosystem: Environmental > Aquatic > Marine > Hydrothermal vents | place: Atlantic Ocean: Mid... | reverse complement strand
CACTTACATGCAGGCCGCCATGCTCGCGCAGGAAGCGGCCAAGAATCCCGCCAAACGGTGGGCGACCATCGCCCCGAACTACGCCTATGGAAAAGACGCCGTCAAGGCCTTTGAAAAGGTCCTAAAGGCCAAGCGCCCGGATGTCAAATTCGTGGCGGAGCAGTGGCCCGCGCTCTTCAAAATCAACGCAGGCGCCGAGATCCAGGCCCTCAAGCGCGCGAAACCGGAGGCCATCTTCAACGTGACCTTCGGCAGCGATTTGGCCAAGTTCGTCCGCGAGGGCAAGCAGCGAGGATTCTTCAAGAACATGTTCGTTGTGAGCTTGCTTACGGGTGAGCCGGAATACCTTGACCCCCTGAAGGGTGAAGCCCCCGTCGGCTGGCTGGTTACGGGTTATCCCTGGTACGCCATTAAGACCAAGGCCCATACCAAGTTCCTGAAGGCCTACGAGGCCAAATATCACACCTACCCGAGAACCGGATCGGTTGTCGGTTACGAAATGATGATGGCCGTCGCGCACATGCTGAAAAAGGCCAAATCGACAGACGTTGAAAAGATGGTCAGCGCCATGGAAGGATTAACGTTCAACGGCGTCTTCGGTCCCATCACCTTCCGGAAGATCGATCACCAATCCACCATGGGCGCTTACGTCGGTTATACCGCCTTGAAGGACGGAAAGGGGATCATGGTCAAGTGGAAGTATTGTGACGGGAAGAATTACCTGCCTTCCGACGCGGAAGTCAAGAAACTGAGACCCGCGAAGTAAACGAAACTCCTCGGAAGGGCATGGCGGCTATAGATCCGCCGTGCCCTTCGTCTTACTGTAAGAAAAGGTGGAATCTTGGGTTTTTATATTGTCCAATTCCTGACGGGCCTTTCCGACGCCTCTTCGCTTTTTCTCGTCGCGGCCGGTCTTTCGCTCATTTTCGGGGTATCCCGGATCGTCAACATGGCGCACGGATCGTTCTACATGCTCGGCGCATACATCGCCTACGTGATTATCGCCGCCCTCCCTCACACCGGTATTTCCTTCTGGGGAGGAATCCTGCTCGCCACGCTGGCGGTGGGCGTCATCGGGATTATCGTGGAGATTTTCCTTCTCCGGCGTCTCTACCGGGCCCCAGAGCTTTTTCTCCTCATGGCGACCTTCGCCCTGCTCTTGGTCATTCAGGATCTGGCGCGGTGGGCCTTCGGGCCTGAGGATCTAATCGGCCCCATGGCGCCGGGGCTGGAGGGCAGTATCAATATCCTGGGAACACTTATGCCCACTTATGATCTTGTTTTGATCATCGCCGCGCCCGTTGTGCTCCTGTTTCTCTGGTTCCTGCTGACGCGGACCCGGTGGGGTATCCTGGTGCGGGCCGCCACGGAAGACCGTGAGATGCTCGCCGCCCTCGGCGTCAATCAGAAATGGCTTTTTACCAGCGTATTCTTCCTTGGATCCCTCCTCGCCGGCCTGGGAGGCGCCATCCAGCTTCCCAAGGGGGGCGCGGATCTCCTGATGGACATGAACGTCATTGCCGCCGCGTTCGTCATTGTCGTGGTGGGCGGCATGGGCAGCATCCCCGGGGCGTTTTTGGCGGCCATCATCATCGGGGAACTGGGCTCGTTCGGGGTCTTATACCTCCCCCAGAGCACGCTGGTTATGATGTTCCTCGTCATGGCCGTTGTGCTGGTCATCCGTCCCTACGGACTGCTGGGAAAACCGGAATTGGAGGAAGGTTCCGGGGAATCCTTCGAAACAGTCATGCGGCCGGCCCCGAAACAGCTTCGGCTCATCGGGCTGGGGATCCTTGGTGTTCTCATACTCCTGCCGGTTTTCGGGGGGAAATACCAGTTGGTCCTTTTCGGTGAAATCGCCCTCTTTTCCCTCGCCTGCATGAGTCTCTATTTCATGATGGGACCTGGCGGCATGGTCTCGTTTGGCCACGCCGCCTTCTTCGGGGGCGGCGCCTACGCCGCGGCGCTCCTGGTTCACTACGTTCGGACACCCATGAGCTTGGCGCTTCTGCTCACTCCCCTCTGCGCGGGGCTCCTGGCGCTCATCATCGGATGGTTCTGTGTGCGGCTCTCTGGGGTTTACCTGGCCATGCTGACGCTCGCCTTCGCCCAGATCTGCTGGTCCATCGTCTTCCAGTGGAGCGCTTTTACCGGTGGCGACGACGGTATCCTCGGTATCTGGCCCGCCCATTGGGCAAGCAACGCGGTTGTTTTCTACTACCTGACTCTGCTCATCTCCGTCGGGGGGATTCTTCTTTTGAGACACCTCCTCTTCACGCCCTTTGGATACACCATGCGCGCCTGCCGGGATTCCAGGCTCAGGGCGGACGCCATCGGGATTAATGTGACGCGTCACCAGTGGTTCTCGTTTGCCGTTGCCGGTGTTTTCGCGGGGCTCGCGGGAGGAATCTACGTCTTTTCAAAGGGGAGCATCTTCCCAGACGAAATGTCCATTCCGAGATCGTTCGATATCCTGCTGAGTGTCCTGTTGGGAGGCATTGAAAGTATTACCGGTCCCATTGTGGGATCCAGCATCTTTATCTGGCTCGAAGACAAGCTCTCGAATCTCGATTTCTGGCGATTGATTCTTGGCTGTATCTTTATCGTCTTGGTCCTGGCTTTTCCCCAGGGCGTCGGGGGATTTTTCGGAACAAGATTCAGCCATTTTTTCGGGGAAGCATCCAACGACAGCAATCCGATTGGGAAGGATTAAATGGCAAAAGTCCTGGAAGTCAACCATCTTTCCAAGTCGTTCGGCGGCGTGCAAGCGGTGAACGATGTATCGTTCCATCTCGAGAAGGGGCAGCTTCTCGCCATGATTGGACCCAACGGCGCCGGCAAGTCCACCTGCTTCAACCTGATCAACGGGCAGCTCCGGCCCGACAGTGGGACGATCCGTATCCTCGGAAAGGATACCCGGGGGATGAAACCGCGACACGTCTGGGCCCTGGGCGTGGGGAGAACCTTTCAAATCACCGCCACGTTCACCTCCATGACCGTCCTGGAAAACGTCCAGATGGTCTTTCTCTCAACCCACCGGCGGATTCGGAATGTTTGGCACAAAACCGCTGACCTCTACCGGGATGAGGCCATGGAACTCCTTCGCCTCGTCGGCGTCGAAAGTCAATGGAACCGACCCTGCGGGATCCTTGCCTACGGAGATCTGAAAAGGGTCGAGCTTGCCATCGCGCTGGCTAACCGGCCCAAACTCCTCCTGATGGATGAGCCAACGGCGGGAATGGGAACGAAGGAACGGCTTAAACTGATGGAGCTGACCTCGCGAATCGTTCGGGACCAGTCCATCGGGGTTTTGTTCACAGAACACGACATGGATGTGGTTTTCGGTCACGCGGACCGAATCATCGTCCTGAGCTACGGAAGACTCATTGCCGAGGGAACCCCGGAAGAGGTTAGGGGTAATAAGAAGGTCAAGGAAATCTATTTCGGAACGTATGCCGTTCCACCTTGCGCCACATCGGGGGTTTGAACCGAAGATGGAAATAACTCAAGACAAAAAAGAAAATCACTACATTCTCGAGGTCAGGGCGATCAACAGTTTCTACGGAAAGGCGCACATCCTGCACGATCTCAGCCTCGAGATGGAAAAGGGATCGGTGGCGGTTCTTCTTGGACGCAACGGGGTGGGGAAGAGCACCACGTTAAAAAGCATCATGGGAATCGTCATCCCAAAAAGGGGTGAGATCATCTTCAAGGGACGGTCCATCCTGGGCTTGCCCTCTTACAAGATTTGCGCCTTGGGGCTTGGATATGTCCCGGAAGACCGGCGCATCTTCACCGGACTCACCATCATGGAGAACCTGGAAGTAGGCCGGCGGCCGCCCAGGAAGGGTTTCGAACCCTGGACACCCGACCGGATCTTTAAGCTTTTCCCAAACCTGAAGAACATGAAAAACCGACTCGGCGGCCAAATTAGCGGCGGGGAGCAGCAGATGCTCTCCATCGCCCGGACCCTTATGGGGAATCCGGAGCTGATCATCCTGGACGAGCCCTCCGAGGGACTCGCGCCGGTGATCGTGGATCAGCTTGGCGAGGCCATTATCGAGTTGAAGAAAGAAGGAGTCTCCATCCTGTTGGCCGAGCAGAATTTAAACTTCGCGCGGTCCATCTGCGACAAGGTTTTCATCGTGGACCATGGCCGGGTCTGTTTCGACAACGCCATCTGCAACCTCACCGAGGAGGTCTGTGAACAATACCTTGCCGTTTGAGCAAGAAGTTCCGGGAGAAACACCGTGAAGATCGAATCGATCGTTGACATCGCGAAACGACACATCGAGGAATGGATCATCACGGGACAATTCCTCCCGGGGCAGCAACTCAAGGAAGAGGAAATCTGCCAAAGGCTGGAAATCAGCCGCCCCCCCGTACGGGAGGCATTGAAGGCCCTTGAAGCCACGGGCCTCGTCATTCGTAAACCCCGCCGTGGCGTATTCGTCCCGGAAATGACCAAGAAGGATGTCTGGGAGATCTACACCCTGAAAGCCGCCCTCTATGAGATGGCTATCGAGCTGGCCATCTCCGCGTTCACGGAAAGCGAGATCCGACAGCTCGAATCGCTCGTGGAAAAGATGGAAGCTTGCGTGGGGAAAGAACCATTTGATATTTTGCACTACCAAGATATCCACCGAACATTTCACACCCTCATCATGGACGTCGCGGGAAATGGGCGATTGAAGACCATCGCCGCCAACCTGCACAACCAGGTAAGCATGATCAGTTACAAAACCCTTCAAGAGAAGGGACACTACCTATCTTCCCTTCAATACCACCGGGAAATCCTCCTGGCCGTTAAGAAAAAAGATGTTATCACGGCCCGCAGACTGACAAAGGAACATGTCCTGAGCGCCCTCGAGGTCCTCTTGGATTCCCTGCCAGAGATATCTCGTTACGAATTCAAAACGGTTCGGGAGTAATCAACGCAATAAGGCGTGAAATCTCTTTCAAGCATAAAAAAAGCAGATTGACACATAAAAATCACCTGTGATAAGGAATTGGATTATTAATTAGGTGGGATTTCTAATGATTTATTTGCCACAATCAAAACAAGAAACATAAGGAGAGATTCATGGCGATAGCGACGAAGATTTCCAACGCGATGGAGGCATCATCCTGGATTCGCAAGATGTTCGAGGAAGGAGCCATGCTGAAAAAGCAAAAGGGGGAAGAGAACGTCTATGACTTCACCCTCGGCAATCCCATCACCGAGCCCCCGGAAGCCTTCAAGGAACGATTGAAGGTCCTGGCGGCGGACGACACACCGGGAACCCACGCCTACATGCCAAACAGCGGCATCCCCTGGGTTCGTGAAAAAATCGCCGCTTTCTTAAAGGAAAAGACGGGCATCCCCTATACGATGAACCAGATCGTCATGACCGTGGGCGCCGCCGGGGGGCTCAACACAATTCTGAAGGCCCTCATGGACGAGGGCGACGAGATTCTTACCTTCGCCCCTTTCTTCGTGGAGTACCGTTTTTACGCCGACAACTTCGGGGGAACCCTCAAAACCGTGCCCACGACCGGGGAATTCCTTCCTGATCTGGACCAGTTGAAGACCGCCATCACCCCCAAGACAAAGGCGCTCATCTTGAACTCCCCTAACAACCCCACGGGCGTCGTCTATTCCGAATCAACCTTGAAAGATCTGGCCGCGGTACTGGCCGTGGCGTCCAGAAAGGTCGGTCATCCCGTCTACCTCATCTCGGACGAGCCCTATCGAAAGATCGCCTTTGAAAACACGGTGGTGCCCTATCCCAGCGCCTACTACAAGGATACAATCCTCATCACCTCCCATTCCAAGGACCTCTCCATTCCGGGAGAACGCATCGGCTACATCGCTATTCATCCCGAATCGACCGACGCGGAAGCCCTGGCTGTCGCCGCCAACTTCACCAACCGTATCCTCGGCTACGTCAACGCCCCCGCCCTGATGCAGCGGGTCGTGGCGGAGCTTCAGGACGTGCCCGCCGATGTGGCCGGCTATCAAAAGAAGCGGGATATGTTTTACCCGGCCCTCGTTTCGTTTGGATATGAATGTGTCAAGCCCATGGGGGCCTTCTACCTCTTCCCCAATGCCCCGGGCGGGGACGACGTGGCGTTCATCCAGCATCTCAAGAAGTTCGACATCCTCGCCGTGCCGGGATCGGGTTTCGGTGCGCCGGGATACTTCCGGCTCGCCTACTGCGTCAAGGACTCGGTCATAGAGCGTTCCCTGGACGGTTTCAAGAAGGCCATCGAGAGCTACTGATAAGAAACCTTGAAATCTTGAACCCTGCGAAGAAACGGAGACCCCATGCGACGTGACGGCCGTGACCCGGATGCCCTGCGCCCCATTTCGTTCGAACGAAACTTTCTCAAATACGCCGAGGGCTCGGTTCTGGTGAAGTTCGGCGATACACACGTCATCTGCACCGCCTCGGTGGAGGAGAGCGTTCCTCCGTTTCTCCGGGGCTCCGGACAGGGGTGGGTCACAGCGGAATACGCCATGCTGCCCAGAGCCACGCAGACGCGGAAAACAAGGGAGTCGGTGGCCAAAAAACCGAGCGGGCGTTCCATGGAGATTCAGCGCCTCATCGGCCGGAGCCTCCGGTCCGTCATGGACATGGGCCTTCTCGGGGAACGCACCGTCTGGATCGACTGTGATGTCATCCAGGCCGACGGCGGAACCCGGACCGCCTGCATAACGGGGGGATGCGTCGCCCTATACGACGCCCTCAAGACCCTCCAAGGATACGGCGTCATTGGTAAATTCCCCATGGTTTCCATGGTGGCCGCCATCAGTGTGGGTATCGTGGACAACTCCTTTCTTCTCGACCTGAACTACGAGGAAGATTCCACCGCCGAGGTGGATCTCAACCTCGTCATGACAGAGCGGGGTCACCTGGTCGAAATCCAGGGAACGGCGGAGGGAGCCCCCTTTACCAAGAAAGAACTGGACGCCATGATCGCGCTGGGTGAAAAGGGGATCCAGGAACTGATTTCCTTGCAGAAAAGAACTCTGGGAATCGAATGAATCGGCCTGATCTCCTCGTCGCCTCCAACAACCGGGGGAAGATCCGGGAAATCAAGTATGCCCTACAGGACAGTTTCGGGAAAATCCTCTCCCTCAAAGAAGCGGGGATACGCGTTTCCCCGGAGGAAACGGGAACGAGCTACCTGGAAAACGCCCTGATCAAGGCGGAAGCGGCGGCGGACTTTTGGAAGGGCTGGATCCTGGCGGACGACTCGGGGCTGGAGGTGGACGCCTTGGGCGGCGGGCCGGGTATCCACTCTTCACGCTTCGCCGGCGAGACTGCCTCGGATGAAGGAAACAACGCGAGACTTCTGGAGGTTTTGAAGGGAGTTCCGGACGAAAAAAGGACGGCGCGGTTTAGATGCGTGGCCGTCCTCCTGAACGGGAAAACCCGCGCTTCACTCACGGCGGAAGGAATCTGCGAGGGTATCATCGCCCGCGCGCCGAGGGGCACAAACGGCTTTGGGTTTGATCCTCTCTTTTTCATCCCCTCCCTGGGACGCACCATGGCAGAGCTGACGTTCGAGGAAAAAATGGGAATCAGCCATCGGGCCATCGCATTGAAAAAGCTGAAGGTCACGATTACCTCCATTGGAACGAGTCGCATCAAATCGTAAGTAAAAAGCCTCATGTTTTTATCTGTCCCTTCGTGTCGTGTCATCCATCGTTGACACTATTTGTTAAGCCATCCTTGAGGGCATATTTAGGGGAGCAAGATCTTTCATCGCAAGGGCAAGAGGTTCGGAGGGGCATCATTTCATCACCGCACTTGCCTGCCAGTTTGCGCAGATTATAACATACCAGCTAAGAGACAGATGTTTGGCAGCGTTTTCGTTTCACTCACAGGTCTATCCGGTGCATCATATTGCATACATTCTTTTTAAATTGGGGCATTAAACTTGGACTAAAACCGCTCCACCAAAACTTGTCGTATGTCCGGAATTTATGGGTTGGATCCAGTCAAATCATGTTATGTCATGTAACGAGGTTTGTCCGGTAATGCGGTGGAGGTTGAAGTAGTTGACGGTGAAGTGGGCAAGGACGGGGGCGAGAAGGGAACCGGTGACGAGAAAGAGTCCGGCCAGCAAATAGCCCATGAGCCATCCCATGACGCCCCACAACAGAAAGTCCCGCCGCCCGCCATAGTGCAGGAGACCGAAAACGAGGGAACTGAGGTGGATGCCGACCAGTTGTAACAGGACGCCCCGGAAGAGGAGCTCCTCGGCAAAGGCGGAGAGGACGGCCAGCAGCACGATGTCGGCGAATCCCAAGTGGGGGAGGGAGTGGGCGATAAGGGCGTTGAGCCGCTTGAATGGTTCGTAACGGTCCAGGATGCGACTGATGACGACGATGGCCAGGCCAAGCCCCAGGCCGAGGAGGATGGAGGCGCCGTGGGGCAGCCACGAGGCGCGGGGCGGGATCCGCCAGGGGGTGACATGGAAGACGGCGGAGAGGACCCAGGCGAGGATTCCCAGAAAGAGGTAGAAGAGCGTCGCCCCGAGCTTCATCCCGATCCCCTACAGTTTTCGCGCCGCAAGCAGGGTGTTTCCTCGGGAGAGTGATCGGGGGGTGCCAGGGGTAAGGCCGGCTTCCCTCAGCCAGTCCCGGGCCTGCGAGAGGCGGTAGCAATCCCCCTCCGGGGTGCCGATCATCATCAAGAGCCGGAAGAGGACAGCCTGACGGGGCGTGGTTTCCTTGTCATCCAGAAAATAGTCGAGGAGTAGCAGGTCTCCCCCCCGCGCGAGGCGCCCGGCGGCCTTCGCGACGAGGACACGGTTGTCGTCGTTCGGGTAGATGTGGAGGAGATGGGAAATGATGATGCGATCGAAGGGACCCGGGGGAAGGGGGTCCGTGTAGGCGTTGCAGGGATGGAAGGTTATCCGGTCCATTTCCGGTTCCGCGGCGAGCATCCCTTTCGTCAGGGTCACGGCGTCGGGCAGGTCCGCGAGAGTGATTTTTATTTGGGGAAAGCGGCGGGCGAGCACCAGGGCGAATCCCCCGCCGCCGCCCCCGATGTCGAGCAGGCGTTTGATCCCCTCCCAGGGGACCGCCGAAACGAGGTCTCCCGCTAGGGTGCCGGCATGCGCGCGCATGGCCTTGAGGAAGGTCGCGAGGGAGGCGGGATAGCGGCGCGTCTCCTCCTCGGGAGGCGGGACGCTCCTGCCGGTGCGGATGCCCTCTTCCAGGCGTCCCCAGACGTTGTAGAGGTGGTCATGGTGGATCAGGTCGTCCGCCAGGCCGGGATGGTGTGCAAACAAGCGGCGGAAGTCCGCCGTCATCCGGTAGGTCTCGCTTTCCTTTTCATAAATACCCAATCCAACGAGGGCGTTGAGCAGGAGGCGAACTCCCTTGGGGGAAGTGCCGCAGGCACGCGCGAACGCCTCCGGCGCGATCATTCCGCAAGAGGGCGCCAACAATCCCAGCTTCGCCGCGGTGGTGAGTACCTTGGCCGCGGCGTATCCTCCGGCCAGGCCGAGAAAGGTGTCGAGACTGTCAGGCGGGGAAGTCATGTCAGGTGGTGGAAGCGGCCGCCGCGGCGCGGGCGTGGCAGGAGCGGCGGCGGGTGATCTCCAAGAGAGCGCTCAAAAGCCGGTCGTTTTCCGCCCGCTTCTTCAGGCCGATGCGCACGTGTCCGTCGCCCATCCCCCGAAAGGAGCCGCAGTGGCGGACGAGGATTCCCCGCCGGGCAAGGCTCAAGTAGAGGTCGGTGGCCGTGAGGCTCTCCGTGTCGAGGGAGACGAGAAAGAAATTCGCCTCGGAGGGCAAGGGCTTGAAGAGGCCGAGTTTCCGGATTTCTTCGAAAACCCGCTGTTTCTCTTTTTGGATGTAGCGCCGGCTGGCTGTCAGGTGGGCCTCGCCGTTTTTCAGGCAGTAGAGCCCGGCGGTCTGGGCCAGGGTGTTGACGTTCCAGGGGGGCAGGAAGGCCTTCCATCGTTCGATGACGGCAGGGGCGGCCACGGCGTATCCCAGGCGCAGCCCCGGGATCCCAAAGGTTTTTGTCATGGAGCGCAGGACGATGAGGTGGTCATACCGGTGAATCAGGGGGATGGTGGAAGGGGTGTCGGTGAAGGGCAGAAAGGCCTCGTCGAGGACGACCGCGGCGCCCAGCTCCCCCGTTTTTTTCAGGATCTCTTCCAGCTCGCCGGGATCAAGGCAGCGGCCGGTGGGATTGTTGGGCTGGCAGAGAAAGAGGGTCGCCCCGCCGGCGAGGGCCTCGACGATGCGCTTTGCATCTAAAGCGAACCAGGGGCCGTTGTGCGGGACGTGCCGGATACGGTAATCGTTCAGGGCGCAAACCCGCTCGTATTCGATGAAGGTGGGAGAGGGAATGACGGCCTTCTTCCCGGGAAGGCGGGGGGCGAGGGCGAAGAGGAGGTCGGCCGTCCCGTTTCCCACGATGACGTTATCCGGTGTCAGCCCGTGGCGCTCGGCCAGTTTCTCGGTCAGGGTGGCGGCGGTGATCTCCGGGTAGCGGTGAATGGACGCGAGGGCCTCCGCGAGCGCGTCCTTGAGGCCTGGAGGCGGGCCGAGGGGATTGATGCTGATGCTGAAATCGAGAACGTCCGCTGCCGCCAGGCCCTCCGGGAATAGGGCCCGCGCCGCGTCCAGGCCGCCGTGTCGGGGAAGGCGTAGTTTCATGGGGTGATCCCCCGCCGGATGATTTCCTCGATCCTTTCCATGTCGAGGGCCGCCTCTACCGTGCGGGCGAGCCGCTCGACGCTCTCCAGGAGCCGCTGCCTGTGGAAGACGCCGGAACGGGCGAGGGGGGGCAGGCCCTTTCTTTCCCGCAGGGCGTTCAGAAAATCGTGCCGAAAGGCGTCGTTGTCGAAGATGCCGTGTAGATAGGTGCCCCAGACGTTGCCGTGGGCGTTGACAGCCCCGTCCGCCACGTCGCAGGGTGTGCCATTGCGGCTGACGATGCGGAATAAGGGCCGGGATCCCTCACCCCGACGGGTGACACCCATGTGTATCTCGTATCCCTCGAGGCGTTCTTTGGGGTCTCCCTCGACTCGTCTCGCCGTGTCCAGGGTGGTCGTCTTCTCCGTGGCCATGACCGTTTCGGTGTCGAGGAGCCCGAGGCCCTCGATGGTTCCCATTCCCGATTCCACCTTCTCGGGGTCCCGGATCGATTTTCCCAGGATCTGGTAGCCCCCGCAGAGGCCGACCACCGTTCCCCCCGCCTCGGCGAAAGAAAGGATTTTCCGGTCTATCCCGGTTTCCCGGAGACGGGCCAGGTCGGTCAGGGTGTTCTTGCTGCCGGGGATGACAAGGGCGTCGAGACCCTCGAAGGAATCGTCCGGCAAGATGTATTCCACGGAGACGTCCGGTTCCATGGCGAGGATGTCGAAATCAGTAAAGTTGGAGATGTGGGAAAGCTGGATGACGCCGACGCGGATGACGCCGTCCGGGGTTCCCATCCGCCTTCGCAGCCCCACACTGTCCTCCTCGGGGAGATAGAGGTCGTGGAAGTAGGGAATCACGCCGAGAACCGGCACGGCGGTCCTTTTCTCGATCATGGCCAGGCCGGGCGCGAGCAGGGAGATGTCTCCCCGGAACTTGTTGATGATCAGGCCCTTGACATAGGGGCGTTCGTCTTCGTCCAGGAGGGCGAGGGTGCCGTAGAGGGAGGCGAAGACCCCGCCCCGGTCGATGTCGCCCGCGAGGAGCACCGGGGCCCCGGCCATCTTGGCCGCGCCCATGTTGACCAAGTCGTAGTCCTTAAGGTTGATCTCCGCCGGGCTGCCCGCCCCTTCCATGAGGACGAGGTCGAAGCGCTCTCTTAAAAACGCCAGACTTTCCCGGACTGTTTCCCGCAGGGCTTCCTTCTTAAAGTGGTAGATGCGCGCGTCCATGTTTCCCTGGACCTTCCCGTGGACGATGACCTGGGAGCCCGTGTCGGAGGAGGGTTTCAGGAGAATGGGGTTCATGTGGATGCTGGGGGAGATTCCCGCGGCGAAGGCCTGGAAGGCCTGGGCCCGGCCGATCTCCCCCCCTTCCCGGGTGATGAAAGAGTTCAGCGCCATGTTCTGGGCCTTGAAGGGGGCCACGCGGACACCTTTGTCGGCGAAGACGCGGCAGAGGGCGGCGGTAAGGACACTCTTCCCCACGTGCGATCCCGTGCCCTGGATCATGAGGGTCCCCCGGAGGGTGGAAACGGATCGCGCCAAGGTGCCTATTTGCCTTCCACGTGAACGGGTTTCAGGGTCGGGGAAAAGGGCCGGTCAAGGATATTCACGAAGCCGTGTTTTTCTTCCGTTTTGAAGCGGGAGAGGATCTCCCCGTCGTAAGAGAGCAGGATGACCTCGAGGGGGAAGTCGTTCCCCGCGACCCGCGTGAGGTTCCGGTGGGCCCTCTGGCAGATGCGAAAGAAGATGTTGTCCATTCCCTCACGGATGAGCAGCTCCAGCCCCTCCCGCGGGGCATTGCATCGATTCAGGGCGGCAAGGAGGTCCTCGGAAGCCTTTTCCACCAAAGCGACGTGGTAGACGGGGACGAGAGACGTGATGAAGGCCTTGGGACTCATTTTCGTTTTTCCCGTCATGGACTTGAGCATCTTGGAAAAGTGACAGACATAGAAGACCTTGCCGAACCCGAGGGCCTTGGCCTGAGTCAGGGCGTGTTCGATATGATCCGCCGTCAGAATAAATGATTCCGGGGGGACATCCGGAAAGATCTTCCGGGCGAAGCGCTCGCTGTGAGCCCCCGGCGTGAGAATGATTTCGTTGATACCTATCTCCCGGGCGATGGTCAAGGCCTGCGTGATCCATCGGTGCCACGCTTCGGGCGTTGTCATGCGGACAAGGGCCGGGGTTTCCTGGACGGCCACGCCCCCCTCGATGCCGATGCGTTCGGTAAGAGACTGCCGCGCGAGCCTCTCCCCTTCCGGCACCTCGATAGTCACAGACAACTGGCAGATGCTCCCGAAGTGCATATATTTGGAGAGTTCCTTCAGGTTTTCCCGGATGAGATTCTGGGACTCTGGAAAGATTGCATTTTCCCCGACAGCGACGGGAAGCCCTGGTTTCGTTACCTTGCCCACCCCCAGGCCGCCCCGGATATCGAAAGAGATACTTCCGCTCTGATAGCTGGCGTTTTCCTCGTAGGTGAGACGGACACGTACCTCCGGGGCATTGGGATCCGCCGCTACTGTGGAGGCGCGGGCGGTGACTCGGCCGTTTTCTTTCTCGAACCCCTTGATGGGAAACCGGAAACGCTTTCCGCTGGGCAGAAGAAGAGAAATGGAATCCGGGGAATCCCCCGTAAGCAGGCAGATGGCCGCAGCCTTCGCCGCGCCCGCCGCGCAGGTCCCCGTGGTGTAGCCCAGGCGGTTCTTCTTCTCGATTCTCTGGCGCTCGTTACGGTAGTTGCCGCGTCCGTTCAGGACGTTCCGGCCCGAGACGGCGTTTCCTGAACGGTTATAGCTGTAATTTCGTCTTCGTTTGTGCGTTGGTTTCAAAGATGAGGCTCCATGCGGATTAAAATGCGCCGAATGCGTTCTCTCTTTTCATGATGGTGGTAGTCGAAAATCGTCAAAAAATGGGAGAAATCAAATCAAATTATCCGTTTTCCAGAAATCCCTTCTTCCTCCTGCCGGTGTAAGAATGAAATGCCCCTGAAATATTTTCTGAGGATAACCGACTCTTACTAAAACTTTTTTCAAAAGTCAATGGTGGTGGGACGGATTATTGAGATTCGATGACGTAGTCTGAGACTCTTTCCCTGAAACCATCGGGGATGGCCCGGCTTTCACCCCTCTCGTAGTCGTAGAAGACCTGGACGGAACGTCCCGTGCTGAAGACCCACCCGGGATCGCCGACACGGGTTACCTCGTAGGAGAACTCGAAGCTCTTCGTGCCGATCCTGGATATCCAGACGGCCTCCCGGACGGCTTGTTCCCCCAGCTCGATAGGGCGAACGTAATCGCAGGTGACCCGGGCGAGGATGAAGGGAAAGTCTTCCGGGGAACGGCTTCCCAGCACGTTGACGAAGAACTCCTTGCGTCCCTCCTCCAGGTAGGTCAGATAAACCGCGTTGTTGACATGCCCCATGGCGTCCAGATCCCGGAACCGGAGGGGGATGGTGAAGATGAATTTCTTTCCTTGGGTCATGGCGTCTCCCGCTTGGTGTATTTTTGCCTATTCTTGCGGCTGGCGTCCTTCCAGCGCGCCATCATCTCTCTCCCGTAGAGGTCGTGAAAGCTCTCGAGGACCTCATCAAAAGGGAAATCGGCGAAGTGTCCCCGCTGCCGGACGTATTCCACGTGCGGGCGACCGTCCCGGGTTTTCGGGTGGAACAGGGCCGGGTGAACCCCGTCGAACTCCACAGGCAACAGGCCCAGGCGCTCGCACATGCGCGTGTCGAAGGTAGGCGTGACCTTCACCCAAAAGCCCCGGAGGAACAACTCGTTGTAACCATGAAAATAGAAGATCTCGGTTTCCATCATGGCCGCCAGTTTCGGGGGGACGAGATGGTTCCTGATATCGGCGAGCCGCAGACGGGCGGGGATCCCGGCGGCCCTCGCCAGGGCGGCCAGAACGATGGCCTTCTGGATGCAGTAGCCCTCCCGGCGGCGAAGGATGACATGGGCCTGGTAGTCTTCCCGCCTCTCGAAGGGAGCGTAGGGGTTGTAAAGGATCTTATCCCGAACGAAGAGAAAGAGCCGTCGTGCCCTTTCCCCGTCCTCGCTGGCATCCCGGGTCAACTCGAATGCCAGGCGCCGGATCTCGGGATGATCCGCGTTGATGAAGAAGGTGGGACGAAGATAGACGGACAGGTCGGGTGTGTCGTTCATGGAGATTCCCGCTTGTCCGAAGCGTCCGGCGCCTCGAGAAACGGTAGCGGCGTCCCCTTCCGGTAGACGAGGGCCTGACAGACGGCGATGAGGGTGCCGGTATCGTCCGTCACGCGGATGTCGTAGGTGGCCGTCTTTCGCGTCCGGTTTATCTCGGCGGCCTCGGCGGTGAGGACCGCGCCCGCCGCCGGGGCGTTCAGGTAGGTGATGTTCATGTTCAGGGCGACGGCCAGGGTGCCGTGGGAATTGGAGGCGGTCTCGAAGGCCTCGTCGATGAGGGCGAAGATGGCCCCGCCGTGGACCATGCCGAAGAGATTGTTCATCTCTTCGGTGGCCCGCATCCGGACCTTGGAGGCGCCCTCCCCAATATCCACGAGCTCGATGCCCAAGTTGCGCGCGAAGGGCTCCTGTTTAACCCTTTCCCTGAATTTCTTCTTTACCCCGGAATCCATGAGCGTCTCCCGTTTTTCCATCGCGTTTTTGAATGACCGTCATTGAAGGGTTTATAATTTCGATGGATTGAAATGTCAAATGGGTCAGGATGAATAAGAGATAACTTAAGACTCCGGTGCTTCAAAAACACAAGGGATTGGCGGCAGAATTTTTCGTGCCGATGATTCGCGTCTCCTTGTCTTCGATTCCGGAAAGACATTTTATTTCGCCGACAACCCGTAATATTCCAGGGTACGTCGGATAATGAGGCGGCTCAGCATCAGGTTGTGCTCGAAAGGAAAGAAGGCGAGAAACCCCTTCCTGGCGCCAAGGGCAAATTGCTGCGCCAGTTTTTCCAAGTCCCTACCCGACTCGAACCAGTCTTTTATCTGTTTCTTGAGTTTTTCGGTGTAATCGATGCTCCGGTCGATAAACGCTTTGATGTCATGGTACCCCGTCAGCGTCCCGTTGTGACCGAAGCAAAGCGACTCAATTTCGTAGGACGAGAGTTTTTTGAGGGAGTCCTCGTAGTCCCGGAGGTTGAAGTAGTAGTTGGGGCGGATCGTGCCGTCCGGGAAGTAGAGCCCCGCCATGTCCGAGCAGAAAAAGACGCCGTCCTCGGGAAGGTAGGCCCCCACAGCATCCGGCGAATGGCCGGGCAGGGAGATAAATTCGAGGCTAAGACCGTCGTGGATGAGGGTATCCCCATTCTTCAAGGGGATATGGATGGGGAGGGGGGAGAGGGACGCCAGGTCGTAGATTTCGGGGAGGAAATTGATCTCTTTGGCAAACGCCGTGACGGCCCGGGAGGACACGAGCATCCGTTCCAGGACACGCGGCCGCGAGAGGATCTCCACGTTTTTCTCGCCGGAAACGATTTTCGCTTCCGGGAAGGACGCCATGAGATAGGGGTAGGTCCCGAGATGGTCGAAGTGACCGTGGAGGATGCAGAAATAATGGAGGGCCTCCCGGGATACCCCGCGGCTTTCCATCTGCGCGCAGACGAGACGGCTCTGGGGCGAGATCCCCCCTTCCATCAAGAACATGGGAGGATTTCCGACGAGATACTGGGTAAATTCGAAGGTTCCTATCTGATAAACATGCCTGCTTATCTGTTTTTCAAAGGGCCCGATCATGGTGTTTCCTTTCATTTTTTCTTTGCTGTCAAAAGATTATCATCAAAGGGAAGGCGGAGTCAAAAGGATTTACAAGTTGGGTTGATAAGTGAAAAAACTTTCATGTTATAAAAAGTGGAATTCAAGAGGGGACGCGCCTTTGAAAATCCATCTCATTGCCGTCGCAAGCGGTTGTAATTTCAAGGGCATCATCTGTATGATGTGGGGTGAGCTAAAATATAATATTGACATTGGAACTTTCTTTTGTTAAAGATTGGCGTGAATCAAAACCGTGTTTCATTTGGCCCGAAAAGAACATGGGAAAGGAGGTGAAGTTGAGGTTTTTTTGATGGAGTTGGGTCGTTTGCAATGGTTGAAAAAGGGAAAGGAGTTATGAGAATCCTGCCCGAAAATGAAGGAGGGAGTATCTATGCGGTTTAAGAAAGGTTTGGTTCTATTGGCGATATTTATGATTTGTTTTAGCATGGTGATGGCCCCCGCGGCGTTCGCCAAGAAAAAGAAGAATCCCCTGGCGGCCTGGAAGCCCAAGTTCGATCCTTCCGGCGCCAAATATGTGATGAAGGTTTCCAACGTATCCCACCCCGTTCTCGTGGGTGTCGGCGTTGGGTACAAGATTCGTGACGCCCTCTGGAAGAAGACCAAGGGGCAGGTCTATTTTGATTACTATCCCCTCTGCTTGCTTGGAGGCGAGGTTGAGGTGCTGAATCAGCTCGTCACCGGCGCGGTTCAGGGGATGGCCTGTTCTTCCGTGGCCGTAACCAACATGGCCCCGAGGATGGGAATCGTGAACCTTCCTTTCCTGGTCGACACCTTTGATAATCTTGATAAATTCATCGCCAACAAGAAGCTCTATCAGCACTTTCTCGATGGGATGCTTTCAAAAGGTGTTTACGGCATCGACGTGGTCGGTTACGGGACCTACGGATGGGCAACTATCAACCCCGTCAAGACCCTGGCGGACGCCAAAAAGGTGAAGTTCCGGGTTGCCGAGGCGGCGGTCAACCGGCTCAACTACAAGGTCTGGGGACTGAACGCGGTCGTGATGCCCTGGCCGGATGTCCCGGTTGCCTTGAAGCAGCACGTCATCACCGGCCTGGACCACACGGCAACGGTTTGCTACATCACCAAGAAATTCGAGGTTTGCAAGAACTACACGCAGCTTGACTACGCGCAGGGGCTCTTTATCTACCTGATCAACAAGAAGTGGCTCGATTCCCTGCCCAAGAACCTCCAGAAGATCATCGTGGATACCATCAAGGAAGAGTGCGCCAAAGGACGTAAAGGCGTTATTAAACAGCAGGAGGATTCCATCAAGGCGGCCAAGACCAAGGCGGGTGTCAAGTTCTGGAAGCTTCCTGAAAAGGATATGGCCTGGCTGAAGAAGCGCGCCATCTTGGTTCATAAGAAATACGCCAAGGAAATCGGACCCGATTACTTGAAGGAAGTTCAAGATTACTTAGGGTTCAAACACTAAAAATAGATTCAAACCGGAGGGGGAGCGGGAGTTTGTTTGACTACCCACTCCCCCTTTTGTGGATGGGACTCAAATGATTGAAAAATCTCTGAAGGTTATCGATAGGTTTTTTACCTTTTTTGAAGACTGGACGTTGTTTCTTACCACCATGGTCGCCCTCGTTACTCTGTTTGTTGAGGTTATACTCCGATATGGTTTTAACCGGTCTCTCGGCTGGCCTGACGAGCTGGTCCGGGAGGTCATCATGTACACGACCTTCATCGGGTGCGGCGCCGCGGTGAAGAACCGCTCCATGATCGTTATCGACGCGCTGCCCCAGGTGGTGCCACGGCTGAAACGGCCGCTACTGTTCGTCAGCCACGCCTTTACTCTCTTCTTTTCCGTATTCATTTTCTATTATGGGGTGAAAAACGCGATCTTGCAGGTAATGACCCAGCAAAAAACCATCATCCTGGAAATACCCCTTTGGATAATTTTCTCTTTCCTGCCCATGATGGGGGTAGGGATGTTTTTTCGGACGCTCCAGGTCATGTGGGAAGATTTGCACCCAAAAATTGAGGAAGAGGCGGAGGAAACCGCTTAACGGGACCCATAAACACGAAAGGTTGAAGTAGATGGAACATGGTTACATAATTATTATTTTGCTCCTTCTGGGAATGATGGCGGCGACGGTCCCCGTTTTCATGAGCCTTTTCTTCAGCGGGGTTCTGGGGATTCTCTTCTTCAGTCACTATCCCATCCAGCTGGTCGTCATGTCTTTCTTCCGAAGCATGGACAAGTTTGCCTTGGTTGTGGTCTTGTTCTTTATCCTTTGCGGAAACATCATGACCAAGGGGTCGATCGTCGATAAACTTATCAAGGTAGCGAACGTGGTGGTGGGGTTTTTGCCCGGCGGACTTGCCATGGCGGGAACCATCGCCTGCGGACTGTTCGGGGCCATTTCCGGGTCCACGGTGGCCACTGTGGTGGCCATCGGGGGATTTATGATTCCCGCCCTGATGGAGAATGGATACGACGAGAAATTCACCCTCGGGGTCATGACGAGCGCGCCGGTTCTGGGGATTATCATCCCGCCGAGCATCTCCATGATCCTCTACTCCATGGTGACCAACGTCTCCCTGGAAGGCTTGTTCCTGACCGGGTTCGTGCCCGGAATCATGATTATCATCGGGTTTTCCCTTTACTCCTATTTCCACGCGAAGAACAAGCGTTACGTAACTCAGCCCGTGCCCACCTTCAGGGAAGTGGTGGCGGTCTTCAAGGAGGGATTCTGGTCTTTGATGCTGCCTGGGGTCATCTTTGGCGGGATCTACTCGGGGGCGTTTACCGCCAACGAGGCGGCGGTGGTGGCCAGTGTCTATGCCTTCATCGTGGAGATTTTTATCCACAAGGACATGAAGTTCAAGGAGGTAAAGGAGGTGGTCGTCTCCTCCGCCGTGACATCCGCCACGCTTCTGATTATCGTGGCTGGCGCCACCACCTTCGGCCGTTACCTGACCCTGCAAAATATTCCGGGCCAGCTCGCCAACGCCGTCACGGCCCATATCCATTCCCCCTGGGTCTTCTTGATGGCCGTGAATATCATGCTTTTGATCGTGGGGATGTTCATGGACATCATCTCCGCGACCCTGCTGCTCACGCCGGTCTTCATCCCCATGCTCTACGCCTTCAACATCGACCTGATGCACTTTGGGCTCCTGATGACCCTGAACCTAGGTATCGGCTACATTACGCCGCCGCTGGGGGTCAGCCTCTACATCACGGGGGCCATGACCAACCGGGATCTCATCTACGTGAGTAAATCGGTGGTGCCGTTTATCCTCATCCAGCTCGTTATCCTGGCCATCCTGTCCTATATCCCGGCGCTGGTTCTCTATCTGCCAAAGGTCTTTGGTTACGTAGGCTAATCCATTAAAAAGCATACCCACGGAGGAACGCAATGGCGACAAAAGTTTTACTGCCTGTGGATGGACTGAGAAATTCGGTCGCGGCGGAGGATTATGCCGTCGAACTGAGCCAAAAATTGCCCATGGAGGTAACCCTGCTCAACGTCTTCAGAGACAAGAGCATCAAGGACCATGGGCTCAACAAACCTCTCCAGGATTCTATCCGGGAGTCCCATACCCGGTTCATGAACAAGGTGCTGGGCGAAGTGGAAGAAAAATTCAAGAAAGTGGGGGTCCCGGTGGAGAAGGTTATTCTCTCCGGCGACCCTGGCGAGGTGATCTGCCGTTACGCGAAGGAAAAAGATTACGACATGATTATCATTGCGGCCAGCGGGTTTAACGAGTTCCAGGACTGGTTCATGGGAAGCGTGACCAACTATGTCCTCTACCGGTGCGGTTGCCCGGTTATCCTGGTCAAGCCTTACCAGCAGCAAAAGTAGGTATCTTCCAGCGTCAAAAAGGGGTACGGGGAAACGCGTTGAATTCGGCGTGTTTCCTCATTATGTTCTTGCTCCCCACAGGTTGAATGATTCAGAAAACGCATGAAAAGTCCAAGTGTTTCTCCTGTCTCCGACAAGTTTGACATCATCGTGGTCGGCGCCGGCCACGCGGGATGCGAGGCCGCCCTGTGCGCCGCGCGGATGGGGAAGGCCACGCTGCTCTTGACGAGTAACGTGGATAGAATCGGGCATACCTCCTGCAACCCTGCCATGGGAGGGCTCGCCAAAGGGCAGCTTATCAAGGAGATAGACGCCCTGGGCGGGGAGATCGCCCGTGTCACGGACCAGGCTGGAATCCAGTTCCGAACGCTCAACACGAGGAAAGGGCCCGCGGTGCGCTCCTCCCGCGCCCAGATCGACCGGCAGGTTTACCGTGACCTGATGCGCCAGGTGGTGATGAACCAGGAAAACCTGTGGGTCAAGGAGGCCATGGTCGCAGCCCTGTTGGTGAAAAATGACCGGGTTTACGGCGTGGAAACGGAGATTAAAGAACAGTTCTACGCTGACCGCGTGATCCTCACCACGGGGACGTTCTTGAACGGCCTCGTTCACATCGGCCTCACGCGCTACGGGGCCGGACGCCTGGGGGATTTCCCCGCCCTGGGACTTTCCGATTCCCTGAAGGCCCTGGGGTTGCGGATGGGCCGTCTGAAGACGGGGACCACACCGCGTCTGGACAAGCGCACCATCGACTACGAAACCCTTGACGAGCAACCGGGAGACGACCCGCCCAGGCCTTTTTCCTTCAACAGCCCGGGCATTCGGCTTCCCCAGGTGTCCTGCCACATTACCCACACCAACGCAACGACCCACGAGATTATCCGAGGCGGCCTGGACCGGTCCCCCCTCTACCAGGGAATTATCGTAGGGGTCGGCCCCCGTTACTGTCCTTCCATCGAGGACAAGATTGTCCGATTTCCAGACAAAGACCGCCACCAAGTCTTTCTGGAGCCGGAGAGCCTCTCCACCATGGAGGTCTATCCCAACGGCCTTCCCACCTCCCTGCCCATCGATGTCCAGATAGCCATGCTCCGGAGCATCCCCGGCCTGGAGCACGTGGAGATCATCCGGCCCGGTTACGCCATAGAGTACGATTTTGTTGATCCCACCGAACTTCTTCCCACATTGGAGACGAAGAAGGTGAAGGGGCTCTACCTCGCCGGTCAGATCAACGGGACCTCCGGTTACGAAGAGGCGGCCGCCCAGGGACTGATGGCGGGGATCAACGCCGTTTGCGCCCTGGAGGGCCGGGAGCCGTTTATCCTGAGCCGTTCCGAGGCCTACATCGGGGTGCTCATCGACGATCTGGTCACGAAGGGAACGAAGGAACCCTACCGGATGTTTACCTCCCGCGCCGAGTTCCGCCTCTTCCTCCGGGAGGACAACGCCGATCTCCGGCTCACCGAGAAGGGCAGGGCGCTGGGCCTGGTTTCGGGCTCGGCCTACGCGCGTTTTCTGGAAAAGAAAAGGGGGATTGAGGCAGTCCGGGAAATCATCCGCCTGGAAAAGGTAACCCCAAATGCCGGAATCCAGGACTGGCTGCGCGAACGGGGTTCCTCACCCCTCTCCCGCCCCGTTTCCCTGGCCGAACTCCTGCGGCGGCCCGAGATTCGGATGGAGGATTTAAAGACGGTCTGTCCCTCCCTCGCGCCTTTCGACGGGGAGGTATTGGAACAGGTCCAGATCCAGGTGAAATACGAGGGTTACCTGAAACGTCAGCGGGAAGAAATCGCCAGTTTCGATCGCCTCGAGTCGATCCGTCTCCCCGAGGATATCGACTATGCGGCCATCCCGGGCCTTTCCAAGGAGATACAGGAAAAGCTCACCCAGGTGGCGCCCGCTTCGCTGGGCCAGGCCTCCCGCATCTCCGGGGTGACCCCCGCGGCCATCTCCATCCTGATGATGATTGTCAAACGGGGAATCGGCGCCGCATCTTCATCCTCCCGTCCCGGCACATAACCCCCATGGAAGAGACCATTCAGGCCTACGATTACGAGCTTCCCTCGGCGTTCATCGCCCAGCATCCCTCGCCGGAGCGAGACAGGGATCGCCTGATGGTCGTTTGGCGCTCGTCCGGGAAGATTAAGCATCATCGCTTCCATGAGCTCCCCGAGCTGCTCGACGCGGGCGACCTGCTCGTCGTCAACGATACCCGCGTGATTCCCGCAAGGATTATGGGCAGAAAACCGACGGGGGGAAAGGTAGAGCTGCTTCTAACTTATAAACTCGATGACGAGGGATACGCGTGGCGGTGCATGGCGAAGCGCGTGGCCCGGATGAAGGTGGGAATGACATTCACGTTTCCGGGGGGAATCGAGGGGGAACTGCGCGCCATCGGGAAGGGGGGTGAGGTGGATCTCCTCTTCTCAGGCCCCCTGACGGAGGAGCGGCTCGTCCGCATGGGTCAACTCCCGCTTCCGCCCTACATCTCACGGCCGGAGGGCCCGTCCGAAGAGGACGCCCGGCGCTATCAAACCATCTTTGCCCGGCGTCCGGGGGCGGTAGCGGCCCCGACGGCGGGGCTCCACTTCAGTCCCGCTCTTCTTGACGCCCTCAAAGCCCGGGGAATAGAGACGGCGGCGATCACACTTCACGTGGGGCCGGGGACGTTTACGCCCGTCCGTGTCTCGAGGCTTTCTGAACACGAGATGCACGCGGAATACTACAAGATCTCCCGCGCGGCGGCTGAGCGCATCGCCGCTGCAAAGCGTGAGGGACGGCGGGTGGTCGCCGTGGGGACCACGGTGGTGCGGACCCTGGAATCCGCGGCACGGGAGGACGGGGTGCGGCCGGGGGGGCGGTGGACCTCCCTCTTCATCTATCCCCCCTACCGCTTCCAGGTCGTGGATGCCATGGTGACGAATTTTCACCTTCCCAAATCCACCCTGCTGGTCCTGGTTTGCAGTTTCGCCTCGAAAGACCTGATCTTCAGGGCCTACGAGACGGCAAAACGGGAGGGATACAAGTTCTTCAGCTACGGTGACGCCATGCTGATTCTTTAGGAGGTAACGTGGACGATTTCTTTCGATTGATGAAAACGGACGGGCGGGCGCGCCGCGGAGAGGTGCGCACCGCGCACGGGACCTTTCAGACCCCCGTCTTCATGCCCGTGGGAACCCAGGGAACCGTCAAGGCCGTGTCCCCCGACATCCTGGAGACCCTCGGCGCCGAGATCATCCTGGGCAACACCTATCATCTCTATCTCCGTCCCGGGATGGAGGTGATCCGGGAGGCGGGGGACCTGCACGCCTTTATGAACTGGCCCCATCCTATCCTGACGGACAGCGGCGGTTTCCAGGTTTTCAGCCTGAGCAGCCTGCGGGAGATCACCCCGGAGGGTGTCCGGTTCGCGTCGCACCTGGACGGCTCCCGCCACTTTCTGACCCCTGGAAAAGTTGTTCAGATCCAGGAGACCCTCGGCTCCGACATCATGATGTGCCTCGACGAGTGCGTGGCCTTTCCCTCCACGCGGGGATACGTCCAGGCCTCCATGGAGCTGACGACCCGGTGGGCGAGTGCCTCCCTGGAAGCGAAACACCGGGAAGACCTGGCCCTCTTCGGGATCATCCAGGGGGGAATGTATGCCGACCTTCGCCGGCGCCACGCGCGGGAACTTGCTGACCTTCCTTTTGATGGGTTCGCCATCGGGGGATTGAGCGTGGGGGAACCGAAGGGGTTGATGTGGGAGATGGTGGAGGCGACGGTTCCGGAACTTCCGGAGGATCGCCCCCGTTACATGATGGGGGTGGGCAAGCCGGAGGATATCCTGGAGGGAATCGCGCGGGGCGTGGACATGTTCGATTGTGTCATGCCGACGCGGAACGCGAGAAACGGCATGTTGTTCACGTCGCGCGGCCCCGTGATCATCAAAAACGCCCGCTATACCCGCGACATGACCCCCCTCGACCCGGCGTGTGATTGTTACACCTGCCGGAACTTCACACGCGCCTACCTCCGGCATCTCTTCATGTGCCGGGAGATCCTGTCCGCCGTCCTCAATACCATTCACAATCTGCATTTCTACCTCACCTTGACCCGGAATGCCCGCCACGCTATTGACGAAGGCAATTTTGTGGGGTATAAGGAAAAGCTCATTGAGCAGTGGAAACAAACAGGGCCCTGATATTTAGGAATATCGGGAGGAAGAGGAGGTTAAAGGTGTTAGGAGTCGCATTTGCCATGGCGGGAAAGGGAGGCGCCCAAGGCGCCGGAGGCCTGGGAGGAATGGGAGCCCTTGTCCCTTTGATTTTGATGTTCGTGATTTTCTACTTTCTGTTGATTCGCCCTCAGCAGAAGCAGGCGAAGAAACACAAGGAAACCCTCGCCAATTTGAAAAAGGGAGATTACGTCCTGACGACGGGCGGTATCTACGGACGCATCTTCGCGATTAACGGTCCCGTTGTCATCCTGGAGATCGCGGACAAGGTTCGCGTCAAGTTGGCGAAGGGTCAGGTCGCGCGGTTGGCGACACCCGAGGAGGCCCAACCGCCGAAGACGGAAGGATAAAAATAAGAGGAACCCGCTTCCTTGCCCAATTCTCTGAAAGGGAATGGGCTGTAAAATCCACAAGGAGGAAAGCATGAGGCTTTACGAAACCGTATTCATTTTGAAACCGGATCTGACGGAGGAAGAGACCAAAAGTTGGATCCAGAGAATCCTGCAGGTCCTTGAACAGAACAAGGGCGAGCTTATTCGCCTGGACGAGTGGGGCATCAAGAAACTTGCCTATAGCATCCGGAAGCTCCAGAAAGGCTATTACGTTTACGCCGTCTTTCAGGCGGACTACGCGTGCGTCAAGGAATTGGACCGCCACTTCAAGATGCTGGAGCCCTTCCTGCGGCACATCATCGTGAAACTGGACGACCGGGAATTGGAGACCCACAAACAGGCCCAGTTGGCCAAGGAGCGCAAGGCGGAAGAAACAGCCGCTGAGACCACGACAGGGGCGGCGTCCGCCGAAGGGGAAAAACCGGCCGAGGCGGAGACGCCGGCGGAAGAAAGTCAGGCCGAAGAACCCGTGGACGCCCAGGCGGAGGAAACGGAAGAAACGGTCGAAGAAAAACCGGAAGAAAAAGCCGCTGAGGAGGTGACAGCATGAGCGCGTATCATCGCAGAAATCGTAGGTCTTATGGACGCCGGAAGGTGTGCCGCTTTTGCGCGGATTCCAACCTGAAGATCGACTACAAGGATCCCAAGCTTCTGAGCCACTTCATCACGGAACGGGGCAAGATCATCCCCCGGCGAATTTCCGGCAATTGCGCGCGTCACCAGCGGCAGATTACCCTGGCTATCAAGCGGGCGCGCAATATCGCCCTGCTGCCTTACACGACCGTCCTCCGGTAAACAATGAAGGAACCAGGTCTGACCCCGGACGGGAGGACCCTGGGGTGGATTGTGGCAGGGGGACTGGCCTCTGCCCTTTTCTTTTTCTCTTCCATATTTATCCCGCTGGCGGGCTCCTTCCTGGGTATCCTGGCCCCCCTTCCCATCGCGGTTTTGTCCCTGAGGAGGGGCTGGATGGGCGGCGCCCTTGCCTCCCTGGTGGCGGCCCTTCTGATAGGGCTTGCCTTCAAGCCCATCGTGGCGCTCTACTTCTTCGTCCAGTTCGCCTTCCTGGGACTCATTGCCGTTTACCTCTTGGAGCGGGACGCTTCGTTCGGTCTTACCCTGTTGATATCTGCCCTTGCCGTGGCGGCGGGATTCTCGCTTCTCATCGCCTTGCAGGCCTCGTCCCTGCACCAGGGGTTCTTCGAGACCTTGAAAAAGCCAGTTCAGGAAAACGTCCGGATGGTCCTGGAAAACTATCCGGGGATGTCTCGCGCGGAGGCCAAGGAGATGGAGGCCATGTTTCAGAAGATGCTCTCTCTGGTCATCGTTCTGGTCCCGGCCCTCATCGTGATAGGAAGCTGGCTCATCCTCATGGTCAATTTCTACCTCATCGACCGGCTCAACCTGACCGGCGGCGGGAAGATACTCGCGCGGTTTGACCTCAACGCCTGGCGACTTCCCGACCATTTCATCTGGCTGGTTATCCTCCCGGGGTTTGGGGTCTACTTCCTCCATGCGACACCGCGGATCGTCTCCCTGAACATCCTGATCGCGGCCCTGACCGCCTATTTCTTCCAGGGGCTGTGCGTTATCAACTACTATCTCGCGAAGAAGCGGATGCCCCCCCTTGTCAAGGCGGTCATCTACTTTACCTTGTTTGTGATTCAAATCGTCGCGGTGATGGTGGTCCTGATGGGGCTCCTGGACATGTGGATGGATTTCCGAAAGATTTTCCATAAAAGGCCGGCGGAAAGAGACGATTCTCCGGATGACACACAACATCCTTCCGAATGAAAATAACAGGGAACCCCCGATTTGAAAAGCGGCCTTGCGGGAACAACGCATGTGGCATGCGCGCCCAGTATTTTTAGCGGCAAAAAAAGGGCCCGGGGGAAGGAAACCCGGGCCCTTTCGACTTTACGCCTATGGTGTCGGTTCTTAGAAGAAGTAGTAGGCGGCCAGGATGAAGGAATTCATCGAGGCGTCGTCGTTGCCGTACTCGTCCGTGTCAACATAATCGTTGTTCGCGTAGGTGTACTCGGCGCAGAACAGGAAGCTGCGGGCCGGTTTCCAGAAGATGTTGGCCGTGATGTTGTAGGCGCTGTTGACCATGGATCCGGGATAGTAGTCTTTGTCATCGATCTCGTCATAGCCGCCGTAAACGTCGATCCAGACGTTGTCGCAGACGAAGTAGCTCAGGCCGACCCATCCGCCGTAGCCCTCAACCTCATCAAGACCGCCAGTGGGCTTGGCCACCGTGTTGTAACCGAGGGTCAGGGACGCGGCGTTACCCAGGGCCTGCCCATAGTAGAACTTTCCGGCCAGAGCCAGGTTTCCGGCCTTCTTGGCGCGATCCTTGGAGGAGATGATGGGCACGTAGTAATCCAACTCGACGCCGTAGGTGTCGTAGTCGTCACCGCTGGCCACCTTGACACCACTGTCATAGATGTCGTCCGGTTCGGCCATGTTGCCGTAGATACCCTGCAGCCAGACGCCCAGGGGCTTGCCACCGGCGTATCCCAGGGCCTTGCTGGTCATGGACAGCTCGATGCTGGTGTAGGGAAAGCCGAGGTTTTCGGTGTTGAAGTCGCCATCATCGTCATAGGTCATGACCATCAACTCGGCGCCGAAGGTGTTGTCGCCGCTGGGGAACTTCTGGGCGATATCGACCCTCAGGCCACGGCGGAAACCGTCACCCACGATGGAGTTGAAGTTTTCGACCATGGGCGCGTGACGAGTCCCGAACATGGCCCACCCTTTACCGATGGTGATGCGGGTGTTGCCCTTGCTCAGGTACATTTCGCCGATCCGCATCCGGGGGACCTCGCCGTGGTGGTCATGGCCGCCGCCGAACATGTCGAATTCCATCCGGCCGCCGGTGGTCCATCCCGCGAAGGTATCGCCCCCCACCTTGAAGCCGAAACGGCTCTGGCGCGCGTTGGTCACCAGCCAGCCGTTCTCGCCGGCGGTGGTGCTGTCATGGGGAATCCTCTGATAGACCTGCAGGGACTTGGCCTGCTGCTTGTCCACGTAGCCGGCCCGGAACTTGACGTATCCATAGAAAACAAACTTTTTCGCGCAGCCGCAGGTTACTTCCGTCTGGCTTACCTTGGCCTGGGCGACACTCGGCAGGGTCACCATCGTCATTCCAAAGACGAACGCGATGGCCGCGAATAACATAATGAATTTCTTCATTGGTTACTCCTTTTGTTGTGGTTTGATGATTATTCCTTTTTTACCCCTGAAACCGATAAATAACGCCTCCTTCTTCACCTCCTTTTCCCGGATTTTGGGGATGGGTGTCTCCACACCACCCCTTTTCACGGGTAACTATAATTCCTGGAATTTTGTTTGTCAAGAGAAAAATTAAAAAATTTTAATAAAAGCCCAACATGTTGAAATAAAGGGGATTGCCAGAAAAGAACGGACCTGTAAAGGCTCGCCGGCATGAGGGTCTCTCTACCGAATGCGCTCGGGGATGAGCCTCGGTATTCAGGCGGCGCGTCCTGAAATCCCGAGGTCTGGTAACCGATTCGCCGGTTGTTTTCCTTGACCCTTTAGGAAGGATAATGGAACCGTCGGCCGAAGTGACAAAGAACGTAAATCAATTCCATATTCCTCATCTTTTCTCACAGACACGGTGTGGCATAAATACGATAAAAATCAGGATTAAGTTAACTTGATGATAAAAAATAAATACGCTGACTTTGACGGGGCCCAGAGAGGCCCTTAAACTTTCTTGAAATGGGAAAGAAATCTTGTTAAATATACAACCTAATATCCGAGAAAGGACAAAGTTGCTCAATGCGTGAGAATATCGTCATCGGGGCGGATCACGGAGGATACCGCCTGAAAGAAGAGGTTAAGGCCTACCTGACTGAAAAGGGGTACCCCATCATCGACAAGGGAACCGACTCGGAGGCCTCCGTGGACTACCCGGACATTGCCGCCCGGGTGGCGCGGGCCGTCCAGGCGGGTGAGGCCGACCTGGGGATCCTCATCTGCGGCACGGGCATCGGGATGTCCATCACCGCCAATAAGTTCAAGGGAATCCGGGCGGCCGTGGTCCACGACGCCTACACGGCGGAGATGAGCCGCCGCCACAACGACGCCAACGTCATCACGTTCGGCGGGCGCGTGGTTGGGGCGGGGGTCGCCTTCAGCATCCTGGATGCCTGGCTCGGCAGTAGCTTTGAGGACGGACGCCACGCGCGGAGGGTCGGGAAGATCGGGGAATTCGAGAGGAATCATTCCTGAAGCTTCCCATGCTTGTTGACCGTCACGGCGTCTTTTGAAGAAAACCAGCGCGGAGAGGAATCGGGAAAAAGGGAGAGAAGGGGGAACATTCGACTATGACGGCATTGATGAAAGCGGACCCGGTGATCGCCCGGGTGATTTCGGGGGAGGAACGGCGGGAGACGGAGAAGATTATCCTCATCGCCTCGGAAAACTACGTGAGCCAGGCGGTGATGGACGCCCAGGGGAGCATCCTGTCGAACAAGTACGCGGAGGGATATCCCGCCAAGCGGTTTTACGAGGGATGTGAATACGTGGACCAGGCGGAATCCCTCGCCATCGAGCGGGCGAAGGCGCTGTTCGGCGCGGAACACTGCAACGTGCAGCCCCTTTCGGGTACGGTGGCGAACCTGGCGGTTTACCTGACCATGCTCAAGCCGGGTGACCGCATCCTGGGAATGAACCTCTCCCACGGCGGGCACCTCAGCCACGGCGCCCCGGCCAGTTTCACGGGAAGGATCTTCGAATCTCACCACTACGGCGTTTCCAGGGAGACCTACACCATCGATTACGACGAGGCGGAGACCATGGCGAAGCGGATCCGACCCAAGATGATCGTGGTGGGGGCCAGCTCCTATTCCCGGATCATTGACTTCGAGCGGTTCCGGCGGATCGCCGACGAGGTGGGGGCCCTGCTCATGACCGACATCGCGCACATCGCCGGCCTGGTGGCGGCGGGAGCTCATCCAAGCCCCGTTCCTCACGCCGACTTCGTGACCTCGACCACCCACAAGACCCTCCGGGGTCCCCGGGGGGCCTTCATCCTCTGCAAGAAGGAATACGCGGACCTCATCGACCACACGGTTTTTCCCGGCCTGCAGGGGGGGCCGTTCATGAACATCATCGCGGCCAAGGCGGTCTGTTTCAAGGAGGCGAGCACCCAACAGTTCCGGGAATACGGCCACCAGATTGTGAAGAACGCCAAGGCGCTCTGCCAGGCGCTGAAGGCGAAGGGTTACGAGATCGTCACCGGTTCCACGGACAACCACCTCTTTCTCGTGAACCTGACAAACCGGGAAATCACGGGCCGGGACGCGGCCCGGGCGCTGGACAGGGCCGGGATCACCCTGAACAAGAACGTGATTCCGTTCGACACGCAGTCCCCCTACGTGACCAGCGGCATTCGTATCGGAACCCCCATCGTGACGACACGGGGGATGAAGGAAAAAGAGATGGACCTCATCGCCGACTGGATCGACCGGGTTCTCTCCGACATCGAAAACGAAACCCTCCAAAAGCAGGTGGCGGACGAGGTCCGGGAGTTTTGCAGGGGTTACCCTACGCGCCCGGTGGTCCTGCACGAAGATTAAAAGATGCTGATGCCGAAGACAGAGCGTCCCGGTTGGGACGAATACTTCATGGAGATCACCCGCCTGGTGGCGAAGCGTTCCACCTGCCTGCGGCGCCACGTGGGGGCGCTGCTCGTCAAGGACAAGATGATCCTGGCGACGGGTTACAACGGGGCGCCGAAGGGGCTGGCCCACTGCCTCGACATCGGGTGCCTCCGGGAACAGATGGGCATCCCCTCCGGGGAGCGCCACGAGCTCTGCCGGGGGCTGCACGCCGAGCAGAACGCCATCATCCAGGCCGCCTTCCACGGCGTCTCCATCGCGGGGGCGACCCTGTATTGCACGAACCATCCCTGCATCATCTGCACCAAGATGCTGATCAACGCGGGGATCGTCAAGATCGTCTTCGAGGCCGGGTACCCTGATGAGCTGTCCGATGACATGCTCAAAGAGGCCGGAATCGAGATGGTCCAGTTCAAAGAAAGATGAAATGTCCCCAGTGCGGCTACCCTGACAGCAGGGTTATCGACTCCCGGACCACCCCGGAGAAGGACGCGATTCGGAGGCGGCGGGAATGTCTCTCCTGCCATCACCGCTTCTCCACGGTGGAACAGGTGGAGGTTATTCAGCCCATGATCGTCAAGAAGGACGGGCGCCGGGAGCCCTTCGATCCCCAGAAGCTGATGCGGGGGCTCCGGAAGGCCTGCGAGAAGCGCCCCGTCAGCATCGACGCCCTGGAGAGGATTGTCACGCGGATCGAGCAGGGGATCCAGGAGCGGGGCGACAAGGAGGTCTTGAGCCGGGAGATCGGGGAACGGGTGATGGACGCCCTCCACGCCTTAGACGACGTGGCGTATGTCCGCTTCGCCTCCGTCTACCGGGAGTTCAAGGACATCGAGGAATTCTTGAGCGAATTGCAGGAGCTTTTGAAAAATCAAAACAAACCAACAAAAGAGTGACGAACACTACATGCGTCTCGCCCTCCGCCTGGCGCGAAAGGGGCGGGGGCGGGTCTCCCCCAATCCCCTTGTCGGCGCGGTGGCGGTGAAAGAGGGAAACATCGTCGGCCGAGGCTATCACCGGGCCTTCGGGGAGGCGCATGCCGAAGCGGCGGCCCTTCGTGACGCGGGGGACCTGGCCAAGGGCGCGACCTTGTACGTAAACCTGGAACCATGCAACCACACGGGACACACCCCGCCCTGCACCCGGGCCATCCTGAAGGCGGGGATCCACCGGGTGGTCATCGGGATGCGTGATCCCAATCCCGTGGCCGCGGGCGGGGTGGAGACGCTCCGCGCGGGCGGCGTGGAGGTGACGGAGGGAGTCCTGGAAGACGCGTGCCGGCGGCTGAACGCCCCTTTCATCCACTTCGTGACACGCAAGACCCCCTACGTGGTGATGAAGATCGCCGCCACCCTGGACGGCAAGATTGCCACAAAGACGGGAAACTCCCGGTGGATAACGGGAGAGGCGTCCC
>Ga0256833_1000465_pt1 | contig 31970 bp, 28 predicted proteins | sample 356284metaG_FD_190535 | JGI IMG/M metagenome (GOLD analysis project Ga0256833, IMG submission 190535) | Hydrothermal vent microbial communities from Mid Atlantic Ridge, Atlantic Ocean - 356-284 | ecosystem: Environmental > Aquatic > Marine > Hydrothermal vents | place: Atlantic Ocean: Mid... | reverse complement strand
TGGAGCGTTTCTTTACTTGCTACCCTTTGAGCTTCAGAATCCGCTAAACTGCTTTTTTATTCATTCCCGTCAGCAAAGCAAGTCTTCGGTATCCGTAGGTGGGAAACTCCTCCATCTTCTCTTTGACTCTTTGAACGCAATCTTCATCTAGTCTTGGAGTTCTTGGCTTGGAACGGTAATAGAGTGTGCGTCTGGGAATACCGAACCAACGACTCAACTGACTGATGGTGACGTGATGCCCCTCTTGTTTCATTTCGCTCTGTACCCGCATCACTTCGTCTCTTCCCCGAACAGAGCATCGTACTTTTTTAAAGCAATATTCTCCAAGGTCAACTCTCCGATGACCCCTTTCATCTCTTTGATCTTCTCTTCGTACATTGCGGTGATATCTTTAGGCCGAGCTCGGAGTTGATTCTCCATTCCTTTACGGGCCTTTTCCAGCCACTCCTCGATCTGGGCCGGAGTCAAATCATATTGATCTCTGTTGGTGTCTCTCCCATCTTTCTGCTCCTGTGTTTTTCGTATTCTACACCGTGCAGTCGGGCTGGGGGTCAGTATAAATGCTTGAACCGGTTTAAGGAATTCATTCAGATTTTAGTATTCCAGATAAATTCCTCCATCTGATTTAATCCAGCTAATCGCACACTCCTTGACCTTGGAATCGCTTGCCAACGTATCAATCGCCACAGTAATCTGACCATTCCGATCCGTATGCATATTGTTATTGGGATTTGTTCCATCTACAACACACTGAGCAGAGGACGAAGTGATCCCCGTGTAAGGGATATCTACGCCGATTAAATGCTCCAACTCTTCGCCGCTAGAATTAGCAATGCCCAAGGAGAGCGTAACCAAATGGGTATCGCCGTCATTGGGGACACTCTTACTTGTTGATGTATAATGGCCCCAACGAAGCATTTCGATTTTTGCCACGCCCGTTCGATGACCTCGATCATGAGTCGATGCTCCAATTGTCACCGTGTGACCGGCCAATACGGGGTCAAACTCTGCTTCAAACAAAACATTTCCATTTTCATCCGTTTCGTATTTTCCTGTTTCACTGACGATGTGCACCGTCGCTATCCCATAGTCTAGGATGTAGCGGCTCGAACCTCCGATGATATAACTGAGCTGATCCACAGAGCTTCTGCTATAAGCATCACTCAACCCAAGACTATGATCACCATTAACCTGGTCAATACTCCATGTCCCGAGATAATAACGAGCATAATTCTGAGAGTTTGGAATGACAATAAGTATATCTCCATCATCCCCGACTTCTACATTACCAAACTGAGCCGTATCATCCTGAAACTCTGCGGGATCTCCGGCTATAAGTTTACCAGTTGCCGTGCTGTTACGAGAACGCACGACTTTCGTACCGTTGATAAGCGCAGGTGTAACCGCCAAGCCCGGTCGTGCGGGGTTATTATATTTGTCCACGGCATGAATCGTATAATGATTGACAAAGATACCGTTTGGCTTTTCACTAGTCGAGCGGTAGAAAATGGATATAGATACAACCGGTCCCGACATAATGACGACAGGAAATTGTTTTTTCAGAGCAACCTTATGATCTCCGTTATTAATCAATGCACTGACTTCAACGACCGCAGTTCCCGACAAAGTCTTCGATTCTACAGGAATAGATTTTACTCCCTGTTTTTGATAGTTATAACTATTTTGACCATCTAAGGTAAGCATTTGAGGGAAGAGTGTCGTCACATTGACGTCTAAGACGTGATCATCATCAATGATATTTTGAGGGTTCCCCACTTCATGGATTTTGACGGCAATATGATTGGAGCTATTGACTTCCAAAGAATCCGGAGCATCAAGCTCGATCTCATAATCTGCGCCGGGTCCCGTACCTTGACTAAACTTCAGGTTTAATGTTTTGTTTATTTGCGTCTTATTATCGATTTGAGCCGTAAAGGTAATGTTTCTCTCTTCGAGGCTGGAAATAGAATCGGGAGCTTTATAGGTCACCACTGCCCTACCACTGGCATCCGTCTGAATTGTTCCGGCGGGAGAGAAGGAGCCATAATCTTTATCGATACTAGGCTGTTCGATATTGACTTTCGTGCTTATACCTATACCGTCGTTATTGACGGTAACGATCGTAATGTTATGTTCCTCTCCGGCTTTCGTGATTGTGAGGGAGTTGGGAAGAATATATAGCTTCGTAGCAGCTGCTCCGGTGACAAACTTGACAGGTAGCGACGTGTGTACGGAGCTCTTGTTATGCATATAAATATTCAATTTGATCTCACTATTTACCAAAGAGTAGATCTCTGCAGAACCGGGAGCTTTATATACAAAAGTAACCCTTCCATTTTCATCTGTCATGGCATTAAGAGGTGTAATCTCTCCATATTTCGGGTCAATAACCTCTACGGAAATCTCTTCATCCGCGACAGGCTCAAGTCTTGACTCCTCATTATATTGGCTAAGTTGAACAGTAAAAGATTCTGTTTTCTCCGCCTCGTTCGGATGCACCTCAATCACTACGGGCGAAACGGATATCTTATAAGTTCCCTGTGCTCCCGTATCGCCTCCCTCTCCTCCAAATCCTATCGTGCTCTTGGCACTGAAATCAAACTCTTTGCTTTCGCCATGATAAGTCTGTTTTTCATGCCATCCTAAAGTGTACGATTGTGGATTATCGCATTGATTAGCAAATTCACCCTTTACCCTCAGGGTACCATCGGTACCGGCAGCGGGAATGGTAAGTACTTGCGGATCGAAGGAAACGCTTCCCGGGGCCAGATCGCAACCGGGAATATAGAGTTTGAACTTACTCAACTCTACCTCAATACCCGGTGCTTTACTCATCCCGATTTCCATTGTGAATTCTTGGGAGCTTGTATTAAAATCTGGCGTGGTAGATTTTAGAGAAATTTCGGAAGTCGGAGGCGAGTCGGGTTTATCGTTACCGCCTCCACCACCTCCGCCACATCCTGTCATAATAAAAAGAAGCAACCCTATTGCCAATATCCACTTTATACTTTTCATCATCCGACTCATCGTATAGTACCCTCCACTTTCAAAAATTAATCAATAACATGATTCTATCAGATTTTATATTATTTAATCTTAAATAGGGGAAGGTGAGGATTTATTGGCTATATTTTTTTGATTAAGAGCATTCAGGGTCCGAAAATAATCGGACCCTATTGATTAATAGAAATAATTGATTCCCAAACTAAAGGAACCGATATGATCCACTTCGTCCTGAGTTGCAAAGAGATACCTTGCGCTGAAATCCAGGTCTACGCTTTGATTGATCCTATATACCACACCTAACGTAGCACCATAGGAAAAACCGTCGCTATCGCTAGCATTGGGGGTCTCATATCCGAGCCATCCACCATTAATCCCAAGATAGGGCTGGAAAGCAGGAGGATTCTGCAGGAAGAAATAATCTATCTCCCCCATGAACAGGTCATAATTTTGCTTGTCATTATCGAAGTAATCATAGGAGAGAATCGCTCGCCACTGCCCCTCCTGTCCTCCGAGATAGACGCCGAAAGAACCTCCGTCCCCCTTATAATTGTCATCAAAGTAACCCCCTCCAGGCAAACCGAGAATCGAAGACTTAATGGAAAAAACATAAGAGCCCCGCACTCCCATGAAGCCTCCCGTATGATAACCTACATTATCCGTTGCCGCTGTGTAGTCTCCACCAGCTACTGCTATTCCGCCTGCCATTACTACAGATAACACTCTCATAGCAATTTTCATGCTCTACTCCTTTTTCTCGATAATTTAATGCCAGTTTATCTCATATTAACTTATATTAAACTTGATCCGGTTAAATATGGCTTCAAAACTTCCGGGATCTCGATAGTCCCATCTTCCTTTTGATAATTCTCCATGATCGCTACGATGGTCCGGCCTACGGCCAGTGCCGAGCCGTTAAGGGTATGAACTAGACGGTTTTTCTTACCGTCTTTGAAACGAATCTTCGCCCGACGAGCCTGGAAATCCCGGGTATTGGAGACGGAGCTGATCTCCCGATATTTCCCCTGACCCGGTAGCCAGACCTCCAGATCGACGGTCCGTGCGGCGGAGAAACCCAGATCTCCGGTGCAGAGCTCCACCAAGCGATGGGGCAACCCCAACTCCGTCAAAATCTCCGAAGCATTTTGTACCATCATCTCGAAAATCTCCTCACTCTCCTCGGGACGGGTGATGGCTACCATCTCCACTTTGGCAAACTGATGCTGACGGATGATCCCCCGGGTGTCGCGGCCTGCACTCCCGGCCTCGCGACGGAAACAGGGGGAGAAGGCCGTCATTAACTTGGGAAGCTCTTCGGCTGCAAGAATCTCGTCGTGATAGATGTTGGTTAGAGGTACTTCCGCCGTGGGGATGAGATAGAGGTCCTCATCACACACTTTAAAAAGATCCTCCTCGAACTTCGGGAGCTGTCCCGTGCCCTCCAGCATACGACTGTTGACCATATAGGGCACGGCATACTCTTCGAAGCCTTTGGAGATATTTTTTTCGAGAAAGTAGTTGATCAGAGCCGTCTGAAGCCGTGCTCCCTGGCCTTTGAGAAGCGCGAAGCGGCTCTTGGCCAGCTTGACGCCTCGCTCGAAATCGATCCATCCGTTTTGCTCTGCCAGTTCCCAGTGCTCCTTGGGTTCAAAGTCGAAACGACGAGGCTCCAAAACCCGCCGAATCTCTACATTCTCCTCTTCGTCGGCGCCTTCGGGGACCGATGCATCGGGAAGATTGGGAATCCCCAGCGCCAGGGCGGCCAGAGCCTCTTCCGCCTTTCGCACCTCTTCTTGATGAGACGCGACCTCCCTCTTCATCCAACCGACCTGCTCCTGCAACTCCGTGGTATCTTTTCCTTCACGCTTGTACTGACCAAAAAGTTTCGAGAGTCGGTTCTGTTCCGCCCTGGCCTCTTCATAGTGCCGCATTGTCGCTTTGAGCTTTTCAAAGCGTTCCTTGAGATGTTCCAGAATCTCTCGGGTGACCCCTTTTTTCAAAAGACGCTCGGATGCCTCTTCGAAATGATTCTGCAGATATTTGAGATCGATCATCCTCTGCTCCGTTGAATTAAATGGGGGATTATATCATTTTCCCAACGCTTCGCTTCGGCGATAAGCCGCTTCCATCGCTTCGATAAAAGCATCACGGACGGCACCTTTTTCCAGGGCAAGATAGCCGGCGGCGGTGGTGCCTCCGGGAGACATGACCCGGTCTTTGAGCAATGCCGGATGTTCGTCGGCCAGCAAGGCACCCATCCCATCCATCAACCCGGAGAGATATTCGTAGCTTACCGAGCGGGGAAGGCCCAGATTGACGGCTCCGTCGGCCAGGGCTTCGGCCACAAGCGCCAACCATGCGGGCGCAGAGCCTCCCAGGCCCGTAGCGATATCGAGCTGCTTCTCGTTCTCAAGCCAGATCGCCTTGCCGATAGAGGAGAGAATCTCCAGAGCTTGGGCTTTGAAGGAGCTGTCCCCGGTAACCGAGGTGACCGATTTGCCTTTTAGCGCGGCAATATTGGGCATGGCACGGATATAGGCTTTCGCGGCGATCCGCTCCCGCAATTTACTCAGAGGAGTACCGGCGAGAATCGAGACCAATGCTTCTGCTTCCCCCTGAGTGCTCAGATTTTCAAGGGACTGAGGCTTAATCGCCAGAATTACGACATACCCCTCCAGGGAGGGTATATCGCCACGAAGTGAGATATTAGGATAACGCTTGGACAGTTCATCCCGTCGTACCGCCCTCCCCTCGACGACGGTCAAATCGTAGTCTCTAAGTCCGGGGATCATTGCAGCCCCCATATTACCCGCACCAATCAATAAGAGTTTCATCTTTTTATCCTTCCGCTTTTTGGAAAGATTATACTTGAAATAGTAAAAAAGAGAGATTTCGGTCCGAAAGGACCGGAAGGAGAAGCTTATTTAGCGGGGCCCTTTTCCAGCGCTTCTAACGCGTATTTTTTACCCAGCTCATAGGCTTTGAGGTTCGCTTCATGAACCTTTTTGGGAACCTTGCTCAACATCGTCTCGATTAGCACATCGTCGGGCAGAGCCTTCGTCATCGTATTGGCAATGGCTAGAGCGACGACGCTCTGGGTAATGACGTTGCCTACTTCTTCCTTGGCGATAGTGATAATGGGGATCTCGTAGATTTTATATTTTTTCTTATCCTCTTCGGTAGGATAGACCAGATTGGGATCGATAACGATCGTCCCCCCCTCCGCGACGCCGTCCTTAAAGAGCTGATAGCTCTTGTCGGCCACGGAGAGCATGAAGTCGATCTGACCGTCGATGGCATAAGGGTAATAGATCTCTTTGTCGTCAAGCTGGATATCGACAACCGTAGGACCTCCCCGAACCTGAGAGGTATAGGTCGCCGTTTTGACGCCGTAACCTCCCATTTTGATTTTCGCCGCGGCGAAAATCTCTCCGGCCAGGAGGACACCCTGACCGCCGACACCGGTAAATCGCATGACAATTTTGCTCATCTTCCCGCCCCTTAGATTTTTTTCTTGAAATCGTCGGGTGTAATCTTGGGCCGCAGACCCTGATGCACCTTTTTGACCTCTTCATACATATCGCAGTACTCTTCCGCCTCGGTATCCTCTTTGAGTACACCGGTAGGCAGGTAGTTGATCTTCTCCTCTTCACTCAAAGCATCCCACTTTTTCTTAGGCATCGTGATGGAGTCGATCCAATCCAGGTTTTCTATCGCACTGGCCATTTTGTTCTTCCGTCCCAGGTTGATGTGGCAGTTGGACATAGCCTCGACATAACTGAAGCCTTTATGTGCCAGCGCCTTGTAGATCACTTTCTCAAGCTTCCGAGGCTCGGAGACGTTTTCACGGGCGACAAAGGAGGCGCCGGCTGCTTCGGCCAGCTTGCAGCCGTCGAAGGTAGGATCGATGTTTCCGGCTTTCTGGCTGACGGTCCAGAAGCCCCGAGGAGTGGTGGGAGAGGTCTGGGAATTGGTCAAGCCGTAGATAAAGTTCTGGATCACGATCAGTGTCATATCGATATTGCGGCGGCATCCGTGGATCGTATGGTTTCCGCCGATGGCCAGGGCATCACCGTCACCGGCAACGCAAATGACGTGCTTGTCGGGATTGGCCAGTTTGATCCCCGTGGCAAAGGCGACGGTCCGACCGTGGGTCGTATGAACGGTATTGAAATCCACATAGGAGCTGAAACGGCCGGAACAGCCGATTCCCGACACTACGCAGACATCGTCTTTGTTCCATCCGAGCTTGTCAACCGCACGGATGAAGGCTTTGAGAATAACGCCGTCGCCGCATCCCCAGCACCAGAGCGTGGGCATCTTTTCGGTGCGTAAATATTCGTCGTAATTAAATGCCATCTTAGAATACCTCCTTGACTTTATCGATAATATCCTGGGGCGAGAAGGGCCGCCCGTTGGTTTTGGTCAGCTTCTGGATATCTTTACGGCCCATGGCGCGCTGGATCTCCTCAAGATACTGCCCCTGGTTCAGCTCAATGGAGAGCACCTTGTCAAACTTCTGTCCCAATTCGTAAAGCCGCTCTTCAGGACTGGGCCAGAGGGTGATGGGACGGAACATTCCGGCTTTGATTCCCTCTTCCCGGAGACGGTCGATCGCCTCCCGGATAGCCAAGGAAGCGGAGCCGTAGCCGATCAAGAGAATATCGGCGTCATCGAGCAGATACTCTTCGTTCAGTTCGATCTCGTCACGATGCTCGTCGACCTTCCGGAAGAGGCGATCGATCAGCTTGCGGCAGGTCTCCTTCTCCTCTGTCGGGAAACCGTCGCGATCGTGATGGAGTCCGGTGAAATGGTAGCGATACCCCTGGAACATGGGATTGAGAATCGCCGGCTCATCCTGGGGCACTTCGTAGGGATGGTAATCCTTGGGATCCCCCTCAAACTTCCTACGAGGTTTGATACCGGCCTTGACCTCTTCGACCGTCGGCAGCTCCGCTTTGGCGTGCATATGGCCGATGGTCTCGTCCAGAAGCACGAAAACTGGCTGCATAAAGCGATCGGCGAGATTGAAGGCACGAACCGTTTCGGTATAGCACTCCGCCAAATTCCCTGCACAGAGGGTAATCGACTTGTAGTCTCCGTGGCTGGGGTTTTTGGCCTGAGCGACGTCTCCCTGGCTGACACGGGTCGGCAACCCCGTGGAGGGACCGCCCCGCATTACGTTGACGACGACCAGGGGTACCTCGGCCATCTGTGCCAATCCCAGGTTCTCTGCCTTAAGACTGATTCCGGGACCCGATGTAGCCGTAAGGCTCCGGACTCCGCTCATCGAGGCGCCGATCGCTGCGGCAACACCGCCGATCTCATCTTCCATCTGGATCGCCACGCCTCCCACTTTGGGAAGCAGGTCGGAGATGGTGTGCATGACTTCACTAGATGGGGTAATCGGATAGCCTCCGAAAAACATACATCCGGCGTCGACAGCTGCCATAGCTGCCAGATCGTTACCTGAAGCAATCACTTCTCTTTTTTTGCTCATACAACCTCCTTCAGTTATGCGCCGAGCATCATATAATCGTTTTCGGCGATTTTTTTCGCGCGCTCTTTAGCCTGATCGCTCAGCTTGGCGAACTTGTACTCCTTCTTATCCGCCACATAAATGGCGAAATCGGGACAGGCCAGCTCACACTCGTTACAGCCGATGCAATCCTCAGGCGCAATGATCGTAATCATCGACCCCAAAACGGAATGCGGCTCGTAGCGCATCGCCAGAACGCCCGCCGGACAGACGGAGACGCAAAGGTCACACGCTTTGCAGTTGGCCTCATTGGTCCAGACCGGCGTATTTTCAGGAGCTTTCATCAATGACATACTCTTCCCCTTTTTCAATGGTTTGCAGTGAAGTATCACTATGGGATTAGCATAACCAAGTTTGAATAAGTCGCCTATTAAGGGGGGTTATTTTATTTAGAAGGAAGAAAGTTTGTTACCGTAGGAAGCAAGCCTCGAGAGAGGGGGATTACTTTGGGAGACTAACGACGCTTTTTCGGTTCGAACTGATCGAGTATACGGGAAAAGGAGGAAAAACAAAAAACGTTTTGAATGGTATCTTAAACATCGATCGCTCTTTAGGAACTAATTTTAATGCAAAAATTAAGAACTCTGAGGGAAACAAATAAAGCTTCAAACTCTGCCCCAGAAGGGGAGGTAGAAGGGCTTAGCCCTTGCACTTGAAGGTGATTCCGTAATTGCCTTTGATATGCATCAGCTCAGGGGTATCGACCTTGACCTGTTTGATGTGCTTGTGGGCTTTAAGGTAAGTCTCGACCGTCTCCCAGATCGGCTCTCCGGGAGATTTGGAACCGACCGTTGCCCACCCGGCGACCTTGTACTTCTTCTTGGGATCGAGCTTTTTGCCGTTGCTCAGGGTGATGTCGCTGAGACGGTTGCCAATCTTGGCGATGGGGTCGAATTTGTAGGAGATTCCCCCGGTACGTACCATATCCCCGCCCTGCTGATAGTAAGGATCGGGGTTGAAGAGGTTGTCGGCTACGTCTTCGAGGATCATTTTGATCGTCGCTCCATCCATCTCCTTGAGGTAGGTCTCGGGATAGGTCATTGCCGTCTGGGTTGCCAGGTCGTCGAAGGTGATTTCCTGACCGGGGATTACCGTCGTTCCCCAGCGGAATCCGGGAGAAAGGCTGATATCCGCACCCTTAACCTCCCGCAGCGCGTCGCAGATGATCTGATCCCAGCTTCCATTGAAGTTTCCGCGGCGGAAAAGGGTCACTTCCGTAGTAGCAATGACGCGGTTGAGATCTTTGGCGAAAGGCTTGCGAACCTTTTCGATGTATTTTTTCATCATGGGATCTTCGGGAATCAGATCAGAGAAGATCGGCAGCAGCGTGAATTTGAAATCCCGGATCTTGCCGTTTTGAATATCTAGGTCGAGCACGTTAAGGAATTTCCCATTAGAGCCGGCGTTGCAGACGTAGGTTACGCCACCTTTATTCTTGACCGGCCATGCCTCGGGCACACCGTCGTGGGTGTGGCCGCCCATGATAAAGTCGATTCCGCTGACGTTTTGTGCCATCTTCTTGTCCACGTCATATCCGTTGTGGGAGATGACGATCACGGCATCGGGTTTCTCTTTTTTACGGATGCTATCAACCAGCTCCTGCATATCTCCGTCGTTGATTCCGAAGGTCAGATCAGGGATGAAACGTTTGGGGTTGGCAATGGTCGTATAGGGGAATGCCTGACCGATGACGGCAATGCGGTGTTTCCCGACATTTTTGATCGTATAGGGCTTGAAGGCCCAACCGGTATCTTCATCATAGGGAGTGAACTTATCCTCCATGATAGCATCCTCTTTGACCTTGACATTCTGGGCAACGAATTCTGCCTTGAGCATCTTGATGTTTTCGAGGATCTCTTTCTCGGTGTAGGTAAACTCCCAGTGTCCAGTACAGACATCCACACCCAGGAGGTTCATGGCACCGACCATGTCTTTCCCGCGGGTTTGCAGCGCTGTCCAGCTTCCCTGCCAGGTATCCCCGCCGTCCATGAAGAGGGTCTTCTCTTTGCCGAAATCGTTGCGGAGAAAATCGACTACGGTCTTGAGCTGAGCGAATCCTCCCACACGGCCCATTCCTTTGGCATGCTGGTTGAAATTCAGGCAAGTCAAAGCGTATTCAAGATGCTTGTTGCCTTCGATACCGTAATACTTCATGAAATATTCCCCGACGATATGGGGCGGCTTGTTTTTATTTTCATAGTACCCCAGATTGACGCTGGGTTCCCGGAAATAGACGGGAACCAGCTGAGCATGGGAGTCGGTCATATGCAGGATCCGTGCATTTCCAAAGGGTTTGAGCTTGTAATAATCCTGGAGTCTACCGTTGGGTTCGATCCGGGTGTGGGAATTGGCAAAAAGCGGGGCCGATCCCAGAACTGCCATCATATAGACAAATTCTCGTCTGTTCATTGTGATCCTTTTCTTTTGTATAAATAAAAGCTAAAAGCAAAAAGCTCTATGCTCAAGCCTTCAGCTTTGCGCTTTGCATTAAATCCGATTCCTCCGGAGGGAGAAATCAGAACTTAAAGCCGTCGCCAGGAATTGCTAAGCGATAGGTCTTGTCCGCCTCTTTGACCTGCTGCAGAGCGCGTACGGCGAAAGTACAGGCTCTCCACGCAGCGTAGTCGGTCTTGAAGGTCTTTTTCTTCTCTTTACCCTTGGCCTTGTATTTCAGGGTTACTTCAGGCTTCTTGGCTTTGACCGCCTCTTTGAGTCCCTTGATGTAGACGCTATTGCGGATTCCGAGTCGCTTAAACTCCACTCCCAGCTCGACCGCCGCCGGATTGTACTTCTCGGCGATCGCCAGAACCTTGGCAACTCCATTTGCTTTGACATCACAGACCTTTTTGACATCGAGCTTGGCCGCTTCGTCTACCATCTTCATCGCATCGCCTGCCGTCGCGGCTGCCGTGAGGGCAAGCCCCAGGCTCAGGGTCGCAATCGTTTGATTGATTCTTTTCATCCTGCCCTCCTTACTTTCTGACATCGGGCCCATCGACGGGCAGTCCGTTGGACATATAGGACATGAAGTAGATCATCTCCGCCGTCCAGTCGCTCGAAGGCTTGTGGGGATTCTCACCCTGGTTCTTCTCGCATCCTTTGATTCGGCGCTCCATGGTCCCCAGCCCCTGCCACTTCAGGCGATAGACGGGGAAGTGAGTCGTCTGGCCCAGCAACGGAGAGAGATACTCCCGACGGACACGCTGTCCCGCACCCTGGACATGGCAGTTGGCACAGGAGAGCTTCAGGTAACCCCGCTGAGTGTAATACTCCTTCTTGCCCCGCTCGTAGGCTTCGGCTGCGGCTTTGGAGTTGATCTGGACATTGACTTTCTTGCCCGCTTCGGTACTCTTGGCGGCGAAGTATGCTTCCAGATCGGTCATCTTGCCCTTGGTCATCTTCCAAGGCTTTTGGCCGTTAGCGACGAGACACTGGTTGATGGCCCGGGTCAGGGTAACGACTTTGCCGCTTTTGTCGTCGAATTTGGGATACTCGCCGGCGATGGCGGGATCGGGGAAGCACTTCTTGAAGAAGGCGTACTTGTTGTAGAGCTCCTCTCCCGCATCGATGTTGTCCTCATAAGGAGGCATCTCTTTGATCTCTTCGTATTGTGCCCTGCCCTCTTTGTTAAAAGCGTAGGATCCCAGACGGAAGTCCTCCACTTTCTTGACGGGCTGCATGTTGTTTTTCAACTCTTTGTCGGTGGAATAGGGAAAGTACAATCCCCGATTCTTCAGAGGGTTCTCAAAGCGCTTAAGCGTGTACTCCACCAGAGCCTTGCGATCCTTCTCCGCCTGAGCATTATAGCTGCCGGCAGCTAGGATGGCGCTTCCGACAAGCATCAATACGGATGCCTTGACGATACTCTTCTTCATCTTTACTCCTTTCTGAGGACGGGACCCGCAGGTCGGTTTACTTGATCTTGGCCTTACCGGTCTTTGTGTTCCCTTTAAGATCTACCCAGGTGATCTCGACCTCTTCTCCTTTTTTCCCGCCCTTGAAGTAAAACTTCATATAAGGATTCTTGGAGAGGAATTGGCTGGTGGAGACTTCGTAGACAAGCGCTCCCTCGTTTTTCGCAGTAACATAGACGATGAAGTTGGCTTCTTTGCCTTTTTTCTTCGCTTCCCGATAGCTGAGCATGGGATGCTTCATCATTACCTTGACTTCGGTTTTGTCGCCTTTGGATTTCGCTTTGATTCTCATAGATACTTCCTTTCGTTACTTTTCTTTAGTTCCGTTTGTTAACGCACGCTAGACACTGCTCCGCTTTGGGCATCAGCCGCCGCAGCCGCCGACGGTGACTTTCACGACCTTGTCGGCTTTGTAGAGCTTACCGTCGATCTCGGCGACAACGACCACATGACCGGTCTGCTGCATCTTGATCCGGACAGAGTAGTTGGGAATTCCACGTTCTGGAACGTCGAAGATCGCGACAACTGCTTCGGGATCCGCCGTCTGCATCAGGACAATCTTCTTGGCCCCATCGGCCTGAAACGTTACGGGAACGACCGCACCGTTTTCGGCGATATCGGGAGCTTTGAGTTTGATCTTGCCCTCTTCGACTTTGTCACTGCCGAAGATCGCCTTGATTGCCTCATTGACCCCCTTCATGTCCTCGCCCTTGGCCTTCTCGTCATTTTTGATTTTCCAAACTTTAGGAAGTTTTTCACGATAGTTCGTAGCAAAAACTGCAGAGGGAGTTGCCGCCGCTACCGCCAGCAGTCCTGCACCCATACCCAAAAATTTTCTTCTTTCCATGTTCGTTCCTTTCTTTCGTGGAGTTTGATTAGTTGATCGTCTTGAGATAGGCGACGACAGCCTTGATCTGATGGTCATCCAACACCCCATTCTTACCAAAGGGCGGCATCGCCGAAATCGGATTGGTGGTGTAGGGATCGTAGACCTTGTCGTACAAAGCCTGTTCAGGCCATGCAGAGAGTCCCTGCAGCTTTGGGCCCAGGCTGCCCGGATTGTTGATATCCTTGCCGTTGACGGCATGACAGGCTAGGCAGTTACCGATCTTTTTGGTGTTGAAAATCTTCTCACCCTCCTTGACCAGATCGGCATTGCCCGCACTCGCGGACACGCTCAGGACGACAGCCAGAGCCGAAGCCCTTGCCAGCAGTTTCATTCTCTGCATTTTCTACTCCTTATTTGCTTTTTCCAACCATGTAGTCGGTGATCGCTTTGACTTGATCATCCGACAGGCTCATATTTCCTCCCTTGGGAGGCATACCGTTGAATCCTTTGATGGCGTGCTCATAAAGAGTCTTTTTGCCCTGCTTGATGCGAGGTGCCCAGTCATCTTTGTTCCCGACAACCGGCGCACCCGCAGCGCCAGTGGCGTGACATGCAGCACAATTGGCTTTATAGTCCGCTTCGGCTGCATTGTTTCCCCCGCTTTTGGCTTTGAGGACCGGCTTTTCTACCGCCGTATTGAATTCAGGTGTCTCTCCGATAGCGTAGCGGGGTACCTTGACGGTCGGCGTGATACTATCGGTGGCATCAATTTTAATGTGCATCACTTTAACCTTCTTCGGATCGATACACCCTTTCATACACCGAGTATTGTGGGTATCGGGTACTCTCAGGTTGTTGTACTCGAAGCCCTTCTCGTTGGGCATATGAACCTTCTTGAGAAACTCGGCATTGATGACCGTATCATCCTCAATATCTTTACCGTCAACCTTGATCTCGTTGAGCTGAAGAAGATAACCCAGGATTCCGTATACCTCATCGTTGGTCAGTTTCTTAGGCGTCGGTAACGGCATCGCCATCTTGATATACCAGTAAAAAGGCGTAATGTAAGGCGCATAGCTTCCCAAGGTCTTCTCCGGACCTTCGTCTCCCCCGGTCTTAGCCTGATGGGTCAGCGTACCAAAACCACCGACTAGAACTGGGTTCTTCCCTACGCCTTCACCGAAGTCCCCATGGCACGACGCACAGTTTTTGGCGAAGACCTCAGCTCCCTTTTCGACCGTCATCTGTCCGGGAGGCAGGCCCTTGCCGTCGGGACGTACATCGACATTCCATCCGGCAATCTGCTCAGGGGTGGCGTTCTGCCCGTACTTCAGCTGATTCTTTTTCAGCTTAACCACATCGCCTTCAATAACAGGGCGCATAATTGCTCCGTCCACATTGATGGGACGACCCTTTTTATCCTTACTAATCCCATGGTAGGGATAATGATCCGGATTGGCGACTTTATAGTGCTTCGCTTTTGCTGCGCCTTCGGAGGCCAATGCAACGGAGGCGCTCAAAGCTAGAGCTCCTGTCCACAGTGCGAGATTACGCGCGACGAATCTGGACATTGTTCACCTCCCCGTTTGCTTTGACTTCCCAGTACTGGATCGCATTTCTGTGATAAATAAATTCGGTACCTCGTGCATCAAGCAGCTGTTGCTGCTCAGGCTGGGTATAGCCGGTTTCATCAGTGGAGCGACTACCGATAATCAGCGGCTTGCCATCCCAATCGAAATAGAATTCGAAGCGTGTGATCATTTTGGGTAGTTTCTCACTGGTAATCGTCGCTTCATGCCAAGTCTTACCGCCATCAAGCGTCACATCGACCTTCTCAATCTTACCCTTTCCGCTCCAGGCAATACCTGCGAGCTTGGTCGGACCGGGTTTGCGCCCTTCCCAACCTCTTTCAGGACAGGGAGAAGTAATAACCGAGTCGGATTCGAAGACCCAGTTGTACATCTTGGCATGCCCATCGGGGAGCAACTCGGTATATTTGGTCGTCTCTTCACGAACCCACCAAGACTTGTCATCGAACTTGAGCCGGCGCAGCCATTTGGTCTGGATAACGCCTTCCCAACCCGGCAGAAGTAGACGAACAGGATAACCGTTTTCCGGACGCAGAGCTTCGCCGTTCATGGCATAGACCAGCATCGCATCGTCAAGAACCTTTTCAATGGGTACGGAGCGCCCCACACCGGCGGGGTCGGAGCCTTCCGAGAACATCCACTTCGCCTCAGGCTTGAGACCGATATCCTCAAGAATCGTCTTGACCAGCACACCGGTGTATTCCGAGGCAGAAAGCATTCCGTGAGTAACTTGAAGAGAGTTCAAACCCGGACCCCGAGCTTCCATCGCACTGTTGGCGGGGCAGGAGAAGAAATATTTCTTCGTGACGCTGGGATAGCGTTTGAGATCCTCCAGAGTCAGGATCACCGGTCGCTCCACCAAACCATGAATCATCAACCGCCATTCAAGGGGGTTGATATCCACGACACCGCCGTGACAGCGGACGAAATGCAGTCCATTGGGAACGATAGTCCCCTCGAGATCCTGCCAGGGGGTGAAGCTTACCGACGCCTTCTGATCTGCAGTCAACCAGGGAACGATCCGCCGAACAACGTTGGCCTCGTACTTCGAAGGCATCCCATAAGGATACGTATTGACGTCACGACCCCAACTTTTGCCCCACTTAGGCACATGGGGAGGCAAATTCTCCGGATCGGGCTTGAACTCACCCGCTTTCGCGCTGCTGCTGATCGCACCGCTCATGGCCGCTGCGGCACCGACGGAGAAGGCCACGCCGCGTTTTAGAAAATCACGGCGTTCTTCTTTGGGTACTTCCTCCAGCTGCTTCGCGACCTCCTGGATCATCTCGGCAGTTGTCGGAGAGTGGACCTTCCGGTCCTTATCATTCATCATTGAATAATCTCCTTTCTCATAGTTCTTTGACCTAGATTAGTCAGTTGACAGTATAACGCTATATAACTAAATTTAATATAAATAGAGAAAAATCGATGATTGACTCTTTCTGCTGTTACTTATCGGAACAAAAAATATTAATTAATTTTCTATAAATTATCATTCTAAATATAATATATTTTATTGATAAAAAGCGCCTATATATATTTAATCAATTGATAAAATGTATATTTATCTTTAGGAATTGAGAAAAGAATAAATATAAAATCTAAAGGAGTAGAAATTGGGGGAATGCAACGAGCTCTCCGCTTCGCAAAGGCGCCAAGGGAGAATCTCCGCAGCTTTAGTTGCTGAGAACTTCTTTGACTGCCTTGCCGATATCCGCAGGGGAGACGACGACTTTGACACCGGCGGCTTCCAGAGCCGCCATCTTCTCAGCCGCCGTACCGCTACCGCCGCTGATGATGGCGCCGGCATGACCCATACGCTTACCCTTGGGAGCGGTCTGTCCGGCGATAAAGGCGACGACGGGCTTGGAGATATTCTCCTTGATATAGGCTGCCGCCTGGATCTCCAAATCTCCGCCGATCTCACCGATCATCACGATCGCCTCGGTCTCGGGATCGGCTTCGAACATCGGAAGCAACTGCTTGTAACTCAGCCCGATAATCGGGTCTCCTCCGATTCCCACTGCCGTAGTGATGCCGTAGCCCTCCTGAACAACCTGATGGCTTGCCTCATAAGTCAGTGTTCCGGATTTGGAGATGAGGCCGACGTTGCCCTTCTTGAAGATATTGCCGGGCATGATGCCGATCTTACACTCTTCGGCAGTAATAATACCCGGACAGTTGGGACCGATAGTGCTCATGCCCTTCTTGGTCGCGTACATCTTGGCAAACATCATATCCCGAACGGGAGCGCCTTCGGTAATGATCACCGCCAGCTCGATCCCTGCGTCGGAGGCTTCCATCACCGCATCGGCGACAAAAGCGGGGGGAACGAAGATCATGCTGACCGTCGCGCCGGTCGTTGCAACCGCCTCCTCGACGGTATTGAAAACCGGCCTGCCCAGGTGCTCCTGGCCCCCTTTGCCAGGAGTGACCCCTCCGACGATCTGCGTACCGTACTCAATACACTGGGAGGCGTGGAAGGTCCCCTCTTTCCCGGTGAAACCTTGAACGATAACTTTGGTATCTTTGTTGACGAGAATGGACATTAGATCTCTCCTTTCGCCGCGGCAACAGCTTTGCGGGCACCGTCGGCAAGATTTTCTGCGGCAATAATATTCTCAATATTTGCATTTTTAAGGATCTCGGCGGCTTCATTGGCATTGGTACCGTCGAGACGGACCACGACAGGGACATTAACGTCGGTAATCTTGGTCGCTTCAAGGATTCCGTTGGCGACCCGGTCGCAGCGAACGATCCCTCCGAAGATGTTGACGAAAATCGCTTTGACGTTGGGATCTTTGAGAATGATCTCGAATCCTTTGGCGACCGTCTCGGGATTGGCTCCGCCTCCCACGTCGAGGAAGTTGGCCGGTTCGCCCCCTTCGTGCTTGATAATATCCATCGTCGCCATGGCCAAACCGGCTCCATTGACCATACATCCTACGTTGCCGTCGAGTTTGATATAACTCAATCCGTGAGCCTTGGCTTCGAGCTCGGTGGGTTCTTCCTCTTCCAAATCCCGCATCTCTGAGATATCGGGATGACGATAGAGTGCATTGTCGTCAAAGCCCATCTTGGCATCCAGGGCGAGGAATTTGCCGTCACCCGTCTTGATGAGAGGATTAATCTCGATCATCTCGGCATCGTTGTCCATATAGACCTCGTAGAGGGCCTTGGCAAACTTGATAAAGGTGCCGATCTCCTCTTTGGGGAGTCCCAGGCCAAAGGCAAGCTTACGGCCGTGGAATCCCTGAAATCCCACGGTAGGGTCAATCGTGACCTTGACAATCTTTTCGGGTGTCTCGGCGGCAACTTTCTCGATCTCCATCCCTCCTTCGGTCGAAGCCATCATCACGGGCATCTCTGCAGCCCGATCCAGTAGCATGCCCAGATAAAACTCCTTTTGGATATCGGCACCCTCTTCGATATAGACTTTGTGGACCACCTTTCCTTCGGGACCCGTCTGGTGCGTCACCAGAGTCATCCCCAGAATCTTGTCGGCCCATTCCCGAACTTCATCGAGGGATTTGGCCAATTTGACACCGCCGCCCAGGCCCCGCCCTCCAGCATGGATCTGAGCTTTGACCACCCAGAGTGATCCTCCCAGTTCCTTGGCCGCTTCCACCGCCTCGTCGACGGTAAAGGCAACGCGACCGCGAGGGACGGGTACGCCGTACTTGCGGAAAATCTCCTTCGCCTGATACTCATGAATATTCACGATATTCTCCTTTCGGGTTGAAGTCCTTTATTATAGTTAAGCCTAAGGAAAGTATAGGTGAATGCGGGTTATATAACAGATAAAATACTTTGAAGTGTTAAGATATTACACTCAGTCTTCTCGCTGGGCGTAGCGAAAGAGGCCTCTTTGGAAGGAAGGTAGATTAATCCTTCACTTCATACTTCGCCCTACCCATTTCATAGAGATCGTTTCCGTAGGTATCGTTGATGACGGTGACGGGGAAATTTTCCACTTCGAGTTTGCGTATCGCTTCGGGGCCCAGTTCGGGGTAGGCGATCACTTCGGCACTCTTGATCGCCTTGGCGATCAGCGCTCCCGCACCTCCGGTCGCACCGAAATAGACCGCTTTGTGTTTGATACAGGCATCTTTGACCGCCTGGTTGCGTTTGCCCTTGCCGATCATCCCTTTCTGACCATGCTCGATGAGGATCGGAGAGTAGCTGTCCATCCGGTAGCTGGTGGTCGGACCGGCACTGCCGATAGGCTCTCCCGGTTTGGGAGGCGTCGGTCCGACGAAATAGATCACGCTGCCTTTGAGGTCAAAGGGTAGCTCTTTGCCTGCTTCGATAAGATCCACCAAGCGCTTATGGGCCGCATCACGAGCGGTATAGATCGTACCGCTTAGATAGACGATGTCGCCTGCCTTGAGCTTGCTGACATCCTCGTCGCTCAGGGGCGTGGTCAAATGATACTCTGCCATGATCGATCCTTTAAAGGGTAATGTGACTGTGACGGGAGCTGTGGCACTGAACGTTGACGCTCACGGGCAGCGAAGCGATGTGGCAGGGATTTTTCTCTACATGGACTGCCAGGACCGTTTGGGTCCCTCCCATCCCCATGGCGCCGATTCCCAACTTGTTCAGCTCCTCTTTGAGCTCCTGCTCAAAAGCGTTCAAATCCGGATCGGGATTGGGAGTGCCCGCTTCGCGGAAGAGCGCATGCTTGGAGGATTTTGCCGCCACTTCGAAGGTCCCTCCGATTCCGACACCGACAATGATGGGAGGACAGGGGTTGGGACCGGCGTCGCTGATGACCTGCTTGACGAAAGCTTTGATACCCTCTTTGCCCTGAGCCGGAGCCAGGACGGTGGCGCGGGAGACGTTTTCACTCCCGCCACCTTTGGCAGCATATTCAATCTCAATCTTATCCCCGGGAACGAGATCGAAATGGATAATTGCCGGAAGGTTATAGCCGATCTCGTCTTTGAGGTTGTGGCGATCGAAGCAGTCGCAGGTCGAAGCCCGTAGATACCCCTCTTTGTAGGCCTGTTCCGTCGCTTCGTTAATGGCATCCCGGAAAGAGCCGCCCGTCAACTTCACCTCTTCGCCTACATTGACGAAGTAGACCGCCAGTCCCGTATCCTGACAGAGAGGACGATCCTCTTCGCTGGCCAGATGAGCGTTGTCGAGGATCTGTTTGAGGACCGACTTGGCCACTTCGCTCTGCTCCTCCTCGTAGGCTTTTTCAATCGCTTTAAGGGCATCCTCGGGTAGATGGGACGCCGTATGCATGACCATCGCCTTCACTGATTTTACAAGATCTTCGTAAGCTATCTCTCTCATAGTGTTCCTTTAGGCTTCTTCATTGATGATGTTGTCATCGGGATTGCTGAAAAAGTTGTTCTTCTTCAACACGTTGATCATACTCCGGACCGATGCGACGCTTTTGGCAAACTTTTTCTTCTGCCCTTCGTTGAGGGTCACTTCAAAGACCTTCTCCACGCCGTTGGCCCCCAGAGCGACGGGTACGCCGCTGACGACGTCACGGTATCCATAATGCCCGTCGAGGTAGACGGCGCAAGGGTGGATCTGCTTCGTATCTTTAAGAATTGCTTCGACCATGATCGCAGTGGATTTGGCAGGTGCATAGTAGGCCGAGCCGGTCTTGAGATAGCCGACGATCTCCGCACCTCCGTGCTTGGTCCGCTCCACCACATCGATGATCTCCTCTTCACTGAGAATATCCGTCAGGGGCACCCCGGCGACGGTGGAAAACTTGGGCAGAGGCACCATGTCGTCCCCATGGCCTCCCATGACCGAAGCCCGGATCTGCCCGGCTCCATAGCCGATCTTCTCATAGATGAAATGGGCCATCCGGGCACTGTCGAGGATCCCCGCCATTCCGACGACCCGTTCCTTGGGGAAACCGCTCTCCTTGAAGGCCACATAGGTCATGACATCCAGGGGGTTGGAAACCATAATGATAATGGCATCAGGGGCATGCTCTTTGACGTCCTGTACTACCTCTTTCGTGATTTCGGCATTGATCATCAGCAAGTCGTCGCGGCTCATCCCCGGCTTGCGGGGAGAGCCGGCGGTGATGACCACCACGTCGCTGCCGGCCATATCGCTGGCCTGTTCGGCAACGCTGACCAAGGTATGCTGTCTGGCGGCGTTGGCGGCCTGGGACATATCCAGCGCCTTACCTTTGGCGATCTCCGGCTGACGATCCCGAAGCATCACTTCATGACAGGTTCCTTTCATCGCCAGGGAGTAGGCGACGGTAGCTCCGACGTTACCGGCACCGATGATGGATACTTTTTTTCCTCTTTTCATAATGCTCCTTTGATTTCGGAGGCTCCCAAATCTTCCGGGCAAAACATAACTCAAAAGTGGACTTTTCAATTATGCCTTGCGCTCACCGGTCGGATTTGGAAGCCTTCTGGATATTAGCTACGGCGACGATTTTATCTCACATTGATTACGAAACGGTCGCCGCGACGTTTCGTAACCGAGAGGGGTTTAGATAGAGTCGATGATCTGGTTGAAGGTGCCGCTGGGGCGCATCGCAGCCTCGGCCCGGGCATCGTCGGGATGGTAATAGCCTCCGATGTCCTTGGCCTCTCCCTCGACCGCGAGCAGTTCAGAGAGAATCTTCTCCTCGTTCTTGACCAGAGCATCGGCGACAGGAGTGAAGGTGTCCGCGAGTTCACTGTCGGCAGTCTGAGTACTCAGCGCCTCGGCCCAGTAGCGGGCCAGCCAATAATGGCTCGCCTTGTTGTCGGGCTCGCAGCATTTGCGGCTGGGGGCCTTGTCGTTGTCCAGATAGCCTTCGTTGGCCTTGTCCAGTGTCTCGGCCATGACGCCGATACGCTCATCTTCGGATTTCATATACTCCATCCGTAGGGACTCGGCCAGGGCTAGGAACTCACCCAGACTGTCCCAGCGCAGATGCCCCTCTTTGAGGAACTGCTCGACATGCTTGGGAGCCGAACCGCCCGCACCCGTCTCGAAGAGTCCGCCCCCGGCAAGCAGGGGGACAATGGAGAGCATCTTGGCCGAAGTTCCCAGCTCTAGGATGGGATACATATCGGTCAGGTAGTCGCGAAGGACGTTTCCGGTGACGGAGATCGTATCTTTACCGGCACGGACCCGCTCGTTGGTGTAGTATGTCGCCGTCTCTACGTCCATAATAGGCAGCTCCAGACCAGTAGTATCGTGCTCTTTAAGATATTTTTTCACCAGTTTGATCATGTTGGCATCATGGGCTCGCTTTTCATCCAGCCAGAAGACGGCGGGAACCCCCTCGATCCGTGCACGCTCAACGGCCAGACGAACCCAGTCGCGAATCGCTACGTCTTTGGCCCGGACCAGGCGCCAGATATCACCTTTTTCCACCTCGTGTTTCATCAGCACGTTGCCGCTCTCGTCCACGACCTCCATCACCCCGTCTTCGGCGACTTCAAAGGTCGTCGGATGGGAGCCGTACTCTTCGGCCTTCTTGGCCATCAGCCCCACGTTGGAGACTCGCCCCATGGTAGTAACGTCGAACTGACCGTTCTTCTTGCAGTCTTCCATCATCGCCTCGTAGAAGCGTCCGTAGCTACTGTCGGGGATGACCGCCAGGGTTTCACGTGCCGCGCCGTCTTTGTCCCACTGTTTGCCCCCCTCTCGGATAACGACAGGCATAGAAGCATCGACGATCACCAGGTTGGGGGCGTCCAGATTGGTGATGAGCTTGTCACTGTCGCTCATAGCCAGAGCGGGATCGGAATTGACGATCGCCTTTTTGATCGCCGCTTCGATCTCCTCGCCCTTCTCGGAATTTTTCAGTTTGTCGTAGAGGTCGCCCAGCCCCTGGTTGGGATTGAAGCCGATCTTCTCCAGTTCGTCGGCATACTTGGCGAAGACGTCCTTGAAAAATACCTCCACGGCATGGCCGAACATGATGGGATCGGAGATCTTCATCATCGTCGCTTTGAGGTGCAAAGACCAGATCAGGCCCTTCTCTTTGGCCTCTTCGATAGTTTTCATATAAAAATCGCGAAGCTTCTTCACCGACATGAAGGTAGCGTCAAGAACTTCGTCTACTTCCGTTTCGATCTCTTTGATCGTCTTGCCGTTGAGCTTGATGGAGACCGTCTGAGCCTTGGGGACGATCACCGATTGCTCATTGGCATAGAAGTCGCCGTCGCCGTTCATATGGGCGACGCGGCACTTGGGATCGGCCTCAAAGGGTTTGAGACGGTGGGGGTGCTCTTTGGCGTATTTCTTGACCGCATGGGCGGAGCGGCGGTCGGAGTTCCCCTCCCGCAGGACCGGGTTGACAGCAGAACCCAGGCAGGTGGCGTACTTAGCGGCGATCGCCTTCTCCTCCTCGGTTTCGGGATGCTCGGGATAATCGGGGATATCAAAGCCCTGTTCCTGGAGCTCGGCAATGCACTCTTTGAGCTGGGTGACCGAAGCGGAGATGTTGGGGAGTTTGATGATGTTGGCTTCGGGCTTAAGGACGAGCTCCCCCAGCTTGGCAAGCTCGTCTTCTCTTTTGCCCATGGCGGCCAGGACCCGACCGGCCAGGGAGATGTCACTGAGACGCACGTCGACGCCGGCTTTCCCGACAAATTTCCGCACTACGGGCAGCAGCGAATAGGTGGCCAGTGCGGGCGCCTCGTCGATTTTGGACCATACAATGGTAGGTTTGGAACTCATGTGGGGGTTCTCCTGATTGTGATATTTAGCAGCTCTATTATATCGACGGGACAATATAGGGTAGCTCAAAGCGAGAAGATAGAAAACGGAACTTTGAAGGAGTGTTTCCGAATGATACACTCCTTCAGTTGCGCACTCTCTAAGACGAGCGAAAGGAGTATAAGGAGAAAGTGTACGAAAAGTTAACTGGGTAGATCGGTTACGCGCTGAGTTCCAGGGGCTCTACCGGCGTGATACCCAGGGCTGCCACTTCCTCCAGGATTGCCTGACTGACGTAGATCTTGGACTCAATCACCACATCGGCCAGCTTGGAGCGAATCTGCAACTGTAGCGGATGAGGACCGGGATGGCGTTCGGCCAGGCAGTAGAGCTCCTCGACGATTTTGGGGTCGGGCATCAGATCCAAGGCCAGGATCAGAGGCGGCTGCTCTTCGGGGGCTTCGGTATGGCGCTGCTCCTTTTTGACCTTGACCTTCTCTTTCTTCGCCTCTTTGAGGGTTTCGATTTTAAGTATATTGAAGCGGGTGAAGTCCCCGTCTTTGGTGACTTTGACTTTGAAGGCGATGGGTTTGGAGAGGTCGAACTCCTCTTCCAACTCTTTGAGGCGATCGGCAAAGAGCATCAGCTCGATATTGCCGTGAAGGTCCATGACATTGGCGATGCCGAATTTGTTGCCCTTTTTGGAGATCTTTTCGGTGATCTCCTCGATCTTGCCGATGAAGAGCGCCTGGGAGCCGTCGGCCAGCTCGTCGATCTCGGAGCTGAGGGTGTAGTCGATCTTAGCCAGCTCTTCGCGATATTTGTCCAGAGGGTGACCCGAAACGTAAAAGCCTAGGGTCTCCTTTTCAAACTCCAACATCTGCAGCGGCTCGAACTCCTCCATCTCCGTCAAAGTCAGCTCCACATGGGTCATCTCCTCCCCACCGCCGAAGAGGGAGTTCTCGGCCATACTCCGAGCCTGGGCCGCCTTGGAAGCCGCCTCCATGATCTCTTCGAGCTGGGTGAGCATCGCCTTGCGAGTGTAGCCGAAGCCGTCGAGAGCTCCGGCCTTGATGAAGGCTTCGATCACCTTCTTGTTGACCTTGGCGGTATCGATGCGGGAGACAAAATCGCTCAGATCCCTGAAGGGGCCCTCCTCCCGGGCTTTGAGGATGGAGCTCACGGCGATATCCCCGGCCCCCTTGATCGCTCCCAGACCGAAGAGGATCGTCGGCTTCCCGTCGATCTCATCGGCGACGAAGGCCAGGTCGGAACGGTTGACGTCGGGGGGGAGAAGCTCGATCCCCATATGTTTGACCGCATCGACGTAGCGGACCACCTTGGTGGTATTGTCTTTCTCCAGGGTCAGTTGAGCCGCCATGAATTCCGTAGGATAGTAGCACTTGAGGTAAGAGGTATAGAAGGTGACCATCGCATAGGCGGCGGAGTGGGATTTGTTGAAGCCGTAGCCGGCGAATTTGACGATCAGGTCGAAGAGTTCGGCGGCTTTGGCCGGATCAAAGCCCTTTTTCGCCGCGCCTTCGGCAAACTCCCCCTTGAGCTTGTCCATCTCTTCCTTGATCTTCTTTCCCATGGCCCGTCGCACCAGGTCCGCACCCCCGAGAGAAAAGCCCCCGATGGTCTGAACGATCTGCATCACCTGTTCCTGATAGACGATGACGCCGTAGGTAGGCTTCAAGATCGGCTCGAGCTCCGGGAACATGTAGGTGATCTCGGCTCGGCCGTGCTTGCGCTCTACGAAATCGTCGAGCATTCCCGACTCCATAGGCCCGGGACGATAGAGGGCCAGCATCGCGATGATGTCTTCGAAGGTGCTGGGCTTGAGTTTTTTGGCCAGATCCTGCATCCCCGCCGATTCGATCTGGAAAAGTCCCAAAGTATTGCCGGTCGCAATATAGTCGTAGACCTTGGGATCGTTGATATCCACCTGCTTGAAGTCGATCCGTTTGCCATGGCGTTTTTCGATCAACTGCAGCGCCTCTTCGATGACGGTGAGGGTCTTGAGCCCCAGGAAGTCGAACTTAATCAGATCCACGTCTTCGACATACTTGCCGCTGTACTGAGTCGCCAGGGTATCCTGGCCCGTGGGCTTAAATAGAGGCGTCTTCTCCCAGAGGGGTTCGTTGGAGATCACCACTCCCGCGGCATGGGTCCCGGCGTTGCGGTTGAGCCCCTCCAGAGCCAGGGCAAACTGCCAGACCTGAGCCGCCTTTTCGTCCCGGGAGATCAGCTCCTTGATCTTGGGCTCCTTCTCGTAGGCATCCTTGAGGGTGATCCCCAGCTCGTCGGGAATCAGCTTGGCAAAGGCGTCGGCCTGAGAATAGGGAAGCCCCATGACCCGGGCGACATCCCGGATCACCCCTTTGGCCAGGAGCTTACCGAAGGTGATGATCTGTGCAACGTTAACACGGCCATATTTGTCGATAACGTAGTCGATGATCTCCTGACGCCGGGATTGGCAGAAATCCATATCGATATCAGGCATGCTCACGCGCTCGGGGTTTAGAAAGCGCTCGAAGAGCAAGTCATAAGGCATCGGATCGATGTCGGTGATTTGCAGAGAGTAGGCAACCAGGCTCCCCGCCGCCGATCCCCTGCCCGGCCCGACGGGAATCCCCATCTCTTTGGCGGCACGGACGAAGTCCCAAACGATGAGCATATAACCGGGGAACTTCATGTTGTTGATGATCTCGATCTCGGTCTCGAGCCGCTGCCGATACTCTTCGTGCTTCTCGGCCGGAACATGCTCAAGGCGTTTTTCGAGCCCCTTGCGGGACTCATGTTCAAACAGGACGATATCGTTGGCCAGGGAGTACTCACGTTCGGGTTCGGGAAGCTCTAGGCCCGCCAGAGCCGCCCGCTCCCGGGTAAACTTGAAGTTCGGGGGCGTCGGGTTGCCCAGTTTGATCTCCAGGTTGCATTTATCCGCGATCTCCTGGGTCGCTTCCAGGGCTTCAGGGATGTCGGCGAAAAGCCGAGTCATCTCCTCGGGAGATTTGACATAAAATTCATGAACGCTGTGGCGCAGACGGTTGGGGTCGTCATACTGTTTGTTCATGGCGATGCACATAAAGGCCTCGTGAGCATCAGCATCCTGACGGTAGGTATAGTGAGTATCGTTAGTCGCGACGATCTTGATCCCGGTCTCCAGGGAGAGGCGGATGATCTCCTCGTCGATACGCTGCTGATCCCCGATGCCATGGCGCATCAGCTCCAGATAGAAGTCCTCTCCGAAGATCTCTCGATACTCCAGGGCGACCCGCTTGGCCTCTTCGTAACCCCCCGCCCCAAATTTGAGATTGCGTTCGCTGAGATTGAGATGCCAATTGACCTCGCCCTGAAGACACGCCGAGGAGCAGATAAGCCCCTCACTGTGCTCTTTGAGGAGCTTTTTGTTGATCCGGGGGTAATAGTAGAAGCCTTCAAGGTAGGCCTTGGAGCTGAGATACATCAGGTTCTTGTAGCCGGTTTCGTTTTTGGCGTAGAGGCAGAGATGGTAGCGTTGCCGAGTCGACTTGTCCCCCAGCTCTTCGCTGTTGTGGAGATAGGCTTCCATCCCGATGATCGGTTTGATCCCCTCTTTGCGCATCGTATTGTAAAAGTCGATGGTCCCGAACATATTGCCGTGATCGGTCATGGCGACGGAGTCCATGCCCAACTCCTTGACTCTTTTGGCCAAGGCTTTGATCTTGTTGGCCCCGTCGAGCAGGGAGTATTCGGTATGCAGATGCAAATGGGTAAAGCGGGGTTTTTCGGACATATCGGCCTCTTACAAAATAGTTTTCTGACTGAATATACCCGAGGATCACTGAGAGATGAATGATGAATTTTAGATACCGAGTTTGGGCTGCTTCGTTTTCAGCATCACGGCGCCTTAGCCCAAAAGTTTTCTGATTCTCTCCACTCCCTCGGCCATATGCTCAATACTACGGGTATATGCAAAGCGCAGGTGCGTTGTCGTCTCGTGGCATCCAAAATCGATGCCTGGAGTCACGGCGACATGAAGCTCCTCCAGGAACCTCTCGCTCAGGGCCACCGCATCCTCGCCGTAGCGGGAGCTGTCGCACCAAAGATAGAAAGCACCGTCAGGCCGGGCATCGATAGCAAAGATCTCTTTGAGTTCAGAATATAGCCAGTCTCGGCGCCGGCGGAAGGTTTGCCGTACTTCGGCAAGGTAGTCGTAGTCGAAAGCCTCCAGGGCCGCATACTGGCTCAGAGTCGGCGCGGAGATGTAGAGATTTTGCGCCAGGATCTCCGCCGGACGGATCAGTTTTTCGGGCAAAACCATCCAGCCGAGCCGGAAACCCGGCATACAGAAGTATTTGGAGAAGCCGTTGATGATGATGGCTTGATCGTCAAACTCCAGCAGTGTGTGGGCTCGTCGATCGTAGACCAAACCGTGGTAGAGTTCGTCGGAAATGAAAGCGATCCCCTCCTCCCGACAATACTCCGCCAAATTCCGAAGCTCTTCTTCTTCATAAAGGACACCGGTCGGGTTGGCCGGAGAAGAGAGGTGCAGCAGATCGAGACGCCTCTCCCGCAAATCCTGCGGTCCCAGCCGATAGCCCTTTTCGGCACCGGCGGGGAGAAAGATCGCTTCGGCATCTACCATGGCGGCAAAATTTTTGTAGCAGGGATAGGAGGGGTCGGCCATCCCGATGCGATCGCCCGGCCCCGCCAATAGTTCGTAGGCGATGAGAAAGGCAATGCTGGTTCCGGGAGTGATGAGAATCCGCGCCGGATCTACTTCGACAGAGTAGTCACGGCGGTAATGTTCGGCGATCTTGCAGCGTAGATCAAGCAGGCCCAGCGTCTCGGTATAGGCAGTCCGTCCCGCTTCCACGCTCCGGCGCAGAGCGCCGCTCACCCCCGAAGCCGGCGGCAAATCGGGCTGACCGATTTCGAAATGGATCACGTCATCAAAGCGTTGGGCTCTGCGCACCAACTCCATGACGTAAAAAGGAGAAAACTCCCGACCGGAAGGAAGCATCGCTAATGCAAAGGCTTGCCGTTGATCAGCAGGTTACCCTGCTCGAAGCGTAGCGTAAAGCGCGCCTTGTCTCCTTCATATCGGACAAAGCTTGCCACCATCATCCCCATGGCGGGATCAAACAGTGGAAGCAGCTGCTCCAAATCCTTCTTGCTCAAGGTCAGCTCACCGTCGGCCTTGAGGTAGGCTAGAGCCATCATGGGCGCCAGAGGGTTGGAAGGATCCAGGTGATTGGGGGTGAGCTCGGCGTGAAGCCGAAGTGACACGGTATCGAAAGATTTTTTTTCATTGGCTTTTTGGGCCTTCAGGGCATCAAAGGAGAGAGAATCGATCGCGACTTCAGCCCCCCGGTGCAGCACTTCAGCTCCCAGCTCAGCCAAAGCCTTACGGGTCTGGGGATCAGGATTTTTCCTAGGATTAGCCGCTTCTTTCGCCGCCAGCTTCATCAGGCTCGGCATGAAGTTGTAGAGCTTATCGATGCGAATCTTCAGGGCAAGGTTACGGATCGATCCCCCCTCTTCCTCCTGCCCCCGCCGTTCATGGCTCAGTCGGGCAGAAGCCAATGTAAACATTTTGCTTATATTAAGGTCGTCGGCAAGGCTCCAATCGACACCCAGTCTCATCCCATCCATACTAAAGTGGGTCGTCTCTTGACGCCCGGGCATCTCCACCCTGCCTGTGACCTTGTCGATTTTCAGGGTATATCCCAGCGTCAGCTTTTTGAAGAGATCGGACAAAGTTCCCAATAGTTTGGCCCCATAGATCCGTTGATCGGCTGGAGGGTTGGCGATCAGATCCGCTAAGCGCCGATAGATGCCTTCGTCGATTCCTCTCCCGTTACCCGTCAATTCTATTCCCTTCAAAGTCGTCGTCCCTTTGGTCTCCGGCGACTCCTCTGCCACATCCATTTTGACGATCCCCAGGCGGCCGCGGCTGACGACTGCGCTTCCCTTTTTTATCGTTGAGTTGTTCGCTTCGAGCGTCTCAACGGTAACTCTCGTCTTATCCTGGCCGCTTTTGCCCGGTTCCCGTATCTCCATCGTCAACGAATCAACTGTGCAATCACGGGTGCCGAAATAAGCATCTCGGGTATCTACGCCGCATTGGAGATTCCGGTAAACCAATTGTAGCGCTTCTCCCTGGGGGGTTTGCATCCCAAACTGCAGTAGAGCGCTGTGGAGGCGATAAGCCTGGTCAAAAGGTTCTTTACCGCTTCGATCGATCTCAAGGAACGTATCTTTTAGCTGAAGACGGCCGGTTTTGTCTTTATTTTTCAGCACCTCATCCACAGGATGCATCACCACCCGCTTTAATTTCCCCTCTTTATCAAAATCAAGATCGGCAGCGATCTTTTTTTCCCGAAGCACACGGCTCCATTCTCCGGTCACATTGCCCTCTCGAGGAAGCAGATAAGCGACGACACTTTTGGGCTCCGCCTTGGCATAGCCCGGCCAATCAACCTCCAACTGCAGACGTAGTCCCTTCATCGTCCTGGCCAAGCGTTCTCTGAGTTCGGGATCGCTACTGCCCGTAGCACTACGCAGGAGAAAAGATGCCACTGCTTCGCTGCGGTCGAGCCTCAACAGATAGAGACTCTTCTCCCGCTCGTCACTCTGCTTCTGCAAGACAAAGCCCTGCTCCGTCAAAGCGGAAAGAGTCTTGCCGAACTGCTCCTTCTTCTCCTTAATAGAGGGACTGCAGGCAGTCACGAGGAGACTTAACGTTACGAACGACACTGCCCATAAAACTTCTCTGAATTTCACAATGATCCTTTTGTCGATGAATAGTTTACGAATGAAAAAACAAGGAATATCATAGCGGAATTCCAAGGAGGGAATTCTGGGTGCGGAGGCTTGCTCAGCACCAGGTGGAGAGGGTGCCCTCCCTGACGGTACGGTAGCTCTCTTCGCCCACGAGCTGACGAACGATTTCCAGGGCAAAACAGATGGCAGTACCGGGGCCCTGGGAGGTGATCACCTTCCCGTCAACGACGACCTTCTCATCGGCAATCCGATCTTCGGGACGGATCTGCTCTTCAACACCGGGATAACAGGTGTAACGCTTACTCAAGACTCCGGCAACATGCAGAGCGTAGGGAGCCGCACAAATCGCAGCTACCCATTTGCCCGCGGCGGCAAACTCCTTGAGAAGACGCTGGGCCGTGGGATCCTCCGCTAGTCGATTGGTCCCTCCCCAGCCACCGGGCAAGACGATGGCGTCATACTCTTCGACGACGACCGTCGCCAAAGGCACATCCGCCTGAATCGTGATGCCGTTGGCTCCCGACACCAGATCGGTGGCAAACTCCCCGGGCAAGTAGGCGCTTTGAACCTCTACCCCGCCACGGCGAAGAATATCGATGATGCTGACCGCTTCGATCTCTTCGAATCCTTCAGCCAAAGGTACCAATGCTCGTGCCATCTTTCGCTCCTTTTGTAGAAAATCTTTAACGGATTGATTATAACAAAGGAGAGTGTCGTTATTGGTTTACCGGTTATTGGGAAGGGCGCCTTCGGCGCAGACTTAAGACTCAAGACGCAAATCTCAAGTCGCAAGCATGTTCAAAAGTAGCGTTTCATAGAAACGCTTCACTCTTCGTTCTTCACTCTTCACTTCGCAAAAGCGAAACTACTTCACCTTTTCCAAATATTTCCCTTCGGTGGTATCGACCCGGATCACATCCCCTTCGAGGATATGAAAGGGCACCTGGACCACTGCGCCGCTCTCGAGAGTCGCGGGCTTTTTACCTCCTTGGGAGTCGCCTTTGAAGTTAGGAGGAGTCTCGACGACTTTGAGCTCCACGCTCTGGGGGATCTCCACGGTAATGGGTTTGCCGTTGTGAAAGAGGATCTCCGCTTCCATCCCGTCGACCATAAAGTCAAAGACCTCGCCGACTTGCTCATGGGTCAGGCCGATCTGGTCGAAGGTCTCCGTATCCATGAATTGCAGCATCTCTCCGTCGTCGTAGAGATACTGCATTTTTTTCTGCTCCAGATTAGGTACTTCAAACTTATCCCCGGCGTGAACCGTCTTTTCGATCACCTTGCCGCTGGAAAGGTTGCGGATCTTTATCCGGACGAAGGCCGCACCTTTTCCGGGCTTGACGTGCTGAAACTCGATCACTTTGTAAGGGTTGCCGTCGATCTCGAGGCGTACGCCCTTTTTCATATCACCCATGCCAATGGTTGCCATAGAACACTCCTGTAAAAATATGGGAAATTATACAAGCTTTTCGCTTGCGCTGCTCGATATCACTCCAACAGGGAGCGTTATCGCGTAATGGAGATGTCGTTGGGATCGTGGTGAATCGGATTTTCGTCGTCCTTTTCCATCGCTTTGGCATTGTCCAACAGAACCGGGACGAAGATCAGAGAAACGAAGACCGCCGCCACGGTTCCGGAGATCAGCGCTACGCCCAGTCCGCCAAAGATCGGGT
>Ga0256833_1000464_pt1 | contig 31973 bp, 39 predicted proteins | sample 356284metaG_FD_190535 | JGI IMG/M metagenome (GOLD analysis project Ga0256833, IMG submission 190535) | Hydrothermal vent microbial communities from Mid Atlantic Ridge, Atlantic Ocean - 356-284 | ecosystem: Environmental > Aquatic > Marine > Hydrothermal vents | place: Atlantic Ocean: Mid... | reverse complement strand
ATTTTTCAGCAAAATTGCTGTCAAGCATCTTTTTTATTTCGAACCCTTTCTCCACGCAAAGATCGACCAACTCGCTCTCAACCGGCAACCACACGCTTACCCTCCTCTTCCCCATGCTACCCGCAAATTCCAAAGCTTTATCGAGCAGAGCCCTACCGTAATCCAAACTAACTCTCGGATGAACGCAGAAGAACCTTATGTAAGCTTCGTCCTTCCTCGGCTTAGTTCCGAAGTAAGAAAGCAACAACCTGCACTTCAAACCCTTAAGATATCCGAAAGCTCTAACGAAATCCCTTACAGGAAGCCTCTCACGCTTGAATTCCTTCACCCATACCTCTATTAATCCGGCAACCCTCTTTCCCGCTTTCGCCACGAATATTCCGCTGTAATCGTCGAGCTTCGAGTAGTAATCGACGAATATCTCCATGGCCAAAAACGTATCCCCGAATAGGTGCGTGAACTTCTCCTCGTGGCATAAGAACAGCAGTTTAACGAATTCCCTCACTTCTTCTCTATCAAGCGGTTTTACCTCCATGGACGAACTCCTCTATCCTTTCCATTGCGACCTTCAATTTTTCCATCGAGGTCGCGTAGGATATTCTGACGTAGCTCTCGTTTCCTTCTCCGAAAGCTATTCCCGGAGTTAAAGCGACACCCTTTTCGAGCAAAAGCTTTTCCGCGAACTCAATGCAGTCTCCGTTCACCTTGGGAAATACGTAGAACGCTCCTTCCGGCTTCACAACCTCAAAAATCCCTTTGAGCTTTGAATAGACGAAATCCCTTCTCCTCCTGAACTCTTCGACCATCCTCTTGGTTATCTTTTCGGCGGTTCCGTCCGTCAGAACTTCGGCAATCGCCTTCTGCGCGAAGGAAGGAGCGCAGACTCCGTTCACCTGATGAACCTTCAGAATCGAATCGAGCAGATCCTCCTCGGCTATCACGAATCCAACACGCCACCCGGTCATCGCCAAGGATTTCGAAAATCCGTTCACTACAACCACGTTCTCGTATCCTGCCAGGCTGAAGGGTTTTTTGTCGTAGTATATTTGATCGTAGATCTCGTCGCTGACGACTATGGCTTCGTAATCCCGAGCGATCTCCGCTATGGCTTTGAGAGTTCTTCTATCTGCTACTACGCCGGTGGGATTGTTCGGGTAGTTTACGAATATCATAGAAACGTTCCTGTCCATTACCTCGTTCAGCGAATCGGGATTAAGGACGAATCCGTTTTCGTGCGTCTTTATCTGAACAACCTTTGCCTTACACATCTTCGCGTATGAGAAATAAGACAGGAAGTTCGGAGAAGGAATTACGACCGAGCTTCCTTCCTCTATGAAGGCCAAACTCGCGTTTAGCAGTGCCTCGCTCGCTCCCGCCGTAACCATGACGTTCCTTTCATCGACGCCGTATCTCTCCGCTATCGCACTCCTGAGCTCGGGAATTCCGAAGTTGGATGTGTAGTGGGTAAAACCTTCCCTCATAGCCTCGCAAGCCTTCTCTATTATCGCATCATCAGTCCTGAAGTCGGGTTCTCCTATGGAGAGGTTTATTACGTCCTTCCCCTCCCTCTTCGCCCTCTCAACTATTTCGAACATCCTTCTTATCAGAGAGGTGGATATACCGGATACTCTCGAAGCCTCGGCCATCGGATTCGCTTCGTCGAAGCAATTTTTAGATGTAGCGATTTTTAATTTCTTAGATTTTTATAATATATTCTGAATAATTTATATTTCCGAGCAAAAATGAGATATATTGTTTTTGCCTATATTTCACGGGTGAGCTTCATGCTCAAATTCGTTCACATGGCGGATGTTCACTTGGGCTACAGACAATACAACTCCGACGAAAGGGCTTTGGATTTCGCTCAAGCTTTTCTGAGCGCTATAAAGTTTGCGGTTGAGAAGAAGGTGGATTTCGTCCTGATTGCTGGAGATCTTTTTCACAAAAGGAGCGACATAGACCCTCTAACGCTCGCCCAAGCGACGAAGGCTTTGGAGAAGGCGAAGAAGGCTGGAATTCCAGTCGTTGCCGTGGAAGGAAACCACGACTCGACGTATTACAAGGATACGTTTTCTTGGCTCGACTACCTCGCCAGAGCGGGACTCATCGTCAATCTGAAGCCCGAATTCGACGAAGGGGAGATGATAGTCGAGGATTGGGATGGGGAAAAGGGAGCCTACGTTGACTTGGATGGAGTTAGGATATACGGGATGAAGTATTACGGATCCCTTACGGAGAAAATTCTCGACGAATATTCTAAAAGGATTAGGAGCGGGGATTTCACGATATTCATGGCTCACGTTGGCGTAGAGGGATACGTCAACATGCACGGATGCATAAGTTCGAACAGACTGCACAGGCTTAAGGGAAAGGTGGATTACGTCGCGTTAGGGCACATACACAAGAGTTTCGTCGAAGACGATTTCATATTCAACCCCGGTAGCTTGGAGACGTGCGAGATATCGGAGTTGGAGTTCAGAAGGGGTTTCTTCTACGTCGAGGTCGATGAAGGAATTAGATACGAACTGATCGAAAATAAGAGGAGGGACTTCGTTCTGCTCGAATACAGAATGGAAGCTCCGGACTACGAAGGGCTGAGGAGTTATTTGGAGAAGCATAGGAGGAATACGAATCCAGTCGTGGATCTAACCATAACGACTGACAGAGCCACGAAGGGGATGGTAGATGAAGAGAGGGTGAAGAAGATCGTCGCCGAAGTTCTAAAACCGGTGGTCGTAAGGGTAAGGTGGAACGTATCGGACGGATTCTTCAAGCCGAAAATCGATTTCGACGGTAAGGAATCGATAGAAAGGTGCGTTCTGAGGCAGATACTGCAGAACTACGATTACGGGGATATAGTGGACGAAATTCTAAGACTAAAGTCGATCTTCTGTAGGTCTTTCAACGTTACCATGGTGGACAGGCTGGTGGAAGGCATACTGTTCGAAAATAAACCGATCGAAGGGAAATCGAGGGGCGAAGAGCAACCCAAGGAAGAGGAATCGGGTGAAGAGGTTTGGGACTGGAGGAGGGCGTATGTTAAGAGAGGTTCGGCTCGTAAACGTCAAAAGTTATAGGGATCAAGTTGTGAGGTTCGAGAAGGGATTGAACGCCATAATAGGTGAGAACGGGGCGGGAAAGACGACGATACTCGAAGCCATAGGTTTCGCCCTCTTCAACACTCTCCCATACAACATATCCGACTTCGTTAGAAGGGGGGAAAGGAGGGCCGAGATTATGGTTAAGATCATCAATCCGAAGGACGAAAGGCTATACGAAGTAGTTAGGAAGATCGAGGACGGGAGAACGGTTGAATACTTCGTCAGAGATGCGGAAACCGGGATGAGGGTCGAAGGGGCGGAGGGCGTTGCGGGAGTCGGGGAATGGATAAGAGACGTTTTCAACTTGGAAGTGGATGCGAAAACGATCTTCGAAAACGCAATCGGAGTGGGACAGGGGAAGATAACTGCACAGTTCTTGGAGAAGCCGAGCGTTAGAAAGGACATATTCGCCCCCTTAATTGGTGTCGAGAGCTACGAGAAGGCATACGAAAAAAGTAGGGAATACGAGAAGTTCTTGGAGGGCAAGCTGAAGGACTTGGACAAGGAGATAGCCCTGCTCGAAAAGGACGTCGAAAACCTGAAGAAGCTTAGGGTTAAGCTGAAGGAGCTTGAGGAAGAGAGGAAATCGATTCTGACGAAGATTTCGGAAGTCGAGGAAAGGATCGAGCCAATGGAAAGGAAAATCGAAAAGATGGAGGAGTTGATGAAGAAACTGGAGGGGCTGAAGGTCGAGGAGGCTAAGATTTCGGCGAATTTGAGAAACTTAAGGGATAACGTCCGAAATATTGAAGAAGAGCTTAAGAGGATAGAGGAGGCGGAGAGGGAAATAGAATCCCTCAGAACGGATTACGAGAGATACGTCGAAGCTGAGAGGGAGCTCGAAAGGTTGGAAAGGGAAAAGGCAAAGGTGGAAAGTAGAATCGACGATTTGAGGGAAAAAGCCGTCAGGCTCGAAAAACTGAAGTCGAAGATAGAAGATCTGAGAAAGAAGCTTGAGGAAATAGAGAGGTGCGAGAGGGAGCTCGAAGAGATCGAACCTCTCGCAGAGAAGGAGAAGGAGCTGATGGAGAGAATTAGGGAAATAGAGATCGCCGAGGGGAAGTTGAAAGCTCTTAAGGAGCAGAAGGAGAGAGTGGAGAGGGACTTAGCAAATCTGAAAGACGAGCTCAGGGAGATCGGGAAGATTGCAGAGAGGTTGAGGGATATAGAGGAGAAGTTGAGCAAGATGCCTGAGAACATCGACGAGATTAGGGATAGAATCGTTCAGAAGATCGCGAAATTGGAACACATGCTAAGAGATGAGATCAGGCAATACGAGAGGATAAAGAGCGGGATCTGTCCGATTCTGAACGAGAAGTGCGACAGAATAGCGAAAGTCGCTGAAGTGAGGAAAGAAAGGCTCGAAAAGATAAGGGAGAAGCTCAGGGAATACGAGGAGAAGCTCGAAAAGGCGGATAAGCTTTACAGAAAGAGGAAGGAGCTCGAAAAGGAACTGAACTTCGTCAGGGCGAAGGTGGAGGCTAAGGTGAAGGTCGAGGATGAAATTTCGCGTAAGGAGGAACTTTTGAGGGCGTTGGAAGAGGAGTTGGAAGAAGTCGAAAGGGTAGTGTCAGCCAAGGAGGACGTTATGAAGGAATACGAGAGAGTGAGGGGTTCGATAGAGAGAAAGGTGGCCCTCGAAGACAGGGTTAAGAAGAAGGAAGAAGTCGTCAAAGAGCTTGAGGAGAAGGAGAGGGAGATTGAGAAGATATCCGAGGAGATTTCGGAGCTCGAAGATCTAAAAAGATCGTTCGAGGATTTGAGGAGAAGATGCGAAGAGTTGAGGGATTCCATGAGGAAGCACAGGGCGGGATACGACAGATTTGTAGAATTGAAAGGTGTGGTTGGAAGGAAGGGGGAACTGATATCTTCGCTCGAAGATTTGAGGGGAAGGATGGACGAATTGGAAAGAGAGCTTGAGAGGATCAGGAAGGATATGGAGGAGATAGAAGGCGAGTGCGACGAGGAGGAATATCGAGAGCTTAGGAGGATGGTTCAGGAGTTAAGAAACGAGATGGCGAAGCTTGAGGGGGAACTCGGGAAGATAGAAAACCAGATGATGGAAATCGAGAGGGAAGTGGAGGAACACGAGAAGAAAGAGAAGGTTTTGGAGAAGAGGAGGAAGAGCAAGAGGAGGTTCGAGAAAAAGCTGAAGTTCGTTAGAGATCTCAGGGAGATTTTCAAGAGGGCAATTCCCGAAATCACCAAAGCATACGTCAACGCCGTTTCGGTTGAAGCCAACAGGATATTCTGCGAGATCATGGGGGACTACAACTGGGAGATAGAGTGGACGGAGGACTTCGGAATAAGGGCGAAGTTCATGGGTAGGGAGATCGACTTTTCCCAGATGAGCGGAGGAGAGCAGATGTGCGCGGCTTTGGCTGTAAGGCTGGCTTTGCTGAAGGTTCTCTCCAACGTGGGTATCGTCTTCTTGGACGAGCCGACTCAGAACATGGACGAGACGAGGAGGAGAAACTTCGCGATGCAGTTGTCTAAAATAGACGGGTTCAGGCAGATTTTCGTGATAAGCCACGACGACACGTTCGAAGAGATGGTGGAGCACGCGATAAAGGTGAAAAAGGAGAACGGCGTTTCTATAGTTGAAGTTTGAGATTTTACTGGTATTCTTTAAAGTTTCCGTATAACAGCAGGACGAAACCGAACAAAAACACCAAAAACCCGATGCAGATTAAACCACCGGACGGCATGTTCAGTTCCTTAAGCGCTATTCCCAAACCGTTTACAATCGCACCTACGAGTATCAAACATGCTACGAACCGTCTGTTTTTCCTCAACTTTAACGCCCGCTTGGTCAAGCATATCGTAAACAGCGAGTAACACACCAACGAAAGCAGATAAACTAAGACTGTGAGTATATCCATATCTTCCAAAAAATTTCTTTTTGGATTGATCTTTAGCTATCGAATTGTAGATCGAAAACTTCAGCCAGATCCCCAGATCTCATCGAGCTCCGCATCTTCCCTTTCGCTTATAATTCTGACCTCCATAAGCCTCCATCCCAACCTGTCCTTCAGGAGGACGAGGAGTTTGCCCTTACATCGGAACTCCTGAACTTCCGGTTTGAACCTGTACTTCTTCTTACATACTGGACATTTCACCTCTACCTCACTCATTCTCCTCGAACCTCACTATGTCGTCCTCCCCCAAGTATTCGCCTATCTGAACCTCTATGATCTCCAAGGGAAGGATGCCCGGATTTTCGAGCCTATACCTAACCCCCGCCGGAACGAAAGTGCTCTCGCCAGTTCTGAGTAAAAACTCCCTCCCGTCCACCTCCACCTTAGCGGTTCCCTTAACGACTATCCAGTGCTCGCTTCTGTAGTAGTGCATTCTGAGGCCGAGCTTCTTCTTCGGAAGAACCTTTATCTTCAGTATCTTGTAGAACTTCCCCTCCTCAAGAATCGTGAAACATCCCCAAGGTCTGTAGATCGTTCTGTGAACGTCCGCCCTCCTATCTCCCCTCTCCTTGAGAATCCTCACGATATCCTTGACCTTCTGCGACTCATCTCTCGAACAGACGAGTATAGCATCACCGGAATCCACTATTATTGCGTTCTCTATACCTATCGTCGCTATCAGACTCTCCCCTATTATCAAGTTGTTCCTCGAATCTATGGACAGCACCTCCCCCTTAACCGCATTCTCGTTTTCGTCCTTCTCCATTATCTCGTATATGGCGTCGAAACTTCCTACGTCGCTCCAGAAGACGTCCAGAGGAACCACCGCCGCCTTGTCCGTTTTCTCCATCAGACCGTAGTCTATCGATATTTCCGGAGCTCTTTCGTAAGCTTTAGCCACGTCCTCCTCCTCGAAAGCCATCGCAACTTCCGGAGCGAGCTTGAGGCATTCCTCCATGAAAACCCTCGCGGAGAACATGAACATACCGCTGTTCCACAAATATCCTTCTTCGACGTATCTCTTTGCGGTCTCGTAGTCGGGCTTTTCCACGAACCTATCAACTTTAAACCCCCACTCCAGAGGCTCTCCGGGCTTTATGTATCCGTAGCCGGTGTGGGGTCTGTTCGGTTTGATTCCGAAGGTTACGAGGTAATCCTTCGCGAGTTTTTCGGCGGCTTTGAAGGCTTTCTTGTAACTCTCATTCACCTTTATAAGGTGATCGGAAGGGAGAACTGATACAACGTCCTCGCCGTCCCTCTCCAATATAACCTTCACGCCGTAAAATATGGCCGGCAACGTGTTCTTCGCCATCGGCTCCAATATTACGTTATCTTCCGGAATGTCGGCCTCTATCTCCTTTATGTGCTGAACGACCATGAACTTATACTTCTCGTTCGTAACTATGTAAATCTCATCGGGTTTGGAAAAGAGCAAAGCCCTCTCCAAAGTTTCTTGAAGGAGGGATTTATCGTCAAATATCTTTAAAAACTGCTTGGGAAATTCTTCTCTACTCAAGGGCCAAAGTCTCGTTCCCCTTCCACCGGCCAGTATTATTGTCTTCATAAAATATAGTCGAGAGAACAAAATATAACGGTTTCCGATATAAGCACCTACACAAGCTCCCGCGTTCTCCCATATGCTAATTTATAGCTAAATTATAAATCAAAAATTTTTAAATGTTTGAGGATTAAACGTTCATGGGTGTCGGGAATGCAGGTTTTAGATTTCGAGCTCGTAGAGAACGACATCAGGGAGGCTCTGAGCATGCCTCTCGCGGATGCGATAATTTACAAAGAGAGAATACCCAACGATGACGTGAGGAGGTTCAAGTTTCACGACGAGAGGGCTTTCGTGAAGTTCGTTCACACGCTGAAGAGGGCTTTGGGATTTAAGGTCGCCATGGACTCCTCGAACTACTACATCGTCCACGGAGAAGACGACTACGGAGATGTCATAGCGATGTTCAGAGGGAGGAGATTCCAGTCGACGTTCGTGGAGCTTGCGTTCGAAAAATTGGGGATTCCTCTGAAGGAATACCCCGGGGAATACCTGCTCGATCTGCTAAAAATTTAAAAGTTAAGCGCTCGTGCTCGTGAATTCGGAGAAAACGTCCTCGTAGAACCTCCTTATGTTCTTCTTATCCATAAGAAGCTCCTTCTCCTTCAGAATCTCCCTCTCAAGCTTTCTCAAAGTCGCATGCAACGCGTATTCAGCACCCCATCCTTCTCCGACCGCCACATAAGTTCCCTTGTCGCTCGAAAGCTTCAGCCTGACGTGTATTAACGGCAGTCCTCTGTAGAACTCCTTATGCCTCTTAAGATAGACGAAGAGAACGGATTCGCCGAAGTAATCCTTGAACTTGTTCATGAAGTTCTCCAAGTCCGCCTGTATCCTCGAAAGTTCGAACTCGTCGAGCGCAACGTCCTTCAATATCAGCTGAACCTCGAATTCCGTCGGAGTGGCCTTCCTTATGAAGTGCTCCAGTATGTCCTTCTTAATCAGTATGCCTTCGGGATATCCGTCCTTAGTAACGACCAAGCTCGATATGTTGTTTTCCACCATCACGTCTATGGCCTTCGCAACGCTGTCGTTCTTTTCCACGGTTATTACGGGATAGCTCATTATGCTTTCTACCATTATCGATAGCGTCTTCTCCTTGTCCCCGCTCACGTCACCCATCCTCGCCCTCTTCCTCGGAGCCAGAACCCTGTCCACGATGTCCTTCCCCGTAACGATACCCACAACCTTGTTGCTGTCGTCCACCACGACGACTCTGTCTATTCCGTGGTTCCTCATCGTCGCCAAAGCCTTGGCTACGGTATCGTGATCCCTGACCGTAACGACTTCGGGGTTCATGACCTCCCTAACCTTGACGTCCTCGAACTCGGGTTTCAGCAGTTTCAGGAAATCGTCGACGAAAACGACGCCGTGCTTTCCGTTCAACCTCACTATTACGAACGGAGTAGAGTCTTCGACGAACCTCCTCGCAACCTTTTCCGGCGTTAGATCGTCGAGCGACAGAATGCCCGTCCTGACGACGAAGTTCTTTACCTTCGTCTCGTGGGGGTTGACCATAACGCTACCCCTAATGAGATCCCTCTCCCTCACGACTCCTATGATCTTGCCCTCCTCCTCGACCAAAATCGCGCTCTTCTCCTCCCACTTTTCGAGCATCGGTATTACCTTCGAAATCGTCTCGTTGGCGTCTATGACGTTGTAGTCCTCCCTTATCAGCTGTTTCAGACTTTCGACGTCCATGCGCATCACCTCGAAAATCATCCTTAATTTCGGGTTATTTATACTTAATTCACGAAAACTCTCACGAACCCCGTATGAAAACGCTCTCCGGAATTAGGGCTACTTTTCAAACACGAACACGTCAGATCAGACTAAACTTCGAACTTGGCAACTTCGTTGTATCGATTCCGACCTCTCGCTCTATAAACCTTCCGATGAACCTAAAGATTTATATAAGTGTTGTGTAAAAAATTAAAAGGAGGTGGTGGACGTGGAGTTACCTCTCGCGCCGGTTGAGAGAATAATAAGAAATGCCGGAGCTTCGAGGGTGAGCGAGGAGGCAAAAAAGGCTCTCGTGCAGGCTATAGAGGAATACGCTATAAAGATAGCCAAGAAGGCGGTGGAACTTGCCAAGAACTCCGGCAGGAAGACCGTAAAGGCGGAAGATATAAAGTTAGCAGCTAAGGAACTCGTGAAGTAACATCTATTTTTTATTACGGTCTGCGAAAAGTTTTTAATAACGCTATATTATTCATCTTATTGAGCCGAGGTGGCCTAGCTGGTTGGGGCGACGGACTCATAATCCGTAGGTCCCGGGTTCGAATCCCGGCCTCGGCATGCTTTCACGTCTTCTCTCGGCTTTATCAACGCTAAGTATTCCCTAAGCTTTATCTCGAAAAACGCCGATAGGTTTATCCCCAATTCCTTCGCTTCCTTCACGAGATTTTTATCGACGTATAGCGTTAAATTCGTCTTCTTACCCATATGTAAGTTCCACGTGGAATCCACTATAAGCGTTATCATTTTAATAGATCACGATCTCAACCGTAACGTCTTATTTCCACGAAAAAATGATATAATCCGTTCTTTCCACGATCGGCGTTATCTCCTTCGTTTTTCCCGCCTATATACGTAATAGATACGTAATCTTAAATACGTCTATTCGTGGAAATACGTAATATTAACGAACTAAATAATATTTCTCGTTCTTTCTTTTATCTCGTTTCCGTCTCTATTATTGTTATATCTTGGAGGGTGCGGGTGCGGTCTATTTTAATACGTTTAAACCTTAAGACGTTTTAAGAATGTAAGGTGATTAAATGATCGAATTTACGAAACACGCGGAAGAAAAACTCAAGGAAAGGGGAATAACGAAAGAGGAAGTTATAAACGTTATAACAAATCCAGATGAGGTTTTATTTGACACGTTAAAAGGTAATTTGGTTGCAATACGCAAAATAAACGATTACTATTTAATCGTTATCTACACGCCTACGAAACCTATAAAAGTCGTATCCGCGTTGGTGACGTCTAAGTTAAATATCGTGAGAAACAGAGTTAAGAGAGGTAGATGGGTGAGACTATGAAAGTTCGATACGATCCCGAAGCGGATATCTTATACGTTCTCGTAAAGGAAGGGAAAGTTAAGGATACTGAAGAAATAGACGAGGATTTGTTCGTCGAATACGACGAAAACGGTAATATTGTCGGTATTGAGATGTGGCAGGCGGGAAAATACGTCGTTTCCGAGATTCTAAAATCGTTAGAATCCGCTAAAAAGGTTAAAATTTAATTCATAGCGATCTTCTTTACTAAGCCGTAACGTTTCATCGCCTTGATTAATCCGCTATACGAAATCGGTTTCTTTCCACGTTGACGCCTACGTTCGTTAATGTGAATATTCGACTAAATACACTTTTTCCACTTTTTGCACAAAGGGGGTATCCACATTCGGGCGTTTTTATAAAATTAGAATTAGAAATAGTAACGAAAATACTAAAATCGTCAAAGCTTTTTCAATTCTTTTTCTAATTTTCTTAAGCCAGCTAATGCTATCATTGTTTTATGATCTCCTACGTTAGTAACGACTGCCCACGCTTTATGAACACCCTTACCTGTTACTCTACATGGTAAACCTATCTTCAACATCCCTAAGCGCTTTCGGAGCTTGAGATTCGTATGCTCTAAACCTCTATGAACTCCTCCGCACAGGTGAACTGAAATTCGTCCATAGCTTAAGACAAATTCGCAAGATCTGCCAGTTAACTATTAGGGGTCGCACAAAGATAATCGAAACTAATATTGTTTTAATGGAAAAACATGAGCCATGGTCAGAGTCGCGGTTGCCGGAGCCGCTGGAAGGATGGGAAGGCTAATAGTGCAGAACGTCGTGCAGGATGAAGAGCTGAAGTTGGTTCAGGCTTTCGACTTGAGAGAGATCGGCAGGGACGCTGGCGAGTTGGCAGGAATGGGAAGGATAGGTGTCCCAATTACCGACGCAAAGGAGATGGAAGAAAAGCTCGATGCCGACGTTTTGGTCGATTTTACGACTGCCGAAGGGGCGGTGGAGAACATAAGGATCGCATCGCAGAAGGGTGTGAAGTTGGTCGTAGGGACGACGGGCTTTACGGAGGAACACTGGAAGAGGATAGAGGAGTTCTGCAAGAACGTTCCGGCCGTGATATCTCCGAACTTCAGCGTTGGCGTGAACATCTTCTGGAAGCTCGTAGAGTTTGCGGTTCAATTCCTGAAGGACTACGACATCGAGATACTCGAAATGCACCACAGATTCAAGAAGGACGCACCGAGCGGGACTGCTTTGAAGGCCGCCGAGATCATCAAGAAGTATTTGGGCGACAAAAAGCTCGTTTTCGGAAGAGAGGGAGTGTGTCCGAGGGGAGATGAAATCGGCGTTTTCGCGATTCGTGGAGGGGATATCGTCGGAGAGCACACCGTTTTCTTCATAGGGATGGGCGAGAGGATAGAAATAACGCATAGGGCTTTGAGTAGGCAGGCTTTTGCGAGTGGTGCTATAAAGGCGGTGAAGTGGATAGCCAAGGTGGATAAGCCGGGTATATACGGAATGAATGACGTCTTGGGCTTGTGAGGAGGAACGCTATCACCACCAATTTTATTTATTTTTTTATTTTTGTATAATATTGATCCGAGCAAACGACCCCTATTCCTACCAGACCTCACCGATCACCCTTCTGACATTCCACGCATGGGGGATGGCTTGAGATAAAAATTTATATACTCCTTGTGCGAAAAGATCGATCGGAGGTGAAGTAAATGGGTGAGTTGCCACTTGCCCCCATCGACAGATTGATCAGAAAGGCCGGAGCCGAGAGAGTGAGTGCAGAGGCTGTGGAAAAGATGGCAGAGATTCTTGAGGAGAAGGCGTTGGAGATCGCGAAGAAGGCCGTTGAGATTGCCAAGCACGCCGGCAGAAAGACCGTAAAGGTGGAAGACATCAAGCTGGCTGCAAAATACGAGTAACTCCAGTTTTTATATTTATTTAAATTATTTTTGATTTTTAAATTTTGTCGGCCATTTAAACCTTCACTCCCTGAACTTCACCTCCAAGCTCATGAAATCTTCCGCAACAACGACGTTCTCGAAAACGCTCTTAGCCTCTTCAAGCAGAGGTGTCGCGTCCTTGGAATACCTCGCGCTTATGTGCGTCAAAATCAGTTGCCTTACTCCAGCCCTCTTAGCTATTTCCGCAGCTTCTTTAGCCGTAGAATGCTTCGTCTGCTCGGCCCACTCCTGAAGATCGGATGTGAAGGATGCGTCGTGGATGAGAACGTCGGCATCCCTTGCAATCTCAACCACTCTTTCGCAAGGCCTCGTGTCTCCCGTGTAAACGATCTTTCTCCCCGGCCTCGGCGGACCGACGACCATGTCCGGAGTTATAATTCTCCCGTTTATCTCTATGCTTTCTCCTCTAACGAGTTTCGCGTAAAGGGGGCCGGGAGGAATTCCCAAGGCTTCCGCCTTAGCTCTGTCGAATTTCCCGGGCCTATCTTTCTCTATCAAAGCGTATCCCAAGCTCGGCGTGGTGTGTTCGGTTTTGAAGGCGACAACCTTAAACCTGCCGAAGTTGACCTCATCCCCATCGCTAAGGCCTACAACCTCTATCGGAAAGTTGAGGTTGTGATATCCGAACATTCTGAAAAGGCTGGCCAAGAACTTGGTCTTTTCAACCGGAACGTAGAACGTCAGCTTCTCCTTCCTCTCGTTAAGCGAAAGGGTTTCTATCAATCCGAACACGCCTATGAAGTGATCCGTGTGCATGTGGGTTATGAAGACGCTGTTAAGACCGCTGAAACCCGCTCTCGCAATCATCATCTGCCTCTGCGTTCCCTCACCGCAGTCGAACAGTATCCTTTCCCCTCCGTATTGAATGAGAATCGCGGAAGGGTTTCTGTTAACGCTCGGAACCGTTCCCGAAGTTCCCAAGAAAGTGATCCTGAGTTGCATGTCCTTGATAAACAGCGATCTCAATAAACGTTTTATGGAACTCGCCATAAACCCGAGCAAGATAATAAGCTCCCTCTGCTACTCGATATTCCGCCTCGAACCCTATACGAACTGCTCCTTCAACTGCTCATACTGCTACGCGAGGTGGTATAGGGGTGGAAGGATAGCCCCGCGCTACAAGGCTTTGGGGATGTTCGAAAAGGTCGCTAAGAAGCTCGAAATAAGAATCCCGTTCAGACTCGCCACCCTTTCCGAGCCTTTGCAGGATGTGGAGGAGAGGTTCAAGCTCTCCTTAAAGATGATGAAGACCGCTCTGAAGTTCGAAGTTCCGATAATACTGTGCACGAAATCGGACAGGATAGCTGAGGATCCTTGGAAAAGCGTCGTAGAGGAGTTGGCGGACGAAGGGCTCGTAATAGTTCAGATGTCCGTCAGTTCTTTGAAAAGAACGGATTTCGAACCGAAAGCCCCTCATCCCTTAAAGAGACTCGAAGCTTTGAAGGATGTAGATGCCCCAAGGCTCCTCAGACTACAACCTCTAATTCCAAATTACTCGTTCGAAAATGCCGAGGAATTCGTCAGATCTGTTAAGGATTACGTCGATCAGATTACCGTCGAACCTCTGAGGATAGAGAGATCGGAGCTAAAGGTTTACGGAAGATTCTGGGATAGGTGGAGCGACTACTCCTTCGAGGGGGACGTGATAAAGGTCGAAGCTCCCGAAGTTCTCAGGGATTTGAAAAACGCCTGCGAAAAATACGGGTTAGATTTCGGATTGTGCAAGGAGGGACTTTTCGAACTTGAAACTTCGAACTGTTGCGGTTTGGATGGAATGGACGTAGAGCTGAGGCCGACTCTTAGAGAAATATACAGGGAGGTGTACTCCGTAAGGCTGGACGAAGTGGAAAAGGTGTTCGGCAAATACCTCTTCGGGGAGAAGATTTCGGGATTGCCGAGGCAGATCAGAAAAGCTCTGAAGTATCACGAGAAGACTTTACTCAAGGTTCTGAGGAACAAGGAAGTTTTGGAACGCTTGACACCACATCTCAAGCTTGAGAACGACATCATAACCGTTATAAAGTGAGGGCTTAGAGGTGCAGTATTATGAAGAGGGAGCTTTTGGACATTTTAGCCTGTCCGATCTGTAAGGGGGATTTAAAGCTTGAGGTGGAAGAGGAGAACGAAGAGGAGATAATTTCGGGCAAGCTCATCTGCACAAAGTGCGGGACGGATTATCCGATCGAGGACGGAATTCCGAACATGCTTCCTCCTGAACTGAGGAAGTGATCGCCATGAAGTTCATATTCATTACGGGCGGAGTGATGAGCGGATTGGGGAAAGGGATCACTGCAGCGTCCATAGGTAGGCTATTGGTCGACATGGGATACAAGGTGGTTCCGATAAAGATAGACCCATACATAAACATCGACGCCGGAACGATGAACCCGTTTCAGCACGGAGAGGTTTACGTTTTAAAGGATGGAACGGAAGTGGATTTGGATTTGGGCCACTACGAGCGTTTCATCGGAATAGAGCTTACCGGAGAGCACAACATAACCACCGGCAAGATATACAGAAACGTCATCGAGAAGGAGAGGAAGGGTGAGTATTTGGGGCAGACCGTCCAGATAATCCCCCATGTCACGGACGAGATAAAGGGCTGGATAAGGAGGGTTGCCGAAAAAAGCGGGGCTGAGATTTGCCTCGTAGAGATAGGAGGAACGGTCGGAGACATAGAGGGAATGCCCTTCTTGGAGGCTATAAGGCAGATGAAGAACGAGGAGAAGGACGAGGACTTCATGCTCGTCCACGTAACTCTAATTCCCATCGACAAGAGCGGGGAGCAGAAGACTAAGCCGACGCAGCACAGCGTTAAGGAGTTGAGGAGCATAGGACTTCAGCCCGACGTGATAGTCGGGAGGTGTTCGGAAAAACTCCGGCCTGAAACTAAGAGGAAGATCGCCCTCTTCTGCGACGTTCCGGTTGAGGCTGTGATAAGCAACGAGGACACCGAGGAGATATACGAGGTTCCGCTCAAGTTCAAGGAGGAGGGACTGGACGAATACATACTCAAGAGGCTGAAGCTGGAGAAGAGGGAAGATAGGAAGGAATGGGAGGAAATGGTCAGAAGGCTGAAGGATTTGAAGGAGGAAGTGACCATAGCCGTTGTGGGCAAATACACGCATGTCAGGGATTCATACATAAGCATAAGGGAAGCCTTAAAGCACGGAGGGATCGAGGCTGGATGCAAGGTGAAGGTTCTGTGGATCGAGAGCGAGGAGCTTGAGAAACACGAGGAAATAGAGATAGAGGCGGACGGAATACTCGTTCCGGGTGGGTTCGGAAAGAGGGGTGCCGAAGGAAAGATAAGGGCTATTCAGTATGCGAGGGAAAACGACATCCCGTTTTTGGGGATATGCTTCGGATTCCAGCTTGCGGTGATAGAGTTCGCGAGGAACGTCATAGGTTGGGAGGACGCCAACAGCAGCGAGCTTGCGGAAACCGAGCATCCGGTAATAGACCTCCTTCCAGAGCAGAAGGAGATAGACGCTTTGGGAGGGACGATGAGGCTGGGGGAGATAGAGGTGACCCTCGTTCCCGGAACGATTGCACATAAGTTATACGGAAGGGAGAAGATATACGAGAGGCACAGGCACAGATACGAGGTAAATCCGGAATACATCGAAGACCTGAAGAGGCACGGACTCGTCATATCCGGCTATTCTGACAACGGAAGGAGAGTGGAGATTATAGAGTATCCGAAGAACAGGTTCTTCTTGGGAACCCAATTCCATCCGGAGTTCAAGTCCCGTCCTTACGCTCCCTCTCCACCCTTCGTAGGGTTCGTAAAAGCGGCTTTGGAGTTCAAAAGGGAAAGGTTATAAAGAGAGGTTCCGAGTCGTGAAGATGATGTATAGGAACACGTATCTCGACAAGATCGGGGAACTGCTGAAGAAGGTTATGGATGTCGCCAACGACATAGAAACAGCAGTAAAAGAGCTGACGGACGAGGAGAAGATAAAGGAGACTTTCAGGAACGACGTGGAGTTCATAATGGACAAGTTCTACGGAGGGGACATAACGGACAAGGAGGCTTTGAACAACCTCAAGATGCTCGAAATCTACGCCATCTCCCAGTTAAGCACGCACTTCAAGAGGATAGTCGAGGTTTTGGACGACTTGGAGAAAAAGGTAAGGAGGTTGAAGGAGGAGGTTTCGAAGCAGGAGGTAATGGCCGACATCGTCGACGACATAGTAAACACTATAAAGAAGGCGGAGGCGGAGATCAAATATTAGAGCAGTTCCAAATTCCTGAGAACCTCCTCCACTTTCTTGGTTTTCTCCTCATCCAGTTCGACCAGAGGTAATCTGGGTTTTCCTACTGGAAATCCCATGAGCTCCAAAGCCTTCTTTACCGGAATGGGATTCGTGTCAATGAACAGAACACTGAAGAGGGGCATAAGCCTGTAGTGCATCTCCCTCGCCTTACCAACGTCCCCTTCCTTGAAGGCAGTATACATATCCTTCATCAGATGGGGCGCGACGTTCGCGGCTACGCTTATAACACCTCTACCGCCGAGCATCAGAATCGGCAGAGTCAGGAAATCGTCTCCAGAAAGCAGAACGAAGTTTTCCGGAGTTCTTGCGAGTATCTCACATACCTGCCTGAGGTTTCCGCTCGCCTCCTTAATTCCTATTATGTTGTCGAAATCGTTCGCGAGCCTTTCCACGACATCCGGAGTTATGTTGCATGCCGTCCTACTCGGAACGTTGTAGATTATTATCGGAATCGAAATCTCTTCGGCGATCCTCTTGTAATGTTGGTAAAGACCCTCCTTGTTGGGCTTGTTGTAGTAGGGTGTTATGAACATCGCCGCATCCGCACCGGCCTTCTCAACCTCTTTTCCGAGAAATATCGCTTCCCTCGTCGAGTTCGAGCCGGCTCCGGCTATCACCGGAACGTTAGCGACATCGCAGACGTATTTTACGACATCTATGTGCTCCTGATAGCTGAGAGTTGCGGACTCTCCAGTCGTTCCGGCGGGAACGACAGCATCTACGTGCTTTTCCACGTAATCCAAGAGTTTCGCTATTCCCTCGTAGTTGACCTCGAAGTTCTCCTTGAAGGGAGTTACGAGGGCGGGAATAACGCCTTCAAACATTCACCCACCCTCTGTTTACCTTTCTCGTTATGTAACCGGCCACCCTGTTCCTGACCTTCTTGCTCTTTATGTTCGTTAGCTCTTGGACGAGCTTCTTGTTGACGTCGAAATCACCCGTCCACACTTCAGGATACTTCCTCAACAACTCCATCGCTATGTTTTTGATGTAAGCAGGCTTGACCGTCCCCATTCACATCACCCCTTTTGATTTCGCCGAAATCCTATTTAAACTTTCCCAACCGAAACCGAACATGAAGGCCGGGATGGTGGACATTTCAGCGAAAAACGACGTTATAAGGATTGCGGTGGCCGAAGGCATGATAAGGTTGAGGAAGGAAACGATCGAAGCCATAAGAGAGGGAAGAGTTCCTAAGGGAGACGTTCTTACCGTCGCGAGCGTTGCGGGAATAATGGCGGTCAAAAAGACTCCCGAAATCATTCCGATGTGCCATCCGATTCCGATAACTTCCGTCTCGATTGATTTCGAACTCTTAGAGGATGGTGTAAAGGTGAGGTGCACCGTAAAATCCGTAGGAAAGACCGGTGTGGAGATGGAAGCTCTCACCGGAGTCAGTGTCGCTCTGCTAACGGTATGGGACATGGTTAAGTCTTTGGAGAAGGACGAAAGCGGAAACTACCCCCAAACCGCAATAGAATATATTAGAGTTCTTGAAAAGGTCAAAGAAAACCTCTCCTAACGACTTCAACGTCGATGGACTTCGTGTGGATCGCGGTGGATATAAGCGCTCCCTCGCATCCCATCTCCTTTAGCCTCATCAGATCTTCGACGGAAGAAATACCTCCCCCGACGAAAACGGGGTTGTCGGATGCGGAAACCACTCTTTCGATCGTTTCGAAGTCCAAGGATTGCGTTCCAACCCTATCCATGCTCAGAGCTATGACTCCGAGGAGGTCGAAAGAGTTCAGAAACTCTAGAGCTTCTTTCAACTCGAATTTCCTCACAGACATCAGCCTTCCTCCCTTCATGTCCAAGCTGACGAACGCCGGAACTTCTACCTTCTCAAGCTCTAATAGGTCGAACGTTTCCGTTCCCAAAACGGGTGTGAAATCCACATCCCCCAACTCATCGGCACTCCTGAAACCGCAGTCCGCAATGAGATGATCCACCTCATTTCCCAACGTCTCAATTACTTCCAAGTTGTCGCCCCTCCCCAATATTCTATCAAGATCCGCCACGTAAAGATACCTCGGTTCAATCGACTTCACGACATCGATCGGATTGCTCGAATTCACCACTTTGCTGAACTCTCCTATCGGCCTATAACTTTCCCTCTCCCCCCTGAAAGCTCTAACAACTAAGCCACCCATCAAATCGATGACGAAGAACATCCGCATATTGGAACGGTTTTATAGCGAACTAATAAGATTCCGGTATGAAGGTCGGAATAATCGGAGGAACCGGATACACCGGCTCTGAACTCCTGAGACTCCTTGCGATGCATCCAGAGGCGGAAGTCGTAGCCGTAACGTCGAGGACTCTTGCCGGAAAGCCGATACACGAGGTTCACAGATTCTTGAAGGGATTTTACGACCTCGAATTCGTCGAGCCGGTGTTGAGGAACTTGGAGGATTGCGACGTTGTATTTACGGCGGTTCCTCACGGGGAGGCCATGAAGTTCGTTCCGGAACTGATGGATGTAGGAATAAAGGTAGTGGATCTCTCCGCGGATTACAGGCTGGACAGGGAAACTTACGAGAAAGTTTACGGGAAGAAGCACGAAGGATACAGGGATGCCGTCTATGGGCTTACGGAGCTTCACAGAGATGAGATAGCGAAAGCGGATTTAGTGGCCAATCCGGGTTGCTATCCGACCGGGGCGATTTTGGCAGTTGCGCCTATAGCGGAAAAGGTCGAGAGGGTGGTTTTCGATGCCAAGAGTGGTATAACGGGTGCGGGAGCCAAGCCGACGGAGTTCACACATTACCCGAACCTGCATGAGGCGATAGTCCCCTACAAGGTAACGAACCACAGACATTACTGGGAGATTGTGAAAGAGTTGAGAGCGTTCAATCCCGAAATCGAGGTGTCCTTTACACCACAAGTCTTCCCCGGTTCGAGGGGAATTCTGACGAGCGCCCACGTTTTTATGAAAGACATTCCATCGAGGGAGGAGCTATACGGAATTTACGAGAAGTTCTACGGGAACTGCTACTTCGTTAGGCTGCAGGATGAGGTGAGGCTGAACTGGGTGAGGGGAAGTAACTTCTGCGACATCGCGATATTCGTCGGAGAAGACAGAATCGTGGTGTGCTCCGCCATAGACAACCTCGTGAAGGGTGCGAGCGGGCAGGCGATTCAGAACATGAACGTCATGTTCGGGTTAGAGGAATGGGTGGGGCTGAACAATCCGCCGCTGTTTCCCTAAAACGTTATAATTACTTCGGAAGATGGTTGAACATGCCAGCGGTCGTTGATGTGGACAGGTGTGATGGATGTGGGGAATGCGTGGATGAGTGTCCCGTGGGAGCGATAGAGCTGAACGATGTAGCTCACGTAGATGAAGATATATGCACCGAGTGCGGAACCTGCGTAGACGTATGCCCGAACGATGCGATAACGATTGAATAAGGTTTAAATCTTCCACATCAAATAACGATTAGAGGTGAACGCATGAGCCTTATACTCAGAATAAAGAAGAAATTCGGTTTAATCCTCAAGTTTCTGAGGAAAAAGAATCGACTGAGGATCGGAATATACGGGCCTCCGAATGCGGGCAAGACCACTCTGGCGAACAGGATTCTAATGGACTGGTGTGGAGGAGATGTCTTGGGTTCTGTCAGCGAAATCCCGCACGAAACGAGAAGAGCAAGGCTTAGAGAGGGTGTTACGATCGAAGTAAACGGAAAATCGGTTACAATAGACATAGTGGATACCCCCGGATTGGCCACAAAAATAGACTTTCACGACTTCCTAAAATACGGTCTGAGCGAAGAAGAGGCAAAGAGGAGGGCAAAGGAGGCTACTGAGGGAGTCATAGAGGCCATAAAGTGGCTCGACGACTTGGACGGTGTTATTCTGGTCATGGACGCCACGGAAGATCCCTTCACTCAGGTGAACATAACGATCGTCGGAAACATAGAGGCAAGGAATCTTCCGCTGATAATAGTCGCGAACAAGATAGACCTTCCCAACGCATCTCCCGCAAGAATAAAGGCCGCATTTCCTCAGCACACGGTAGTTCCCATTTCGGCGTTAAAGGGTTTGAATATTGACGCTCTTTACAGGTGTATTGCGGAGAAGTTCGGGTGAGAGTTATGGAGGGCGTTCAGCTTAATCTGATATCGAAGGAAAGATTGGAGAAGATGTCTTCGATGGAAAAGCTCAGGATGATTTTGGACGAAGTAAAGTCTGGAACGATAGTGGTTTTGGAATCTGGTCTGACTCCAGAAGAGGAAGCCAAGCTCATAGAACTAACTATGCTCGAAATAGATCACGAGAACTTCGTCGGGATAGAAGTGGAGACATATCCGCAGAAATCGGGAGGTTTCCTAAGCAAGCTCTTGGGAAAGAGGGAGGGAAGACTTACCGTTATAGGCCCGGCGAACAAGCTCAAGACTCTCGTGAAGAGGAACGATTTGATAAAAGCCCTCGTGAGGCCGTGATATCATGCCTCACAGGTGCACCAAATGCGGAAAGGAATATCCAGACGGAGATTATAGGATTTTAAACGGTTGTGAGTGTGGAAACAACAAATTCCTCTACGTTCCGAAAGAGAGACCGGTTAGAAAAAAGCATGAGTCAAAAACTGAAGAAGAGGTGAGAGTAGAAGAATTCGAGGGAATAGAGTGCGTCAAGATAATAGCTCCGGGAAGATATGAAATAAAGCTGGAGAACCTTTTCAGCAGAGATGGGATAGTCATAGCATTGCAGGAAGAAGGCAGATACGTAATTCACCTTCCATCACTTCTGAAAAAGAAAAAGAAGCATTAGACGAGTCCGTAGGATTTCAGCAGAACTTCCGCGTTGAGCTTTCCGTGGACGTAAGTCTTCCCGGTCGATACGTCGTTGAACACGACCATCGCTGGAGCGAAGACGTTTTCGTCTATCCTGTAGAAGTCCCTCCCCGCCTCTTCGAATATCTCATGGAACGGTTTTCCGTAAGCTGGAGAACCCGTCGAAGGAACGTTTTTGAGTATTTCGTCGTAACCTTCCACCGTCAGAATCGCGCTTCCATAGTATATCACGCTGTCGTTCGTAGCTCCCATCGCCTTAACTTCGTTTTCCATTATCGGAGCTATAGGAGCCTTGCCTATCGCGTTTTTAACTAACTTGGGATCGTAACCAAGCTGAACCATCTTGTGCAAAGCGGTCTCTATCACCCTCGCAGATATCTGAACGCTTCCGACGAGAGACCTCGTAGGAGCGACTACGGCGTATGTTTCTTCAACGTCGACATCGCACTCCCTCGCTATGAACTCCATGACTTCGGCGTTCGGTAGTCTGTCGGATTCCAAAGCGATTACGGCGTAATCCGTGTCGTCCTCGTATTCTATTAATTCGTATACGTTCTTAGGTTTCAGAGCCAAAGCCCTCGCCGGACCGCTCGCTATGGCTTTGAAGTCGTCGAGCTCTATCCTCCACCCCGCCATCTGACAGCCCAAGCAAGCCAAAGCCGGATGATCCGTGTAAACCCAAACGAAGGGTATCGGAATTCCGTTTACTTCATCTACTTCAACGTTGACTCCCGCAAGTCCGCCCATGCAAATCTGGACGAACATTATCGCCGCATCGTAACCTCCGTTGGTGCAGTCTATCACCGTTGCTCCGTTGCTGAACTTCCTCGAACGAACGTTCAGTTCCTCCTCGTAATCGAGCATGTCCTCGACTATGTCCAACGCCAATTCGTTCACGCTCAGCATGCTCCCACCTCCTTCTCGTATATCTCCCGGGCGAAGTTTATGAGTCCGCCCTTCTCGACGATGCTCCTCAAAAACTCAGGTATGGGCCTGACGGGATACTCCTTCCCCTTAGTCTTGTTTATCACAACGCCCCTATCCAAATCGATTTCGAGCTCGTCTCCGTCTTCTATATCGTCGGTATTGCACTCCAAAACCATTAAACCTATGTTTATCGCGTTTCTGAAGAATATCCTCGCGAAAGACTTCGCTATAACGGCCTTTATCCCCGTAGCCTTCAAAGCTAAGGGGGCGTGCTCTCTACTACTGCCGCAACCGAAGTTCTCTCCGGCAACCACGAAATCACCGGGCTTAACATTTTCAGCAAATTCCGGACGGATGCTCTCGAAAACGTGCTTCGCAAGCTCCTTCGGATCGTTTATCACTAGATACTTCCCCTGAATTATCACGTCCGTATCCACATCGTCTCCGAACTTCCAAGCTCGACCCATGAAAAGCGGTATGTAAAATAATTAAAAAGGTTAGCGTAAGGGTTAAATTTGAACGAAAGGATCCACCATTCGGATGCTACGATACATATTCAGAGGATTGATAGACGGTTCTCTTTCAGCATTGGGCGTTGTGATAGGTGCACAGAGTGCGAGCATCGGAGTCATAATAGCCGCTGGAATTGGAGGAGGAATTGCGAACGGCCTTTCGAACATACTCGGTGCATTCACAGCGGAGAAGTCGGAAGCTGAGAGGAAGCTGGCGGAGATTCAGAAGGCGATGATAGTTCATCCCGAGCTAAGGAAGACCGAGCTTTACAGAGACATGCTGAAGTCGACGATTTTGAGCGGATTGGCGGATGGAGTTGCGACGATAATCGGTTCGCTAATTCCCGTAATTCCTTTCGCGTTGGCCTTAATTCTACACATCAACAAAACCGACGCCTTGATAATGGCAATAGTCCTCACGCTCGCATTGTTGTTTGCAATAGGGGGATACATGGGTAAGATTTCGAAGGGAAACCTTATCCTTTCAGGATTTAAGATGGCGGTAGCGGGAATTGCCACCGCTTTGATATGCACGCTGATAGAGAAGTGGATACCCACATAAATAAAAATAATAGTATAGTAATGACGAATATCGTAAATAAATATTCGTTAGGCTATATCAGTTATATCTGCTCCCTATACGCCTGAAGAACCGCGTTGACTATTTTTTCCCTCGATTCCTTGTTAGTCGGATGGAATATGTCCTGATAAGTCCCGTCTCTATTCTTCCTGCTTGGCATACTAACCCAAAGTCCCTTCTCAGTCTCCAAAATTTTAATTCCCTTCACTACGAATTCCCCATCCAAGCTCACGGATGCATACGCCTTTACGGCCCCATTCCCCTTCGCTTTATATATCCTAACTTCCGTAATCTCCGCCAATTCCAACTCCTCCGATTGCGTTTCATTGGACTTCGAAGATGCAGTATTTAAAATTTGTCCTCGAATCTAACACCCTCCGCACCCGGCTCGACCAAGAATCCACTGAACTCCTTTAAAGCAGAAAGCATGGATCCTTCGTCGCCTATCCCTACAACACACCCTCCTCCTCCCGCTCCGGTTATCTTGGCCGATACACCCAACTCCCTAAGCTTTTCAATCGTTTCTTCTATCTTCCTGTTGCTCACTCCTATCGCTTTGAGCATGCACTGGTTGAAGAAGAAAAGTTCCGAAATAGTCTTTATATCTCCTTTCTCGAGAGCGTCGACGGAATTCAAAGTTATCGCATCTATTACATCGAAAATCCCGTCCACGATGTTTCTATATTTCTTCCTAAGCTCGGCAACCTTCTTCACCATCTCGGCAGTCACCGATTTCTCCTTGGTGTTTACCACTATCAGTCGAATCTTTCCAATCTTAACGGCTTTTCTTTCAGGAACGATCCAAGTTCCGCCGAAGGTTGCGATGAACGGGTCGGTTCCGCTTCCTATACCCTGAACGTCTAACTCTACTTTCCTAGCGATTTCGAATATTTCCTCGTCACTCAAACCGGTTTCGAACTCGCCATCCAAAGCCTTAAGGACAGCAACAGTAACGGCTGAAGAACTTCCCAGCCCCGATGCAACTGGAATTTCGCTCCTTATCTCTACATTCACACCATTTATGGGTTTTATCTCGCGAAACCTCTTTATGGCATACGACACGTATGGATGGACTTCGAAATCAAGCCCGGTAATCCCAATGGGAGATTTTATTCTTATCTCGTTGCTCCTCTCCACTTTAACGTAGCACCTCAGATTTATGGCCGAAACGATTGCGTGTCTACCATAAACGACCGCATGTTCTCCGAAGAGAATTACCTTCGCCGGAGCCGAAGCTATCATCAACATCGGAAATCCAAAACGTATATTTAGCGTTGGCGATTAATAACGAAAGCCGATGATGAAGGAGAGCCGTGCTGATGTATGATGATATCACGACGGACTGAGGTTATTAGAATAGTGCGCGGGCCGGGATTTGAACCCGGGCCAACGCCTCGGAAGGGCGTTGTCCTACCAGGCTAGACTACCCGCGCTCGTGGAAATCTATAGGTTCGGGGCTTAAAAAGATTTCGCATGGTAAATTTTATTTTACGAACCGATTAAATGAATCCATGAGCGTCGTGGGTTGGGACAACAGCCACGGGGAGTTCACGATAGAGGATTACTACTACTTCTCGAAGCTCAGAAAGTTCGCCGAAAAAGAGGGTGTGGAAATATACGAGATCAAAAGCTTCAACAAGTTGGGCGATTATGACGTAATAGTTTTTAACTATCCCGAAAAGGACTTCAGAAGTCAGGAAATTGCGAAAATAAAAAGATGGCTCAGGATGGGAAAGAGAATAATATTCGCGGCATACTACAGTAACATGGACGGCGTAGCTGAGAGGATAAACAAGGTTTTAGCTAAGATAGAAGTTCCCGTAAAGATAAACAACGATGTTGTTATGGATCCCGAAAACAACTACGAGGACATACTGTTCCCCAAAGGGAAATACGGTGAACATACCGTAGTTATGCCGTGTTCTGCTTCAGTCACTGCTAAGGACGGGATTCTGGTAAATTCGTTCGAAACCGCTAAATGTCATCCCACCGGAGTAGAAAATCCCGCATTTGGTGTTAGGGTAAATATGGAGAAAGGGGAACTTATAGTTTTAGGAACGTGCGTTTTCTGGGACAACTTCGCGATAGAGTGGGAGGAGAACAAGATCTTGGCTCTGGATTTACTTAAAATTTAAATTTTTTCGTTAACGTTTTAATCGATTCCACCGAAACAGAATTCGTGAAACTCGTAGCTGTATCGGTTTACGGCTTGGATAAACCCGGAATAATCTACGGGATATCGAAAGTTCTGGCGGATAACGGCGTGAACATAGTGGACATAGAGCAGAACGTCATTCAGGGAATGTTCGTCATGTTCATAATAGGAGATGTGGAGAGGTGCAGGGTTTCGGTAGAGGAGCTAAGAAAGAAGCTTGAGGAGAAGGGGAAGGAGCTGGGCGTTCACGTTCACGTTTCTCCCTTCGTTAGGCCGAAGCAGAAGGAGAAGAACCTCTACGTTATAACCGTTCTTGGTAAGGACAGAGTCGGAATAGTTAGGGACATAACGAAGATACTGTTAGAGCATGGGGTCAACATCGAAAGGACGTCTTTGACTGCAAGAGACAAGCTGATATCCATCGAGTTCGTCGTGGATATAGGCAATGCGGATCCGAACGAGATAAAGAGGAGGCTGAAGGAGGATGTGGAGAGCTACGGTTTGGACATAGTCATCCAGCCCTACTCGATATTCAAGAGGGAGAAGAGGCTCGTCGTCTTCGACATGGATTCAACGATAGTGGATGCTGAGATAATAGACGAGCTCGCGAAGGCGGCCGGAGTTGAGGAGGAGGTTAAAGAGATAACGAGGAAGGCTATGGAAGGAAAGATGGACTACAAGCGGGCTCTGATCGAGAGAGTTAAGCTTCTCAAAGGGTTGCCGGTCGAAGTCCTCGAAAACATATACAACCGCATCGAGCTTACGGAAGGTGCTAAGGAGCTCATTCAGGCTTTGAAGAAGGCCGGATACAAGGTAGCGCTAGTGAGCGGAGGATTCACATACTTCACCGAAAAGCTAAAGAAGGAGCTCGGACTGGACTACGCCTTTGGGAACGAGCTCGAAATAAAGGACGGGAAGCTCACGGGAAGGATAAAGGGAAGGATAATAGATGCTGAGGAGAAGGCGAAAATAATAGAGGAACTCGCCAAAAAGGAGGGAATAAGCAAGGAAAACATAGTTGCGGTAGGAGACGGAGCGAACGACAGAATAATGATAGAAAACGCAGGATTGGGAATAGCCTTCAACGCCAAGGACGTTTTGAAGGAAGTGGCCGACGGAACGCTGTCCAAGGAAAACCTAATAGGATTGGCAAGCATTCTAAAGCTTCCGGAAGAGTTTAAGAAGAGAGTTACCTGAGCTTTCGGTGAGCTAATAGTAAAGCGACTGCTAAAACTGTCACGGCGACTAACAGATGACATACGTTACCCCTACCAGAGCTCCAGTCCTCCTCGAAGGAGTTCGCCAAAAAGTCTGCAACTTTTTTGTCGTAGATCAATATGCCTACCTCCCTATTCCTTTCGAGTCCATATTCGTTTAAGTTCGCAGAAGTTATAAGTGCAACATCGTCAGCTACGATCATCTTTCCGTGAAGACTCTCCATCTTTCTTACTTCAAGCTTAAGATCTTTCGATCTCGCGAGCTTTTCTAAGAATTCTTTCGTTTCGTCGTCGTTCAAAATAATTTTAGTTCTGACGTGTTTTGAAACGTTCTCTATTGTTTTTAAAAGCGGTTTCCACTCCACCCCTAAATACGGTGCCTGAATTAGCAGTCTCTTTTTCGCCGATCTCATAACTTTGAGCACGGGATTGCAGTCTGGTAAAACGAAAACTTCAACTTGCGACTCGAATTTCACGATTTTTCCCGTTTTGAAGGACTTGAAGGAGTGTCTTGGCTTGGAAAATTTCTTCACATCGTATTCATACCTCCTATCGTGATCGAGGACGGATAGAAGGTATTTTGCGATCTTTTCGCTTTTGAACTCCACTATGTATCCTCTCTTATTGAAATTCCAGTTTTCGGTCGTTATTACAACCCTATCTCCGTCCGCTACCGCGAACTTCCAGTGGAAGTGTCTGTATGAATTCGATCTCAAAAAGTGAACGTCCCCCGGCAGAGTCATCTCGTTGGCGGGAATTCCTCCGACCACGTTTCCATCCAAAAATATCGTTAAGTTGTCGCAATCGATCGAACTTGGATCGGTTAGGGTGTATGATGCCAAGACGATAGAATTTGCTTTAATTCTGTAATTTGCAGGAGAAACGATTACACTGCCTGAAACGTAATCTCTAACCGAATCGAAATCCGTCCAGTCCTCATACCTGAAATCCCAGCCCCTATCAGTCCTGTAGTATATCAAACCCTTGTCAGCATTTTTCCAAGAGAATTCGTCCAAAATCTTACCATTCCGGACGATCCAAACTTTCTCCCCGGAGTTGGATAGGGCAAACCTGCCTTTGAACTCGTAATCCGGAGGGAATCCGAAGGATCTTTCGAAGGCCGTCGAATTCTTAGCCACGTAGAAAGTTCCGGTTCGGTTGAAAGTTATCGATCCTTCTCCGTCCGTTAACGTGCAGTTCGAATCGACGAAGACCTTTACGTATTCGGAATTTGGATCGTAGGGGTTCGGGCAGACTTCGAGTATGATAGATGCACTGACTGGAGATATCAAGAGAATCAACAGTAGAAATTTAAACATGCGTTAAAAGTTAAACGAAAAATTAAATACTTTTCGATCATTCGAATATGTTCATCCTAACTTCCTTGAACTCCTTATACAACCTGACGATTTCCCTCCCCTCCACGAACGGAATACCTCTGCTCTCAGCGTATTCTTTCGCCTTCTTCTTCGACAACGCTTTCCCGGTTTCAGCATCGAGCATCTCGCAGATGGCAACTGCGGGAGCTATTCCGGCCATCTCCGCCAACGCGACGCTGAGTTCCGTCTGTCCTACTCTGTCGTAAACGAGACCGTCGGCCGCCCTCAAAACCGCCACGTGTCCCGGACTTCTGAATTCCTTTCCGAAGTCGAACCTCTTTCCGTTCAGCATCACGTAATCTACGATTTCTCCAATCCTTCTGATCGTTAAAGCTCTATCTTTGTCCGTTATTCCGGTAAAGGTATTTCTATGGTTGACCCAGAGCGAGAAAGAGGAGCGGGAATCGTAGCTTATGTCGAAACGGGAGACGTTCGCCAACTCCGGCATCTTCTCGCTCGCAACCTTAAGGATGTCGTGCATGAACGGCAGTCCGAGTTTTTCCGCCGCAACGGGATGGATCGAAACGCAGATCAGACCGCCTCCGTCGATCCTCATCATAGCGACGTCTTTCGGCGTTACCGCTATCGCGGGGATCGCTATATCCGTCTCCCCCTCCCTGTCGTCGAAATCGTATATCAGAACGGGTTTACCCATTCTGAACTGCTTCAACGCCTCCTCAATCATAAAATCACCTCCACTTCGACGTAATCACCATCCTTAAGCTTCAGAGCGTCCCTAAGCTTGACGGGGGCTATTACTTCCAAAACGTCCTCGGGATAGTGCGTCCTCTTCGGCATGACTATCGCTCCATCTATTCCCCCCACCCTGCACTTGAAAGCCTTCACCTCCCCGAAAGTCCTGTCGGGAGTGGAAAATCCTTCTATTAGAATTCCCTCCTCCTCGTCCAGCCTTCTCCTGAAGTAGAGTTGCTCCTTCGGAATCTTCAGATTAAGAGTTCCGGGGTAAGGATCGAAACCCAGCTTTTCGACGAACTGCCTTCTGTATCCATCCAACGAAACGTAGTATCTCCCCTCCCCCATTCCGCTGAAGACTTTCCCCTTAATCGTTACCGTCTCGTCCCCCTCGAATATGCTCTTGTAGTCCAGATATTCCTTGTAGAGCAACCTCTTTCCCTTGTCCGTGATCACTATGAACTGCCCGTCCTTCGTCAGAGTTCTCTCGATCAACCCCTCCTCCTCAAGTTCCTTTAGCTTTCTCGCCGCCGTTTGAACGCTCTGCCCTATTTTTTCCGCAAGCTCCTTAGAACTTATCTTCAAAACCCTCCTCGTCGCGTTCATCAACGCCAACCGCTTCAAGACTTCGAGCATCTCAATTATGAGATGCATCTCAACTATGTAAACCTTTTGATATGTGCCTCAAAACGAGGTCGAGCACCTCCCCCTTAACCGCTTCGATCGGCCTTTCCGCGTTCACTATCACTACGTCGTCCATCGAAAGATAGATATCCCTAACCTTCCTCAGATATTCGACGTCCTCGAACTTGCTCGGCTTCCTCTTCCTTTCGATTCTCTTCAAAGCCGTCTCGGGATTGACATCGAGGACGATCACCAGATCCGGCTTAGGGAACTTCTCGTTCAGCTTCCTTATGTAATCGACATCTATACCCTTCGCACCCTGATAGGCGATCGTTGAATGGTAGTATCTGTCCATAATTACGATCTTCCCGGATTTCAACGAGGGAACGACGTTGTTCTTAACGTTCCACTCCCTATCCTTTAAAAATAGCTCCAACTCCTCTTCCGGACTTAAATCCTCCCGCCGAACCCTCCTTCCCCACTCGCTGTCCGTAGGCTCCTTAAAGGACACGACGTCGTATCCTCTCTTCCTGAGCTCCTCAACCAAAAATCGAACTATGGTAGATTTACCCGAACCGTCTATACCTTCAATAACTATCAGCATTAAAATCGAGAAAAAAGATTTAAAAATTTATTCGTTGTCGGATTCAGATTCGGATTCTTCGCCGGTCTCTCCCTTCTCCTTCTCCTTCTCGATACCCTTGGCTGCGATGACGTCGTCGATCCTCAGTATCATTATCGCCACTTCTGTAGCACTGCTTATCGCCTGCTTCTTAACCCTGAGCGGCTCAAGGACACCCTTCTCCTTCATGTCCACTACCTTACCCTCGAACACGTCGATTCCGTATGTTACCTTGCCCTCCTCGTGCGCCCTCCTGAGCTCTACGAGGATGTCGATCGGATCCAGCCCGGCGTTCTCTGCCAAGCTCCTCGGAATTATCTCCAGCGCCGACGCGAAAGCTTCGGCTGCCAACTGCTCTCTCCCACCCAACGTCGGAGCCCACTGCTTCAGCCTAAGGCTGAGCTCTATCTCCGGAGCTCCTCCACCGGCAACCACCTTACCGCTCTCCAGCGCAGCTTTGACTGCCTTTATGGCATCCGTGAGCGACCTCTCGACCTCATCGACGACATGCTCGGTTCCACCTCTGACGAGTATCGTTACGGCCTTCGGGTTCTTGCAGCCGGTTACGAACACCATTTCTTCGTCTCCGACCTTCCTCTCCTCTACGAGCTCTGCCTCTCCGAGGTCTTCCGGCTTGATGTCTCTGATGTCCGTTATTATTCTCGCACCGGTAGCCTTGGCGATCTTTTCGATGTCGCTCTGCTTGACTCTCCTCACTGCCAATATTCCGGCCTTAGCCAAGTAATACTGGGCCAAGTCGTCGATACCCTTCTGGCAGAACACCACGTTCGCTCCAGCTTCGACTATCTTGTCGACCATCTCCTTGATCATCCTCTCCTCTTGCTCGATGAACCTCTGAACCATCTCCGGATCGGTTATGTTTATCTCCGCATCTATTTCAGTTTCCTTAACCTCCAACGCAGCCTTGAGCACCGCTATCTTAGCGTTCTTCACCCTCCTCGGCATTCCCGGATGAACCACCTCTTTGTCGATGACGATTCCGTCGATGAGCTGCGTGTCTTCGACGCCACCACCGTGCTTCTTTTCGATCTTTATGTTGTCTTCATCGACTTTGTAACCCGAATCGGTCTTCTCGGCGACCTTCTTGACGGCCTGAACGACCAAGTTCGCTAAGTGATCCACGGCGTATTCGGCGTGCTTTCCGGTTATGGCAGTGGCGGCAACCCTCTTCAGTATTTCATCGTCCTCTATGTCGATGTTTATCGCTATCTCGTCGAGTATCTGCATCGCCTTCTCGCAAGCGAGCCTGTAACCCCTCGCGATTACCGTCGGGTGGATGTCCTGATCGAGCAACTCCTCAGCTTTCTTGAGCAATTCACCGGCCAAAACGACTGCCGTAGTTGTTCCGTCTCCTACCTCGTTCTCCTGAGTTTTGGCAACCTCTATTATCATCTTCGCAGCAGGATGTTCTACGTCCATCTCCTTGAGAATCGTAACTCCATCGTTTGTGATGACCACGTCACCCAAGCTATCCACGAGCATCTTATCCATTCCTCTCGGGCCTAAGGTCGTTCTTACCGCCTCAGCTATGACCCTCGCGGCCATTATGTTCATCCTCTGCGCGTCCCTACCTACTGTCCTCTGC